>Ga0137308_100009_pt1 | contig 311987 bp, 251 predicted proteins | sample Inofrocosms_June_FD_97181 | JGI IMG/M metagenome (GOLD analysis project Ga0137308, IMG submission 97181) | Mouse cecal microbial communities from Vienna, Austria - N-Acetylneuraminic and N-Acetylglucosamine D2O microcosms_June | ecosystem: Host-associated > Mammals > Digestive system > Large... | reverse complement strand
AATCTACCGCAACTACCATTATGCTTTCTCTCAGATGCTGATGGGTTGCTGGAACACGACCAACTATGGAGGCCGCCACACAATCGACAATAACGAAATGTGTCGCATCTGGACTTCGCTATATCCCAACGCTATAAAAAATCTTACTGATGGCATTCATAACAGTGAGGAAGAAGGTCTGACAAACGTAAATGCCGCTCTGCGCATCTATCGCGTCTATATGATGTCCCTTATTACTGATGTTTATGGCGATGCGCCTTTTAGCGAGGCTGGTCTCGGTTATATTGCCGAGAAATTCAACCCTCGATACGACACTCAGGAAGAAATCTACGCAGCTTTCTTCAATGAACTCACCGATGCCTGCGGTGCTCTGTCATTGTCAGGCGACAGGATCACAGGCGATGTAATCTACAACGGTGACGTAACTAAGTGGAAGAAACTTGCCAACAGTCTGCGCCTCCGATTTGCCATGCGTATATCCGACGTAGACCCCGACAAGGCTAAGCAGGAATTTGAAGAGGCTCTGATGGCTGATGGGGGCGTGTTTACAAGCGCAACTGATGACGCTCTCATTAAGTATATGGAAGTATCGTTCAGCTTTGGTCAGGATACATATTCCGACTATCGTGGCAATGCCCTTTCCAAACTACTGTTCGGTAATGACCCGGCAAACAACCCGAGTTACCTCTGTTCTACATTCTTCAACCAGATGTATAACAGCGGCGACCCCCGTACTTTTATCTTCGCCCGATTCTACTATGACGGTCTGATGAGCCTTACAAGCCCCGATAACCGCATTGACCTTACGGAGGAAATTCTTTCAAAAGGTATTCCGATGAATCCGAGAGATCCGGGTGCTTACTCATGGGAACCGTGGCCGGCAGGCTATGACAGCGATATCATGAAAGAGATTGCTGAGAACAATCCTTCTGTCGAAGTAAGTATGGCGCGCGAAACCGAACCCAAGCTTGCCAACAACTTCCTTAAGAGTGATAATCCGGGCGTCGTTATGACCTACGCCGAGGTAAACTTCCTTATGGCTGAGGCCGCCCTTAAAGGCTGGGCAGTCGCCGGTAGTGCTGACGGCTACTACAAAACTGGTGTACGTGCGTCAATGGACTTCCTTACTGACAACTACGGCTGCCGTAAGATTACTGATGAGGAATTCTCTACTTTCATTGCCAACAACGGCATCGGTTACACCAACGAGCAGCGTAAGGCAGCAATCAATACTCAGGCATGGATTCTGCACTTCACCAATCCGTCTGAAGCATGGGCAAACGTGCGCCGTTCAGGTTATCCCCGACTTAAATCTCCGGCTGAATACGGTTTCGGCCAGTTCCTCACCGGCGGTCAGGAAATCCCCGTTCGCCTTTGCTATCCGGTTCTTGAATCATCGTATAATAAGACCGGCTATGATGAAGCTTTGGACCGTATGGGCGGAAGCAATAGCTGGTACATACCCATGTGGTGGGACGTTGACTAATAACATAAAAAGAAACTACAATGAATTTCATATATAAGACAATTTTGACTTTGCTGCCTGTAAGCGTCATGCTTGCTTCATGCAGCAGCGACGATCCGTTCTCTGTAGCAGGTCCGGATGACGAGCCCCATATTCTGGCACCGACTTTCCCTGACCGAAATAATGGTCAGCTGCCCGTAGTAGCCAACATCAGCCGCGATGCAAATTTCGCCATGGAACTTACCGTGACACCTGCCGACTATGTTGATGTGGTATGGTATATCGACGGAGAGCAGACTGCAACCGGAAAGGCTATTGATATGCCTCTCCCCGCAGGTACATACGAGATGAAGGTTGTTGTCACAACCACTCAGGGTAAATCAACTTCTCGCGAAGGCATCATCAATGTCAATCCGCTGGATGGTGATCCCTGGGCTTCGGAAGTCTCATTTGAACGCATTGTCGCTCCCGGACAGAACGCGGTACTTTATGGCCGCAATCTCAGCTCGGTGAAATCAATCACTCTCGGTGATTCTGAACCGATTCCTGTTGACTATTCTACCGAAGACGGCAATGATGTTCTCACCTATACCGTTCCAGCAAATGCCGTCAATGGTACTTGCAGACTGGAACTCATTGATGCCGAGGGTATGAACTACGGCGCAAATAAAGTGACTGTGAGCTCTTCCGCTCTCGTTACTTCAGGTGCAGACCGTATTACTTCTGGTGCTACAACAACGCTTACAGGTATCAATCTCGACAGAGTGGCATCTCTTGAAATCGGAGGAACCAAGATTTCTGATTTTACCGAAAAAACTTCAACTGCAATCAGCTTCTCTGCCCCGGCTCTCGAAGATGGTGAGTATCCGATGTCGGGCGTTATGAATGATGGTGCCGAAGTTCAGTTCTACAAGAACGGTCAGGTTGAGACCTCCACAACAGTGGTTATGTTATCTCAGCAGACCTTGTGGTCAGGACACCACTATGTTTCGTGGGATCTTCCCGATGACAGCCCCAACAAGACCTTCAACCTTATCGGCATGGATGTTTTTGCCGGCATAAAACCGGGTGCTGTAATGTCAATTCACTATTCGATAGAACCTACCGCCGAATATCATCAGCTTCGCACAACTACTGTATGGTGGAACGACCTTCCCGGTACAAGAATGATTGAATTCTCAACTGACGGTGTCGCAGAAATCACGCTGACAAAAGAGGCTCTTGACATGATTCAGGAGCAGGCCGGATTCATCTGCGTCGGTCATGGTTACTATGTAGATCTCGTAACACTTCGCTGATATGTTGAAACATCTAATGACATTTTTAACCGTCACTTCAGCAGCCTGCTCTATGCAGGCTGCCGGAGTGGCAATTCCCTCAGACCCTGATATTGAGGTAGCTGTAGAGCGCACATTGTCCAAAATGAGCCTTGACGAGAAAATCGGCCAGATGACAGAGCTTTCAATTGATGTGCTTGGCGACTGGAAGGACGGTGAGTTCTTTCTCGATCCTCAGAAACTTCATGAGGCTATCGCTGTCTATAAGGTCGGCTCTGTGTTGAATGCCCCCGGCGGACCGACAGCACAGACTCCTGCGAAATGGGAGAAGCTGATTGGTCAGATTCAGGAGGTGTCAATGAAAGAAATCGGCATCCCTTGTATCTATGGACTCGACCAGAATCACGGCACAACCTACACTCTTGGCGGTGTGCTGTTTCCGCAGAACATAAACGTAGGTGCGTCGTTTAACCCGACGTTGGCTCGCAGAGCTGCTGAAATTACGGCATACGAGACTCGCGCCGCCAACTGTCCGTGGACATATTCTCCTACCGTTGACCTCACCCGCGACCCGCGTTGGAGCCGTGTATGGGAAAACTACGGAGAGGATCCATTAGTCAACGCCATCATGGGCGCTCAGCAGGTCAAGGGCTTTCAGGGCGACAACCCGAATAAGATAGGCCGACATAATATAGCCACCTCGGTTAAGCATTATCTCGGCTACGGCGCTCCGCGAACAGGCAAAGACCGCACGCCGGCATATATTTCACCGTCTGATCTCCGCGAGAAGTTTTTTGAGCCTTACCGTGCCTGCATCGAGGCAGGGGCGTTGACTGTAATGGTCAATAGCGGCTCAATCAACGGTCGCCCTGTTCACGCCAATAACGAGCTGCTCACCAAGTGGCTTAAAGAAGACCTTAACTGGGACGGAATGATTGTGACTGACTGGGCAGACATCAACAACCTCTATACCCGCGAATATGTGGCTCACGACAAAAAAGAGGCTATCGAAATGGCTATCAATGCCGGAATCGACATGTCAATGGAGCCATACGACCTCAATTTCTGCACTCTGCTTAAAGAACTCGTAAATGAAGGTCGCGTATCTCAGGAGCGTATTGACGACGCAGCACGTCGTGTCCTGCGCTTGAAATATCGTCTCGGGCTGTTTGACACTCCCAATACATATCCCAAAGACTATGCCGACTTCGCCTGCGACCGTCACGAGCAAGTCGCTCTTCAGGCAGCCGAGGAATCGGAGATACTGCTCAAAAACAACGGCGGCATTCTTCCGTTGGAGAAAGGTACAAAGATTCTGCTGACAGGTCCTAATGCCAACTCTATGCGCTGTCTCAATGGCGGCTGGAGCTATTCATGGCAAGGTCATCTGACTGACCGTTTCGCATCGAAATACAACACCATCTACAAGGCATTGGTCAATAAGTTTGGCAAGAAGAATATAGTTCTTGAACAGGGTGTCACTTATCCTGCCGAAGGTGCCTATCACGAGGAAAATGAGCCGGAAATTGAAAAAGCTGTGGCAGCTGCGTCGGGTGTTGATGTCATAGTCGCCTGTATCGGTGAAAACTCCTATTGTGAGACACCGGGAAACTTGTCGGACCTCGCTGTCTCTGAAAACCAGCGCAATCTCGTCAAAGCTCTTGCTGCGACAGGCAAACCGGTTGTATTGATTCTCAACGGTGGTCGTCCGCGTATCATCAGTGATATTGAGCCATTGGCAGATGCGATAGTCAACATTCTGCTTCCCGGTAACTTCGGTGGTGACGCACTTGCCAACATTCTTGCCGGCGACACCAACCCGAGTGGCAAAATGCCCTACACCTATCCACGCCATCAGGCAGAACTCACCACCTACGATTATCGAGTGAGCGAGGAAATGGATAAGATGGAAGGTGCTTATGACTACGATGCGGTGGTATCGGTGCAGTGGGCTTTTGGCTATGGACTCAGTTATACCACTTTCAAGTATGACAATCTCCGCTGCTCGAAATCTGAATTCGGTGTCAACGATGACCTCGTGTTCACAATCGACGTTACCAATACAGGTAATTGCTCAGGCAAAGAGGTTGTGATGCTTTTCAGCCGTGATATGGTAGCGTCTCTGACTCCTGACAATCGCCGACTGCGCGCGTTTGAAAAAGTTGAGCTTAAGCCCGGTGAGACCAAAACCGTAACCTTGCCAATCAAGGCAAGCGACCTCGCCTTCGTGGACTACGACGGCAAGTGGGTACTTGAAAAAGGACAGTTCCGTATGCAAGTCGGCAGCAGTGTGATGGATATTGATTGCAACGACACATACAAATGGTCAACCCCCAACAAGTAAAATAATTCATAAGGTAAAACAGATTTGATATAGGCTTGCAGTGATGGCAGGCCTATATTTTTTAATGCCAATTATAAATATCAGAACCAAACACACTACCAATTTCTTATCCATTGCCCATCCTCACGCGAATTCTCAAAAATAACCTTGTAGTCAAAATATTAGCCCAAGACTACATCAAATATACGAATTATTTGGGGAATAGTCACATATTTTTTATCATAGTTTAAGGCGATTTGAAATCTATTAATTAAATTCGCGTTATAAATCGGATGAAAATGAATATATCAATCAGTAATATCGAGGATCTGCCGCGTGCGGCTGCAGAGTTCGTGGCGGCGATGGGGGATAACAGGCATTTTGCTTTCCATGCCCCGATGGGTGCGGGGAAAACAACATTCATCTCTGCTTTATGTGCGGCTCTCGGCTCTGAAGACGAGGCGTCAAGCCCGACTTTCAGCATAGTCAATGAATATGCGGTTGCGCCGGATGCGGTTGCGCCGGGTGGCTCTGACAAGATATATCACTTCGATTTCTACAGAGTGGAGACGGTGGAGGAGTTGCTCGACATGGGGCTTGACGATTATTGGGATTCAGGGTCTGTCTGTCTTATGGAATGGCCCGAAAATGCTCTCGGATTCCTCCCGGACGATACTGTTGACGTGAGAATCGAGGTTTTGCCGGATGACTCAAGGATGCTGACGGTATGAGAATAGAATGGCTGGATGAGTGTGTGTCGACCAACACGCAGGTGACGGAATATCCTCTCTCGGAAGAGGGGGTGATTGTGGCGGCGCGCTGCCAGACAGGAGGACGCGGACAAAAGGGTAATTCCTGGGAAGCGCAGCCGGGAAAGAATCTCACATTTTCAGCGATGTGGAAACCACGTGGCATCGCTGCAAGAGAACAATTCTCTATCAGCGAGGCTGTCGCGCTTGCCGTTGTCGATTTTCTGGAGGATGCGGGAATCAACGCGAAGGTCAAATGGCCCAATGATATCTATGTGGATGACCGTAAGATATGCGGAATCCTGATAGAGCATTCGGTTATGGGAACGGAAATTTCCCGCACAATAGCAGGTGTGGGAATCAATGTGAATCAGCGTGAGTTCCTGAGCGGCGCTCCCAATCCGGTGTCGATGGCTTCCATAGCCGGAACTGAATTCCCGACGGAAAGACTGCTTGAGGATTTTGAAATGAAACTCCGCCGGCGCCTCAGTCAGATATCCGGATCTGAAGGGAGAATAATGATTCACGATGAGTTCCAGTCAAGGATGTGGCGTTTCGACGGGTCAGCCTATCCTTTCCGCGTCAGGGAATCGGGAGAATCATATCCGGGTATTGTCAGAGGTGTGGAGCCGATGGGTTTCCTGCATGTCGAGAATGCGGATACCGGTGAGACATGTAGATATGCCTTCAAGGAGGTGGAATTTTTGATATCCGGCGGAATTTGATTAAATTTGCATTTTATGAGTGACAAGGAAGCGAAAACAGGAAAAATGCGCACAGTGCTGGGGTATGCCCTCAGATGGCTGTTGCCGCTCGCGCTGACAGTCTTGCTGGTCAGCTATATGTTCAAAAAGGTCAATTTCTACGACATGATGGATATTATCCGCCATGGAGTGGACTATTGGTGGATATTGTGTGCCATGGGAATCAGCGTTTGTTCCCATATATTCCGTGCGTTGCGCTGGCGTATACAGTTGCGGAGTCTCGGCATAGATGCGCCGCTTCTGGCTCTGTGCTGCTCTATTTTCGGTTGCTATGCCTTGAACCTTGTCTTTCCGCGCCTCGGGGAGGTGTGGAGATGCACATACATAGCGGGGCGTGAGAAAGCCCCTTTCGCCAAAGTGCTCGGTTCGATGGTCGCGGACCGTCTGTCGGATTCGATCTGTGTTCTGCTTCTCACCATATTGACATTCATCGTTGCGACTCCGGCAATAAATGCGTTCCTGACAAAATATCCCGTAGGACAGGGGGTTGTGTCTACTGCCTCTTCGCCTTGGTTCTGGATTGCCGTGGCTGGCGCATGCGCCGTTGTGTGGGCGATATTCCGTTTCGGACGCGATACTGCTCCGGTAAAGAAAGTGAAAGGCTGGGTGCTTGAGACATGGAAAGGTTTTGCTGTTGTCACTGAAATGAAAGGGAAATGGACTTTCCTCTTTTATACAATCGCCATATGGGGATGTTATTATGTGCAGTTGTATGTGGCGTTCTTCGCTTTCCCGTTTACACGCGAGTTGTGTGCACAACAGGGACTTGCCTTCGGACTGACACCCTGTCTTGTGGCGTTTGTGCTCAGTTCAATAGGTATGGCTATACCATCCAACGGCGGACTCGGTCCATGGAATATTGCTGTGATGTTCGGCCTCGCCATCTATGGTGTAAGCACAGCTGACGGAACGGCGTTCTCCATGCTGCAGTGGTCCGGTCAGACGGTGATGTTGATAATTCTCGGAATCTTCACTATGGCATATATATCACTTGATAAAAAGAAAAATGAGGAAGTTCCATCGAATGAAACCGGAATTTCCCGCTCTTAGCCTACATATACGAATTGCAGACTATTATGAATTTTAACGACGATAAAGACGATTTTTTTGACGGTCCCGACATACAGGAAGTGCCTAAAACACCGAAAGCTCCTCTTCTTAAGCCGGAGGATCCGGATTACTGGGAGCAGGATGAGCCAGAGTTTGAACACCTGCTGCCTCCGCGTCGTAACACTACAATATGGCTCTGTGTAGCTGCTGCCGTGTTGGCTGTAGCTGCTTTCATTGCCGTTTATCTGTGGTTTTTCTCACCATTCGTGACTGAAGCCGTGCAATACGGATATGTGGAGGATATAGAGAAAAGGGGAGAGGTCTTCAAGACTTATGAGGGAACAATACTGCCATACAAGGAATTGATGGATACGACACGGGTATACCGTAAGGATTTTGTCTTCTCCGTCAAGGATCCTGCTGTTGCGGTGGAATTGCGCCGTCTGCAATACGCCAACCTTCCTGCACGTGTCGAATATGAGAAATATCACGGCTCGTTGCCATGGCGTGGAGAAAGCCGCATAATGGTGGTGCGTGTGGACACTGCCGATCCTGCGAAAATTCTCCCTCCGGAATTTGCTCCCGACATATGAATCTAAGAACGGTCTGCATATTTTTGTTGTCGCTTGTTGCCGCGTCGCGGATAGATGCGGAAGCGCAGGTTGTCGTGGATAATTCACCATGGTCTGTCACGGATTCCGTGCTTACTGTTTCTAAAACGGTATTGCGCGTCGAGGCATATGCGTTTGCCGACAGAAACGATATCCGGGAAGTCAGATTTGAAGATGGCTCCCGGCTTCATTCAATAGGTGAATATGCGTTTATGGGGTGTTCCAATCTTAAAAACATCACATTGCCGGCAAGTCTTCGGACACTCGGCGAGGGGTGTTTCCGTGAATGCGGATTGACCTCTTTGGCTGTTCCGGACGGAGTGAAAGAATTACCCAAGGGGATGTGCGCATGGAATGAAGAGCTGCGGACCGTATCTCTCCCCGCCGGGCTGGCTGACATCGCGGCGCATGCGTTCGCCTATTGCAAGAGTCTTGAATCCATTGCGATACCCCGGGCGGTAAGTCATATAGGCAACAACGCCTTCTCATGTTGCTACACACTGGCGGAGGTGACGCTTCCCCGGGCAATGAGAGAGCTGGAATCTTATGCCTTCTCCGACTGCCGGTCATTGCGCGGCGCGGTCATGCCTGCGAACTCAAGGCTCCTCGGCGAATTGATTTTCAGCGGATGTGAAAACCTGACATCCATAACGGTGATGTCACCAGCACCGCCACCCTTCGACTGTGACAGTTTCATCTTCGAGCCGGACGAGGCGCGTCTGTATTCCCGATGCCGTCTCTACGTTCCTGCAGAATCCGTCAACCGTTACAGAACGGCCCGCGGCTGGAAGCTTTTCACAAACATAATCCCCGTCAGTCATCGTAAATAGCCGCCCCAAATTTTTATTTTTAAACACTCTTAAGAAATGCTCTTAGCCGCGAGGGCTTGTTATCGGCGAGAGTCCGCGTTGGGCAGGAACCGGGTGAAAATAAAAATAGCAGATTCCAAATCTGCTATTTTATTGGTTTCAATGTCCTTGTCTGATGCTGTAAGTCATCAGGTATGATTCTACAGATGTTATTCCTCTTCCTTCATGTTATGGAAGACATTCTGAACATCTTCGTCATCTTCGAATTTTTCGAGGAGCTTCTCGAGCTGTTCGCGCTGTTCGGCTGTGACTTCCTTGTAGTCTGTCGGGATTCTTTCAAACTCTGCAGATACAATCTCAATGCCTTTGTCTTCAAAAAAATTCTGAAGGTTGGCAAACTGGTCGAAAGCGCCGTATATCAGCCATTCTTCATCTTCCGCTTCAAGCTCAGCCTCGAAATCCATAAGGTCGAGTTCGAATTCATCAAGTGCGATGTCAGCATTCGGTTTTACGTGAAAAACGCTCTTGTGGTCGAACAGAAATGAGAGTGAACCCTGAGTGCCGAGTGATCCTCCGAATTTATTGAAATAGCTGCGTACGTTGGCAACGGTGCGCTGGTTGTTGTCGGTGGCGGTCTCCACTACAATGGCGATTCCGAAGGGTCCATATCCTTCATATACGATCTCTTTGTAGTCTCCGGCATCTTTGTCTGTTGCTTTCTTTATGGCGCGCTCGATAGTGTCCTTGGGCATATTGGCTGCCTTGGCATTCTGCATCAATACACGCAGACGTGGATTCATGCTCGGATCTGGACCTGCTGCCTTTGCTGCAATGGTTATTTCCTTACCGATACGGGTGAACGTACGGCTCATATTGCCCCAGCGTTTCAGTTTGCGGGCTTTTCGGAATTCAAATGCTCTTCCCATATATGTTGTTATCTTGTCTGTTTGTTAATATTATCTTAATTCTGCTCCCATGTTTTTAAGGGCATCTATGATTCTGCTCATAGATGCGTCTATCTGTTTGTCGGTGAGAGTCTTCTCGTTATCCTGCAGTTTCATTGACACTGCATATGATTTCTTGCCGGCTGGGAGGTTCTTGCCTTCGTATACGTCAAAGAGACGGACGTCTCGCAGAAGTTTGCGTTCTGCCTTGCGTATGACTGCATCTATATCGGCGAATCTTACACTCTTGTCAACAAGCAGCGCGAGATCGCGATCCACAGGCTGGGTCTTTGGCAGTTCAGCGTATGTCACCCGGTTCTTGGCTGTGAGTTTGAAAAGGCTGTCCCAGTCTATGGCTGCGTATGTCACGCTCTGTTCGATATCGAATTTCTTAAGAATCGAAGAACGTATGATTCCTACTTCGGCTATATGTTTGCCCGAACGGCTTGCGATATCGAGCTTTGCCGAGAAGATTTCATCGGAACTTTGGGTTGTGGTGACAGCTGCTGGCTGTAGCCCGAGACGGCGGAGGATATTGTTTACAACGCCCATAAGGTCATATACAGAAGCTTCTTCCGCTTTTACATTCCAGGATGCCGGTTCCTTCTTGCCGGTAATCCAGATGCCAAGCTCCATGCGCTCGCTGTATTGAGCCAAAGGTTTCTCCGCTGAGCTTTCCTTTTCAGGATTGAACCGGTAAACATTCCCGAACTCATAGAATTTCAGATCCGGCATCTTGCGGTTCACATTATGTGATATTGACTCAAGTCCGCCGTAGAGTAGTGTCTGGCGCATCACACCCAGGTCATTGCTGAGGGGATTCAACAGTCTGACGCAATTTGCCAGAGGTAATAACTCCGAATTTTCGTAATAACTTACTGCCGTGAGAGAGTTGTTCATTATTTCGGAGAAACCGGCGGCTGTGAGCTGTTCGCTTATGGTCTGCTGCATATCGTAGCTTTCGTCGGTAGCACCGCGCTGCGACAGAGATACGTGCATTTCATCGCCGATCTCGACATTGTTGTAACCGTATACTCTCAGAATCTCTTCCACTACATCGCAGGGGCGGTATACATCCACACGGTATGTCGGGACGGTCAGATGCAGAACATCCGCATCTTCGGTTTCAGTAACATCGAATTCAAGGGCTTTGAGGATGCATCTCACCAATTCACCCGGAAGTTCCTTGCCGATAAGTCTGTTGCAGTATGTAAGGGAGAAATCGAGTTCTTTTCGTTCAATAGGAGCGGGCAGAACATCGATTACACCTCCGCAGATTTCTCCCCCGGCAAGTTCCTTGATCAGCGATGCCGCCAGTATGGCGGCGTATACAGTCACAGATGGGTCTGCACCGCGTTCATAGCGGAATGAGGCATCGGTCGACAGTCCATGGCGGCGGGCTGTGCGACGCACGCGTGTGGGATTGAAATATGCGCTTTCTATGAATACGTTCTTTGTGCCTTCAGTCACTCCTGAATCAAGACCACCGAAAACACCCGCGATGCACATCGGTTTTTCCGCATCGCAGATCATCAGGTCTGCTTCGTTGAGCTCCCGTTCCACTCCGTCAAGAGTAGTGAATCTTGTCCCCTTTTCGCATGTGCGGACAATTATCTCCTCCCCCTTGACGTGATCAAGGTCGAAGCAGTGCAATGGCTGTCCGATTCCCAACAGCACGAAATTTGTGATGTCTACAATATTGTTGATCGGTCTCTGTCCGGCGGCAGTAAGAAGGTTCTTGAGCCATTCGGGAGATTCCTTGACTTCCACGCCTCTGATTGTGACTCCGGAATATCTCGGACATCCCTCCTCATCCTCTATTCTCACTGTCACGGCACCATCGGTGCGGTCTGTCGTGAGTCCGGATGCATCCGGCACAGAAACCTCCGGATATTCTCCTTGTTTTTCATTCTGGCAGATAAGACACCATTCCTTTGCCTTGAGATCGCGAGCCACGCCATAATGGCTTGCCGCGTCAACGCGGTTCGGAGTCAGCTCCACTTCCAGTCTGTAGTCGCTTTCGACATTGAAATATTCGGCTGCGGGTGTGCCGGGCTTGATATCATCTGCGAGCACCATAATACCGGCATGGTCAGTGCCGATGCCGAGCTCGTCTTCAGCGCAGATCATACCGAATGACTCCTTGCCGCGTATTTTTGATTTCTTGATCTGGAATTCCTTGTCGCCGTCATAGAGGGTTGTGCCGACAGTGGCTACGACCACTGTCTGACCTGCGGCAACGTTAGGCGCGCCGCAGACTATCTGTACCGGTTCTCCGGTGCCGAGATCCACTGTGGTCACATGAAGATGGTCGGAATCGGGATGATCCTCGCATGTCAGCACTTTGCCGATTACCACTCCGCGCAAACCTCCGCGGATGCTTTCCACTTCCTCCACTGTGTCGCACTCAAGTCCGAGAGATGTGAGGGTGGCGGCAAGCTCACGCGGGCTCAAATCGAAATCGATATAGCGTCTGAGCCATTTATATGATATATCCATAAATTAAAAATTCTGATCAGATTGGTTATGACTGCAAAATTAATAAAAATCTTCACCTTTAACAAAATAGGAATGCAGGAAAATGACACCGCACTGCCTGATGATCGAAAGAAGTGTGCGGGAGGGGTGTATTCCGTCATGCTGCCGGGAACTCGATTCGGAATGTCGTGCCTTTGCCTATTTCCGATTCCTTCACGTATATCCTGCCTCCGTGATATTCCTCCACAATCCTTTTGGCAAGTGTGAGCCCCAGTCCCCAGCCTCGTTTTTTTGTGGTGTATCCGGGATTGAATATTGTCTTGAAATTCTTTCTGGCAATCCCTTTGCCGGTATCTCTGACTTCTATCCACACGATATTTTTTTCGGTCCCCGTGGTTATGTCGAGTCTGCCTTCCCCTTGCATGGCGTCAACAGCATTTTTTGTCAGATTCTCCATCACCCATTCTATCAGCGGGCGAGACAGCTGCACCCCGTGGTCATCAACAGAGAGATGTATGCGGATGTCCACTCTTCCGGATACGCGGCTCTTCATATAGTCGAGCGATTTCGACACCACTTCGTTCAGATAATCAAGCTGAATCTCAGGTTGGGAGCCTATTTTTGAAAATCTGTCGGCAATGACAGAAAGGCGTTTCACATCCTTGTCTATCTCGTCTGTAATCTCTGCCTCGACACCGCTCGCCTGAAGATATTCGGTCCAGGCAATGAGAGAGGAAATGGGGGTGCCGAGTTGGTGGGCGGTCTCTTTTGATAGTCCTACCCATACTCTGTTTTGCTCCGCCCGCTTTGTATATACCATGGCAAGATAGATGATCAGGGCGAGGATAATCATCACAACCATCTGGATATACGGATAAATGCTCAGACTACGGAGCAGCCTGGAGTCTTCGTAGTAAATATACTGGTTTTCACCTCCGAAAAGCTCCACTTCTATGAAATGTCGGTTTTTTGACGCCATTTCTTCAAGAGGGGTGTCTCCACGGGCTTTGCGCAATCTTTTCTGTAGATATTCTTTGTTTTTCGGAGAAAGCTCGTTGAAGAGTGATTTGTCCTCGTCGGCTTTGTCAGGAAGGGAGAAGTTCCGGAATTCGGATATGTTGAAATCCTTGTCGCATATCAGCACGGGGATGGAGTTGTTCTGAGAGATTATGCCAAGCAGAAACTCAAAGTCCGAATCGATGTTTGCCTTGGCAAGGCGTTCCGTTGCCTGTGCCCATATGTTCATGCGGTCGCGTTCCTGATTCTCGAGTTCTTTGATCAGATTATTGCTCACAAGCAGGAAAAGAATCACTGCAATCGCCGAAGCCGCGATTCCGAGCATTTTCCCTGTGCGTCTGTCTATATGCTTCATAGGTGGGTGGATCTGTTCGGGCTCATCGGTCGCCGGATATGAATTCCGCGACGGCATCGTCTGTGTTCGGACCTATTACGATGTCCGCGATCTCTTTAACCTCAGGCAAGGCGTTTTCAACCGCAACCGCCACATCTGCCGCCTGCAGCATCGGAATGTCGTTGAGGTTGTCGCCGAATGCCACGACCCGGTCGGCTCCGGTCTTCTCTTTCATGCGCAGCACGGCATTCGCTTTTGTGGCATCTGGCGCGAATGCGTCGACCAGGGCGATTTCCTGCCCGTAGATGTCATGATAGCACTGGTGTCTGCATCCCGGAAGCCCTGAAACACGCTCGTGTATTGCTTCGGCAAGATATGTGGGCTGCATGCCGTAAAATATGATGGTCTTGGAAATATCAGGAGGGAGCATGTCTTCTCCTGTCGCGGAAATGTGAAAGCGTTTGTAGGGAGAATGAAGCCGCTCCTCCATGAATCGCCTTTCAAGTTCGTTAAGCTTGCCTCCGATATGATAGATGTTTATCACATCGTTCTCGAGAGTGAAATGGAAGATGGGGAACTTCTCTTTTCTGTATGTTTCCGCCAGCTCTGCGGCAGAGTCGGCATCCATGTATCTGATGTCGGAGTATTTCCCGGATGCCGGATTCCATATTGCGGCTCCGGTGAATACGATTGCCGGGAGGCTCATTTTCACATCCTTGATTATGCCGGCTACCGTCGCTGGAGTGCGTGCCGTGGCTACTGTGAAAAGCTTTCCTTCTCCAATGCTTCTGTTGAGAAGATCTATTGTCTTTTGCGACAGATAGGCGCCGGGTTGCATCAGAGTCCCGTCAAGATCGCTTACGTATAGAGTCTTGTCCATTCTGCCGTCTTTGTTTGATTGTTGCCAATTATTTTTCTTTTATCTCGATATATTCCGCATCAGACACCTGCTCCTCTCTATAGACACGGCGTTCGCTCCTGCTTTCGTTTTCGAGGATTTCGGATTCAGAATATTCTTTGGTTTCGGTGAACTCTACATCTTCTGCATATTCCTGCATGCTTCTGATGCTGTCTTCCTCATTGGAGGCATATTGCCTGCCTCTCCGTCCTGTGCGGCTGTAGCTGTTGTCACGCTGCTGTCTCTGCTGCTGTTTACGTCGGCGTTCCTCCTCTTTGCGTGACGGCATTCCTGCCATTTTTCTGACCATGTCTTCAGCGCGCCGTGCCATAAACCCTCTGAGCCATTTGGCAATCCATGGCCAGAAAAGGAAAAGCCCAACCAATATAACTAATAATATTCCCAAAGGATTAATCTTTTTAGAAATTGTTTAAACTTATTGCCGGCTTCGGTAAAGCCGAATCTGTACGCATATGAACAACGCGTGTCTGTCACTCACGGTTTATTGCCCCGTATAATATATATGCTATGATAAGCCACATAAGTCCCGGAGTTCCCATGCTTGCCGGCAATACAACAGCCGTTGCGATAAGAAGCCATCTGAACTGATTCCCTTTCCATCCCCAGGTTTTGAATTTCAGGGAGAAAAGTTTTACAGGGGAGACCATCAGCCAGCATTCGAGAAGCAGCACAGGAATCACACACCACCACTCGCATGCATAACCCTGCGTTTCATTGCAGAGTGCCGTGTATCCTATCCAGAAAATGGCGTTTGCCGGTATCGGCAGACCGATAAAGCTCGTTGTCTGTCGGGTGTCTATGTTGAATTTTGCCAGGCGCAGAACGCCGAATACGGGTATCAGCAATGCTCCCCATCGCAGCCATTCGCAGCTTCCCAGTCTTTCGAGTGTCGAGAATAGCACCATGGCTGGTGCTACTCCGAAACTGACGGCATCGCAAAGAGAGTCAAGTTCTTTGCCAAGTTCTGAATAAGCATGCAGCAAGCGGGCGGCGAAGCCGTCGAGAAAATCCATTACAGCTGCTATGCCGATGAATATGTATGCCCAGTTGTATGCTGCCATGCCATATATCTCGCTGTTTCCCTGAAGCGCGAAGATTATGGCTATGCAGCCTGCCGTGATGTTGAGGCATGTGATGGAGTTGGGTATATTTTTTACTATTGCATTCATGATTTGAATCTGGCGACAGGTGTGACACCCCCTCTGGTGATGTCACCAATTTTTACAAGAATCTCGCAGTCAACAGGAAGGTAGATATCGACTCTCGACCCGAATTTGATGAATCCGAGATGTTCATCGACAGATGCCTCTTCACCTTTTCGTGCGTATGTCACGATTCGGCGCGCCATCGCTCCGGCTATCTGCCTTACGGTTATCCTTTTGCCGCAATCCGCCTTTATCCCGACAGTGCTCCGCTCGTTGTCGATGCTTGCCTTCGGAAGATATGCCGAGAGAAACCTGCCGTTATGATGCTTCACATATTCGACCGTTCCGTCTACCGGAAACCAGTTGGCATGCACGTTCAAGGGAGACATGAACACAGAGAGCATCATGGCTTCCTCCTTGAGATACTCCCCTTCGAAGGTGCGCTCCACAGCCACTACGCGACCGTCGACAGAGCTTACCACCATCCCCATGCGCTCGCCGCGGTAATGACGCTGCGGGCAACGGAAAAAATTGAAGACGAAGCAATAGACTATCGCGGAAAGGACACTGAAGCATGCCGGAATCAAAACCGGAGGCATAAAGAGCCATATCGGCACATTAAGCGCTGCCAATACTATAAACAATAGAATCAATATATTGGTTCCTTCCCGATGGATCTTCATTATCTGAGTTTTTAGCAAGACACCTGCCATTATCAAGGTGTAGGGTCTCAATGGCATTGTGACTTAATATATTTGCAAATTTACACCTTTTTAATTAATTTTGCAATCGAACAACAAAGAAAGTGGCATGCCGCTTTCAAAATCTATCGTCTTTGCGCCTTCCCTAAAGACGCCAAATTTATCTATCGTGACTGCTTTCCAGATTTTAATCAAAGCTGCTGGGCTTCGTACGTTATGGCTCGGCATTGCATCGGTCGTTGCCGGAACGGCAGCCGCCGTCGCGCATGGCAATCTTCAGCCTTTCCCCGCACTGGCTTGTCTGCTCTTCGCAATCTTCGCGCAATGTGCGAGCAATGTGATGCATCGTTATTATGATGCTAAAAATGGTTATGGAGAAAACGAAGAAAACAATATTGTCTATGCCGATGATATCGACCGTCCGCTGACCTACATTCTCAAGGAGGGTATACAAGTGTTCTCTATTCTGACAGCTACTGCAGGATTGGCAGTGTTGTCGATGGCGGGATGGTGGACTATTCTCTTCGCCGCGTTTATCGCGATAATTGTGGTCATAAGCAACACCGGACCTCATCCTTTGTGCCGCTCTGTGTTTTATCCGGTGGCGACATTCCTGATCTTCGGTCCAATCGCGGTTGTCGGGACTGCATTTGTCCAGTCGCAGCACGAAGCTCTTGCTCTCTTCAGCTGGTGGGATCTGATGCCGGCTTTGATATTGGGAATGATAACTGGCATGATGGCTGTAAACTGTTATGTCATCTTCGGAGTCTTTCACCGTAGAAATAACGTGACTTCATCCCGTACAACCTTTTTCGGACGCTATGGCAACGCTGCCACGGGCTTGCTCCTGGTCATATCCACGCTGGCTTCAGGACTCATCGGAATCATGGCTCCTTTCTGGATGGACATTGACGACGGCTATATTTATATGCCGGTTCCCGTGCTTTCAATGATTCTCGGTTTTATCGCTATATCACTGATGCGCAAGCCAAGATATAGCAAAGTTGCCTGGAGACTTTCTCTTGTCAATATTGTTCTTTTTGCAGTTTTGTCGTTGATAATATTCTATTTTATCGGTTATCCGGAGGGATATATTGAGGAATCTTCGTTAATAATTTGAATTTAATTTTGAGATTGTAAAAAAAAATTGTAACTTTGCATTCGCAAACAAAAATCGGGGTGTAGCACAGTTGGTAGCGCGCTACGTTCGGGACGTAGAGGTCGGGCGTTCGAGTCGCCTCACCCCGACAGAAAAGGCTTGAAAATCTGAAGATTTTCAAGCCTTTTCAAGTTTTGGCGCGTTCCCTGATTTTAGGCGCGTTCCCTGAATCCCAAGCTGTGGAGGCTGATGCTTTCAAGGAACGCGCTTTGCTATATTCCCCTTGTTACAGGGCTTTAAGGGCTTTGAGGGCTGTCTCCACGCAGTCTGCTCCCGAAAGGGGGTATTTTTCGCGCGAATTTACCCATTTCTCATCAATGCTGTAGAAATCTATCGGTGTCTTGTCGCCTGAAAGTTTACGCTCTATCCATGTTTTCCATCGTTCATAATAGAGTGTGCCAAGCACGCCGCTCCATTCTCTGTGACCGTAATCGCGCAGACCTCCGTCTTCGCTTGCCACACGCGGTCCCCAGGTGGTGATAAGAAGTCTGGCATTGTTTTCGAAATTGTCTCGTTCATGTTTTGTCGGAGCCAGTCGGCGGGCATCGTCTATCCATGTGCTCACACTGAATTCCGGACGTGTGGAAAGAAGTTCGTCCTGAAGCTTTATCAAGGAAAGGAAAGAATCGGACTTGCGTCTGAATGTTTCCATATCCTTGCTCTTCAATGCTTTCTGCATCTCTGTGTAGACGATACGGCCTTTTTCGGCTATTGCCTGGCGTGTTATGTCGACAAGGTCATAGCGATAATTCTCATTCCCTTTCAGAGCAGGAGCGGCAGCAGCGAATTTTTTCGCGGCGGCAATCACATCCTCCGGCTTGTAGTAAGATTTCATGCGGCTCCAGCTTGATACTTTCCAAGCCTTTTCCGATGGACGGGCGCAGAAAATCGACTCCGTTGTGCCCTGCTGTAGTATCCCCCAGGGGCAGTTGTAGATTGTGGCGCCAAGCATCTTCCAAGCTTTTTCGGCATTCGCGTTCTTGCTGCCGTAACGTGCGCGGGAGTAACCTTCGAGCCAGTTCTCCTTGGTGAACTGTTCGGGACGCCAGATAAGCTCTGATACAAGTTCGTACATCACCGGGTTGTTCTCTATCCCTTCCGGGGTGAGACCGATGCCTGTCATATCTTTGCCGAAACGTGAATCGCGAGCTTTATAATAACCTCCGATCACATTGTCGAGTCTTCCGTGAAGACCTACATTCCCTCCGAAGTTCAACAGCATGCACCATAGCCAGTCCTGTCCGTCGTAGCCGGTAGGACGTGGAGTTTTGGACGGTGTGTCGGGATCGCCCCATTGAGGTTTGATTTCAGATGCGAGGTCGAGAACCACAATGTCTCCTTTGGGAATGCCGGCATAAAGCTTTGCCCGCGGGTTCTCGTTCCACCCCTGTATGACCCATACCGCTTCCGGATTGGCGCGTTTCATGGCACCGGCTATGATCTTTCCTGCTTCGGTGAGATCAACGCCTTCGATGCTTCCTCCCTCATGGAATGGATCCATGCTGTAATACTTGGCAACACCGCTCACTTTGCGCAGCTCATCATAATATATGTCAGCGATTTTGTTGAACTGCGGGTCGGTGCTTTTGAGGAATGTGGGACGCACGAAACCGTTCCATATCCCTTTCCCCGACACATCCATGCCTAAGCGTTCTTCGGCATCGTGGGGAACCATGCCCGAATAGCCCGGAAGCACAGGCTCCATACCCAGCTCGCGCATGCGGGTGAGGATTTTGTCCTGAAGCTCCGCGCGGTCTTCATACCATTTCTCGGAGTTGGGACCGCCCCATCCTTCGAGGTTGTTCATCAGCCACCATGCCTGGAATGCCGGACCGGCAACAAATTCGTCTGCCTCTTTCTTGCTGTAGCCGAGACGAAGCAGGGTGTTGCGCCACACGACATCGGTGCCGGTGATTGCAAGCGGCATGTTTATGCCGTGCAGTGCCATCCAGTCAATCTCTTTCTGCCACCTCTCCCAGTCCCAGAATGCCATGGAATATGAATGCGTGCAGTAGTTAAGGTAATAGCGTTGTGCGGCATCTGTGACATGACGCTCGGGACGCGACGGTAGCGGCAGAATGTCCGGTAAGTCGGCAGTCATCATGTTCCAGCTCAGATGGATGCCTGTGTAATATTTCAGATACCAGTTTAGTCCGGAGGCTATGTTGACTGCGGAGTTTCCCTTGATCACGGGCTTGCCGTTTTCTGCGGAAATCTCGAAAAACTCATCCGGAGTGTCTGTCTGCGCGAAGATGAATCTGCGGGAACTTCCCGGACATACCCTTTCCAACAGCGATGCCACCGGGTTACAGGTGGATTTCCATATCCTGCGCAGGTCGTTCCATCTGTAGTATCCCGGTGCCGCCTCCGCCACGCCGTTGATGCGCAACGGACGTTCGTTGAGTCTCGGTGCGACGAGTATGTCTCCCGCGGGGTTGCGAAGCAGTATAAGCTGCAGGTTCGCCCCCATGGGAGTGAGGTTCTGTTTCTGCCAGACGCACGTCGCCTTCTCGAAACCGCTCACTGAAGCATCCGCTCCCTCGGCTCCCATAAGTGCCAGAAGACGGAGCAGTGCGGTGTCGTGTCCGAAACGCAGGTCTGCTGCCGTAGGTCTCTTTCCGGCTATTGCTTCATCGGCGCGGTCAATTATATCGTTGAGGAGGTTTGTCGCGCTTCTCGGTCCTGCTCCTGTACCGTCGGGAGAATTTGCATGGCAAACATACATCTGGTAATTCGAGCACTTCCACTGGTTATAGAGATCTTCCGGATCGAATACGCCTAATATGTCCTCGTCAATGCCGTCGACATCCTGCACGTCTATGGCAACATCATAGATATACCTCATGAGTCCCGGCAGATCTTTAACTTTGCCGGGGTCTGTGAACAGGCGCGAGGCTGTTGTCACCGAGCGTGTGAGAGAATCCTTGGCAGAGGCAAAACGCTTCCTCCAGTCGGCATCCTTCTTCTCCAGCATGCGGGTTTCGTCATTATGTCTCATGATAAACTTCATGTCGCCGGGGGAGGCATGTCTCTCGATGGTGAGGTTTGGGTTGTTTTTCTGTAATCCCTCGGTAAAGGCTGCCATGGAGATTATGCATCGCGGTTCGGTCGATGACCTTGCGATTATTTTTGCATTCCCTTTGAAAAGCCCCGGAAATCTTTTTGCCGTTCTGTCGGCGATGCCCGAGTGCTGGCGCTCTCCGAGCGGGGTCAGTTCTCCCCAGTGTCCTTCGGTGTGTTTCCCTAACTTCTCCACTTTGTCGAGCACCTCTCTGCCTGTGTCTGTCAGATTCCCCTGACTCTGCTCGGCACGCAGTGCGTCAGCCACAAGACGGTGGAGCTTCTTGTTTATGACCCACCTCGAACCGTGGCGTCCGTAGTGGCTGATATAAAAAGGTTCATAGCCCGACGGAGCCGGAGCCATAGAGTCGGTGGAGTAGGGGTAGGCATAATATATGCCGCCTGCTTTCTCGGGAGTGGCTTTAAACTCAGTCCGGATCTGTTGGCATTTAAGCATTTTCTGAGAGATCTGGTCTGATTTCAAGGTTTTGGCGAAACCGGTGGCAGTTATAGCCATAGTCGCCAGAATTGTTAGTGCAAATCGCTTATTCATTGTAAGATATAATAAGTTTTCTCTCTTATTCCAGAGTTTTTCTCCATTTGGCGTTCAGATCGCTCCAGCGGTAATAACCCGGAGCATACTCTTTGACTCCGTGAATCTTTGCCGGTCGCTCGTTGAGGAGCACGGTGGCGATTTCCTCACCCTTCGCATTGCGGAATATTGTGATCTGAAGGTTGGCTGCCATCGGTGTGAGGCGGTATTCCTGCCATACTCTTGACGCTTCGTCTATCCCCCGCGCCTCGTCATCGCTGCCTTCTATTCCCATAAGTGCGAGCTGGCGCAGTAGGAAAACGTCATGTCCGAAGCGCAGATCGACAGCGGTGCGTTTCCCGGCAAGACTCTCATCTGCGCAGTCAAGGATGTCTTTCATAAGATTTTTTGATGACTGCGGACCGTTACGCTTGCCATCGACTGAATTGCCATGACGCACATATTGTCTGTATGCCTCCCCTTTCCAAAGGTTGTAAAGGTCTTCATGATTGAAATGCGTAAGAAGATTCACATCAAGTCCGTCTACGTTCTGCACTGCGATCGCCACATGATGAAGATCTTTCATTACCTGCGGAAGTTTCTTGATCTTCGAAGGGTCGCGGAACAGTCTTGATGCTGTGGCTTTACATTGATAGAGAGAGTCGCACGCTTTGTCGTAAGGAATCTTCCATTCCTGAGGCTTTTTGTAAATGTCAAGCGCTTCCTGTGTGTGGAACGCGATGAAATTCATGTCGCCGGGTGTGGCGTGGCGTTGTAATTCCAGTCTTGGGTTATACTCTTTCAAAGCCTCTGAGAACGCCGCCATTGAAATGATACACCGTGGCTCGGTGGAACTCCTGGCTACAATCACGTCTCCATCCTTGAAGAGGGATGGGAAACGCTCGCACATACGGGTGGCGATGGCTTTGTGCTGACGCTCGCCGAGTGCCGAAAGCTCGCCGATATGACCTTTTGTATGATCGCGACATATCTCCACAAGCTTCATGACTTCTTCACCTTCGGCTGTCAGATTGCCGGCGGCATACTGCTTCTGCAACACTTTCAGAGTATTGTCGTGAAGTTTGGCGGATGTGTGCCATCTCGAGCCATGGCGCCCGTAATGGCTGATATAAACGGGTTCGAATCCCGCCGGTACGGGAGCCAGGGAGTCTGTGCTATACGGATAAGCGTAATAGATGCCTCCGGACTTCTCGGGCGTCGCGGCAATCTCCCTGCGGATTTCCATGTCCGCAGGATTGACAATTTTTGTCTGCTTCTCTTTTTTTGCACTTGCGCAGAATGATGTCATCATCATCGCGGCGGTGCTGATCAGGATTAATTTTTTCATTGTGAGTTTTTAATGGAGTTGCGTATGAGTTTTTCCACATCTTCTTCGGTTCCGCTGAAGGGTCCCTTGTCCTGGAGTTTAAGGGTGCACATCGCGGCTGCGAAAGTGCCGGCTTCCTGATAGGAGGCACCGCGGCTTCTCTTGTAGAGATACCCCGCCATGTAGGTGTCGCCGCAGCCTGTGGCGTCCACGAGGTCGGCTGGGGGCAATGCGGGAATCTCGTGGAAGACTCCCTCTGTGTAGATAATCGAGCCTTTGTCACCCAAAGTGAGAAGCACCTCGCGGCAGCCCCAGCCGGAAAGTATCTTGGCGGCGCGGCGCGGGTCTGTCGTGCCTGTAAGAACCTCCATCTCCTTTTCGTTGGCTTTAAGAATGGAGATATACGGCATTGCCTCACGTTTCTTGTCATAATCGACATGCACGACGTCCTCGCCTGTGACCTTGCGGAGATACCCCTGCACATCCACAGCCACTGTTCCTTTGGCGGCGAGTGCCTTGATGGTGTCAAGGTCGAAATCGTCAGCAAGGAGTGTGCCGAGGTGATATATGTCGGCGTTGATATCGCGGAGGTTCTCGGCGGTGAAAGGGTCTGCCTTGGCAAGCACACGCTGGGTGCGGTTGTTCATGTCTTCACCGTATTTGTTTTCAAAATATACGGATTTGCGGCTTGGAATCACCTTGACATCGATTCCTTCGGAACGGAGTTCCTCCACAACCCCCATCTCTGATTCTCCGAGGGAGGTGACGAGGGTAAAGCCGGTATGGTCGAAATTCTTGAGAGCCTTGGCGAAGTAAAAAGCTGTTCCGCCGGGCATATGCGCCTCAAAACGCGGAGTTATTACCTTGTCGAGCGTGATGTGCCCGATGCAGCATATATTTTTCATTTTGTTTTCAGTTTTAAAGCATAAATCAATACGAAGAGATAACCGACGGCTGGCACTATGAATGCCGTGGACATGGATGTGGCGTCGGCTACTATTCCCATCAGCGAGGTGCCTACGGCTCCACCGATGGGTGTCATCATAAGGAAAGATGAGGCTATTTTCACATTCTTTCCCGCATCCCTGATGGTGATTGCGAAGATTGTAGGGAACATTATCGCCTCGAACGCATAGCATACAAAAACTCCGCCACGCGATATCACTCCGAGATCAAGAGTGACGGCAACAGCTCCCGCAACGGTCATCAACGCGCAGACGAGAAGCACTTTCTCGGCTTTAATGCGGCTCATGATCGCGCTGCCCGCTACCCTTGCCACCATGAATAGACCCAAAGCGCCGAACGAAAGAACCAACGATGCCGTGGCTTTGTCCATCCAGCCGTCTGAGGTGGCGTAATTGATGAAAAGGGAATTTATGGATATTTCCGCAACTTCATAACAGAACAGCGCGAGGAGTCCGTAGCGGAAAGTTTTCCTTTTCCATAGGTCGCGGATTGTAGCCGCAAGACCAGTGTCAGCTGTGGAGTGGCGGGTTTCGGTTTCAGAGCTGTCTGAGATTTCAGGAAGGCTGACGCGTGAAAACACCAGTGCGGCTACAAGTACAATCACACCCATGATGGTGTAGGGCACTTCGACACCGCCGCTGCCGCCTGAGAACAGGAAACCTCCCACAATCACCGGAGCGAGTATACACCCCAGTCCGTTGAACGACTGCGCCAGATTAAGGCGTGACGCCGCCGTTGCCTTGTCGCCTAATTCAGCCGCGTAGGGGTTTGCCGATGTCTCCAGCATCACGAGTCCGCAGCCAATCACGAAAAGCGCCACTAAGAATATAGGGAAGGAAAGCATGGCTGAACCAGGAATAAACAGCAATGCTCCGATTCCGAAAAGAAGAAGTCCGGTCACTACACCTCTCCTGTATCCGAAACGGGTGATAAGGATACCGGCAGGAAGTGCCATCAGAAAATAGCCGAGATATGTAGTGGCTTGTATGAGTGTGGATTGCGTGATGGAGATTTCCAATGACTCCTGAAAGTGTTTGTTGAGAACGTCCAGAATCGCGCGGGCAAATCCCCACATGAAAAAGAGGGAGGTAATAAGTATGAATGGTAGCAGATACTTCTTACTTACAAGTTTCATTCTGTCAGGTTTTAATTTTATTAGAAATTGCAAATTTAATAAAAAAATCTCCAACCTGAGTAATTTGGCAATTTATCCTCGTGAAAGCAGCCGTATATGTATATCTTTACTCGGCTGATAATTAGTAAAATAGCATTATGTAGATTTGGCACTGCCCACCAATGGATCATTCTTGATAGTTAAAATGTGTTAAAATGCTTAAAAAGTGTAGTTTTTACACTTATGATTGCTATATTTGCAGCGACAAAACTTCAGATGCAGTAAAGTAGATTGATAAGACTTTATTCAGATGTGTTGAATATCTGTGGTTTATCAAGAATGCGATACCATAATAACAACTTAAGTTAACCTTACATCATGTGTAATTCAGGACAAGGGCACGGTGGGAAATATACTGCCCCCCCTGCTGCTAAAAAATGGAAATGGCTCACCATCGTCTTGGTGTGCCTTATGACATCCTTTACAATCAATGCTCAGACAAGTGTGACAGGTACAGTGACCGATGAAGCCGGCGAACCTCTGGTCGGCGCGAGTGTCGTGGTGCCCGGAACTACTGTCGGTGCCTCGACCGACATCGACGGCAATTTCAAACTGAACGTTGCTCAAGGAAAGAAGATACGTGTCTCCTACGTGGGCTATGTGTCAAAAGAGGTTGAAGTGAAGGGTTCTCATCTAAACATCGCCCTCAAGGAAGATAATGAGGTTCTCGACGAGGTGGTTGTGATCGGTTACGGCACAATGAAGAAAAAAGACCTTACCGGTTCCATCACTACTGTCAATTCCAAAGACCTCAACGTAGGTTCCTACACCGATCCGGGTCAGTTGCTACAAGGTAAGGTTCCCGGACTTGTAGTAGTGCAGAACTCAGACCCTAACGGTGGTGTCAATTCTTTGACACTTCGTGGAGCTTCCACTCTCAACGGTTCAACAGAACCCCTCTATGTTGTTGACGGAATCCCGGGAGTGAACCTTAACCTTATCCCACCTGCCGACATTGAGAGTATCGATGTGCTCCGCGATGCTTCGGCTACAGCCATCTATGGTTCAAAGGCTGCCAATGGTGTAATCATTGTAACTACTAAAAAAGGCTCGGATGGTCCGGCTCGTGTATCCTACCAGGGTTACGTATCCTGGGAGCGCATCGCCAACGACCATAAAATGATGACAGCCTCGCAGCTTCGTCAATATGCCGAGGAGAACAATATTCCAATCCCCAATGACAAAGGAGCCGACACCAATTGGGCAAAAGAGACACAGCGCACTGGTTTCGCCACTAATCACAACCTCTCCATCTCCGGTGGCACCAAGAGCACGAGCTACAACGCTTCGGTGAACTATATCAAGCGTGACGGTATTATAAAAGGCGTAGGCAACAACCTTTTCACGGCACGTGCATATGTTGAAACAAAACTTCTCAAAGACCGTCTCCTTTTGGGAGCCGGAGTCAACGGCAACATCCGCAATGAATCGGGTGTCCCCCGCAACAAGCAGGGAGCTTCAGTATACGAGGCAATGTATTATTACTCACCCCTTGAACCGGTGCGCAATGAAGACGGATCGTGGTATTCCAATACAGATGTATCTCAATATTACAACCCTCTTTCACAGGTATATGAAGATCGTTCTATGGCAACTTTCAAGCGTTGGCAAGTAACGGGCAAGGCTCGTCTGAAAATCCTTGAAGGACTTTTCCTCAACGGCAACTTCGCCTATGAGAACCAGAACAAGAATTACAAGGAATATCTCTCTACCGAATCGCAGACCAATCATCGTCATGGTCAGACCACACGGGAAGTTCTTGACTGGGAAAGCAAGCTTATGGAAATCTTTGCCAACTATGACAAAGACTTCGGTGAGGATCACCGCATGGCACTCATGGCAGGTTATTCCTGGGAAGAGCGCAAAGACGAAGAAGGATTCGGTGCAAAAGGCTACAACTATTATGACGACTCCCTTGGCTGGAACGACATAGGTATGGCAAACTCATGGGATACAGATCCTGTCTGGGGCAAACTTTATTCCAAGACCCGAATGATTTCGTTCTACGGACGTGCCAATTATTCCTATAAATCCAAGTATCTCCTTCAGGCAGCTGTACGTCGTGACGGAGCCTCTACTTTCGGATCTAATAACAAATGGGCTACTTTCCCCTCAGCTTCCGTGGCATGGCGCGTGACAGGGGAAGACTTCATGGAACAGAGCGCAGGTTGGCTACATGACCTCAAGCTCCGCGTTGGCTGGGGACAGAGCGGTAACGCTAAAGGTTTTGACGCCTACACTTCCCGTTTCTATTATCAGGCAGGTTCCCGTTTCACATATGTAGACGAAAATGGTGTGGAACACAGCTACAAGAGCCTCAATGCAGCACGCAACGTGAACGACAACCTTAAATGGGAGACAACCTCAATGCTCAATATAGGTCTTGACTTCGCTTTCCTTGGAGGTCGCATCAACGGTACAATCGAATATTACAACAAAGACACTAAGGACATGATCTGGGATTATCCTGTGTCAACAGCCATATATCCTGTAGATAAGCTCACGGCAAATGTAGGAAGGATGCGCAACCGAGGTGTCGAGATCTCAGTTAATGCAGTTCCTTTCCAGGGACCTTTCACCTGGACCACATCACTCAACTTCTCGCACAACCAGAATAAAGTGGTATCAGTATCCAACTCTGAGTTTAACGCCGGTGTCCTAAACCGCTACGACCCGAACCTGCCCGGTCTGTCGCAGGGATGCTCAACTCAGCGCATCGTTGAAGGCGAGGCTATCGGAACCTTCTACCTCTGGGAGTGGGCAGGCTACAACGAGCAAGGACAGTCAACATTCTATTCGCGCGATGTCAATACCGGCGAATACGAACTGGATGCAAACGGAAACCGGATGACAACGCAGAACCCGGGAGAGAAGGATCGCGTGAAATTTGGCAGCGCCCAACCAAAACTCACAATGGGATGGAACAATAACCTGACGTGGAAGAACTTCGATCTCAATCTCTTCTTCACCGGAGTGTTCGGTCAGAAGATATTCAACGAACCCCGCGCTTACTTCTCCTATATCGGTGCAATATCGCAGGGTAAAAACGTGCTCGCATCCGTGCGCGATGAGCAACTCGCCACCGATGGTCTTGCACACTATCCTTCCAACCGTTATCTCGAAGACGGCAGCTATTTCAAGCTCTCCACAGTGACTCTCGGCTATACATTCCGCAACTGCTTCAACGGCTGGCTCCGCGACATTCGCGTCTATGTATCCGCCAACAACGTTTTCACGATCACCGGCTATAAAGGTCGCGATCCGGAAATCAATCTCGGAGGACTTGAACCGGGACACGACACCCGCTGGGACCATTATCCCCGCACTCGTCAGATTCTCGTTGGTCTCAACGTCAATTTTTAAGAAAACACAGGATTTTTAAGATTAAACCGAAAAAATGATCATGAAATCATATATAAAAGCGTTGATGCTGGGCACAGCTTCCATTGGAATGACCGCCTGCACCGACCTCAATATAGACCTTGACACTCGATATGAAACCCTACCGGACAACCCGATCGCGGTAGAAGGAGAATTCAACAGCTGTTACCGTTATCTCTACAGCTGGTTCAGCCGCGACTTCAACGAAGCGGTTGTAAATCAGGGAGACGAGATAATGGGCATATGCTACACCATCGGCAACTATTATGACGATGGACGTGCCATCAACGGATCCATCCATTCTCTCACCCTTAATAATTGGAGCACCCGCATGATCGGTGGTTGCATGGAGGGTATCACCCAATGCAACTCCAAGATTCTCGCCTATGGAGGTCCGGAACATAAGGATGCCATAGTGGCTCCCTTGCGTGCCATGCGTGCCTACTATCATTTCTGGATGATGGAACTCTATGGCGATGCGCCCATTATTGACCATGTCGTGCAGGAAGGTGAACGTATAGACCGTCAGCCCCGAGCCGATGTTGCAAAATGGATTGAGGGAGAGCTTCTCGAAATCCTCAACCAGGAAGACGGACTCAGCAAGAAGAATGACGCTTCCACCTATGGCAAGCCTAACTACTGGATGGCAGCATCTCTACTTGTGAAACTCTATCTCAACTGGGGAGTATATACCAACCCTGTCACCACCGTGACCAATGACACCCCCAACGAGAAACTGAACGATTGCGTGAAATGGTGCGATGAAATTATCAAGTCCGGAATTTTCGAGGTAGGCAAAGGCTACCGTAAAAAATTCTTTCCGGATAATGGAGTTCACATCAAGGACTTTATCTACGCACATGATGTAGATCCAGCCACTAAAAACGATGGAACCACCACTTGGCACCGTTGGTTCGCTTTCAAGAAAGAGGGACTTCTATTACCCCCACCTTATGGATGGGAAAACCCCATGTCCACCGCCGGAAACACTGTCATGACCAAAGAAGCCGCAGCACGCTTCAACCTTCCAGGCGACGAGCGTAACAAGATTGTGCTCAAGGGACCTCAATTCAAGATGGATGCCAATTATGAATTTACGAATGAGCCCGTGATGCTCTATAAGGATCCGACAAAGCCCAATACAGTGATCGGCCAGTTGAATTATAGGGAAGACTTTGATTTCGATGACGGAAGCATATATTCGCTTGGCGACGAATCTCTACCTGCAGTAAACAAGACTACAGTTGCAAACGGCACAGCATTGTTAAACATTCAGAAAGGCGCACGTCTCTGTAAATATCCTCCACGTCTCGAAGACTTCACGCTTTGGGGCCGTCAGCAGGCAAACGACTGTCCCATCTTCCGCTATGCCGATATCCTTCTCACCAAAGCAGAGTGCATTATGCGCGGTGCCACGGCAACACTTGGTGCAACACCCGCCTCACTGATGAACGAAGTGCGTGACTGTTCTTCCGCTCCGCACGTGACCGGCACACCGAGCTTCCAGGAACTTCTTGACGAGCGTTCACGAGAATTCATACTCGAACCCTGGCGACGTAACGACCTTATTCGTTTCGGTCAGTTCGAGGCAGACTGGGGCGAGAAAAACCGTTACAAAGTGTGGGACAATGCGGAACACACCGAGTTCCATTGGGTGGAGCGTCAAGGAGCAAAAGATCCCAACCGTCGTCTGATGCCTATCCATCAGGACATCCTCAATTCAAACACGAACTGGAGCCAGAATCCCGGCTACCAAGGAGTCTGAACAACTAACCAAGGAGTCTCCGCCCTCAAAGCGGTGGAGACTCTTTCTAAAATAAAAAAAAACATTAACCTTATAATTAACCTAATAAATTAAAGCTTATGCGTACTGATTACTTAAAACGCAGTCTTATTGTAGCCGGAGCCACAGTAGCTTTCGCAGCTGTAGCAAGTGCCGGCAACTGGGTGGATGTCACTCACAAATATATAAAAGATGCCGCCTATATTCCCGGCTGGCAAGGTGTAGTCACCGGCTGTGCAGAGGGAGTCGGAGAGGTTTGGAACGGTGCATTCCGTCTTTACCGTGTTATTCCCGATGCACCTGCAGGATCATATACACTCACCTGCAACGCTTTCTACCGCTGCGGAAACAATGATTATTCTTTAAAGAATATGAAAGGCAACGATGCTCTCTACACAGCATATATTTTCGCAGGCAATGACAAAAAAACTGTTGTCGGTCTTGTTGACGAACTTAAAGAAAGACCTCAAGCGGGAGAAACTTATGATCCCCAAAAGCATTTCCCCAATGGACTTTTGGATGCCAACGAGTCATTCAAAGCCGGCAAATATGTCAACACCTTAACTACTGAACATAAAGGCGGAGATCTTGTGATCGGTATCGCCAATACAGGTAGCTACGATGATGAATGGTGCGCATTCGACAACTTCAAGCTCGTAGGACCCAATGGAGAGGTTACTCTCGAAAACGGAGACTTCAGCACCGGTCTCGACAGCAAGCGCGAATGGGACAACTTTAATTCAGAAAATAAAGAAAAAACACCCGATATGCAGAAAGACGGTGCCGGAGGCGGTGACTATCGCAAGTGTGGTGGCTCTCCCTACAAATATGGACAGCAGATAGAGCTTCCCGCCGGAAAATATCGCTTCGGTATGCTGACATTCCATCGTTATGGCTCCACAGTAAGCCCTGAAGGAAAATATTTCAACCATAAATCAGGCGATGAGGCTGATGCATACGGGCGTGTTAACCGAACTCCGAAAGACTGGTATGTCGCCAATGATTATGAGGCACAGACCACCTATGACCATGCCTATATTTTCATGTCGCAGAATGAAACTTGTCCCAAAGACCTCAACTGGTCGGAGGATTTTGGTGAATTGACTGAAGGTAAAGATGCTCGCACCCGTATCAAAGACTGCTGGGAGATCTGCAAAGGTAATTTTGACGAAATGCCGGATAACAACACATATGGAAAGGAGGCAACTCGCGACTACGAAACAAGAAACAAAGTTATCAATTGGCATGACTCCGGCAACGAGCGTGAGGCAGCAGCCGCTTTCGTAAACGAGCCAGAGAAGTATTATCAATATGTTGAGTTCGAACTTACCGAGCCTACCAAGGTATGGGTCGGTATGGGAAAAAACACCAATACAAGTGACGGTTACTGGCAAGCCTGGGCAGATCAGACTCTCAAGGTTTGGGATGAAAATGCAGGAGCCGGTGTTTCCGACCTTGTGGTTGAGGATGAAAACGCACCTGTTGAATACTACAACCTTCAGGGTATCCGCGTAGCTAATCCTGAAAACGGCATCTATATCGTTAAGCAGGGTAACAAGGTTACAAAACGCATTATCAAATAATACAATTTCAATCTAACCTATACCTTCGAGGCGCAGGAGGCCGTAGCCTCTTGCGTCTCATTTTTAAACAAGCTCTAAGTTTCTTTTAATATGGCTGATAAATTCAAACGTTTCCTGTCGGGAGCTGTTTTGCTGCTGAGCATATTGCAATTAAATGCATCCGTAACAGATTATGTAGACCCAAAGATAGGATCAGAAGGTCTTGGTCGGGTGTTCATCGGTCCGTCAATGCCTTACGGAATGGTCAAGCCTTCACCCGATTGCACTTCATCGCCAAATAGCGGATGGTTGCCTATGCCCATACAGGTAAACGGCTTCTCCCAGGTGCACGTGAGCGGCACCGGTGGCGGCCCCAAATATGGTAACATATTGATCCAGCCTTTCGAAGGAGAACTTAACAGTATAAGCCACATAGATTACAGGGCTGAGGAGGCTATTGAATTAGGTTACTATGCAACAACATACGCGAACAGCAAAATTCAGACTGAGATAACAACGGCATCAAAAGCATCTGCTTATAGAATCACATATCCGGGGAATAAGAATCCGGCACTTATGATTGATGCGGGCTTCTTCTTGGGAGAAAGTCCTGTGCCTGATGCCCGCGAAGCTCAACAATTTGTCGGTTCGGAAGTGCAAGTGCTGTCAGACAGGGAAGTTTGCGGGCATAGCCGCATAAGAGGAGGATGGAACAACGGAAGGGCATACACCGTATATTTCTATCTGGTCACCGATAATCCGGCAATCAAGACAGCTACATGGAAAAGCGGCAATATTTCGGATGCCAAAGACCAATATGACTCAGGAGAAAAGACGGGTGTGTTAATGCAATTCACACCGTCTGTAAAGACATTGAACATAAGAATCGGAATCTCTTTCATCAGTGCATTGAAGGCAAAGGAAAATCTTATAAGGGAAACCGATGGGGAAACTTTCGATAGCCTACACGAAAAATTGCTTTGCAGCTGGGAGGATATATTAAACAGAGTCAAGATCGACCCTAAAACATCAGATAAGCACAAGAGGATGTTTTATACAGGACTTTATCACACGATGATAATGCCGGTAGACCGCAGCGGAGAGAATCCGCTATGGACAGACCCTTGCCCATATTACGATGATTTTTATGCAATCTGGGACACCTATCGCACATCGTCACCTCTGATAACGTTAGTAGATCCTCTCCGCGAAACGGACATAGTAAATTCCCTTATAAACATATATAAACGTGACGGATATATGCCCGATGCCCGCAGCGGCAATGCCAACGGTCGCACACAGGGCGGCTCAAACGCTGAGATAGTGATAGCCGATGCATTTGTGAAAGGTCTCGAAGGGATAGACTACAATTTAGCGTTGGAAGCCATGCTAAAGGATGCGACTGTCGACCCAGGAGGCACCCATGAAGCAGAAGGGAGAGGAGGACTGCGCGAATATCTTGAGCTTGGATACGTTCCGTATGGTATTCCTCGCGCAGGAAACAGGACTGTGGAATATTCTTATTGCGACTATGCAATTTATCTTGTGGCAAAAGGTCTGGGGAATGACGCGCTTGCCGAGAAATATCTGAAGCAGTCAGCTAACTGGAAAAATCTATGGCGTTCCGATTATGAGCATGACGGAACAAAAGGTTTTATCATGCCGCGTGACCAAGACGGCAACTGGCTTGATTATATCCCTTTCGGGCATTCGCAGAAGCGCAGACCGATGTTCAAGTACACGCCTGTGACCTTCGAAGGACCCTGGTATACACCCTGGTGGAGCATGTTCTTCTATGAGGCGTCCTCCTGGGAATATTCTTTGAGCATACCCCATGATGTAGAGGGACTTATCGAGAAGTGTGGGGGCAAAAAGGATTTTGAGACCAGACTCGACAAATTCTTTGACAAGAATTATTTCAATGTCAACAATGAGCCGTCTTTCCTGTCTCCATGCCTTTATCACTGGATTTCACGTCCGGACCGAAGCAGTGACCGTGTGCTTGAGATAATTGAAAACAATTATTCAGACACTCCCGAAGGGCTTCCGGGCAATGACGACTCCGGTGCGATGTCATCGTGGCTCGTGTTTCACATGACGGGTCTGTATCCTAACGCCGGTCAGGATTATTATCTGATTCATACGCCTGTGCTTGAATCCGCGACTTTCACTCTCGGTAATGACCGAAATTTTTCCATTCGTGCCGAAAATCTTTCTGAGAGAAACAGATACATACAATCTGCAACTTTGAATGGCAAGGATTATCCTTATTCTGCTATCCGACACGCGGATATCATGAAAGGTGGTGAGCTGAGGCTTAAAATGGGTCCGCGACCGAAGAAGTGGGGGACTGTGATGTTTGCAGACCAGGAATGACAGTTGAAAGTTGATAAAAAAGACATTATGAAAAAGTTGTTTTTGATACTGATGGTGTTGCTTTCCGCATCTGGATTATATGCGGTTGAGAAAACCGATACGCTCAGGATCGTCTATAAGCTTCATGGTCAGACCCGAAAGTTCAGGTATGTTTTTGAGCCGCAAAGCGATGGAGGAGTGACATTACACTGGGGCATAGAAAGAAATCTTAAATGGTGGAGCGGAACATACGCAATGTCATCGACAGCCATGGATTCCGGTGATTCGCTGAGTTTACTGATGCCCGAAGATGGCAATCATATAAAGCTCGAAGACAATGAGACATTCGCATTGATTTCAAGAAACGCATATCGCAATCTGAAAGATTCCGGAGTGTTCCGTTATGACGGGGTTGAATACGAATTGCTTGATAAAGACAGCAGGTGTGCTTTGGGTGTATTGCTTCATGCCAGAGACGAGGAAGGGGCGGAAATCTGGATTCTTGACAACGCGTTCTGTCCGCTAATCTGGCAGATGACAGGCAATCCGCTTGAGATCGACTGGAAAGCCGAAGTTTTCTGAAGCCTTCCCCATATCCCGGACCTCCAAGCCGGTCCCCGCATCCCAACCCTCATGTCAAGACGCCAAACACGACACCGCCTCTCGGGCTTCCGCCCTCAATACTCTCTTGTCTCGCCGAGTTCTCGGTTGTCTCTCTGAGTTCTCAGATGTCTCGCAGAGTTCTTGGTTGTCTCTCCGAGTTCTCAGTTGTTCGCCGAGTTTTCAGTTGTCTTGTCGAGTTCTCAGTTGTTCGCCAAGATCTCAGGTGCTTTTCACCGGTTTGGCTTTTTGAGTCAGCATAAGGAGGCATTTGATGGGGATCATCGGTTTCGGGAACCGGTGCTGATGAGGGTGAGGCTTTCCGAGGGGTGTGAGGCTATCCAGCGTGCGAGGTTGTTGAGAAGCAGGCATTTGTTGCGGCGGAGCTCTTCCTTATGCATCGACTGTCGCGGCATGCCGATATGCAGGCATCTGCCTTCGGCGCAGAGCGTGAATTCCTTCCCTGAAGGTTTGTATCTCGGCGGTATCCCGTCGGGAATGAGTCTGATAATTGATCCTCCCTCTTCAATGACACGGTGCATCAGCTCCTGCTCCGGCTTGCTGATAAACGGAGACACGAGGACTCCTTGTCCGCGTATTGTCTCTTCCCATGCCCGTTCGTAGGATGCCCGTTGTTCCGGTGTATAGCGGCTGCTGACAACCGCCGCCGCAATCTGCGGGTGTTTCAGCAGATGAAAATTACCGAATACATCGAGTTCAATGTCAAGTATGCGTACTCTCTGTGCCTTGTTGAACAGATTCGGATGTCTGATAGCCAGAAGTCTTCGGCGCGGATTGTCTGATATGTAATTGTTCATGCGGATTGCCATCTCCTCGCTGAATGCTATCCTGTCGTTGAATTTGGGTGCGAAAAGAGAGGTTGATCTGACGTTTGGAATTTCCGGGAATGTCTCACGCCATATTTTGGTGCATCTTGATTTAAAAAGACCCACATAATAGCCGAAATCTTTGGGAAGATCGTATTTTACGCGCCAGAGTATATGCACATGGTCTGGCATAATGACATGATTCTCGATTTCGAAGTCCGGGTAAGTGTTGAGGTCGGTGATCATCCTGTTGATAATTTCTCCTGCTGGGGAGAGCAAGGTACGCGCCGGGTTTTGCGGATCAGTCGGATCTCCCGCAAGCCTTGAGTATGCAGGAGCAGCAGGGTCTTTGGTCAGATTGATCATATACTTTCCGGGTCGGCGATAGTCGTGGAAGGTAGCCCTCCGGCAGTTATGCGGCCGATGTTCTTTGTAGTATGCCGGCCTCTGCTTTTTATCGGGCTGATTATTCTTATCTGGCAGCTGATTTGCAGCCTGTTCCTGTGAAAAATTCATGGGCATGAGTTTAAGTAAATCAGGTTCTCGGGTTCCTTGCCTTCGGCTCTCGGGTTCCACGCCTTCGGCTCTTTCGTTTGGGGATCATGATTGTCATGAGGGCTATGCCCGAATCTCCGGAGTCGGAGCCAATCCCGGATTTTGATTTTTATCGGAATTCTGCCATCGGAATCAATCTTGCTGCCGGAATCAGCCTCCTGGATTGGCTGGTGATAACGGAAGCTGGCAGATATTCATTTAAAAGGAGGAGCGAAATCCCGGTGGCAAATATAATGAAAAATCCAAAATTTTTGAGTAAATTTGCATTGTAAATAATTTTGAATTTAGAAGTTATGAATAAAAGCGTCAGCTTGATCTTATTGTTTTTTTTGTGTTTGTTCAGGTGTGAGTGGATTTCCGCGTCAGAGGAGGTCTCTTCTGTGGTTGCCGGAGAATACGGGGAGTTTGTGGTTACTGATTTCGGGGCTGTCGGCAATGGTGTGACTGATGATGCAAGGGCGATTCAGCAGGCAATAGATGCATGCAGTGCTGCCGGCGGCGGCATCGTGGTGTTCCCCGCAGGGAAGACTTTCCTTGCCGGTCCTCTGCACATGCGGTCGAATGTCAATCTGCATCTGCGTCCCAATTCCGTGTTGCTCGCCAATCCTAACGAGAGCATTTACAACGAAAGTGCGTTCGGTGCAAACGAAGGGGAGGGTATGATGTGGTTGTCCGGCAAGGACATAAGGAATTTTACAATCTCCGGAACTGGCAGGATAGATGGCAATGCCGTGGCATTCATGGGCGCAGAACTTGATGATTCCTACGAACTTAAACCTGTCACCACTTTCGATCCCCGTCCGCATGTGCTTACACTGATAAATGCTCGTAATGTCAGGATTTCTGACGTCACTATAGCCAACTCCGCATACTGGACCGTGCATCTTGTCGGCTGTTATGATGTGGCTATTTCCAATATCTCACTGCTTAATAACCTGAAAGTACGCAATGGCGACGGCATAGATATCGACCATTCGCGCAAGGTGCGGATCTCAAACTGTTTCATAGAGAGCGGTGATGACTGCATATGTCTTAAGAACCGCAGGGAGTTCGAAGAGTATGGTCCGTGTGAGGATGTTGTTGTGACCAATTGCATCATGACCTCGCGCTCATGCGCGGTCAAGATCGGTTCGGAGAATATGGACCGCATAGCGCGAGTGCTTTTCGACAACTGCATTGTCACGGAGTCGAATCGCGGAATCGGCATTCAGAACCGCGACGAGGGTACTGTGGAGGATGTGACATTCTCCAACATGATTGTTGACTGCAAGCTGTTTTCCGATGTATGGTGGGGAAAGTCCGAACCCATTTACGTGACGTCATATCCGCGTGCCCGCGGCAACCATAAGGATGCAGGCTGGCGTTTCCCGAAAGGCGCCACCAAAGGCACCTGCGGCGAGGTGCGGAACATACGCTTCATAAACATAGCGTCCACTTCCGAGAACGGTATCTTCATCGGTTGTGACACACCCGGCAAAGTCTCGGATATTCTGTTGTCGAATGTGGATCTTACGCTGAAGAAGCAGACCGCTTTCAAGGGTGGTGTATATGACCGCCGTCCCTGTGAAGGGGAGGGTTTCGTAAAGAGTGATGTCTTCGGCATATTCGCCGAGAACGCTTCCGGGGTGACTGTGCGCGATTTTCAAGTCTCTGCCAATGATTTTCCCGGATATGCCGCACCTACAAATTTTGTGAACTGTACCGACATCCGGGTATCACCCGCCGATCATGTGTGGTAAAGCCATAGAAAATATTTTTATACTCTTTCGTTGACCTTGAAAAATGAAATCGAACAAATTGATTGTAACCGCTTTGATAGCGGGAGGAATGCTTTCAGGCGCGCCGCTTATCGCGCAGCCGAAGGCTGTTGATGTCCAGTCTGCATGGAAGGCATATGCCTTGCCCAAGGCTACAAACTATTCTGTGTTTTTCAATCCTTCGGGACAGGGAGTCAGCCTTCCCATTCTCTGGGGATTCGACACCGCTTGGAACAGCCGTGACAATATGCTTCGGGGCGTGCGTTTCGCGACGCCCGGCACAATCTCCTGTGCGCGCGTCTCTTTCCAGCCGTGGGCGGAGATAACCGAGAAGGGAGTGCTTCCTCAGTCGCTGCAGAAGAATCTTGACGCACGTATGCAGACCGTGGGTCTTATTGGCAAGAAGGTGGATATCGTTCTCAATCTTGACGGAGGGGATCCGACGATAAAGGAGATCTATGGTGGCTGGAAATATGAGAATCCCGAAGATCCGTGGTGGTCGCCGAAAGAATATATCGGCAATGTGGTGGAGCAGGGACCGAAATGGGCGGATCTGATTGATGCCACAGCAGCTGCCGTAGAGGCCAAGGGCTATAAGGTGATTACCGCCTCTCCGCTGAATGAGCCGGATCTCGAACTCAACGGCACGCCGATAGACCTTTTCTATGAAATATCAAAAAATCTAAAGGATTTCACTCGTTATCCCCGTTTTGAGAATATCCGCATAAGCGGCGGAAACACCCTCAACAACGATGAGGCGATGAAATGGTATGAGCACAACAAGGAATTTCTTGATGAAGGGAATACCCATCAGCTCGCGGGAAGCTTCGACACATACGCTGAGTTTTTCACCAAAGTCCGTGAAGACGGACGGCATGCCACCGCCGATGAGCTTCACAATGTGATGGAGGCTATGGTAGGTGTGGAATACGGTATGCAGACCGGAATCTGGTGGGGCACCGCAGAGCAGGCGCGCGGCGAGTTCATGAAAGCGAGTTTCGGCGAGAGACTCGGGTATGCCGAAAACCGTGACGCATGGTCGGCGGCTTCCGTTTATCGCGCTCCCGACGGGAAACTGCAGGGTTTCCTCGGATGCTCGGAACGTCAGGCAAAACCTTCGTCATATAAGTTTGTTTCATTGGGCGGCGATGTGTTTATTGACGGTTACGGTCCGCTGAGGGAATATACCGTTGACCTCCCGGGTGATCCCACCGGTGCCTATCAGTCAGCGCTTCAGCGCAATGCGGAGACAGTCGTGGCTATCGAGACCGGTGACGACGTGCGCCCCGAGATCAATGGCGAGTATGCCATTGTGAACAAAGGAAGCCGTCTTGCCTTGGGCGCGAGAGGCGGAAACACCGCAAATATGACACCGCTTGAACAGCAGTCGTATGCCGGAGCCTCGCATCAGCTCTGGAACGTGACTCCGCTGCCTTATGACAAGGGGGGCGACTTCAGCTATTTCTGGATGGCAAATTCTACTGACGGACAGAGAATCGACGATCTGAATTACAGCCTTGACGCAGACGGAATGATGATCTGTTACGCCCCGGGTGATGGAGCCAACCAGCAATGGGCTTTTGAATATGATGGTGACGGCTGGTTCCATATCCGGAACAAACACAGTGCCTTGTATCTTGAATGCATTGGCGGAGAGGGGGGAACCCTGATACAGAAAGAACGCGCGGACAATGCATCGCAGATGTGGAGACTTCTGCCCGCAGGTGCGACACTTGAATTTGACGCTCCCGTTGCTCCTGTCGGACTTAAGGTCACACCTCGTTCGGCATCGGCTCTTCTTGAGTGGGAACCGGTGGCAGACAGCGGAGATGTTACATATACGGTTTTGCGTGCCGGAAAAGGGAGTGATGTGTATAACACGATCGCGAGAGGTCTGACATTGACCTCTTTCCTTGACAATACCGTGACTGAAAAAGAATACAGCTATAAGGTGTTCGCAATGGATGCCTCCGGCAACAGGTCGGCAGCGTCAATACCGGTTTCCTGCGAAACTATTGGGGAGAAGGGACTTATCGCACATTTGCCGTTCACTGAAAACCTCACGGACATTTCAGGAAACGACTTCTCTGCAAAAACAAATTCCACACCTTCTTTCAGGGATAATTCCCTTTACATGCGCGGAGAATATTATCAGCTGCCTTATTCGTTGCTGTGTAATGAAGACTTTACAATAATGATGAGGGCGATACGCACCTCGGCAGTAGACGGGCTCACCCTTTTTTCAACAGGTATCGGTGAAGAATCTTATATGGATCTGAGTCTTTCCAACGGGGGGCAACTCACTTTGACCGCATCAAACGGAAGGAATAAAGACATGATTTATACTACAGAAGCTCCCTACAGAACCAGTGTGCATGTGGCTATCGCTGTCGAAAAAGGGAAAGTTACCCTCTATGTAGATGGCAAAGCTGTCGGAACGGGCCTTGACGGATACGTACCTTCCGAACGATTGCTGTCTTATATAGGACGGGGTCAAAAAATGACTAACAATAATTTTGTAGGTTTATTAAGCGACTTTCGTGTTTATAACCATGCATTGTCAGCTTATGAGATAGAAGTGATAGCCGCTGCCGTATCAGGAGTTGAGGGCATAATGTCTGCTTCTCCAAGCATTGTTGCAGTTGAGTATTACACACCCCAAGGCACGCGCCTGACAGAACAAGCTGATTACGGCATAACTATCATACGCACTCGTTACTCAGATGGCTCTGTCACAACCAGTAAGGTCGTCAAGTAATAAGGTGTTTAGAGACAATTTATGAAATATCTTTTTTTGTCAGTAATATTGTTTTGTGTCGCTTCAGGACTAAATGCGGAACGTCCGTTAGACATGATTGATACACGTGTCGGAACAGACGCGGCGGTGACGATGACCGCCGGTCTGTTCGGCAAGGGATCGGAAGAGCATGGTCAGACATTGCCTTCTGTCGGTGTGCCCCACGGAATGAATCTCTGGACTCCTCAGACCCGCGATACAGAACAGAAATGCATAGCACCCTATTATTTCTCGGACCCGAAACTTCAGGGTTTCCGCAACAGTCACTGGATTGTGGGCGGTTGCACGCAGGATTACGGCTCCATGACTCTTCATGCCATGTCCGGGAAACTGCGCACTTCCCCCGCAGGGCGTGCCACACGCATGGATCATGTCACGGAGAATGCGCGTCCCGATTATTATTCGGTCACTCTCCCCGACGAGTGTCTTAAAGCGGAAATGGCAGGACTCTCACGTTCGGGAATCTTCCGTTTTACATATGGCAATGACGGAATAGGACATATCGTTGTCAATCCGAATTCCGACGAAGGAGAGGGGAGTATCGAGATTGACCTGGAGAAACGCGAGATACGCGGACGTAATCCCGTTCACAGAATATATCAGGGATGGGGAGAGCCGGCTGGTTTCTCCGGCTGGTTTGTGGTGCGTCTGCCGCAGGACCTTGAGATTGTGGATGCAGGGACATTCAGGAACGACACCATATATCCGGGTAATGACTCGGAAACCTCACGGACAGGCATAGGTGCATATGTCTCGTTCAGGGCATGCAAAGGCATTCCGGTTGTGGTGAAGGCTGGCAGCTCATTCACCTCATTGAAGGCTGCCGCTGCCAATCTGGATGCCGAAATGGCGCAACTGGATTTCGACCAGGTGCGAGAACGGTCTGCGGTATTGTGGAACGAAAGGTTCGGACGAATCAAAGTCGAGGGCGGGTCTCGGGATAACCGTGCCAAATTCTACGGGTCTCTCTACAAGTGCTCTCTTTTGCCCCGCGTAATCAATGATGTTGACGGCTCTTATCCCCGTTTTGCAGGTGGTAAGGAGATAATGAAGGTGGACTTTGGAAATTATTATGATGATTTCAGCATGTGGGACACTTACAGGGCTTTGCACCCGTTGCTTACACTCATAGAACCGCGTCTGAGCGGAGAAATGATGAGGAGTCTCGTCTCCAAAGGGGAGCAGGGAGGTTGGATGCCTATATTCCCGTGCTGGGGAAGCTACACAGCCGCCATGATCGGAGACCACTGCGCAGTGGCTATTGCCGATGCGGCAGTCAAGGGTGTCACGAATTTTGACCTCCGTTCCGCCTATTCCCTGTTGCGCAGAAATGCTTTCGAGTCGCCTGCAACTAAAGAGGAATATGCCGACGGCATGGGACGTCGCGCGCTTGAAAGCTATATGCGTTACGGATACATACCGGTGGAGGATGGAGTCAGGGAGGCGTTTCATCAGCGCGAACAGACTTCAAGGACACTCGAATATGCCTTTGATGATTTCGCTCTGTCCCGCATAGCATCCTTGTTGGAGGAAAAAGATGACGAAAAGATACTGCTCCGCCGCTCCGGCAACTGGAAGAATGTGATTGACCCGGTGCTTGGTTATGCCAACGGTCGTCATGCCGACGGCAGGTTTGTCTCCGGAACCGATCCTTTCACATTCAATCCTGCCATTACTGAAGGTGCCCCATGCCATTACACATGGTATGTGCCTCACGATACCGAGGGATTGTTCTCTATGCTCGGAGGCAGGAAGAGGGCGGAGGCGAAGCTTGATTCCATGTTCAGCGAGCTGCGTTATTGGCACGGCAACGAGCCGTGTCATCAGGTTGCCTATCTCTTCAACGACCTCGGCTCGCCGGAGAAAACGCGCCGACACGTGCGCCATATAATTGATACGGAATATCTGAATGTTCCCGGCGGTCTGTCGGGAAACGACGATGCCGGACAGATGTCGGCGTGGCTGGTGTTCTCGGCGATGGGCTTTTATCCGGTGGCACCATCTACGCCTGACTATTATCTGTCGTCACCTCTGTTCGAGCGGATCACAATCACGCCGGAGGGCGGAAAACCCTTTGTAATAACCGCACCCGCCGCTACTCTTGAGAAAGGGGGAGAAGACCTCGTGAAAGGAGTGCGTCTCAACGGCAGAAAAATCCCGGCTGACCGCATATCCCACAAGGATATGGTGAAAGGGGGCGAACTTGAATTTTACCAATAAATAACACAATGAAAACCAAACGTCTTCTCTCTCTCGACATCATGCGGGGAATGACTATCGTCTGCATGATCATAGTAAACAATGGTGGAGGACCGCAAAGCTACAGACATCTCGGACATAGCGCATGGAACGGGATAACGGTATGCGATCTGGTGTTTCCCTTCTTTCTGTTTATTATGGGTGTGACAACATACATCTCATTGGCGAAAACCGGTTTTGCCCCGTCATCTGTATCGCTGCGTAAGATTTTCAGACGCACTGTGCTGATAATGCTGATAGGCTGGGCGATACATTGGTTTGCGAATGTCTGCTACGGAAAGGGGTGGCTTGATTTCGGGCACCTGCGGCTCACCGGTGTGCTTACGCGCATAGCCTTGTGTTACGGAGTGGTGTCGCTGATGGCTCTTTCCATGAGCCGCAGGGCAATGGGGGTGACGGCAGCTGCTCTGCTGATTGTTTACGGTGCGATATTGCTTCTCTTCAATGGTTATGAGAATGACCTTAGCAATGTGAATGCCGTGGTTGACCGCTTCCTTCTGTCCGAAGGCTTTCTGTATACTAAACGCCCGGTAGACCCGGAAGGTATACTGGGAACCGTTCCCGCTATCGCCCATACGGTCATAGGCTTTTGCTGCGGTGCGTTGTTGATGAGAAAGGAGAGTCTTGAGGTGCGTCTTCTGAAACTCTTCGTTGTAGCGGCGTTGCTGCTTGTCGGAGGTTTCATTCTCAGCGGCATATTGCCGGAGAACAAACGCATATGGAGTCCGAGTTATGTGTTGATTACCTGCGGAATGGCGGCAGCTTTGCTTGCAGCTATATCATATTTCACTGATGTGAAAGGTTATCGGAAGGGAATGGCTTTCTTCGAATCTTTCGGCGTCAATCCACTGTTTCTGTATGTATTGGGAGACATAGCGGGGATAATTCTTGGTGCGACTCATGCCAGACAGGTGATTTATGACTGGATTTTAGGTTGGAGCGTTGTTCCTGAACTCGCATCGGCGATATACGCAGTCTCGCTGATGCTTGTCTGCGGTCTTGTGGCACTCCCGCTCTACCGCCGGCGTATCTATATTAAAATTTGAAGCGTACCTGTAGGATTCGCAGATCAAGGCGTATCGAATGTGTTAACGCGTGCTTATAAGCTGTAAAGATGATTAAAATAAATCATACCGGTCGTGTTTTGGCGTTAAAGAGAGGATTAAAACATTATTTATTTAGGTATGAAGAAACTATTGCTTACACTTATGGCGGCGCTTATGGCTGTAACGGCAGCGAACGCATCGATTTTCGACAAATACACCCTCAAACGCAGCGAGCTTCCCGAGGAGGCTCAGACCATGCTTACGGAATACTTTCCGAAAGCGAAGGTAAGTATGATCAAGGTCGACAAGCACCTGTTGAAAAAGACAGATTACGATGTGCGGCTGTCGAACGGAATCAAGATTGAATTCAGTAACAAGGGGAAATGGACCTCCGTAGACTGCGGAAAGAAAGAACTTCCCGAAGGGTTGGTTCCCGGAGCGATACGCAGATATATAGCGAAGAACTTCAGTGAACTGAAAGCCGTCAGCATCTGCAAGCGCAGTGGCGGCTACGACATAGGACTATCCGATGGAAATACCCATCGTTTCAACCTCCTCCACCAGTACAAAGGCACTGTCGCCGCCAAAGATTGACCGCCACAAACACAAAAACAGAGAGGCGGCGTTGCGCTCCATTGCGCAACGCCGCCTGTCTTGGTGCGGATTTATTATTTCGGAGCTGGCAAAAATAGAAGACGTTGAAAATCATTTGATTTTTCAACGTCTTATTTCAATGTTCTTCCCTCCCATGATTGGGCATTTAAGGTTCATGTCTTCTTGCTATTTTGCATATCAAATATCGTTAAATTGGGTAATGAAATACGTCCAAATTGGGTAATACATCGGATTAAAAATTACCGATATTGACAACTTTAATTGTGCTATTTTTCCACTTGATGTATTCCTGTTGGTCGTTGGTGATGACAAGAAGGTTCTCGCAGTGGAGTTCTTCGGCGGCTTCGACGAGGGCGTTGAGTTCGCGTTTGCGGGTTTTCTCGGAGGTCATGTCGTAGCAGACTTGGATCAGTTGCTCGACTTTTGTGCCTTTGCGGGTAACGAAGTCGATCTCTTTGTCGTTGCGTGTGCGGTAATAGAACAGTGTTTGTCCGGGAATATAGCCACGGCGCAGCAATTCGACAAACACTTGGTTCTCCAGCAGGCGACCGAGGTTCTCGCTGTGATTGAATGCGGTGCTTTGCACAAATCCATTGTCAACCACATACACCTTTTTAGGTGCTTTGGTCATCAATTTCAGTTTGTTGTTGAAACGCGGCAGGTAGAAGAAGAGATATGGTTCTGCAAGATAGTCACAGAATTTTTTTGTCGTTGCAACGCTTGACAACCCAAGCTCTCCGGCAAGGTCATTGGCAGATATGGGATTGCAGAAGTTGGAGAGCAGGTAAGTGGCAAGATTATATAGGTCGGTTGTGTTCCTCACCTTATGGCGTTTGGCAACATCTTTCAGCAGGATGGAATCAAACAGCGTCGAAAGATAACTCTTGGTGATGCTACGTGCCGGGATTGTTTCCGGGTAACCGCCGTTGCGCATATAGTCATCAGCAAGCGTTATAGCCTGAGCAGCTTGTTCTTCCAGTTGCGGACTGACATTCCTCCAGTTCATCGTTTCTTCAAGGCTGAACGGGAGCATCTCGATCTGGAGATAACGCCCTGTAAGGACGGTAGCCATTTCGCGACTCAGCATATTGGCATTACTGCCCGTGATTACGAGGTTCTTGCCTCGACGGTAGAGCTTACTGACCCAAAGATCCCAGCCGGGAAGATTCTGGACTTCATCAAGCAGCATGAAGTCATAGCCTGGATAGACATCTTCAAGTGCTGACATCGCCAAGTCTTCATCCCACTTTTCAAGCAACTGATTGTCGTCGAAGTTGAGATAAGCGAAATTCTTGCCCTGCAACATAAGCAGAGCAAATACCGATTTGCCCACTCGGCGAGGCCCGGTTATAAGTTTGATAAGCGGATTTTGCAACAGTTCGTCGGCGTCATACCTTGTATGCCGTTGCTGATAAGGGCGCGACATCAGTTCATCTCGCTCTGCCCGCTGATTGAGTATCGTTGTTTTCATTGCAATCTGTTTTAGAAACTGTTTAAATTTATTACGAAAAAAACATTATAAAGAATCTTTCGGGAATTTTGAGGTTCTTTTGGCTGCTTCCGCCAAGTTTCGGCAGTCGAAACCTTTCGGTTTCTCCTTTCTCAACTCGCGGAATCACCTCAAAAATAACTCTCAATCTTCCTCGAAAATAAATTTAAACAGTTTCTTAGACTGCAAATATAGCTAATTTTATTCATTTGTATCTCTGTATTGAACAAAATAGGCAATATTTTATTCAATAGACTTTCGCCAACTTACTGTTTTAATATAATATCCTGTTAACTTCGATAGAAGTTCGATGCTTTTGAATCATATCAAAGCATGGCGGCAATCTGTTTTTCCACAGCCGTGCGTATAAACGAGTTGATGGATACTCCAGCCTGTTTTGCGAGGTAAGCTACACGGGAGTGAATGTCGGGAGTAAGACGCACGTTCAAAGAGCCGGAATATTCTGTCGGATAGGGGTATTACAAAAAAAAATCGCTGAAACCGTCTTGGTTTCAGCGATTTGCGGCATCTTGCCGATTTGTTCTGTGATCCGGTTGGGATTCGAACCCAAGACCCACAGCTTAGAAGGCTGTTGCTCTATCCAGCTGAGCTACCAGACCTGCCGTTACCGTTGCGGAGAAACTCTCGCTCTGGTTTGCAACCGCAAAGTTATATAAAATTTCGGAAACTGCAATCGGTTAATCATTAAAAATCTATTTTCATGGCTATAATTTGAATTATTTAAGAAAAATTTCCTTAATAATTTTACGGATTGCGGAAATAATCATAAATTTGCAAGAAGAACTGTTCTGTGGTAGCCTCTCTGTCTGTTTTCAATATGGGGCAGGTGAATAGAGACAGCCGACGACGATAAGAAAACTGAATAAAATAATCTAATAATTAATTTAAAACTGCTATGTGGTTATCAAACTCGTCTGTAGGACGTAAATTCGTAATGGCCCTGTCGGGTGCATTCCTCGTCCTATTCGTAACTTTCCATTGTTTGATGAACGCCGTAGCCATCTGCTGGCCCGCAGCATACAACTCGGTTTGCGAATTCTTAGGCGCAAACTGGTATGCACTGGCGGCTTCAGCTGTCTTGGCTCTCTTCATCATCGTCCACATCATCTACGCTGTGATGCTTACAGTGCAGAACCGCAAGGCACGCGGTAACGTGCGCTATGCCATCTCCAAGACTCCCAAAAGCGTGGAATGGTCGTCAAAGAACATGTTCGTGCTCGGTATCGTGATCCTCGCATTCCTCGTGGTTCACCTTATCCAGTTCTGGGCAAAGATGCAGCTCGTTGAGATCCTCGGTGATCACGGCACTGTGCCCCCTGCGGCAGGTACGCTTTTCATCCAGATGGCTTTCTCTGAGGTTTGGACTCCGATTGTCTACATCATCGGTTTCATCGCCCTCTGGTTCCACTTCAACCATGGTTTCTGGTCGATGTTCCAGTCTATCGGCTGGGATAACAATATCTGGATTCCCCGCTTGAAGAAAGTGGCTTGCGTATGGGCTTCGCTTGTGGTGCTTTGCTTCATCGCACAGGCTATCGTCTTCACCGTAAGAGCCAACGAAAACTATTACATCAAGAACGAGGCTCTCCGCGAACAATACAAGGATATGGTATGGCCTATGATGGAGAAGGATTTCGGTCCTGACATGGCGCAGCTCGGCATGCAGATCAAGATGTCTCCCTACAGCCAGGTTTCCATGGGTCTCCGTCAGATGGAGCAGCAGCAGGCTCAGCAGATCGAGCAGCTCAGCACTCCCGAGGGTAAAGACTATGTGAAAAACAATCCTCAGATGCAGACTCAGCTTGAAAACATGACCAAGCAGCACAAGTCGCTTGAGAATGTAGTTAAATTCTTCGATTATCTCGAGCAGGCTGACAACAAACCCGAATTAGAAATTCCCGGCCAGCCCGGACAACCCCAGTAATTAGCGATATGGAAGCAACAGATAAAGTAAGAGTAATGAATCCGGCCGATTCCAAGATCCCGGAGGGTCCTGTCGCTGAAAAATGGACCAACTATAAAGCTCATCAGAAACTCGTAAACCCGGCAAACAAACGTAAACTTGACGTGATCGTTGTCGGCACAGGTCTTGCAGGTGCTTCTGCAGCCTCAACTCTCGCAGAGATGGGTTTCAACGTGCTTAATTTCTGTATTCAGGATTCACCCCGCCGTGCACACTCTATCGCGGCTCAGGGTGGTATCAATGCAGCCAAAAATTATCAGAACGACGGTGATTCCGTTTACCGTCTGTTCTATGACACTGTGAAGGGTGGTGACTACCGTGCCCGTGAGGCTAATGTATACCGTCTCGCAGAGGTCTCTAACAATATCATCGACCAGTGTGTGGCACAGGGTGTGCCTTTCGCACGCGAATACGGCGGTCTCCTCGCCAACCGTTCATTCGGTGGCGCTCAGGTGAGCCGCACATTCTACGCCAAAGGTCAGACAGGTCAGCAGCTTCTTCTCGGTGCATATAGCTCACTTAACCGCCAGATCCAGCTCGGTAAGGTGAAGAGCTACAACCGCTATGAGATGCATGAACTCGTCCTTATCAAGGACAAGGACGGTGTTGAACGCGCACGCGGTATCATCGCCAAGAACCTCGTTACAGGTAAGTTCGAGCGCTTCGCAGCTCACGCCGTAGTTATCGCCACCGGCGGTTACGGTAATGCATATTTCCTTTCTACAAACGCGATGGGTTGCAACTGCTCCGCAGCCATGGCATGCTACCGCAAGGGCGCATACTTCGCAAATCCCGCGTTCGTTCAGATTCACCCAACATGTATCCCCGTTCACGGCGACAAGCAGTCAAAGCTTACACTTATGTCAGAATCGCTCCGTAACGATGGTCGTATCTGGGTTCCCAAGAAGCTTGAAGATGCAGTAAAACTTCAGAAAGGTGAAATAAAAGGTAGCGACATTCCTGAGGAAGACCGCGACTATTATCTGGAGCGCCGTTATCCGGCGTTCGGTAACCTCGTACCCCGTGACGTGGCTTCACGCGCGGCAAAAGAGCGTTGCGATGCCGGTTTCGGTGTGAACAACACCGGTCTTGCCGTGTTCCTTGATTTCTCTGAGGCTATCAACCGTCTCGGCATCGACGTGGTTCGTCAGCGTTATGGCAACCTCTTCGACATGTACGAAGAGATCACGGACGTTAACCCGGGTGAGTTCGCACGTGAGGAGAATGGCGTTAACTATTACAATCCGATGATGATCTTCCCCGCTATCCACTACACAATGGGTGGTATCTGGGTAGACTATGAGCTTCAGACTTCTGTCAAGGGTCTCTTCGCTATCGGTGAGTGTAACTTCTCTGACCATGGCGCTAACCGTCTTGGCGCTTCGGCTCTCATGCAGGGTCTTGCCGACGGTTACTTCGTGCTTCCCTACACAATTCAGAATTACCTCAGCGACCAGATCACCGTTCCCCACTTCAAGACTGATACTCCTGAATTCGACGAGGCTCAGAAGAAGTGTGAGGATGCCGAGGCGAAACTTCTCAACATCAAGGGCACACGCTCTGTGGATTCAATCCATAAGGAGCTCGGTCACATCATGTGGGAATACGTCGGCATGGCACGTGACAAAGAGGGTCTTCAGCTTGCGCTTGAGAAGCTCAAAGAGATCCGCAAGACTTTCAACTCCGATCTTTTCGTGCCCGGAACAACTGAGGGTATGAATATCGAGCTTGACAAGGCGTTCCGTCTCAACGACTTCATCACAATGGGCGAACTTGTCGCTTACGACGCTTTGAACCGTAACGAAAGCTGCGGCGGTCACTTCCGCACAGAGTATCAGACACCCGAGGGTGAGGCTCTCCGCGATGACAAGGATTATTTCTACGTTTCCTGCTGGGAATACGAAGGCAGCGACGAGAAAGCACCCGAGCTTATCAAAGAGCCGCTTCACTACGAGGCAATCAAAGTTCAGACACGTAACTACAAGTCATAACAACCCTTAAAACAGAATTCAACAATGGAAGAAAATATAATGAAAGTCAACCTTAAGGTGTGGCGTCAGGCCGGACCTAAGGAGAAGGGCGCATTTGTGACTTACAGTGATGTTGAGACAACGCCCGACACCTCATTCCTCGAGACTCTCGATATTCTCAACGAGAGCCTTATCGAGAAAGGTGAAGAGCCTATCGTGTTCGATCACGACTGCCGCGAGGGTATCTGCGGTATGTGCTCGCTTTATGTCAACGGTCATCCTCACGGTCCCGCTACAGGCGCCACTACCTGCCAGCTTTACATGCGCCGTTTCGCCAATGGCGAGACAATCACTGTAGAGCCTTGGCGTTCTGCTGCATTCCCGGTGATAAAAGACCTTATGGTAGACCGTAACGCGTTCGACAAGATCCAGCAGGCAGGCGGCTATGTTAGCTTCAATTGTGGCGGTGCACAGGATGCCAACGCCCTCCCGATCTCCAAGGTTAATGCCGACGAGGCTATGGATTCGGCAAGCTGTATCGGTTGCGGTGCCTGTGTGGCAGCATGTAAGAACGGTTCGGCTATGCTCTTCGTTTCCGCGAAGATAAACCAGCTCTCTTACCTCCCGCAGGGTGAGGTGGAGAAAGACCGTCGCGTCCGTGCAATGGTTGCCAAGATGGACGAACTCGGTTTCGGTAACTGCACCAACACCGGTGCCTGTGCAGCTGAATGTCCGAAAAACATCAAGCTTGCCAACATCGGTCGCATGAACCGTCAGTTCATCGCCGCCAAGTGCAAAGAATAAGACAGTAAGTAACAATATGAAAGTCGTCCGAATTTTCATTCGGACGACTCTTTTTTTATCTGAATCTATATTTTTTAAGATTTTTTATTAATTTTGGGATTAATACCTTATAAAACTCATCAACATTATGCACATCTTCACTTTCTTTAGAAAAAGTTTCTTTAAGAGATTGTTTATATTAGCTCCTGCTTGTTGTTTCTCTTATGTCTGCGGATTAGGGGCAATAATCTCCGGTATTGTATATGATGAATCTGACAAGCCAGTAGAGTATGCTTCGGTGCGCTTAAGTTCAGAGGATTCAAAATACATTAAAGGTAGAGTTACGACAGAAAAAGGTGTGTATTTCATTGACGGGCTTGAAAACGGGAAATATATAATTTCATTTTCTTGTGTGGGATATGAATCCCGGAGCATACCATTCGAAATATCGAATGACAATAACTTGAACCTTAATGTGAATCTGAAAACCACTCATACCTCTCTTGATGAGGTTGTCGTGACCGGAGACAGGTTTATCCGCACTGCGGATGGATTGAAGATATATCCCGACAAGCAACAGAAGAAACATTCCGGTTCCGGGTTTGACTTAATAAACAATCTTATGATTCCCGGTGTGTCGGTGGATGTTGCAAAGGGTTCTGTGCGTGCATTCGGTGGCAGCGTTGCCATCTATATAGATGGTATGAAATCCGATTACCGTGAGATGCAGCAATTGCGACCGGAAGATGTGGAATCTGTGCAGTATATGGAAGCTCCAACAGGTAAATATGCGGGAGACAACGCCAGTATCAATATAATTCTCAAAAAACGTACTTCCGGTGGTTACGTTTCAATAGATGCGCTTCAACGGCTGGGTTATCTTAACGGTGACTACAATCTCGCTGCAAGATATTATAACAAGAATACTCAGTATACTCTATATGGCGGTATTGATTATAACAAGATTAATGGTAATAGGTTAGATAAACAGGAAACAATACTGTTCCCATTGGAACCGATAGATCGCAACTACGCGACAGCGGGTTCCCGAATGAGCAACAACAATCAATATGCCCAGTTTAGGATAAGGAATAAAAATGATAGGCGAACTTTAAGGGCGACATTCAATTTCCTTAGAAATGCTACTCCTGAAGATTTCACATCCTATATGCTTACATATTCCGGAAATACGATCGGTAATAGGAGGGTGGATGCTTCTCAGAACACGGTTACAAGGAATTATCAATACAACCTCGGTTTGAGTGGAAATTTTAAACTGAATCATAATCAGATGATTGATGCTTCGGCAAACGCGACGGCTTCACGCAACCATTATGATTACTGTTATACAGAAAACAACGAAGCTGCAATGTCAAATACTTTGGAAAATCTCTATAATTTTCAAGGGAATATCAATTATATTAAGAACTTTAACAACAGTAATTCCTTGACAATAAAATTATTTGAATTGTTCAATGTCTCTTCTGCTGACTATCGTGGCACAAACAGTTCCTGGCAGCATTTATGGACATCTGAAACTATACTTTTCGCTGAATATGCCCGGCAATTGTGGGGTATAGCATCATTGCGCCTTACCCCTGGAATGTCGGCTCAGGTATACAGGCAGCATGGGCATGACAGGGTCTCTAAATTTGGTCCGAGGGCACAGATCGTGTTCACCTTGAAGCCGGCAAGAAACCAATTCATACAGCTTAACGGCTCCTATGGAAATTCCTATCCGGAACTTTCATATATGAACGGGGCAACCCAACAAGTTGACATGATTCAACAGAAAAAGGGTAACCCTGACCTTAAGCAAGCCAAGCTGACTACTGCCATGGGGGTGTATGGAATCGGATTCAAACGCCTTCCTTCAGGCAATGCTTCAGTATAATGGTGCGGATGATCTGCCTCTTCCTTCATACTTCATTGAGAAGGATATGCTTGTGCAGACATTTGACGGTAACGGGATATGGCGTCAACTGAACGGCAGCCTGTCCGCAACATGGACTCCTTCGAATATTTTCAATATGCAGGCAGGAGGCGGATACATGTATAACCGTTATTCCAGAGTGGCAGACCTTTCCGCGGCATGCTGGTACGCAACGTTATCGGCAAATATTTACCTCAAGGATTTTGCCATCTTCTTGCGTGGCTCCACACCTCAGAAAGCGGTTTCGCTTGAACTTGAAACTGTAAAGACGATCTGGCAATACTCCATATCGGCGACATGGTCCAAAGGTCCGTTCCGGGCAGAGGTTGGATTCAACAATCCTTTCCTTAAGCATCCCTATTATGATATGAATATCTTGTTACCTGTCTATAATAGTTCAAGCCGCCGGTATTCTAAAACAGACTCCCAGTCTGCATATCTGAAGCTGTCTTATTATTTCGATTTCGGCAAAAAGACTAAACATGACAAAGTCAACATTGACAAGACAATCAACAGCGGTATCCTGAAAGCAAATTGATTTCAATTTAATTTCTGGTAGACGCGGACGTAGTCAATCTCGTAGCGGAGAGGGAACTGGGAGTCGTCGATTTTGCCGCCGTTGTCGCCACCGAGGGCGAGGTTGAGGAGGATGTAGTCTCCAAATCCCTTAAGGTCGTTGCTGAAGGGGTTTACGTCATGTGAGTCTCCGCCGCCATGTTTTGCCTGCGAAAGGGGTATCTCATTAAGCAATTCTCCATCTACGTACATGCGTATCATCTCCGGATCCCAGTCCATCATCCATACATGGAACTTCGATGCCCACATAGGGTCTTTTCCCAGGAAATGCGAGAAGGGTACGCGGACACTGTCCCAGGCGTCTCGGTTGTTGTCGCCAAGCCAGCACGCATTGGCAAGTATTATAGGCTCTCCCTCTTTTGTGCGATAATACTCCATCAGGTCGAGTTCTCCGTTTGCCGGCCAGCTGAATTTGTTGCCGAGTGTCCATATTGCCGGCCATGCACCCCCTGTGACCGGAATCCGTGCCCTTACCTCAAGTCTGCCATAGCGATAATTGAAACTCTCCGACGTTGTGAGGCAGGAAGATGTGTATTTTATCCTCTCGCGTTGTCTGCGCCAGTCGCGGCTACCGGGTTCGTGCATCGGATTGGGACGATCTTCGAGACGTGCAGTTATTACAAGACAGCCGTCTTTTACTTCCGCGTTTTCCGGCTGATACCATTGGTCTTCATGGTTTCGCACAAAACCCTTTTCATAGTTCCAGTGAGAGGCGGGGGCACCGTCAACGTCAAATTCATCACTCCAGATGAGTCTGTAATCATGGTCATCAGCCATTGCGGGGAAAATTACACCACATGCCATTATCGCTGTCATAAGTTTCTTCATACTGTTTATATTGTCAGGTTAATGTAAGAATCAGTAGGCACCTGTCTTGCGGCGGTTTTTGCTGTTAGGATCGAAGGGGTTTGCCGTGGGATCGAACATTTCCTCTTCTTCCTCTTCATTCTCGTTAGTCTGCTCGCGGTTGCGTTTGTCCTGTGCCGGTTTGTTTTTCTTTATGGCGTTAGGCTTCATCTGATCGATTGCAACAGCGAACACATCCCACTGCTCCTCTTTGTCCCAGTTTTTCTTTATGTTTATCACCTTGGGGTAATAATATGACAGATCCGGCTGGAGCTGCAGGTCATAGTTGCCTGTGTCGTATTCCCCGTTGCCGTTGAAATCCTCGATAAGGCGGGCGTAATATTTCCCGGGTGAGAGATACTTGAAAGTCACGCTGTTGTTCGCCACAGGCTCCGTGCGCACAATAGCGTCGCTTCCTGAAAGCAGTTCTACAAACGATGGTATAGCGGGGTCGAGTCCTGAAAGGTGAAACGTCAGCGAACAGTAGTCTTCCTCCTTCTTTGTGCTGAATTCCTGAGAAATCGGTCTTGTCGGTTTTCCGTATATTCCTATTGCTGCCATAGTGTCGGCAGCGAGCCTGTATTTCGTTTCATACGCCCATGGGTATTCCACTTTGAAATGTCGGGGAGATACACTGTCGCGTTGCATAAACGTGAACGGACTCTTTACGGGTTTCCACAGCGTGTCGACCATCTCTTCGAGACGGAATGCCGAAGTGTCGAGTTTGGCGAGAGGTGTGGCGAATTCAAACTCAAGAGGTAGGTAAACCTCCTGCTGGGTAGTCTTGAATGACACATCAAGAGTTATGTTCCTGATGGAATCCTCCACGGAAATCTTCTTCTGTTTATCGCTTTTCTTAGCCTTTTTAGGTTTCGGACGATTATAGTAGAACCGCAGCGAATCTGTGGTTTCGGACAGATTTCCTGTGGAATCGGTGCGCAGATATGTGGCGGCAATGCGCAGTGAGTCTGCATGCACCAGACGTTCGGGAAGCCAGTATATTATGGAGTCGTTCCGTGCACTCCGCTCTATCACAGCGTCTTCAATAGACTCCCCTGCGGGGTTGACCACTTTGAGTTCAGGGAGATTGTCGGCACGTGTATTGAATTTAAAGAATACCTTTGTTGTGTCGATACGCTCATATTTGGCGAGATACTGGGGGCGGATCTGCGAATTGAAAGTCCTGAGCAGGATGTCATTGGGGAGGAATCGCGTACGCATGCGGTTTGTTACGGTGTCAACTTCTCCAAGGGCATTGAAAATCGTATCTGTTGTTTCGACGGTTTCCGATCCGGGGGTGACGGTCACTTCATAGAAAGCCATGTCTTCTTCCGGGTTTTCATACTTATAGTCATTGTCTTTGTCATCAAGGGCAAAAACTCTGTATGTCCCCTCCTTGAGTCCTCTTATGGTAAATTGTCCTTTGTCATCAGTCTTTGCCACTCTCAGGAGAGGGGTCTTGATGAATGCGGAATCATTGAGATTCGAATGCACGCCCACAAGTATTCCCTGGCGCGGCTCAAGGTTTCTTGAATCCAGAACCATGCCCGAAATCCTCAGCGAGTCCAGAGTCTCCCCCGTAGAGAAAGTATAGGCGAACCCCTGTAGCTTGTTTGCCTCGTTATTGTCTTCAATGGCATCGGCGAAGTCGATGGTGTAGGTTGTGTTCGGCATAAGGGAGTCGAAAGTGACAGTCACTCTTTTGCCTACAGACGCCACTCTCGGCACCTGACGCGAAGGGGGCGACACCACAACCTTTGTGAACGCGTCCTTTACATTCACCAGCTCGTTGAAAGTGAGCGTTACTTTTGTCTTGTCGACGTTAAGCGCTCCTTGCGGCGGGTTGGCTGTCACAAATAACGGAGGATCCTCATCGCGTGCTCCTCCTGAAGGATTTCCGATATTGGCGCATGCCGCCGCAAGCACTACGATTGCGGCAAGCGATAGCGTCCGGCAGATTATTCCGTATGTGTCGGGAGAGAGATAACGCTTAAACTTTATCATATTTTCGCCTGATTCGTGGTTTTCAACGCCTCTCGTGTTTATACGGGAGCCCGCGGCTTCCGTACGGCAGGCGTTTTTCTTAAAAGAGTTCAAAAATAAGCAAAATTATTGAGAAATGCGGGCGGAAAAAGTAAATTTATGCCGTGAATGCTCAAAACATCAAAAAAAAGCCGTATATTTGCAAGATGAAAAATAGACTTTCCACAGGAACTGTCGGTTTTGCGACATGTTTCCGTGGAATATCATCATAGAAACGAATTAATAAAAATAATAAAATAACAACAAAATCGAAATGCAGAACAAAGGGTTTATCAGCACCATTGCGATCCTTCTGGTATTGATTTGTGGTTTTTACATCTCTTTCAGCTTCGTCACTTCCCATTATGAGAAGAAAGCGAAAGAGTTCGCAGCCATGACCGCCAAGACCAGCGACGAGACCAATGATGTCTACAAACAAAGTCTGAAGCAATTCAACGACTCAATCGACAAAGAGAAAGTTTATCTGTGGTACACCTACAATCAGGTTCGCAAGATGGAGGTTGGTCTCGGTCTTGACCTGAAAGGTGGTATGAATGTGGTTCTTGAGATATCGGTTCCCGACATCCTTCGCCAGTATGCGTCGGGCGACGCCCAGCTCGCCCAGATCAACGCTGCCATCAAGAAAGCCGAGGCAGACGGCGGCAAGGGCAGTGACAAGGATTTCGTGTCGCGCGTGGCTTCCTACATACAGCCCGGCGTCATGGCAAGCCTTTTCGTACGTGAAGGCGAATACATGGGTAATCTGAAATCAAACGCTTCCAACGAAGAGGTGACTTCCGCTCTGGAGAAGCAGGTAGACAGTCAGGTAGACGCTGCGTTCAACATATTCCGCACTCGTATCGACCAGTTCGGAGTCGTGGCTCCAAACATCCAGAAGCTTCAGGACAAGAACGGTCAGATCCTTCTTGAGCTTCCCGGTGTAAAAGAACCGGAACGTGTTACCGAACTTCTGAAATCAAGCGCAAACCTCGAGTTTTTCGAAGTTTACAACTATAATGAGATTCTTGGTGATCTCCAGCGCTTCGCCGCCGCTTTCGCACAGCAAGACACTGTAAACCACCTCAATGTAATCGAACTCCTCGGCGGTCCGCAGCGTGCCGGTTCTCCGATTGTGGGTATGGTGACTCCCGCCAACAAGAACCTTGTTGACTCTGTGATGAACACAGAGCTTGCAAAGCGCACTCTTCCGTCAGACCTCTCTCTGATGTGGTCTGTGAAGCAGGCTGAGTTCCCTGTGACAGACGCCAACGGAAACGTTGTCAAGAAAGACAACGGCGATGACAAGACAGTAGGTTACTGGGAGCTTATCGCGCTAAAGGGTGATGCTGTGCTTGAAGGTGATGCCGTCACATCGGCTTCTTCGGAATATGACAACATGCAGGGTAACATGGTCAACATGAAGATGAACGACCGCGGAGCGCAGGAATGGGCTACCATCACCCGCAACAACATCGGTCGTCCCATCGCCATTGTGCTTGACGAGCATGTATATTCATTCCCCAATGTCAACAATGAGATCACGGGCGGAAGCTCTCAGATAACGGGTAATTTCACACCGGAAGAGGCAAATGACCTTGCAAACGTGCTGAAGTCAGGAAAAATGTCGGCGAAGGTGAATGTTGTCAGCAACAACGTGATCGGTCCGAGTCTCGGTGCCGAGGCAATTCAGATGGGTTTCATCTCCTTCATCGTGGCGATTATTCTTCTCATGATTCTCATGGTGGCATACTATGGCTGGATTCCCGGTCTTGTAGCTAATGTGGGTCTTATCCTCAACCTCTTCTTCACACTCGGTATCCTCGCATCGCTTCAGGCAGTGCTCACGCTTTCCGGTATAGCCGGTATCGTGCTTGCTCTCGGTATGGCGGTCGATGCCAACGTTCTTATCTTCGAACGCACCAAGGAAGAGCTCAAGAGCGGCAAGAAACTCCGTCAGGCTATTGCCGAGGGTTATGGCAATGCCTTCTCGGCAATCTTTGACTCCAACCTTACTTCGGTCATCACCGGTGTGATTCTTCTCTATTTCGGTTCCGGTCCCATCAAGGGCTTTGCAACCACTTTGATTATCGGTATCGTCTGCTCGTTCTTCACAGCTGTGTTCCTGACACGCATCGCGTTTGACCTTATCACCAAGAACGGTCGTTGCGCGAACATGACATTCACCACAGCTCTCAGCCGCAACTTCCTTACCAACCCGAAGGTCAACTTCATGGGCAAGTCGAAGGCTGCTGCCGCAGTGTGGATCGCGCTGATAGTCGTCAGCATCGCTTCGCTTGCGATCCGGGGCATGAACCAGGGTATCGATTTCTCAGGCGGTCGCAACTATGTGGTGCAGTTTGAGAAAGATGTAGACCGTCAGGCAGTGCAGGAAAAGCTTCTCGACCTCTTCCAGACAAAGGCAAACGATCCTACTGTCTCGGTAGCCGTGATCAATATCGACAATCCTTCCAAGCTTCGCATCTCCACAAACTATAAGATCGCCGAGGAGTCGGAAGGCATCGAGAACGAGGTGGCTTCCATACTTTACGAGGGTCTTAAAGACGAGCTTACTGTAAACGGACAGACAATGAGTCTGGATGCTTTCTCCGTGTCTGATGAAAGCCACGGTATCATCTCGATTCAGAAGGTAGGTCCTTCAGTTGCCGACGACATGAAACGCGACGCGGCGTGGGCATTGGGAATTGCGGTTGTCTGCATGTTCCTTTACATCCTTCTCCGTTTCCGCAACATCGCCTTCTCGGTCGGTGCCGTATGTGCGGTGGCACTCACAGCGTTCCTCATCGTAGGCTTCTACTCCATCTGCTGGGGCTTCCTTCCCTTCTCGATGGAGATCGACCAGTCGTTTATCGCTGCCGTGCTTACAATCATCGGTTATCAGATCAATGACACAGTGGTTGTGTTCGACCGTGTGCGCGAGATGATCGGCATCTATCCGAAAGAGGATCGCTTCAAGACATTCAACAAGTCTCTGAACCAGACATTGGGACGTACGGTGATGACATCGTTCTCCACTCTGCTGGTGCTCCTCTGCATCTTCTTCCTCGGTGGCGACACAATCCGTTCGTTCACATTCGCCATGATCTTCGGTGTGGTTGTCGGTACATTCTGCTCTCTTTTCTGCGCAGCTCCGATAGCTTATTCAATCATGGCTCGCAACAGCAAAAAGAACGGCAGCGTTGCAGAAGCCGATGGCAAGCCCGCCCTCGAAGGCAACCGTCGTTTCAAATAAACCTGCTTCCGAATATATCCACTCAAGTGGAAAATGTTAAAAAGAAAGGGAATCATGCGATTCCCTTTCTTTTTAACATTTTATTCGCAACCAACTGATGTTTGGCGCGGTTATATTGTCACAGGCGTGTCAATCAATCCTCGCCTGCATATCGCTATGAAAACGATGGTAGGAACACTTGCAGTAATTATCATAATGTCATTGTCGTCAACGGCGGCATATGCCCGTAACAATGTTAAAAGCATAACGGCGGAAGATCTGGTGACAAAGGTCTACGGCGCTTTGTCGCCGGAATGCTCGAAAGCAGAGCTCCTCGGAGGATGCGTGTCTGAATTCAATCTCTCACCGTCGGAGGAGGACAACGGCATGTGGCTCGACAGTTCTGAGGGGTATTGTCTCAGCTATTATGGAATGATTGTGCCGCAAGTCTCCGCCATCGCCTCCATAGAGCGTGATTCCGTGGCGAATTTCGGCTTCTTTTTCCTCTTCCCTTATACAATATCAAACAGGGAGGACATGAACCGCAGACAGGCTGAATTTTGCGGATGTCTCCTTCAGGAGATGAAAGACATAGGCATGACGCTTGCGGTGATCTCAGGCTCGGACTCTCTTTTCGAGCTGGCGGGCGACTACATGGGAAACTATGTGACGGTGCGTCTCACAGATGAGGGTGCCGGAGCGTCGGGCAGATACGTTCTCTGTCTTTATGTGGAGCCTGACGGCTTTACCCCTGCCGATGACTTTGCCGCCATTTGAATAATAAACACCCCGAAGGTCTGTGTGACCGCCGGGGTGTTTTCTTCACATATAATAATTTTAAACTATAGTTATTTAAACGTTAATTTTTTAACTATATTGTCGCGAAGGTTATTTTTTTGCAGTCTTTGAGAGAAGATGTTTCACTGCTCCTGCGAGCTGTGCGTCGTTGCCGCTGAGTTCGTCGGCGGGGTTGTTGTAGATAAGCACGTCCGGATTGAGCTGATGGTTCTCAAGTACGTTGCCCTGCATGTCGACGCTTGTCACCTGCGGAATGCCGAAATAGAGACTCGGGTCAATCTGTGTCTCCCACCATACGGCGGTCATCGTGCCGGGGATAGGAGCGCCTACCACATCGCCGATTCCAAGAGTCTGGTAGACGAACGGTGTGCCGTGCGCGTCGCTGTAATTGCTTTCGTTCACAAGCATCACCGAGGGTTTTGTCCATTGCGAGAACGGTTCGGAACCGATATATTTTCCGCGAGGCATGAATCTCACATATTCCTTGCCGCCAAGAAGCAGCGCGATGTCATTGTGGAGCCAGCCGCCGCCGTTGAAGCGGGTGTCGACGATTACCGCATCGCAATTGCGGTATTTGCCGAGAAGCTGGTCGTAGACGGTCTGATAGCTGCTGCCGTCCATCCCTTCTACATGCACGTAACCGATCTTGCCTCCGGAGAGGGAATCGACTACAGCCTGATTGTGTTCAACCCAGCGTTTGTAAAGATGGTCGGAAAGATACCATTTCTGCATAGGCTTGATTTCTGCGAAATCCGTCTTGCCGTCGGCACGTCTTATTTCCAGACGGGTCTTCTTGCCCGCTTTCCCTTCGAGAAGCGGATAGTAGTCTTTTCCTGCCTCGATTTTTTTGCCGTCAACCGACATGATGATATCACCCGGTTTTACATTAACTTTCCTGGCGGCAAGAGGACCACGGGGAAGCACTTCCGTAACCTTTAGTCCATCGCCCTCGTATGCCGGGTCGAAGAATGCTCCGAGTTCGGCTGTCTGGAGAGAGGCGCCGCCTGCGCTGTGTCCCGAGCCGGTGTGCGATGCGTTGAGCTCTCCGAGGATTTCGCTCATGAGAATGGAGAAGTCCTCGTTGTTGTTGATATAGGGGAGGAACTGGCGGTAGTGCTCGCCATATCCTGTCCAGTCGATGCCGTGAATGTTTTTGTCGTAGAATTTGTCGTTCACCTGACGCACCATATGGTCGAAAATGTATTCACGCTCAAGCGAAGGCTTGCGGTCGTAGGGAGCCTCGAACTCGATGTTTTCCGTTGACCCCTTGGCAAGGTCTATCTTTTTGAGACCGCTGCCGGTGATAAGGAAGATGTTCTCACCCTTTGCGTCAGTCTCGATTCCGCCGCTGACACCCTTTATAAGCACTTTGGTGTCGCCCTTCTTGAGGTCACGCTCCATGAGGTTATAGCCTCCTTCGGTGGCGCGTGCCACGTAATAGAATTTGGTGCCTTTGGGGTTCATGAAGTAATCACCAACGAATGCCGAACTGCCGGTAAGACGTGCCATGCGGTGCTTGCGGTTGGCAAGGTCGAAAGTGAGATCTTTGCTCTTGTCATCTTTCTTGTCGTCTTTCTTACCTTTTTTCTTATCCTTCTTGTTGCCTTCCTTGGCTTTCTCCTCTTTCTCTTTTTTCTCTTTCTCTGCCTTCTCCATCAGAGCGATTTCCTCTTCGGTGGCATTGAAATTGTCCCAAGCCTCGCCATCGAGCGCCATCATGAGAATGTCGCCCTGATTACCCCATGAGCCCTGGCTCTTCATGCCGTATTTGCCGGTGTGGTAGGTTATTGCCTTGCCACCGAGCACCCATTTCGCGTTGCCGTCTGAATAGCCGCTTTCCGTGAGGTCTATCACCTCCGTGCCGTCAGCTTTTACAAGGGCGATGTCGGTATTGTTCCATCCGCCGATGCCGATATAGTCGGCAAGAAGCCATTTGCTGTCGGGACTCCATGAGAAAGAGACATCCCCGTCGGTATATGAATAATTGTATTTGCCGTCGAGCGCGGTGTTCACTTTTTTTGTCTTGGGGTCTATCACGCGTATCTCGGTACGGTTCTCAAGGAAGGCGATCTTGCTTCCGTCCGGGCTGAAAACCGGCTGCTGTGCCGCTGTGGCGCATTTGTAGAGCGGTTCCTCCACAATCTCGGTTGCGTAGGCGAACTGTTTCTCGTCCGGATTCTTGATAGTTGCGGTGAAAAGCTGCCAATAGCCGTCACGGTCAGAGTCATATACAAGTGTGCGTCCGTCTTTTGAGAAAGACACATAACGTTCCTGTGCCGGAGTGTCGGTGATTCTCTTGGTAGTCTTGTATTTGGCATCTGTCACGTATACATCGCCGCGTATAACGAAAGCAAGCTCATTGCCGGAGGGAGAGACTGCCATGGTCGTGGCGCCGCGGTCGGTGAAATACTTCACACGGTCTCCGTCATACTGGTCGGCGATGATTTCCACTGCGAGTTTCTGTGGCTCGCTGCCTGGGCGCATTGTGTATATGTCACCGTCCCATGAGAACGCGAGTGTGCCGTTGCCGGCGGCGGAAAGGTGGCGCACCGGGTGTTTGGCAAACCTGGTCAGCTGTTTCTTGCTTTTGCCGTCTGCGGTTGCCTCATACACATTGAGAGTGCCGTCTTCCTCGCTGATGAAGAAGAAGGAATTTCCGTCTGCCTTCCAGACCGGGTTGAGGTCATGTCCGTTGAATTTTGTCAGCTGGGTGAATCTGCCGTTGTCGTAGAGCCATATGTCGGATGTGCCGGAAGAACGCTCATGCTTGCGCCATATGTTCTCGAAACCCTTCTTGTCCTGATAGAGCACTTTGCCTGATTCCGACACGCTTGCAGCTCCCATCGGAAGTGAGAGGAAGAGCTGCGGGCGCAATCCCGGTTCGGAGATGTCGAGTTTCCAGGTCTGGTTTAGGAACGGAGCGCGTGAAGACTCCCTGGAGGGCATGCCTGAGGTCGAAAAAAGAATCTCGTGGTCATTGAGGAAAGCTATCGGGGTCTCCGATCCGCTGTTGGTGGTCAGTCTTACCGGAGTGCCGCCTGATGCGTTGATGGAAAAAATATCCATTGAACCCTCGCGGTTGCTGGAGAAAATGATTTTCGAGCCGTCAGGACTCCATATCGGTGCGGTGTCGTAAGCCGGGTTGGAAGTTAGCTGGGTGGCTTTGCCTCCCTTCACCGGAACCGTGAAAATATCGCCCTTGTAAGTAAAGGCGACTGTAGCCCCGTCGGGAGAAATTGCGACATTGCGCAGCCATCGGGGTGATTCCGCCGAGGCTGTGATGGCGGCGCATCCTAAGACCGCCGTGAGTAGCAGATTCTTCATAAGCTGTTATTGTTGATTAAGTTCTTAAGCTCGTTGTAAGGTTCGAGGAAGAAAGGTCTGTCGTTGAGGTGAGGGTGGGGGATTGTCAGTTCCGGGGTGTCCATGATGATACCCTCCACATCCATTATGTCAATATCAAGAACACGGTCTTTGTATGAGCCGTCGGGATTTCTGTGCTTCTCCGTGTTGATTGAAGCCTCGATTTCCTGCAGCGCAGCCAGGACTTCCATCGGTTGCATTTCGGAGATGAACGCCATGCCCACATTCAGGAATTTGTTCTTGGAATCGAACCCCCACGGTTCGGATTCGATATGGTGGGAGAGTTCGAACCATCCGAATTTTTTCTCTATTGCGGACACTGCGCGTGTCAGGTTCATGAGTCTGTTTCCGAGGTTAGAGCCGATATTGATATAATACACCATAATTTATACGTGGAATTGGTTGAGTTGTGACATAAACATACACGATTGTTGCAAATGTAGTGAAAATACCTGCAGCATCCAAAAAAAATTAGAAGCTGTTTAAAAAATAGTTTATTTTTAAACAGCTTCTAAATTGAGTGCCGTGTGAATATTGCGGAGATTATAGTAATGCCTTTATAATATCCAGATTGCATATAGAAAGCAACCTGCAGTAAGTCCCATCGCAAGGCTGATCAGCAACAACTTGTAACATCGCTGACGGATACAGAAATAAGACATTGCAATGTAATAAGCAACCAGAGAGGCTATGCCTATCCATAAGGACCATGAGGATATATGTCTTGTAACGGCTGATAAAATGCATACTGCCATTAAGGGCAGCAACAATATACTGAGTTGTCCTGCAGTCGGATTGTTAATTTTTTTAATCATACTCTAAAATAATCAAATAAATAAGATTAGTGCCATCTTCCATTACAAGCTTCATAACTCAACCATATGTCGGTAAGTCCAAGAACAGCGGAATCTGCTTGTAATTCAGTAATTTGGTGAAATCTCTCTGTCAATGATATTGATATCTAAAGCTTTTTCGATTTTCACAATCGTTTTCAATTCCATATTTGCTTTTCCGGAAAGATATCTGCTGACAATAGCAGGATCGACACCCATGAGTTCCGAAAGGTGAGCCTGGGTCATATGCTTAATGCGTAATGCTCTCTTGATTTTCATGGCAATACGGAACGAAGCCTTATACATGTCTCCGTTATCTTTTCTATCCATGGCTATTGTCCGTTCGGCTTTGCTTTCCTCTACTGCCACTTGTTCGAGCCTGTGTAAATCAATCTTCATCATTCTCCTCCATAAATTGTTTTAGTCCCTCCGGATCTATGATTCCTTTTTCTTGCAGGAAACTGCAAACTGTAAGGACTCGTTTGCGAATTTCTTTTTCGAGCACCGTTTCTTTGCCGGCACTATCAATATCCGGACAAGAATTGGTGTCTAAATTGATTTTTATCCCTCCATAGATTATGATATAACAACTTTTCGTCAATTCAATAGCATATATTCTGACAAGAGAAGGCTTGCTTGATCCCCAGCATTTAACCGGTAAATAGCCTGTATTGTATTTTTTACTCTTACCGCCGCCCTCTTGATTCTGCCTGAAATCGTTAGAGCTGTGGGGTTCGAAATACGTTCCAAAATCTATTCATATAACACCTCGGTCTTATAAATTATTGCAAAAATAGTAAAATAAATTGATTTATAAGTCAATTCTTGAAAATATAAAAAGTTTCTTAATAGCGGCAAGAGGAAAATCTTACCTTCAAAGGGAATTATTATATATTACAGACTCCCCGGGTGCCGGATTTGGCAACCGGGGAGTCTGTAATGTTATATGAAGATGCTTGTTTATAGGTCAATCATGCCGGAGAGGGGGAGGTTGTCGGAAGAGTTGCCGACGGAGATGGTGAAGCTGCCCGGTTCTACAACGAAGTCACGCAGGTCGGGGTTGTAGAAGGAGAATGCCTCCTTGTAGAAATGATTTTAAGTTATTATTTGTTGTTTTTGTTTTTCGGTTGTCTGTTTCCATCGAATCCTTGTTGACAGGAATTCGTATGCCTCTACTATATATGTCGCATCTCAAAAAAAAATCTATAGGTCGAAATGCGATTTTTTTTGAAAAAATTTTCTTCCCTAAAAAGGCAGGTTGCCTTTATGGAGGTGTAAAACGTTGGCAGTGTGAGTTTTCGCAATCTCACACTGCCATATAAATGATTTCTAACGATTAGAAGATTAAGGTGTTTTTTTATAGATGTCGTTGAATGTTCTTACACATTACATGTCTTTTTCGTCAGTCCTCGACAAGACGCAAAAGGATCGCATCGGTTCCCGACGGGTCGGGACCACCTGCCCAGTCATCCCATTTTCCTATGCCGAGATTGTCGTGAGTGCCGACATTGAAGTCGTATGTGTAATAATTGATGTCAAGACCATGATGTTTCCCGTCTTCATCATCTGCCAGCCAATATAGGGCACCGGGACGCTCCCATAAATCCCAAAAAAGAGGCTTGTATCTAACAGGATATCCTGCTGCTCCGTCTGTATCTGTTTCGGGGAAGTACTTGTATCTGTTGGCATATTGGACCACACCAGCCCAGCCAGCTCTCTGGCGGTTGTATCTTTCCGTCGGGGAAAGCTGCTTGAACCTGCCGTAGCCTGAAGCTCCGATAGGGAAGAAGAGGTTTGTGCCGGTGATTGTGTCGCAGACGAATACTCCCCTCATTCCTTTGCCGTTCAGGTTTCCTGCATCGCGTGCCTCATATGCGTCTTTTACGCTTTCGGCAACTGTGGAAGACTGATCTGTATAGAGCACTCCGTAACCGTATATGGTATTGCTGTTGTCGGTTATGGCGTCAAAGTCCGCTTTTTTCGGCAGACGGCATGTCTTGCCGTTAATTGTAAATGTGTTCCATGCTGTTTTAGAAGTCCTGATGTCATCCCATTTTTTAGAATCCGACGAACCGGCGATGGCGAAATAACGCGATGCCCCGTTCTTGTCGAACCATTCCGCTGTATTGTTGGAGGCTGCAATCGGGAATTCGGTATTGAACTGCCTGAAATATGAGCCTTCGATAACCGGGTCCGCTGTCTCCTCGGTGGGAGTGACAAGGTTGAAGCTGTGCCACTTGGTGCTTGAGCCGGGGAACGATACGGGTGCGTATCCCTGTCTTACGAATATGAGGTGAATGCAGGTGTAGTTGTTATAGTAGATCTTGATTATTCCCGACCTCGGTGTGGATGTCGTGCCTTTGGGTCGGAATGTGAAATCTACTGTTGAGCCGGATTTCCCTGATATCGTGCCATCCGGGTTTTTCTGCGACTTGCCTTCAGTCGGCTCAAGGTCGAACCAGTCGCCGTTCTTTACAACGGCAACCCACGGACCTACCGATTCCTGAGGTTTGAATTCGGTCGCTTCCTCATCCTCCTGAACCATCATCACTACATGGAAGGGATCTGCACAATCCTCGCTTCTCCAGATTCCGGTCGGGTTGACAATGCGTCGCATCTGCTGGATTTTCACAGGGGTCTTTACAGTGCGGACAGCGCCCTGCGCGTCTTCGATTTTTGCGGTGAAGACGATGCTTGCCTGACGGCGGTATGCCACGTAGGGGTTGTTGCCTGTGTAGCCTGTGGTCGGAACAAGCTGTTTCGAGCGTGTGAAAAGTGGAATGCGTGCTTCCCATTCACCGCCGCCGTTTGTGGTGATGGTGTAATCTCCGTCGGTTGCATCGATATGCTTGCCGAGAGAGGTGTCATATTCCCGCCATCCGCGATTGTTGTGCTCCCAGTAGGTTTTGTTGTATGTGTATGCGTCCCCAACGGGTTGCACAACGGCGGCACGGGTCTTGCGGAGCGACAGGAAGCCGTTCCATGGTCCCGGATTGTCGGTTGCCTTGTCCCAGTATGGTGTCGGAACAGGTTTTGAGCCATCGGGATTTATGGCATGCCAGCTGTTTTTGTTTATCTCGTCTTCCGGAATATCGGCGCGGAGCGATATCAGACGTCTCCCTACTATTTTCAGAGGTATGTTCATGCTCTGGTCGTAAGTATAGGAGATGAAGTATGGGTTGGGGGCGATGATCGCGGGCTCCGGATCGTAGACAATGTGCCAGTCGTTGTCGTTGGCGTTGTTTTTGAGCTTCAGCGTCAGCTTGTAATGGTAGTTGCGCTGTGCGTCGTAGTTTGTCTCGGTGTCCTTGCCGAGCATGAAGCGGTAGATGATCGGTCCCTCCCCCTCGGAGTTCTTGTAATAACCCGATACCTGGACATAGGTCCCTGCCTCTTTGCCGTCTTTGAACCCCTGGTCGCCGGGGGTGTTACCGTTCGGGAATTTTATGGATTCGCCGCCGTCCCAGCTCTGATGCTTGTTTTGTCCCTCGCCCTGCATGTTCTCGTAGAAGTAGAGTGCTTCGGCGTTTTCGGCATGAGCGTTCTCAAGCATTATCGGATCAGCTTTGGTCACAGTCTTGCCTGTCTGTCCGCCGACTGTGGAATAGGTTATGTATTCACCCTCCGAGATAAGGTGGGCGGAAACCGAATGGTCAGCTCCAAGATAGCAGTAGCGCGGGATGTCGCGCACCTGCACGGAATGTATCCATACCTGCACGTTGTCGTAAAGCCCGCTGCCGTCGACGTTGACGGTCACTTTTGACGCGGCTCTTTTCAGCCACGCGTGGAGCGGATACATTGAGCGGTTGATTGCCAGAAGGGGAGCGTCGAAACCCTGGCTCGACTGGTTGTCGGCGGCTGTGAAATATCCGAACATCTGGTCGTTGGCGGATATGTCGTCTTCGTTCCAGATGAGCGGTGTGTTCTTCAGAAGTTCTTCTGTCGAGACATCGTATCCCTCAAGGTCTCCCATATTCGCCACCGCATATATGCGGTATCTGCCGAATGGTATGCCGGCGATCGAGAATGTAGCCTTGGGAGTGTCGCTTTCCGCCTGATGACCGCCGTCGCCCGGTGTGTCGGGTGCCATGGCATTGTTGTTGTTTTCAATCTGAAGACCGAGGAGTTTCTCCTGCGGCACTTTCATGGCAAGGTTTCCTTCACTGTCGTAAAAGAGCACGCAGAGAGTGTTGACATGTTTGAGCGCGTTTCCCGAGGCACGGGTACCTCTGAGCACATCGCGCACGGGGCTGAACACCACCGATGCTGTCAGAGTCGCTTCCCCTTCGCCGATTTCAGGGTCTACGTAAAGACGCTCGTCAACACAGGATGTCACCGCCGCCGACAGGAGCACTGAGGAAAGTATGCAGAGTGTTTTGAGGATATTCTTCATCGAGATAATCATTATGTTCCGGAATCAGCCTGATCAGAGTCCGAAGTCTGGCTCAAGACTGATGCCTGTGTAAGGGAGAAGGGTGACTGATGCTTTGGCATCTGTCGATTTCATTTCGATGTTTATTTTCACGTGGGTGTTTCTCGGAATCTCGTCAAGGGTGAGATCGCGTGGCGTGAGCAGTTCTGTGCCGTTGTCAAGCGCAACAGACAGCCGGAAATGTTTCTGTCCGTCCTGTTTTGATTCCGGGAAATAGACGTAGGGAGAGAGTGTGGCTTCCATGCCCGGCTTTATCTCGATGGGGGAGACCGGAGCGAACATGTAATCGGAGAAAGGTGTGTCGGCGGGAGTCTCGAACGCCGTGATGAAGCGCCCCCCGGATGGATTGCCTGAAACGGCGTATTTCCCGGGGTCGTACATGGTGTTGCGTGGCAGATAGTAGCATTCGTCGGCAAGACCGTAGAGCTTTATGCCGGTAACTGATACTCCTTCCGAAGGATAGTCTTCGGCAACAGAGAAATGGAAAGAGAACTTTATCGCGGATCTGGTCACGAAGAGGTGTTCTGTCCTGAAGAAATCCACCGGCGATTCAGGTACGGGAACATCTATCTCGAACATCTCGCTCATCGGTATAAAGCTTTTCTCCACCGAGCTGGCGCTGTTGTCGACCAGGGAAGCGTTGGATTTCCTTGAGAGTCTTATGGACTCGACTTCGGTTTTCGGGAAGAGTTCACCTTCGGCTATTGACGAGAAGTCGTAGGAGACTGCGGCTTCGTTGGCGAAAAGGTATATGTGTTTCCTCTCGCCGCTCGACACCTTGAACCTGAGGTCGTCATTGAGTATCGCCCCGGTGGATGGCTCGACGAGCACCATGCGGTTGTGCTCCACGACACCTGTCTTCTCCTCTCCCGCGTGCACTATCACGACGCGCAGTGTGCGCAGTTTCTCATAGTCTGACACGGGACCCTCGAAAGTGAGGTCATCCGAATCGGGGAACGGCGCGCGTGTTTTCGCGCCTATTCCCGATTCCGACAAAGCTATGTTGAGCGATAGCGTCACGTTGCCTGTGCCTTCCATACCGGAATCTTCCGGCACGGAAGGGATGTCGTTGCCGCAGCCCGTGAGGAATGCGGCGAATGCCAGTGCGGCTATCTGTCTGTATCTTTTTCTGAGATTCATTACAATTCCGCGTTATTGATGCGAACCACCCAGTCGTTGATTTTGATGTAAGTGCGTATCCAGCTGCCGGTGTTGTCAAGGAAGAACACCATGTTCCAGCGGCTTTCGCGGTCAAGAAATTCCTGACTTCCCATTGTTGCGAATTCCTGACTTTTCAACATAAGCAGATAGTTGATCAGCGGAATGTCGACGATTGTCTTCATGTCGCTGCGCCGGCTTATCACCAGACGGGCGTCGTGCGACTGCATGAGACGCGAAGTGCTGAATTCGGCAAATGCCAGCAAAGCCTCGTCACCGTTGTCGAGCACACCGGCGGAGACTTGTCCGGATGCCCAGGGAGAGTATGTGTGACTGTTGCCGGCAACCGGCATGTTGTCGGAGTCGAGAACGGTGTTGTCATCCGTGACGGAGAAGACGAAGTCATCGCCGTCGACCGGCTCGCCGCTGAGGTTCTGCAGCAGAAGACGGATGTTGTTGGTGTCTTTCATCATCTCGACGGTGCCTTCGGTGTAATCGGTGCTTTCTGCCGGTATCTCCATGGTCAGTCTGCCGTAGAAGAGGGAATGCAGGCGGGTGCCGACGGGAGCCGTAAGGCAGTCACCGGCAATAGCGGTCTGCAGTCCCTGCAGATTCATTGAGGAGGGATCGGCATTGAACCGGAACGACGCGTCGCCGCATTCCATGCCTCCCCATGCCTCGAATATGTATTCACCGGGAGCAAGGGGGAGAACAAGTCTCCAGTTCTCGTCGGAGAGAACTGAAGACGTTTCTGTGAAAGTGGTGACGTAATTGCCGTCTTTGTCGTAGACAAGGAGTGTCAGGCAGTCCACCTGCGAGGGGAATGCATTGGCAAACTCCATGTTGTAGTCATAGACGAAACGGAGGCGCGCACCCTGCGGGCAAGGTTCGAGCTGTTCGTTGAATGAATCGCACGAAGCAAGGTTCAACCCCGTGATGACCGCTATGGCAGTAAGGATGATTTTAGAGAATATGTTTCGTCTTAGGAAATTCATTGCAGGTGTTTTAGATGCGGTTTTAGAAGCTGTTTAAACAACGTCTTTACGGTTATCATTCAAAAACGATGTCGTTTACGCGCACTGTCCATGGCACCACTTCCGCATCGACAGTGAAATAGATGTCTGACGATTCGTCGGGGGTGTCGGGTTTCGGACTGTCGGGGTCATTCTGGGAGATACGGGGGTGTCCGAGACGCGCGATGTGTGTCACGGCGAGCTTGTAGACATTGTTGCGCACTACGGCGAACTCCATGGGACCCATGATTCCGTTCTTGCCGTTGTCGTTGTGGCGGTTCCAGTAATAATAATAGCAGTAGTAGCCCCAGCCTTCGCGATTGTCTTCGCTGCGCTGATAGATAGTGAATCCGGCATCTGTCACGGCTTTCTTGTATTTGGCAAGAATCTCGCCGTTGTTGGGTTTATTCGCCTGGTTCCACATCTGCCAGCAATAGTTGGCGGAGTTCTGGTCAAGGTCTTTCTCATCGCCGTCGTTATATATCACTTTTCCATCGGAGTCAACAAGCTTGTAACCGGTCAGACCGTTTCCGAACGCTGCCTTGTATAGGGAGTTTGTGCGGTTCCAGTCGGGGATGATCTTGCCGTCGGGACCTGTGGTATAGGAGAATGATGCGCTGACAGCCGCGTCATATACGTTCTGCCATGTGCAGTAGAGGCTAGCAGCGTATGAATATAGTATCGGTGCCTTGTATGAATCGCCTAAGGATGCGTCTTTGCTGTTGACTGCATTGATAAGGTCATTGAGATATTTTGCGTTACGATATTCCGCAGTGCCTTCTGTCAAGTTAGTGAGGTCAGTCTTAAGATCATTGCTGGCAAGCATTTTTCCTTTGAACACAACGGCGGTTGAGATTCCGTTTACCTGATTCTCAATGCCGGGAGCGACATTCTCGGTGAGGTATCTCCACACTTTGTATGTTCCCTTGTTTCCGTTGTTGTCCCAGTTGTCGGGGTTGCCGTTGGAAAGGACATCAGAGATTTCGGATACATACCAGCGCTGGTCGGCGGTGTTGAAGTTTCCGTTGTTGAGTGTGCCGTCGTTGTCGAAGAAGGCGTAGTTGAAATATGTGGAGAAGTTTTCGGATATACCGGCATTTTTCTGCTGTGCGAAGTAGTCGACAATGTAGTTTCCGGGTCTGTTATGGTCAAGCGATCCATCGGTCTGAAGAGTGTACCATGGTTTTTCAGCACCGCAGAGTGCCCATCCGTTAGTGCTTCCGGCTGCGTTCCATCCGTCGTTGAGGCCGTTGTTTGACACTCGTTTCAGATAATAGAATGTCTTGCCCATGTTCACAAGAGCCATCTTGTTGAGCTTTATGTCGATAAGCTTCGCGCCTTGGCTGCCGTCGGGATTCTGGATGTAGACGACGGGATATGTGTTGGCGTCCGTATTTGCGGGTGAACCGTCACGGAAGTCAAAGCGTGCGGTCGCACGCTCCACTTTCACCGGACCGCGTGATGCGTTGGCGGCGGAGTTGTCTATTGTACCCAAAGCACCGGCGACGCCGTTGATTTCAGAAAGGTTGAAACACTTGTCTTCCGATGTGTAGCTGTCCCATGCCGACATCTGCTGAGGTATCTCGCGCACTGCAATCTGGCTGTTGGTCATAAGGAAGTTGCCGCCGTTTGTCGATGACCAGATGGCGCCTTCTGTCTGGTTGCCTTCTACGGATACTGTCCACGGAGTGTTGATCCACTCGGTGTCGCCGTAGGCGGCTGTGGCGAGTCTGTCGACCATTCCGCCGGTGGGGTTGGCTATCACGAACACGCAAATCTCCTTGTTGAAGTTCGCGGCATCGGAATAATACTGGCTAAGCTCGGTTTTGTTGAATTTTGCCGTAGCATGATATGAGCCGGCGTTGGGCTGCTGTGCCTGATGTTTGTAGATGTTGTCGCGCATAACGGAGGCAGCGCCGATAAAACCGTAATCGCGGCGGGCAAGCACGAGGAGCACTTCATTCACGTTGTTTTCTACATCTGTGCCGACTTCAGTGCCGTTGTTAGAGGTGTTGTCTCCATCAGTGAAGGATCTTGTGGAACCCATGCCCGGCATCTGGAAGTTTACTCCAAGATATACGGATGGTCCGTCTTCATTGCCTGTCGAACCGTTGTTCTGTCCGGCATTGCTGATGTCGTCGGAGCAGCCTGCAAGCAGAGCGAGCGTGGCGGTTCCAAAGAAGAATTTTCTGAAAAGATTCATATGTCAGTTGTTATTTTGGTTTAATCTGTCTGTTGGTTCTGCAAGTTGAATATGAAACTGAAGTCATCTTGACCTCAGTTTCTGAATCATTAGGTTTTCCGGATGTTGTCTGCCGTTTTTTATCTGTCGTTCTCTTCGATGGCGGTGAGATTGTCAATGGCGGCTCCGGCTTCTTTGACTCCGCGTGAGGCAGCTCTTTCGAAAAGTGCGCGTGCCGAACTGAAGTTACCTTTAATGCCCTCCAACACACCGCGTGCGTATGTGGCTTCGGGAGAGTCTCCCGCCTTTTCGAGATGACGCGCCGCCGACTCAAGATTGCCGTCCCGCATCTCGATGTTTGCGGCATTAAGATTGGCATCGGTGCTTTCGGGATACATTCTCACCGCTACCCTGAAGGCTTCCTCATATTCGGGCGATGCCGGGTCCATTGCCGATGTGGCGGCAAACATCTCGTTAAGACTAAGTTTTCTGGGGTCTGTGAAGATAAGACGTTTGATTTCATTGATGTCGGTATAGTTCCTGACTGTGTATTCCACAGTGTAGTCTGAATGTCGCAGTCCGGGGTATACCTCTCTGAGAAGGAATTCGTATTGGCGCGGATAGCGTCTGCGTATCTCTTCGTTCCTGGGGTCCGGCTCCATGTCGGAGTTTATGATGGCGAGTATTCCTTCGCGGTCGGCAATGTCTGATTTTTCAACGTAACGGCGCAACCCTTCCCAGTCTTCCGGTTCATATGATGTTGCTATGATCGACGACGGGAATGAATATTGTCCGAGAACGTAGTCTTTAAGTGTCGCTGTTCTCCCTTTGGCGAGTCTGACGTTGTTGGTGTACGAGCCTTCGGGAGATGCGTATCCCTTTATTGTCATGGCTTTGAATTGCACGTCTTTGTCAAGGCGCACGGAATCAATCGTGGCGTTGATCTTGGCGAGTTCCGCGGGGTTGCGGCGGTAGTCGGGATATAACTCCGTGCGGTTTACCGGAAAGTCGATATATGCCGATCCTTTGATTTCACGGTGCTTTACCAGCTCGGCTTTAGGGGTTACGAAGGCGAAGAGCGGTCTGAATGTGACCTTCTCTTTGGGTGTGAGGTCAAGTGTCTTGGCGGGAATGTCTGTGGCTGCTATCGGCTCGCCGCAGCATCCGCATGATTTTGCAGAGAGCACCAGCTCGGCTTTTCCCATCCATGTGCTGAACGGAGCTGAAGCCTGGTAGGGCACTGTGAGATTTTTTGAAGCTTTGTAAAGAGCGGGAGAGGGCCAGTCCTCTTCTCCTTCGCGGATATGAAGATAATATCTTGAGCGTCCGGCGATTGTGAGAGCCGGCAGCCTCAGCGTGTCTTCCTTGTTGACAAGCATGGGGGTGACTGTCACTTCCCGGTTGCTGTTGAGCGTGCTATAGCCGCTCAGGTCGAGATCCATCTTTACGAACAAGTTGTTTTCTGTGCGTGCCACATCTATGTTAGAGGCTCTTACCGCGTCTGTAGGAGTCTTGTCGGAAGCAGCTGCGCCAACGAACCCTAATGAAAGAAGGGTTGCAATGCAAAGCGATTTTAGGTTCATGATCAGAATACGTAGATTAGATTGATTGCGGCTTTCGTGGGCCCTACATAATTGTGAACTCTGTTTTCTTCAAGTCTTGTCCCGCATTTGGCGCAAGGGTAGGCGTCATATCGTGTATACGCCCATCCTATGCCTACTTCGGCTTCTGCGCTCCAGTGTCGGTTGAGAATCCATGTGTAGCCATATGCGACACCTGCGCCTGCATACCACCCCTGGTGTACTTGCGTGCGCAGTTTTTCGAAATGAGTTCCAAGAAAATTACATCCGTTTTTCCATCCTCCGAAGTTATATTGCCCTCCAAGCAGGTGAAGACCTACGAAGTGTCCTGAAAAACGGTCACAAAACCAATAGCGTGCCTCCGGCTGCACGAGCCAATGTTTCCATCTGCGACCATTGTCGAGCTTCCAGAGATTCAGGTTGCCCGAAACATCCAGACTCCATTTGGGAGCAAGACCAAACTCGATGCCTATGTTAGGAGTTAATGCCGCATCATAGAGTAAATTTGTTTTGACTCCTACCTGCGCGTTCGCACTGAGGGCGAAAAGCGCTGACATAATGATTAATCTGACTGCTTTCATCAATTATTGTAAATTTGCGAAGCCACGCATGTGCACGGATAGCGTATGGTGATGGTACATCAAATTGCGCAAGCCTCTTTCTATGTCTCTGAATACAATTTTTTTTATGGATCCATGCCGATATAGGGTGTTGGCATGTGGGAGATGGCGGTATCCCTCTCTCAAATTTTTCGCAAAATTACAAACAAAATTTGTAAAATACCCCCCCCATTTGTTAAATAACGTTAAAGTGTTGTATGTTCTTGATTTTGTTGCTTTTAAAGACTTTCATGTGTTCAGCATACGGGAAGCAGTAGAGGATTGACGCCTCCCGCAATCGGCGGTCGCATCAGGCGTATCGGTAAAAAGAATGAGGGGAAAGGATTCTTGAATGTAACGAATCCTTTCCCCACGGGAATAAGCTAAGTAATCTGTCAGTTGTCTGCAGACCCTGGCGTTTGTGCCTTAAAGTGTTTTCTTCACTTCGACTTCTTCGAAGGCTTCTATGAGGTCGCTTTCGCGGACGTCGTTGTAGCCTTGTATCGACAGACCGCAGTCGTAACCTGAAACAACTTCCTTGACATCGTCTTTGAAGCGTTTGAGAGAACCGAGTTCGCCGGTGTAAATCACTATGCCGTCGCGGATCAGGCGCACTTTGCTGGCGCGTTTGATTCTGCCGTCACGCACGATTGCTCCGGCAATAGTGCCGACTTTCGAGATATGATAGGTCTGAAGCACTTCCGCCGTTCCGGTAATCTCTTCCTTGATTTCGGGCGAGAGCATACCTTCCATAGCGTCTTTGACTTCCTCGATTGCCTTGTAGATGACTGAGTAGAGACGGATCTCAACTCCCTCTTTCTCTGCTTCGCGTTTAGCGGCTGCGGAAGGACGCACCTGGAAGCCGATGATGATGGCATCGGATGCTGCGGCAAGTGTGACATCGGATTCGGAGATGGCACCCACACCTTTGTGAAGCACATTGACCTGCACCTCTGGTGTGGACAGCTTGAGCAATGAATCCGAAAGAGCCTCGATTGAACCGTCTACGTCTCCCTTGACAACGAGGTTGAGTTCGTGGAAGTCGTTGAGCGCGCGGCGGCGGCCAAGCTCTTCGAGACCGAGACGCTTCTTGGTGCGGAGACCGAGTTCGCGCTGTAGCTGCTCGCGTTTGCCTGCTATCTCTCTCGCTTCCTGCTCTGTCTCAAGGACATTGAAGGTGTCGCCGGCGGTTGGTGCGCCGTTGAGACCGAGAATAAGCACCGGCGTGGCGGGTCCTGCTTCTTTGACGCGCTGGTTACGCTCGTTGAACATTGCCTTTACCTTGCCGTAATGTGTGCCGGCGAGAATGACATCTCCCACACGGAGTGTGCCGTTCTGGACAAGCACCGTGGCAACATAGCCGCGACCTTTGTCGAGAGAGGACTCGATTACCGAACCGATCGCGTTGCGCTCGGGATTTGCCTTGAGGTCGAGCATCTCGGCTTCAAGAAGCACTTTTTCCATGAGTTCGTCCACTCCGATTCCTTTCTTCGCAGAAATGTCCTGACTCTGGTATTTGCCGCCCCATTCCTCCACAAGGTAGTTCATCTGGGCGAGTTCCTCTTTGATTTTGTCCGGGTTTGCCGTGGGTTTGTCGATTTTGTTGACAGCGAACACCATCGGTACACCAGCTGCGGATGCATGGTTGATCGCCTCGATGGTCTGGGGCATCACGTTGTCGTCGGCAGCCACGATGATAATGGCGAGGTCGGTGACTTTGGCACCGCGGGCACGCATTGCCGTGAACGCTTCGTGACCCGGTGTGTCGAGGAATGTGATGTGTCGTCCGTCGGCGAGCTTGACGTTGTAGGCTCCGATATGCTGTGTGATGCCTCCTGCCTCACCAGCGATCACGTTTGCCTTGCGGATGTAGTCGAGAAGAGATGTCTTGCCGTGGTCTACGTGTCCCATGACTGTGACGATCGGCGGACGGCTCTGGAGGTCTTCCTCCTTGTCTTCAACAACCTCGATGGCTTCGGTGACATCGGCGCTGACGAATTCGGTTGTGAACCCGAATTCCTCGGCAACTATATTGATTGTCTCCGCATCGAGACGCTGGTTGATGGATACCATCACACCGAGGTTCATGCAAGTGGCGATGACGTTGTTGACAGGAACATCCATGAGGTTGGCGAGGTCGTTGGCTGTCACGAACTCGGTGATTTTGATCACTGAGCTTTCAGCCGCCTCGCGCTGCTGGTTCTCCAGTTCGCGGTTGTGCATCTCCTCGCGTTTTTCCTTACGCCACTTCGCGCTCTTCTTGGGGGCTTTGTTGGTGAGACGCGCAAGAGTTTCCTTCACCTGTTTCTGAACGTCTTCGGAATTGATTTCCGGTTTTACGGGGCGTTTGTCGCGCTTACGTTTGTTTTCGCCTCTTCCGCCACCCTGCTGGGAATTGCCCTGACGGTCGTTGCCTTTGTTTTCTTTCTTGCGGTTTTCAGAGCCGAAGCCAGGTTGAGACACTGCTTTCTCGATGTCTACCTTCTCTTTGCCGATGCGCTTGCGTTTTTTCTGGGCGTTGTCGCCGCCATGGGCGCGTGCTGCCTCGGCGCGGCGTTCGCTGCGGCTTTTCTTACGCGGACGTGTGGACTGGTTGATCGCGGACAAGTCTATCTTTCCGACAACTTTCAGCTCCGGGCCGGCAGGCGTGGGAGCATAACGGAATACGCCTCCATTGTCTTCTTTAGGTGCTTCTGTTTTTGCCGGTTCCGCTTTGGGAGTCTCTTTTGCCGGTTCTTTCACTGCATTATCCTGTTTGGGAGCCTCTGCTTTGACTGTGTCGGGTCTGGCAGCGGGCGCTGCTTTCGGCTCGGTCTTGGGCTCCGGTTTTACTTGCGGTTTGGGTTCCTGAACCGGTTTTGGCTGAGGCTGGGGCTGAGGCTGAGGTTTCACCTCGACCTTCGTCTCAGGTTTGGCTTCCGGCTTTGGTTCCGGTTTTGCGGCCACGGGCTGTTGCGGTTTTGTCTCCGCTTTGGGTTCCGGTCCGCTTTCGGCTGCATGTTTCGCTTCAGCGGTAGCAGTCTGTTTGGGAGCGTCAAGGTCGATTTTGCCCAAAATGCGAGGACCGCCTGCATGTGGAACGGTGGTCTTTATCTCGTCTGTGCGCGGACGCTCTTTAGAAGATTGCTTTTCCTTACGTTCCTGTTTTTTAGCGGCGGCAAAGTCATCTGATTTCTCCTTTATGCCCTTGTCTTTGCTGAATTCCTTGGTGAGGATATCAACCGCATCTTCATCGATACGGGTGTTGGGACCGGGATTCTCTTCGATCTCGACATTGTTTTTGCGCAGGAATTCCACAGCAGTGTTGATTCCTACATTTAAGTCTTTTGCTACTTTGCTGATCTTTATGCGCATATGTAATTTTTGTGATTGCTATTAAAATGTGAAGCAGAGGCAGTGCCTTTTGCTTCCCGTGAGAGGAGAGGGCAGCGGCTGTCTGCGGTTATTCCGGTCAGTCTTCAAACTCTGCGCGGAGCACATCGAGAACGTGCTGTAGCGTGGAGTCTTCAAGATCTGCCTGGTCAAGCACATGCTGCGGGGCGTTGAGCACGGCTTTGGCTGTGCCGAGACCAAGATCTTTGAGTGCCTCGATTACCCATTCGTCGATTTCATCGCTGAATTCGTCAAGGTAGATGTCTTCCTCGCCGGGCTCTATGTCGCGGTATACGTCGATCGAATATCCGGTGAGCATGGAGGCAAGACGGATGTTCATACCTCCTTTACCGATGGCGAGACTGACCTCGTCAGGGTGAAGGAATACCTCTGCCTTGCGGTCTTCTTCGTTAAGACGGATCGAGGAAATCTTGGCGGGACTAAGCGCGCGCTGTATGTAGAGCTGGGGATTGGCGGTGAATGAAATCACGTCAATGTTCTCGTTGCGGAGTTCACGCACGATTCCGTGGATTCGGCTTCCCTTGATGCCGACGCAGGCTCCGACGGGGTCGATGCGGTCGTCATAGCTTTCAACGGCTATCTTGGCGCGCTCGCCGGGAATGCGTGCCACATCCTTGATGGTGATGAGTCCGTCGTGGATCTCAGGCACTTCCTGTTCGAAAAGACGGCGGAGGAAGCGGGGATCGGTGCGGCTTACGATAATCTTGGGATTATTGTTGGGGTTGTCAACTCTTTTTACGATTGCGCGGACCATATCGCCTTTGTGGAAGAAGTCTCCGGGAATCTGTTCTTCCTTGGGCATGATAAGCTCGTGCTGTTCTTCGTCGAGAAGAAGCATCTCGCGTTTCCAGATCTGATGAACCTCACCTGTGATGACCTCACCCTCGATCTCTTTGAATTTGGTATAGATCGCGTCTTTCTGCAGGTCGAGAATCTTTGACTGAAGTGTCTGGCGCAGGTTGAGGATGGCGCGGCGACCGAATTTCTCGAAGAAAATCTGTTTGGTCACATCTTCGCCGATCTCGCATTCGGGGTCGATTTCCCTTGCTTCGCTCAGACCGATCTGCATGTCTTTGTTTTCGACTTCACCGTCGGGAACAACCTCAAGGTTCTGGTAGATCTCGCAGTCGCCTTTGTCGGGGTTCATGATGACGTCGAAATTCTCGTCTGATCCAAACATCTTCGCCAGTACGTTGCGGAATGATTCCTCAAGCACCGATATCATGGTGGTCTTGTCAATGTTCTTGAGTTCTTTGAACTCCGCGAACCTGTCGACCATATTCACTGTCTCTGCTTTCTTTGCCATAAGACTAATCTATATTGTATTTTTTTATTAACGTATATAATCTGAACGCGTCTCTCAGAATCTGAAGACATACTTCACGGAGTTGACCGCGTCATATCTGAAGTCGAACTGTTTTGTGACTTCTACCGGGCGTTTCGCTCCTTCCGGCTTCTCTTTGACGGTTGATACTATCGCAAAACCATCGTCTCCGGCTTCGGCGAGGATGCCGGTGTATTTCTTGCCGTCGCGTGCAAGAACCTCAACTTCGTTGCCAAGATTTTTTTCGTATTGTTTCCTGACACGGAAGGGGGATGTGAGTCCTGCGGAACCTACTTCAAGTTCGTAGTCTTCCGGCTCGCGGGGAAACCGCTCTTCGATGCTGCGGGTGAGGGATACGCAGAAATCAATGTCAACGCTTTCAAAAGAGTCTATGTCTATCTTGATCTCGTTGGCTCCTGTCACGTTCACTCCGACGAGAAAATATTGTGTGCCGTCGAGCTCTTTCTCAACGAATTGTTCTATTGCTTTTTTGTCTATCATCGCGTAAAAACAAGGAGGAGACGAAAGTCCCCTCCGGAATTATATTGCAAAGATAATAAAATTTCCCCTATTTGTTTACTTGACAGTGTTGTCGAAGGCTGAAAATGAGGAAATCAGGCTTTAAATTAAATAATATTAATATATTTTAACATAAATTAAATAATATTATTTAGCCATGCGTCGATTAATCTGCGCGACAAGGAGGGAAGAGTGGGTAGCAGAGGCACGTTTTCGCGGTCGAACCATCCTCCCTGAGTGAGTTCTTCATCGGCGAAAATGATGTCGCCTGACGAATAATCTGCCGTGAACGCTATCATCAGCTGTGAGGGGAAAGGCCATGACTGGCTGCCGAAGTAGCGGATATTGTTGATTTCCAGAGATGTCTCTTCCCTTACTTCGCGCATGACGCATTCTTCGAGTGATTCTCCTGTCTCAACAAATCCGGCTACAAGCGCGAACATAGGACGTGTGAAATTGCGGGCGTGAACAAGAAGAGCTTTCTCTCCGCGCTTCACAAGAACGAGTATGGCGGGGGAGAGGTTGGGGAAATCCTCTCTGCCGCAGACTGTGCATTTTCGGGAAATATCCGAAGATTCGCGCATTTCCGCACCGCAGGATCCGCAGTGGCGGTGGGTGTCGTGGAAATAGCGGAGTTCCGAGTCGCGGCTCTCTTTTTTCCACTCTTCTTCGGAGACATAATTCCAGAGTTCGCGGAGTCCTACCTCTTTTTCTGTCGCGTTCCCTTCGGTGTCTTTTTCTATGACCTTGTATCTTTTAGTCATGTGAGTCGGTCTTTTTCACGCAAGTTCGGCATCGATCATCTGCAGGAATTCACCGAGCGCGGGGTTCTCCGATATTATTTTTTTCAGAAACTCCTGTGGGGGAAGGGGTTTGAAGACTTCTGCCTTTTCATCGATGTCGGCTTCGAGTGTCAGGAAGTCGTTTTGCAGTTGTTCGCGTATGAATGTGGCAAGTTTCTGCATCGATGACTCGAGTGCCTGCAATTGTGCAGGATGCTCAACGAGCAACGAATAACAGGTGTCGGATTTCCTTTCTCTCTTGGCTACCCGCATGGTGCTCAGGAGGATGTGCATGTCGCTGTTGCGGCTCATGAACGCTTGCCAGGCTCTTTCGAAATCCTCATCGGTGAAGGGGGTGTCGCGTTTTTCAAGCGTATGTACCGGAGTATCCTCCGGTTTGTCGGAGAGGCGGAATGAGCGTGGACGCCCTTTCTGCGGATGCTTGTTTTCGTTTTTCTGTCCGTAGCTCTGCTGGGGGTGCGTTTCAGTTCTCTCTTGCGGCTTTTCTGTGGATCCGGAATGCAAGTTCTCTTTTACGGCAGGTGTCTCTTCCGTTCTGTCCGGAGTCGGAGCCGGCGCCGGTGTGCGGGAGGAAACGGTTACAGCCTTTTCCATTGGATTGCGGAGGGAGGGGAGATCCTCCGCCAAGTCAAAAGGGGGCGTTGCGGGTTTTAAAAGCTGGCACAGACGGATCAGGGCGACTTCTACGAGAAGCTGCTTGTTGGAGGAGGTGCGGTAGCTGTAATCGGCATCGTTGAGAATGCGCATTGCGGCGTAATACCACTGGAGCGGTAGTCGGGCGGTCTGTGCTTTAAGAGACTCGGCGGTCTCTGTGTCTACCTCAAGCAACGGGATTGTGCGCTGGTCGGCGGCAACCATCAGGTCACGCACATGACCGGCGAGACCGTTGATGAAGAAGAGGGAGTCGAACCCTTTGTCGCGTATTTCTTTGTATATTAGCAGCGCGCCGGAAACATCACCGGAGGCGAAGGTGTCAACGAGGCGGAAGTAGAAATCGTAGTCGAGCACATTGAGATTGTCGATTGCCGATTCGTATGTGATGTTGCCGCCGGAGGAGGCTGCCACCTGGTCGAAGATGGAGAGGGCGTCGCGCATTGCTCCGTCCGCCTTGCGGGCAATGATGCCCAAGGCACGCGGATCAGCCTCGACACCTCGGTCGGATGCCACATATTTCAGGTGTTCAACCATGTCATCTACGGTGATTCGCTTGAAATCGTAAATCTGGCACCGGCTGAGAATCGTGGGGATTACCTTGTGTTTCTCTGTAGTGGCAAGAATGAATATGGCATATTTCGGTGGCTCCTCAAGTGTCTTGAGAAATGCGTTGAATGCCTGAGATGACAACATGTGGACCTCATCGATGATGAAAACCTTGTATTTACCTTGCTGGGGAGGCACATTTACCTGCTCGATAAGGTTGCGGATGTCATCGACACTGTTGTTGGATGCGGCGTCGAGTTCAATAAGGTTGAAAGAGTTGCCTCTGGTTATTGCCATGCAGGAATCGCATTCGCCGCAAGCCTCGCCGTCGGGTGTCGGCGACAGACAGTTGATTGTGCGGGCGAATATGCGGGCGCAGGAAGTCTTGCCTACGCCGCGAGGTCCGCAGAATAGATATGCCTGGGCGAGCCGTCCTGAAGAGATTGAATTTTTCAGCGTGGCGGTGAGGTTTTTCTGTCCGACTACCGTCGCGAACGATGCTGGACGGTACTTGCGCGCGCTGACTATATATTGTGAATTTTCGCTCATTGCTGATGTGGCTTTGAATTGGAATACAAAGCTACAAAAAAATATGAATATTAGCAACAATGCAACAATATCGCTTTCGATGCGTTACAAATTAAAAAACATGAAATAAAATGTCAAAAAGCGCGTTATATACAGGCACGGGCGATGCCGGCATGACTTCACTTGTGGGCGGAGAGCGTGTGCGGAAAAACAGTGTCCGACTGGAGGCTTACGGAACAATAGACGAGTTTTCGTCGGCACTGGGTGTGATTGCTTCCGACAAAGATTGTGTTGAAGAGGTGCGGGGTCAGATACTGAATGTTCAGAATGAGCTTTTCAATATCGGCTGTTATCTGGCAACGGAGCCGAAGGGGGAGCAGGCGGCGTGTATGTCGCTTACTCCGGAACGCATCGGCGAAGTGGAAGGGTGGATAGATGCCCTTGACGAGCAGACGCCCAAGATAAATGCCTTTGTCTTGCCCGGAGGATGCGGGCTGGCGTCGAAGGCACACATGGCGAGGGTGATATGTCGTCGGGCGGAGCGCCGCATTTTTGATCTTGCGGAGGAGGCTTATGTCGACCCAGCCGTTGTGAGGTATATCAACCGCCTTTCTGACTATCTTTTCATACTCGCCCGTTATTTCAATTTCATCAAGGGTGTTGACGAGATAGTCTGGAAGAAATGACTGCCAAACGGTCCGGTTGGAATAATTACGGGACTGTAATCCGGAATAATCGTAAGACTGGCTGTACGGAATAATCATAGTCCTGTAATCCGGAAAATTTGTAAGACTATTGTCAGGAATAATATAGAAGTTTATAATTTAAAAATATCATCATATGTATTGGACACTTGAATTGGCGTCGAAACTTGAAGACGCGCCATGGCCTGCAACAAAAGAGGAACTTATAGATTTTGCGATGCGCAGTGGAGCACCGCTTGAGGTAATCGAGAACCTTCAGGAAATCGAAGACGAAGGTGAAATCTACGAAAGCATCGAAGAAATCTGGCCCGACTACCCCTCCAAAGACGACTTCTTCTTCAACGAGGAGGAGTATTAATAGTGTAAATAATTGAGTGTCAGTGGTTAAGAAGAGGTTATTTTCTTGACCACTGACTTTTTTATGTATTTTCATATCCTCAGATGACCTCAGATGTCGCGGTTTTCTTGGCCAAAATCCATTTTCTTGGCTAAAATCCGACAACTAAAAACATCCTCCGGAATATACGTTCTTTCATACGGGAAAGTAGTATTCCGGAGGATAATTGTTTCGGAAGAATGATGCGATTAGCTGATGTTGACGATGTAGGAATCCTGAAGAATTTCTTCAAGAGATTTGCCATCAATCTTTACAGTATCCCATACGCTTTCATCACATGGAATCATGTATAGAATCTCTTCCTCATAATAGTCATGAGTGTCTCTGTCTCCGAGTTGATCATATACGTACTCTCCTGCTTCTTTTCTAAATCGGAAAACAGGTATAGGACAGTTTTCAGCATGTATACCATAGAAGTTGCCGTCACCAACATAATAGAAAATCATGTTAAAACCACCTTCTTCAATATAAGATTGGAAGATTTTCTTAGAGACTGATGATTTTGTCTCACGTCTGTTTTCTGGTTGCCAGCCAAGCTGCCACATTTCAAGGTTTTTGCCCTCTCCGAAAAAATTGTTAACAACAACATCATGATTCCGTTTGGGTAAGTTTTGCGACATATTGTTCATCTGTGTTTCGCTTTATTATATTCAATAATCTTTTGGATAAGCGAGTCATATTTATCATCTATCGGATGATGATTATTTTTCTGACCACTTTTACGACTCACCATGCCGGTTGAAGGATTCTCCGAAAATTTATGATAATGTGAAGATCCTTCTCCATTATTGGCAAACGGAATAAGATTGCCTTGCTTATCGAATTTTAGGTCTACCTGCCCAATACACTTATGCTTTTCGTATATCCCGAATGTTGTTATCTCAATTGTACCATCTTCTTTGCGATGAGCTCCGAGATAAATGGGGGATTCCGAATTAGAATTCATAGGTATTTTGACACGGCTGTCATTTCCTTTCTGAAGAAGAATTTTGTGGCCTTCTATTCGATTTGGTAATTCGTTATGCGTCTGGAGATATTCAGGTACGCCTCCGAGTTCTTTTTTATAAGTATTATTGCCACCCATTTGCAGATCTGTTGTTGTCGTTAGCAAAATAGATACAGTTCTCGGTGTCCTCTCCGGGAATAAGAGGGCCATAGCGAAGGATGCAAATCGGTTGCAATTCCTCACGGACTCGTTTTACGGCTTTTAGCCATTCTTCCGGATTTCCATGGTGGGTGACACCGACGCTGCTGATTGCTATGATAGAATGCTTTGGCCAACCTTCAAGCCAATAGTCCTCTTCCCATTCATCGGGGAATGAAACGTTTGGAATCACATTATATCCTCTTGACTGGAGCCACGCTACCCATAGCTTGTTGAGAAATGAAGCGTACATCTTTTGAGGACGGGTCATTTCGTTTGTCATCGAAAAATCCATCCCAATCGACACCTTGAAGTTGGACAGCAACGTCTCTGTTTCGAAGGGCTTGTTCCAGTATTGCATGATTCTGGAGTCTTCCACGTAGAAATGTGGCGCCACATGATACAGTTTCTGAGGCCCAGCGCGATGAATACCTCGAATATCGGTAGGAATATCTCCGGTATATGCGCGAACGATTGGCATCTCATTTTTAGATGTCATGCTGACAGCCATTGTCATGAACAGAAGAGTAGCATCTTTTCGTGCGAGGATTGTTTCAATCGTTGCATCAGAGTTTGATGCCACAGTTTTAAGTGCCGTGATTTCGGCGGAAAGATTCTCTTCCACAGGTAGCAGATCGAGAAATGGAAGAGTGTTCTGAAGTGGGTAATACTCGTATGTCATATTAAATTGTGTTTATAATTTTTAAAATTCTGCAGGAATACGGGTATGACCATTGCGTATCACGAAAAGTTTTCGTAATTTTGCGGTTGAAATAGCGGTCAACCCTTTAATCCCTACTTAGGGTTAATGATTTCACAATGCCTCATTCTCGCCCAAGAATGAGGTGTTGTTTTTATAGACTATTTCATATTCGCCTCCTTTCTTTTTATATTAGTGTTATCTTTTTTTCTGATATTACTATAGACATGCCGCTATCCTAAATATTTTCAGTCGGGATGCGTGCGACTCGGCAGACGTTCTGACGCTATCTGACGTATCCTGTTTGTTAGGGGAAACCATAAGCGTTTCAATGCCCAATTCGTCGCAAACTCTTTGAGTGACAAAATCCATAACAGCCACCTTTATTTTTCGCTTCGCGGCTATAAACAGCAAACTGCTTTCAGAAATTCCAATTTTTTGCAAACATCTATTGTCAGAGAGAAAAGAGGTAAATTGCAACATTTCTTCAGCCGATAAGGTGATGCTTTTGATTGTTGTCGGATATGTACACAGACTGTCACATACCGACAAGTCTGTTGTGAGAATCTCATACGTTGAACAAAGGGAAAGTATGATGTCCGAATGTTCCATACAATGCTTGCCAACCAATATGTTGATTTTTTCCATATCGTCAGAGGGCTTGTGATTTGGCTTCAATCTCCATAATTGAAGTATTTAACATTTGTGCGGCTTTCGATGACGAAATCAATTCTTGTGCAAGAGCACTATAAACCATCTCCTCGTACAATTCATCGTTGTAATCTTTATTAGAAGATGTTTCTATGTAGAGAGACTTCTCCACCGAGTCTTTAAATCTCGGATTTGCATTCTTTTTGATACAATACCCTCTATATCGGTTTTCGTTGAAGATGCCATGCCGTTTCAACGAATATATTATAGCGTCTATTGAGATTCCGTATGCTTTTTGGACTCTTTTCAATTCTTGAACGGCAATTTTGGACTTGCTTCCAAATTCACGTTCCACGACTTCTGCCGGAAGTAGCATTTCGGAAGCAAAAGCATCACATAATTTCTCTTGGTCATGTTTCGACAATCTTGCGTCAAAAGAGGTATTTGCCAGCAAATGGGCCAGCTCATGCATATGTGTGAAACGACGTCTTTCTGTATTTTGTATGTTTTTATTTATTACCATCAGAGGAGTATGGCTGTTTGCATATCCGCTGATTCCATCAAATCCTTCCGGTCCGTCGATCTCAAACACCTTCACACCATGTCCCATAAGAAGATTCTTGACACTCGGAATTGGCGAAATCCCTAAGCCACAAATTCGTCTGACCTCTTTTGCAAGCATTATCATCTGCATTGGTTGAGAGATTTGTGTCGGTGCGCAGACTCGCGATATCATTGATTCTATTCCAAGGATATTTTCAATATCAATAAACCGCTCAACCTCATCTTGAATTTTAAGTTTCAATATCGTCTGATCCTTTACTCCGATACTTGCTTTTTTTCTGAATGATATCTCCACCTCCGAAACATCAAAGGTGTATGGTCTGAAAAAATAATCTACCGGCACGCCTAAAGCTTTGGAGAGTTTGATTAAAATCTGACTCCCTGCCATAGCTTTGCCAGCTTCGTATTTGGATATGGTTTGCTTGGTTACCTCCTTTCCTGTTTTTGCGGAAAGACCTTCCATCGACAAGCCGGCCCTTTGCCGCGCTTGCTTTAGCCTTTTTGCGAATACTTCTTTCGTTTCCATATTTTTGTCGTCGCATTTAATGCGACAAAATTACAAAATTATTTTGATTTGTCAACCATTCAAGTAGAAAAAATTCAGACTTTTTTACTTCAACTGGAAACCTCAGGTAATTTGTATCATGAACAAGGTGCTTTCAGTTGTCCAGAATACCGTTTTCTTGGCCAAATCTCTGTTTATTCTTTACCAATCGCCTCAGATAGCCTCAGATAGCCCGGTTTTCTTTGCCAAATTCCGTTAATAATAACTAATTAGCTGTGTGTCAATTCATAGAGTGCTTTTCAACGAGGAGGGGTATTAAGCAATAAATTACACATAATATCCTAAAAAAAATCAATGGCTAAGAAAATAAATGATTTTCTTAGCCATTGATTTTTTTATCCCGTTTTACCCCATAGTTTTCTTGGCTAAATTACGTTTTCTTGGCCAAGAATATTTGTTTTCTTGGCTAAAATTCCGACACTCCACGGTAGGTTTGTGAGTATCAATGGAGGGCTTCGATTGCAAATTTTCGTGGAAATACAATGAAAGGGACAACAATTAAGAATTTTTCAAATCATACTGCAAGTATATGGCAGTGATTTCGATTAACTTTGCAGAATGAAACAGGAAAAGACGCGCATACTTACCCGGGACGGCGTGGAAGTCGAGGCTTTCGCTCCAGCTATTTTGTCTGTAAGCCGTGCTACGGATATACCGGCGTTCTATGCGGAATGGTTTTTCAATCGCCTGGAGGAGGGATATTGTAAATGGCGCAATCCTTTCAACCGGGTGGTGAATTATGTGTCGTTTGAAAGAGTGCGGTTTATTGTATTCTGGTCGAAGAATCCGGCTCCCCTTATTCCTTATCTTGACAGATTAAAGAAACGGGGAATAGGTTGCTATATCCAGTATACGCTCAATGATTATGAGGCGGAGGGACTAGAACCCGGTGTGCCCGCAACCGGACAGCGCGTTGAGACCTTCCGCCGACTGGTGGAGGTTCTTAGTGCGCATGGCGTGGTGTGGCGGTTCGATCCGATGATTCTGACAGATAAAATCGGGATCAGTGAACTCTTGCAGAAAGTCAGTTTTTTGGCGGAGAAACTACATGGCTATACCGATACACTTGTTTTCAGTTTTGCCGACATAGCCGGTTATCGCAAAGTCGGGCGCAATCTCGCGGCGAATGGAATCGGTTATGAGGAATGGACGGAGGTCGGGATGAGGGAATTTGCCTTGCGACTTTCTCAACTTAACAAAGAATCTAGATGGAATCTGAAACTGCGCACCTGTGCCGAGAGAATTGACTTGTCGGAGTTCGGTATAGAGCATAGTCGATGTGTAGATGATGAGCGTATTGCTCGTATCGCCAATCGTGATGCTTGCCTTATGACGGAACTTGGATTGCGAATACATGAACAGTCGCCCGGTCTGTTCGGAGAGATCGAGATGCTTCCAGCCGGAGCCATCTTTATGCCGGAAGGGCGGTATGCCATGTGTATCGCCAATAGAAAAGATTCTGGTCAGCGCCAGCTCTGCGGCTGCATCAAATCGAAGGACATTGGACAGTATGACACGTGCCCGCATGGATGCCTTTACTGCTACGCCAATACCTCATCCGAATCAGCAAGTCGAAATTATCATCGGCATAATCCCGATACCGAAACGATTATATCTTAAACAGCCCTATTGAAAATGTTGAAGTTACTCACCTATGACTCATTACTGGCGGAAGCGTCAGAGTATATACTGAGCCTTCCGGAAACTAAGCAAAAAGAATTGAAGGAAAATCTTTCTCATGGGAAAGCTCTCCTGAAAAGCAAGGATCAAATGAAAGCCTATCTACATCATTATGGCCAGATGCATCGTGAGAAACTCCTGCGTGCATATAAGCACATTCCCTCAGATTTTTTGAAGTCTTCATTTTCGGTGATAGACTGGGGCTGCGGCCAAGGTCTGGCATCAATGGTATTGAGTGAATATGTGCCGAATGAAGACATTGTGACAGACTTTATATTAATTGAACCTTCTGTACTGTGCTTGTCACAGGCGAATGCCAACCTCACATGGAGCAATCCTAAGAGTATGGTTGATGTACTTAGGAAGCGTGAGGAAGAAGTTGAAGCCACTGATATATGTGTTCAAGAACGCAAAGTGCTTCATTTATTGTCAAATGTAGTGGATATGCCTGAATTTTCGGGTAATGGGATTCGCCGGTTTGTCTTTGCCAATATCAACCTTAATCATCTTATCATAGGAGTGAGTCCATTTTACCCGAAGAAGGTCGAGGAAAGAGGATGGATGAATTTGCGGAATCACTCAATGGCTTCAAGAAGGTGTATTCTTTCCAGAAACATATTGATGATTGGGATAAAAACTATAGTTGTCAAATTCGGGTTCTATCAAACCGACTTACACCGAAAGGTGAAGTCTTTGAGAATCGTCAATACGTTCATATTGTCTAATGTTTTTATAATGAACGTTTTGGCGATTCATTTGTATTTGACATTTCGATATATTAACTTAAGTTGCAACTACTTCGGTAATTTTTACCGAATCATTGTCTGAGAAAAATCACTAAATTTGCAAGATGAAAGAAGATAATGCAAATGAAATCATACTCTATCAGCCGAACGATACTCTCACTCTTGATGTAAGAGTAGAGGATGAATCAGTGTGGCTTACTCAGGCTCAGATCGTTGAGTTGTTTGCCAGCAGCAAAGCCAATATCAGCGAACACCTGAAACATATATTTGAGTCTGGAGAATTACTTAAAGATGCAACTGTTCGGAAATTCCGAACAGTTCGTCAAGAAGGGAATCGGAGTGCGACATGATGAATCTGGTTTCTGTATGTAATGCTCCCACCAATAAGAGTGGCGTTTATTTGGTATGGAACTCAACTTGCAATGGAAACAAAGAATTAATTTATATCTGCCGATCAGGAAAAAAGGAAAATGGTAAAATTGTTCATCGCAAAGCCGGATTGGGGGGAATTAAGGATAGATTGGTTAATGGTCACCAATTGGGGAAGTTACCTCGAAAAAGAATATGGCCTATTATAATGTTACAATATGGGATAAAAAAATTAACAGTAAGTTGGTTTGATACAGAGAACGATGATCCTGTAGAAGTGGAAAGACTTTTATTAAATGAAATATTACATATCAGTGGGAGTCTACCAGTTTGGAATAATCAACCATACTGATTCACGGTTAATTGACAAGTTTGATTAACACAAAAGTATACTACAATTATTGAACATCTATCAATAATCATTTGCGACCATGGATGTCAACAACCAAATAATCATATATCAGAGCGAGGACGGCGAGACCCGCATCGAGGTGAAGTTTACGGGAGAGACTGTATGGCTTTCCCAGCAACAGATGGCAGAGCTTTATCAGACGACTCGACCCAATATCGTGCAGCATATCCGCAACATATATGCGGATGGAGAATTGGATGAACATGCAACCTGTAAGAATTTCTTACAAGTTCGACAAGAGGGAGCCAGGCAGGTGACGCGAGAGATACCATTCTATAACCTCGATATGATTATATCGCTGGGTTATAGAATCCGGTCGGTGATTGCGACGCACTTCCGCAGGTGGGCCACGGAGCGACTGAAGGAGTATATCATCAAGGGATTTACAATGGACGACGAGCGGTTGAAGGGTAACGGCGGCGGTGCATACTGGCGTGAGCTGCTCGATCGTATCCGTGATATCCGTTCGTCGGAGAAAGTGATGTACCGACAGGTACTCGACCTTTATGCCACGGCTGTCGATTATGATCCTCGTTCTGAAATTTCGGTCGAGTTCTTCAAAATTGTGCAGAATAAACTTCATTTCGCCGCTCATGGCAACACTGCTGCCGAGGTGATTTTTAAGCGAGCCAATGCGGATGCTCCGATGATGGGTCTGACGTCATTCAAAGGTGACCATCCAACACTTCGAGACGCACAGATTGCCAAGAATTATCTGAGCGAAAATGAACTGAAAATTCTCAACAATCTTGTCTCCGGATACTTTGATTTCGCCGAGATTCAGGCGATGAAGCGTCGCCCTATGTATATGGATGACTATGTGCGACAACTTGACATGATTCTTTCCTCAACAGGTGAAGCATTGCTCAATGGTCCCGGCTCGGTCAGCCATCAGCAGGCGATGGATAAAGCCCGCGAAGAGTACCGCAAATTCCAGGTAAGAGAGTTGTCCCCAGTTGAACGTGCCTATCTCGATACTATCAAAGCCCTCAATGCCAAAGCCAAGAACAAAGGGAAAGACTAAAGATCCTTTCGTGATTTCAAATCGTGATGACGTGGTGCATTCATTGTCTTTCATCGCCTGATTCACTTGTCTATTGAAGTTAAAAATATCGTAAAATACTGATTTCGTGTTTGCCGTTTGCGGGTCCGGGAAGACGTTCCACAGTGAAGCCTGCCGGCTGAAGCCGGCGGCGTATGACTTCTTTTGCACAATAGGTTGTCAGCTCCCCGCCGCTGTCTGTTGTTGGAATCATGAGAGCTGCTCTGCTTTTTTCTTTTCGAGGAATTCATTAATGCCGCACAGGTGCTCGCGCACACGACCATCGCCGAATTCATATACCTTGGTGACGAGTCCGTCAAGAAAGTCGCGGTCATGGCTGACGGCGATGAGCGTACCGTCGAAGTCCCGCAACGCATGCTGTGCAGAGAGCCGCTTTTCGCCGGACATCTGCAACGCCATCACTTCGTCGATATTGAGTTTGCTCATCGCTGTGGTTTGTTAGCTGCTATCAATGTTACTTTAATCTGTTGCCCGACAAGAGATTCATCGTATGCACTCCCCCGGCAGATACAAATGGATTTGTCGGTGCTGAGAGAATGTAGTATTTTTGTGTTGTAAAATGTTTGGGATGTCAAAAAATAGAATATGGACGGCGCATCTGTAACAGGAAAGGGTATGAACAATCCCTTTGATTATATTCCCGATGCCGCGTGCGAGAGAGCTTATCAGGAATTAAGAGACAGGCTGAAGGCGTTAAAGCGAAGTGTCAACCCTGATGATGTCAATTTCTGTCGGGAACTTGAAGCCGGGAAAATGCTTGGCGTGCTTATCGCTTCAGATGACGGCGGAATGCGTCACACCCTGTGTGCCTTTTCCGGACAACTTGGCAACGGAGGCTTCTTTTATCCCGGTTTTGTAGGACCGGTGTTCGATTATCTGGACCCCGATGGCTATTTCAAATCAAAAGAACGCGACATATCACGTCTGAGCGCAGAGATTGCGGAGTTCGGGAAAAACACGTTCTCCAGAGCAAAGCGTGAATACGAAGAGGCGAAGAGACAATCTGATGCGGAAATTGAGGCGTATAAGGATAAATGCAGAAGATCAAAAACTGAAAGGAATGCTAAAAGAGCAACGGCATCATGCGATGAGGCAGAACTGGCAGCCATGATACGTCAGAGTCAGTTTGAAAAAGCCGAACTTCATCGTCTCAAGAAGAGAGCTGCAGAGAGACTGGAGCCTTTATTGGCGGCAATGAATGAGGCGCAGTCGCATATTGACACCCTGAAAGAGAGACGCCATATGGATTCCGAAGCTTTGCAGCAATGGCTCTTCTCTAATTTCACATTGCTTAACGCCAGAGGTGAAAGCAGGACACTGAGTGAGATTTTTTCAGAAACGCCACTGAAGATTCCTCCATCCGGAGCAGGGGAGTGCTGTGCGCCCAAACTTTTGCAGGCTGCCTATCTGCGCGGCTGGAAGCCAATAGCGATTGCCGAATATTGGTATGGACATGCCAAGAGCGGAGAAATAAGGATAGATGGCGCGTATTATCCCGCCTGTCGCGGGAAATGTCTTCCGGTGCTGGGCTGGATGCTGCAGGGTCTTGATGTATATCCGCCTCTGGAAAGTGGTTGCGGGCAACCGGTAGTCCAGAATCCGGAAATCATATATGAGAACAGATGGTTCTGTGTGGTTGACAAACCGTCTGGAATGCTCTCTGTGCCAGGTAAGGGGAACGCGGTTTCCGTGCAGCAGTGGCTTGAGGAGAAATATGGCTCCGGCAGGTCTGTCAGAATGGCTCATCGTCTTGACCAGGACACCTCCGGTCTGCTTATAGCCACATTCGGGAACGACACTCTCAAGGTCATGCAGTCGCTTTTTGCCACAAGAAAGGTAAAAAAGACGTATGTTGCCGAACTTGTGGGAGATTACCGGTCTCTCGGAATCTCCCGTTGCGGACATATAGAACTGCCTTTATCTCCGGACTGGCTCGACAGACCGCGTCAGCGCGTGGATCTTGAATGTGGCAAGGAGGCTGTTACCTATTACGAATTCACCGGTGCTGAAGGTGGAAGAAGCCGCGTAGAGTTCCGGCCTGTCACAGGGCGCACACATCAACTGAGAATACATGCGGCATCAGAAATGGGGCTCGGAATGCCTATTGCCGGCGACCGCCTGTATGGCAGGAATATCGGGAATGGTCAGAGGCGACTTCATCTTCATGCAGAAAAGCTGGAATTTACCTTCCCTACAGATGGTAATCATTATTGTTTCGAATCACCTGCTCCGTTCTGACAACAGGTGAAAGGGTGGCTGTCTGTTGAGATAATGTTGAAATAATATTTGCGATATTGGCTTTAAAGTTTTGCAACAAATAGTTTTTGTATTATCTTTACCAAGTGGATTTTTAGAGTGAAATCATCTTGATTTTATGGCTCCATGCTTAATGAAATAAAAATGATAGGATATGTATGTCATTAGGGTATATGCCTGTGTTGTTGTCATGATGCTCTGCATGTCGTGTGGAACGCCTGAGGCTGATCGTGAATCGGCTCTTGAGGATTCTTACGCGCTGCTTGATGCAGAAATTGCAAGGAGCGGAGTCTATGAGAAAGAAAAGGAAGACAGGATCGGCAGGTTGCGTCTGCAATGTGCCGGAGAGGATGACGAGCAGCTGCGTACTGACATAATAAACAGTCTCATCGATGAATTTGCGGCATATAAATCAGACTCGGCGTTGTATTATATAAATTTAAATCTGCGCCGTCCGGAGATATTGTCGAAACCGGGTGAATATACCAGGTTGCTTATAAAACGGGCAGATGTGTTCGCACATGCCGGATTGTTTTCCGATGCCTTGTCTCTGATGCAAAAGATTCCGAGGGATTCACTTGATTCACACGAGTCGCTTCTTGAAGACTATTACTCTACTTATTGTGCCGCCTATCAATATCTGTGCGAATATGCAAATGAACATGAAACTGCACGCGGACATGAACAGAGACGTGCCTTATATGCCGATTCTTTGAGTAAGGTTGTTGACAAGGCGTCGTTTAATTGCATTTTAGTTACATCGGAATCGGCGCGTGATGGAAATCCGGAGGATGCAATCAAATTTCTACATACGTATCTCAAGAAATATCCATCAGGAACCAGGGAATATTCGATCTTGGCTTCAACGCTTGCCTATATATACAAAATTACGGGTGAAAAGGAGAAATATAAACGCTATCTGGTGGCAAGTGCCATTTCCGATGTAAGGGGAGCTGTAAAAGAAAACATGTCATTCAGGGAGATGGCTACAATCATGTTTGAGGAGGGTGACATAGAGCGTGCTCATCGTTATCTGAAGAAAAGCATAGCTGATGCTAATTTTTATTCGGCACTTATGCGCAACACCCAGTCTACCAAGATTCTGCCCTTGATAGATGATGCCTACGCCACTTTGCAGAATAAACTGACAGGCAAACTGCGGGCAATGATCTGGATTGTAAGCATAATATCGTGCATACTGGTGATTACGATATTGTTTATATTGAAGCAGTTCAAAAGTCTTCACCGGGCAAATGACAGAATCAATTCTGCAAATGAAAAATTGAGCGCATTGTCTGAAAAACTGAAAACCATTAATGACGAGTTGCGTGATTCGAATCGCACGAAGGAGCAGTATGCCGGTCTTTTCATGGAATATTGTTCTTCAGCCATATCCACGTTACGTTCTTATCAGCAATCGTTGCGCATTCTTGCCGCTCAAGGTGCCAACAGGGCGGTTTTGTTGAAGAAACTGGAATCTTCCGAGATGGCAGACGAGCTGCTGAGCAATTTTTATGAAAAATTTGACGAAGCGATTTTGAACATATATCCTTCTTTTGTTGAAAAATTCAACGCGCTCCTTATTCCTGATTACAGGGTGGTCTTGAAATCCGGCGAACTGCTGAATACAGAGCTGAGGCTTTTTGCCTTGATTCGCATAGGCATTAACGACAGTCCCAAAATTGCTCACTTCCTATGCTGTTCGATTTCTACCGTCTACACATATCGGTCGAAGATGAGGAAACGCGCCATCGATCCTGATAATTTCGAGAATGAAGTTAAAGAAATAGGTTAAATTATTCTTTAAACAATCTCTAAATAATCTTGATTTTTTAAGTTTATTTGCAGTTGTAATTTATTGGTTTATAATCTGTTGATATTGAATAATATTTTGATTTTTGTTTGATAGCCTTGATTGGGATAGTAAAGTTTATGAACTTTGCATCGTTCTGACGGAGATTGTCTCCGTTGCTGCCAAGAAAAACTATCACCTTTTAATCAAAAAATAAAATGAACAGAAAACCATGGAATTTAAGGGCGATCGTCTTCTCTATTTCACAGACGTTGGTTCTTGTAGCTGCTCCTTTATTTGCACAGGCGCAGTTGAAAGTTTCGGGCACTGTATCCGATCCTACGGGAGAGGTATTGATCGGTGTCAGCGTCTCTGTCAAGGGAAAACCGACCTTGGGAACCTCAACCAATATCGATGGTCGCTACACCTTGAACGATGTTCCCGAAGGCGGGACGCTAATCTTCAGCTATGTTGGCTTTGCGGCTCAGGAAATAGCGGTGAAGGGACGAAACGTTGTTGATGCGGTGCTGCATGAGAATCAGGAACTCCTCGACGAAGTTGTTGTAGTGGGTTACGGTTCGCTAAGTCGCCGTGAAGTGTCAAGCTCCATCGTGCAGGTAAACAAAAGCGATTTTCAGACAGGAGCGATGAATAACCCGATGGAGATGCTTACCGGTAAGGTTACGGGTCTAAACGTGTCCACGACAGCTGCCGCAAATCCTAACGGCAGTTCAGCTTTGCAGGTCAGGGGTGCCACATCACTGAGTGCAGGAAATGGTCCGCTCATAGTGATCGACGGTGTTGCCGGAGGGGATATCCGTACTTTGGCGCCACAGGATATCGAATCCATGTCAGTACTTAAGGATGCAGCGTCTGCCGCTATCTATGGTACGCGGGGTGCCAATGGCGTAATACTTATCACTACCAAGAAAGGTACCGGTACGCCCGGTTTGCCTGTAGTTACCTACGAATCATATGGAGCGCTTGCTTTCGGTAAAAACAGACCCGAAGTATTGTCACCCTACGAATGGCGATTGTCTCGCCGTGGTAACGATTATGGTGCAAGCACGGACTGGTATGACGAAATAACACGCGACTTTGCCTATGACACCAACCAGTATGTCGGCATTGACGGCTCGTTGGCAAACGGAGGATATTACACAGCTTCCGTCAACTATAAGAGGGCAAACGGTCTTGACATTACCAGCGGACGTGAGGAATTTGGCGGTCGTGCCGCTGTTTCCGCCAATACTCTTGACAATCATCTCCGTTTAACGGCATCATTCAATGCCAGACGGGTGAATGAGAAATGGGGTGATGACGGCATGTTTGACACGGCTCTCGGCATGAATCCGACAATCCCTGTCTTCAATACAGACGGAACCTATTATCAGCCCACTTCCCCTACGGATATCAAGAATCCTGTTCAGCAGCTTAAGGTAAACACATCCGAGGGTAAACGTACTTATCTGCTCGGCACAATCGATCTGAAATATGATATATGGCATAACGACAACCATAATGTAAGCACTACGTTATCATATTCCTACAATTATAATGACCTGAAGAGTGATTATTACACTCCGTCAACTTCCGGAGAATCTTATTGGGGTGGTTATGCCGGCAGGGCATCAATTCAATATCAGAAATGGTATACGAACCGCGTGGAGTGGCTTGCCAACTATAGCTTCCGCAATGATGATCATGATGTACGTTTTGTAGGCGGTTATTCTTTCGAACGCAGCAACTGGGAGCAGATGTTCGAGCAGAACAATGATTTCACATTCGACAAGCCTCTCTGGAACGGCATCGGTGCCGGTTCATGGCTCGGACAGGGCAAGGCACAGATGTATGCCGGCAAGAGTGAGTCTACTTTGGTGGGCTTTTTCGGTCGTGTCAATTATGCTTGGAGAGGCATGTTGATAGCCAGTGCCTCCATCCGTCGCGAAGGCTCCACAAAATTTGGTGCAAACAAGAAATGGGGTAACTTCCCGGCAGTGTCGGTAGCGTGGGAAATGACGAAAGCTCCCTTCTTCAAGGACAAGGAACAGATTGTGCAGAGTTTGAAACCACGTTTCTCATATGGTATGACGGGACGTAGCGATTTCGATGCATACAAAGCTCTTGCAACTTATTCCACCGGTGGTCAGTACCTTATCGACGGAAACTGGATGACCGGTTATAGACCTTCGAACAACGCGAATCCGAATCTCGGCTGGGAGAAGCTTTCCAGTATAAACGTTGGTGTGGATTTCATGTTCTTCAATCGTCTTAACGGATCTATAGAATATTTCGACCGCCGTTCGAATGACCTTCTGTATAATTACACAGCTCCTCAGCCGCCGTATGTGTATCCTTCGATTCTCGTGAATGTCGGCACGACAAAGAATACCGGTGTTGAGCTGACCCTTAACGGCAACATCCTCGTAAACACGCCTGTTACATGGGACATGGGAATCAATTATTCCTATGGCACAACCAAGCTCACAAAACTTTCCAACGATCTCTACCGTGCCTCCTATCTTGATCTCTATCAGAAACCGGGTGCAGGCACCAGCGAATACTTCTTCCGAGTGGAGGAGGGTGGAAAGATCGGGCAGTTCTATGGTTATGAATATGCAGGAACAGACGAGAACCACAACATGCTCGTATATGCTGCCGACGGTTCGAAAGTTACAGCTGCTTCAGCCAATCCGGAAGACAAACGTTTTATCGGAGATGGCGCTCCCAAGCATTTCCTCTCATGGAGCAATTCATTGAAATGGAAGAATTTCGACCTGAGCATGATGTTCCAGGGCGCTTTCGGGTTCAAGATTTTCAATATGCGTAAATACGGCATGGGACTTCAGGGAAGCGGTAGCGACAATGTGCTTCGCAGTGCATATCTTGACGATCGCGACACTTGGAGCGGCGGCGGTGTGATATCATCTTATTTCTTGGAACGCGGTGACTATTTCAAACTTGAAAACGTTACGCTCGGCTATAATTTCCCGATAAAGAACCGCCGTTTGCTCGATTCATTACGTGTATATGTTTCTGCAAAGAACCTCTTCACTCTTACCGGATATTCCGGAACGGATCCTTCGGCTGTGACTTCGACAGGTATCACTCCGGGAGTAGACGTGTCGAGTGCTTATCCTTCGGCAACTCAGATTACATTAGGCGTGACTATCCGCTTCAGGTGATCAATTCGTGAAACAGAAACCTCAATTTAAAATTTCTTATGAATCTAATTAAATATTTAGGCGCAATGTTTGCGGCTGCCACCATGACGGCAGTTCTGCCATCCTGCACCAATCTCGATGAGATCACTTACGACAGGATAGACGCCTCAGCATATTATCAGGACGAGAACAGCGTAAAGGGTGCTGTAGCATCAATCTATGCCAGCGCACAGAGCGGTTTCCTTGAATATTTCTGGTATCTCAACGAATTTCCGGCAGACCAGGTAACATGGCGCACATGGAACGGTGGAGCATGGGGATATGACGAAGCTGCAAAATTTGTGCTCTCGTCGCAGACGTGGAACTCCGAATCGGTGATAATACGCCAGGCTTGGGAACATGCTTGGGAGACCATCGGTCTTTGCAACACTCTCCTCGGAGACCTTGAGAAACTCAATCCGGCTTCGCTCGGTATGAGTGACAGCGCAATGAAGCAATATATCGCTGAAGTGCGGACCATGCGTGCATGGGCATATTATAATAACTTTGAGCTTTGGGGAGGGACGTTGCCCCTGTGTGTTGCAGCTGATGGCAATGTTCCAGGTTCCGCAGATCCGGATTTCAACAAGAGTTCGCAGATTATCTGGCAATTCATGGCAGATGAGCTTGATGGCTGTTATGGAGATCTTATTGCGGAACAGGGCAATCCCGGAACCCGGAACCGTCTTAGCCAGGGAATGAACCGTATGCTCAAGATGCGTCTTCTTCTCAACTCTGAACTTTGGACCGGAACGGCACGATATGAGGAATGCAAGACGCTTTGCGAACAGATCATAGCCGGTGACTACGGAAATTATTCGATTGTTTCAGATTACCGCGACATATACGGCATCAATAACGAGACATGCCCCGAGGTGGTGTTCGCTTTCGCAATGGAAGCGGGGCATAATACCAACAATAACCGCAACACCCCCTTCCTCCCTTACAATTATGACCAGATGTTTGGATTCTCTTGCGATCAAAGTGGATGGAATTGCGTATGCATGGTGCCTTCGAAAGACAATACCGGCACACTTGTGCCTTACGCAGGAACATCCAACCCCAAGAGTTTCATCTTCGATTATGGTGACAAACTCGGTGCTCCCTTTGACCGCATGAATAATGCCGACATCAGAAAGCAGCCCTTCAAATGCGATGCAGGAGGCAACTGGCGCGGAATATTCGCTATGGGTCCGCAGAAAGACTGGAACACCGGTGCCGACGTGCTTGCCGATGCCGATCTTCAGGACAAGCCGTTGATTTATGTGGATCAGGTAGGAACTTTCCAGAACCTCGGTCGTCAGCTCGAACCCGTGATGAGTCCGCGATGGGGAGAAACCAATTCCGGTTACAGGGTGATCCGTTACCCTATCTATCCCACTTCCACAGGTCTCGACTGGCGTAATGCAGATCAGGTGGAATTTCGTCTTGCAGAGGTTTATTACACACTTGCAGAATGTTATATGCGTTCCGGTAACCCCTCTATGGCGAAGAGTTACGTAAATCAGGTGCGCGGCAGATATTTCGGCGCATCAGATCAGAAGGAACTTGAAAAACCCGGTCCCGGTTTCGATACATTTGATGCCGACTGGCTTCTCAGCGAGTGGGGTATTGAGTTTCTCAATGAAGGTCGCCGACGTCGCACCGACTTGCGCCGTTTTGACAAATTCACTCAAGGACAGTGGTGGTTCTTCGGACGTGCTACGGAAACCGACCGTCAACTACCCGCAAAACGAGACCGTAAATATGAATGGTATCCTCTGCCTCAGGCAGCACTTATGGTGAATCCCGGTCTTGTTCAAAATCCCAATTATTAAACAGCTTCTTAAAAGACTTCAAAATGAAAAAGTTCAAAATATCGTATCTTTGGCTTCTTATGCTGCTCCCCCTTATGGGCGCATGCTCAAAGGAAGACATCGTATTTGACGTGGAGTTGCCCCGTTTCGAACTTCGTCCCGGCTACCAGTTGCTTGAGGTGATAGTGCCGCAACGCACCATGCCTACTGACAAGATATATATCGTAGGTGAATTTAACGGTGGCAAGGATGTTGCGGTGGGAGATCCCCGCTGGGAACTTGAAAAGGCGCATGACACAGATGCCAAGTGGGGTATTTACCTTAATCCCGAAGACTTTTTAGAAGGGAAGACACTTGCCGACGGCTATACATTCTATTCCGTAGAACAGGGGGAGGAGCGTTCTCTCGACAATCAACCCGTGGCGCATACCGAATCTCCGGCTCTCGGACAGAGGACGAACGTGATCGTGTATCGTTGGGCGGATTATTTTAAAGAGCCTGAGAACCCCGGGGAGATAGATCATGACGGATATGCCATATACGTGGTTGACAATTCCGGTTACGAGCAGTTGTCGCTTTATGCCTGGGGTGATGCGGAAGTATTCGGCGGATGGCCGGGTATACAGCCCACTGGTGAGACCACCATCGATGGTGTGAAATATAAGTATTTCGATACGGGAGAAGCAAACGAAGGTCTCAATATCAATTTGATCTTCAACAACAATAATAACGGCTCCCAGCTTGGCGATTACAACGTGACTCTTGATCAGGATTATTATCTTGAGCTGACTGCCGACGGGGTGGTGCCTTACGATCCATCTTCCAATATTCCTCATGACGGTTATACACTCTATGTTTCAGACCAGTCCGGATGGGAAGAGCTGTATCTCTACATGTGGGGAGATGTCAACGACCTTAACGGCGCCTGGCCTGGAATGTCACCTGCGGGGACACAGGTTATCAATGGCGTTACTTACACGTATTTTGATTTCGGAAAGGATAATTGCGACAAAGGGCTCACAGAGCATCTGATCCTCAATAATGGAAATGGCAAGCAGGTGGATGATGTCGTGGTGTTCGCACTCGACCGTGATGTATATGTGGAATTGACTGCAACTTCTGCCAAGGAGATAGATCCATCCGATTATTCACCCGGAGCAACCGAACCTGAAAAACCGGTTTCCTATAATCTTTATATAGAAAACAACACAGGCTGGAACGAATTTCATGTCTATGCTTATGGTGATAAGGAAGCGTTCGGGGGATGGCCCGGTGCAACAGCTTCTTCAACAAAAACAATAGATGGTGTGGAATATCTCGTGTTCCCCGTGGAAGGTGCCGGAGAAGTGGAGAACCTTATTTTTACAGACAATGCCGGAATCCAGTATGATGCTTTGCAGATTACGTTGGACAAGGATTATTATATAAGGGCGAATCCCGAATCTGCTGAACTGATTAACAAATAATAGATGATGGACACGACAAAGACAGGTAAAAAAATCTTTTTGGCATCTCTTGCTGTCGCCGCCGTAGCTTGCGGCGACAGCAATGAGCCTGCCGGCCCGGTTATCCCCGATAAACCGTCGGGAGATAAGGCGGCATCTATGGTAATATATCAGGTTAATCCGAGGTTTTATGGTGAAAGCGATTGCCTGAAAGCGGTAACAGACGATATTTCGAGAATTGCGGATATGGGTTGCGATGTAATATGGTTGATGCCGATATATGAGATCGGTGTCAAGAACAGCATCGGATCTCCATATTGTGTAAAGGATTACAAGAGCGTGGCTGCATCTCTCGGAACAATGGAAGACCTTAAGGAACTTGTTTCTGTAGCTCACGGCAAAGGTCTGGACGTAATCCTTGACTGGGTCGCAAACCACACATCATGGGATAATACATGGACAATCACGAATCCGGAACGTTACGCCAAAGATGCGAATGGAAATATTGCTGCCACCCCGTCATGGGGAGATGTGGCTCAACTTGATTATTCCGTAGAATCTACGCGCACGGGAATGAAAGAGGCGATGAAATTTTGGATTGAGCAGGCTGATATCGACGGCTTCAGGTGTGATTATGCGGAGGGAGTGCCTCATTCTTTCTGGAAAGAAGCCATTACGGAATTGCGTGCCGAAGATCCCGATATCATTATGCTTGCTGAATCATCCCGAACGGATTTCTATGCAGACGGTTTTGATATGGTTTACGACTGGAATTTCGCTCCCGCGATGAAGACTCTCTTCAATGGTGGAAAACCGGCAGCATTCCATGATTATGTGACCGGAAGCAATGCAAAAATTCCGTCAGGTAAAACTATTTTGCGTTATGCTTTCAATCATGACGTGGCTGCTGAAAATGAGGTTGACAGGATGTTTGGTGCGCCGGAAGGGGTTCCTGCGGCATACGTTTTGGCGGCAATGTCCAATTCCACTCCCATGATTTATTCTTCCATGGATGTTGAAGGGCTTAAAGGGAAACTCTCTTTCTTCAATCATCGCAAACTGGATTTTTCACCGGAACTGACAGCCACATATAAAGCTATAAACAATGCTTTCAAAGTGTCGGCAGAGGCAAGAGGGGGCGAACTTAAGAATTATGCTCAAAATGAAGCCGTGGTGTTCAGCAGGGAGAATGGAGGCAAGACGTTGCTCGTAATGGTTAATCCTTCAGCCAAGGCGATATCTGTAAAAACTCCGATATCGTTTACAGGCATGCAAGTCTCGGAACTGATTTCCGGGGAGAAAACGTCTCTTCCCGTCATGACGGATATTCCAGCCTATGGGTATAAAATTTATCTTGGTGATACTCAATAATCGTTAGCCGCTTCATTATGAGAAAATTGATATTTATGATGATGCTGGTTTCGGCTTTAGGTGTTTCTGCCGTTTCCCGCATAACTTCTCCTTCCGGAGAATTGCTTCTGAATGTTGATATTGATGCAGATGGCAGTCTTTGTTATTCCCTTGATTACAAAGGGTCTTCACTCGTGAAAGAGAGTAGGCTCGGTCTTGTGTCTGATGAAGCAGACTTTACACATGGTTTCAAGATTGCTGGAACGGACACTCTCTCTGTAGACAGGACATGGAAGCCGATATGGGGGGAATATGAAACCGTACGCGATAATTTCCGTGAACTTGCCGTAATTTTGAAAGCCGAGAAGCCTGATCGCGAAATGACAGTCCGTTTCCGTCTTTTTGATGACGGTCTTGGATTCCGCTATGAATTTCCGGCACAGAGGGGTAGTAGCAACTACCTGACAGTGCGCGATGAGAAGACTGAGTTTAATTTCACCGGAGATCACACCCTCTTCTGCATTCCGGGAGATTATGACACGGATGAATACTTATGGTCAGAGACCTCGTTTTCCGGACTTCCGGATGCTTTAGGCCGTTATAGGCGACATTCAGAGGCTCAGCGCACCGGCGGAAATACCATTCAGACTCCGATGCTGATAAAAACGGGGGCTCCGGTGTATGTGAACATCCATGAAGCGGCACTTAAGGGATATCCTGCGATGCTTCTTGATGTTGATACGGACCGGCATGCGATGAAGACTCACCTTGTTCCCGATAAACTCGGGGTGCGGGCATATCTTCATCTCCCTTTCGAATCTCCGTGGCGCACACTTATTGTAAGTGACGATGCCCGAGACATACTCGCTTCTCAACTTGTGCTAAACCTTAACGAGCCTTGTAAGATCGAAGACACCTCCTGGATCAAACCCATGAAATTCATTGGCGTGTGGTGGGAGATGTTTACGGGAAAGAAGAAGACATGGGCATATTCTGATGAATACCTTGCCAAACCGGGAGTGACAGACTATGCCTCCCTTAAATCCAATGGCAGGCATCCGGCGAATACAGCGAATGTGATGAGGTATATAGATTTTGCGGCAAGGAACGGTATTGACGGCGTTCTCGTGGAAGGCTGGAATGAAGGTTGGGAAGACTGGGCTTCATATCGCAAGAACCGGCAATTCCTTTTCGACAAGCCTTATCCCGACTTTGATGTGGATTCATTGCGTGATTATGCCGCCGCCAAAGGGGTGAAGCTTATAATGCATCATGAGACGGCAGCAAACGCCGCCGATTATGAACTTCAGCTTGATCGCGCTTTCAAGTTTATGAAAGATAACAATTATGATGCGGTCAAGACCGGGTATGTAGGCGCGATCATTCCGCGTTCGGAACATCACGGATCGCAATGGATGGTTGACCATGTGCGCCATGTCATAGAGCGTGCCGCAGATTATGAGATAATGGTCGACAGTCATGAGGCGCCGCGTCCCACCGGACTCTGTCGTACTTATCCCAACTGGCTTGCTCAGGAATCGGCACGTGGCGGCGAGTTTGAGTCTATGGGCGGTAATCCGCCGTCACACACCTGCATCCTTCCCTTCACAAGGCTGAAAGGGGGACCGATGGACTATACCCCCGGACTTTTCGAGACCCGTCTAAGTTATTATGACGAAGGTAAAAACGATCAGGCAGGAACCACGTTAGCCCGTCAGCTCGCGTTATACCTTACTATGCCTTCTCCCATGCAGATGGCATGTGACCTGCCGGAAAATTATGAACGCTTTCCTGATGCGTTCCAGTTTATAAAGGATGTGCCGGTTGATTGGGCTGATTCGAGATATATTGAAGCGGAGCCTAACAGGTATATCACCGTAGCCCGGCGTGACAAGGAATCTGACGACTGGTATGTGGGTGCAATAACCGATGAGTCTCCGCGAACGGCAGTAATAGACATGAGCTTCTTGCCGAAAGGGAAAAAATATGAAGCGACAATCTATGAAGATGCCCCTGGTGCGCATTGGAAGGATAATCCACAGGCGTATCGCATCCGTAAAGTGAAAGTGGACAATAAAACCAGGCTTAAGCAGCCTCTCGCAGCAGGAGGAGGGGCAGCAATCAGGATTAAGAAATTACATTGAAAACAATTGTTCTTATACCGGCTTGCGTGTGAACGTCGGCCGGTATTTTTTATTTAATACATTTATTAATTTGACATTATGAAAATTAGAAATATAATATTGTCAGTATTGACAACAGCAGTGTCATCCTTTGGAGTCGTTGCGTCTCCTGGAGGTGTGACTCCTGCTGCCTCAAAGGTGAGTGAGGATTTTAATTCCATGTGGTCTGATAACACGCCAACTTTGAATCTTCCGGAAGGATGGCGAGTGGATAGAAATTTGACAGCTCTCAGAAAAGTTGGCAAATGGAATGACGCGGTGACCGACGTTATGTATACAGGCGGTGCGAATCTTGCATCGAATGCAAAAAACGGAACATGGAACTGGGGACCAGATGATTCTTCTTCGGATCGCGCGGTGGGTGGATTGTCTACTACGGTAAGCAATGGAACACGCTGCGTCAGCTACATGACAAAACTCAAGAATGAAGATGACGTCAAGATTATAAATTATCTTGACATATCATATGTGGTTGAGAAATATCGTTTAGGCGCTAACGCGGCAGGTTTCTCCGTGCAGCTTTATTGGTCGGGCGATGGCGAAAAATGGTATTCGGCAGGTGAAAGCTTCAATACATATTTCCCGGCGGATGCAAGCACGGCAGGAGTGGCTGTCGTTCCTGTCTCTCAGACCGAGGTTGGCAACTCCCTGCGGGTGCATGTTGAACCGAAGAAAGATATTTATCTGGCATGGAATATATCTGTTGCTTCCGGGTCGACTCCGGATAAGGCACAAGGACTTGCTATAGATGATGTAGAGATTCAGGCATCTTTTACCGATAAGGATGATGACTGGAAAGATCCTTCGGAAGATGTGCCCGAGATTAATCATTCGGGAATATACATGCGTGGACAGGATGGATGGGATGCTTCGGATGAATGGGAGTTTGACAAAATAGATGAAACCACCTTTGTGCTCAGGGATAAAATCATTTCCGGCACTTTCAAAATTGCGGATGCATCCTGGAGCGCATCTTGCAATTACGGTTCGAACGGCACGAATATTGTAATGGATATGCCTTACGAGTTGAAGGCTGGTGTTGACGGCAATATTTCTTGCGGACCGAATGTGTTCAATTGTTCCTTAATTACACTGACCATAAAGGATGGAGTCGCGACTTTGCTTCTCAGTGCCAACGAAGACGCAGAAGGTCTAACCTCCGTTTATGTGATAGGAGACAATAACGGTTGGAATTATATGGATGCTTCCGGCATCTTGAAATATGATGCTTCTGATAAACTTTTTAAAGGCAGGGTTTCAATGCCTGCCGGCTCTGACGGTTTGAGCCGTTGGATGATCTATCAGCGCCTGGGTATGGCAGGTGCATGGGGACTGAATGAAGATTCCTCGTTGCCATCAACGGAAGGGACGCTGATCAAAGGTAAGAAATGTAATGCGTGTGTGGAACCTGGCACGTATGACATAACTTTTGACTTGCAAACAGGTGGATATACGTTTACAAAAGTCAGTTCGGCTGTATCTTCTCTTGTAATTAATCCGGTTGAGACAATCCTTGTGCCGGAGCTTCCTTCGAAAATAAAGGTTCTTTCGCTCAATAATTCGCTGATCTATTATAATGATCAGGATGTGATGTTCAATGACATAGCCAAAGGAGAAGGGAAAGTGGCGGAATGGACTAAGCATACACTGTTAGGTAAACCCCTTTCAACCCATTGGAATGAAGGTGAAGGTCTTGCAGATGACGGGCAACCAGGCGCAAAAATGCTCGTGCGTTCACAACCTTGGAGCCATATTATTCTTCAGGAACAGAGCTCCCTTCCTCGCACTGATCCCGAAACGTTCCGCAATAATGTAAAGTTATGGGTGGAATATATCCGTCAACGTTGTCCGAATCCGAATGCTGTAATCATTATGCCTGTAAACTGGGCATACGCAGGAGATTGGGGTAACTTTACAAAATTTAATGAATTGTTCATTGCCAACTATTCCAAGGTTGCGGCTGAGTTCGGGATAGTGCTTTGTCCTGTGGCAAATGCATACCAGGCTGTTTATGATGATAAGGGTGCGGTCGCAGCCGAAGGATTGTTTCTGGATGACAGACATCCTACAGCAAAAGCTACATACATGGCGGCATGTATGGAATATGGACTGATTTTCGGAACGGATCCTTTAGACATATCCACTCATCCAACTTCAATTTCTTCCGCTGAAGCATTGGAAATGAGGACATATGCATCTAATGCTCTTAAAGGTTTTATACAGACTGTTGATCATCATTCCGGAATGATCAATTTCGATGCGCGTATGTCGGATGAATTTGGTATGGATGTTGAAGGGGATATAACATTCCATGCGGATAACGGGGCTACAATTTCACCGGAAGGTGTGTTTAAGGCTCCGGATTGCAATGAAGCGGTGTATAATGTTACTGCAAATGGTGGAGGTTTTGAAGCAAAAGCTGTGGTGATGGTAAGAAAAGCGGTTGAGAAGATGGATATCATCCCTTCTGTAGATATGTCGGCAGGAAATACGCACTACATTCAAAATTTTGATGAAATAGGAGATGCTGCAGCGGCACGCTTGCCTAAGGGATGGCGTGTGCAGGGGCAACAGGATGGAGAGTTGCCGTCTTTCTATAAAGGGGTGGAAAATACCACATATGCCGGAGGGGTGTCTCTTCCGTCTAATGCTAAGAACGGATTGTGGAATTTTGGTGCATCCACGTCTACGGATCGTGCGGTGGGTGGTATCACAACCGGTGTTGCCGGTGGCACGCGTAAGGTTAACGTCATGTTGTTGCTGACCAATAGCGGTAAAAAGAAACTTACGGATATTTCATTAAGTTATGATATCGAGAAATATCGTAAAGGTTCTAATCCGGCAGGTTTTGATGTGACTCTTTTTTATTCCAATGATGGTGTAAATTGGGTTGAAAATTCGGATGAAAACCTTAATCATCATTTCGATGCCGATGATGTCACAGCCGGATTCGAGGTGGTTCCCGGAGAGACAGTTTCAAAAACCGGTTTTTTATCGGCGGAACTGATTCCCGGTGCGGAGCTTTACCTGATGTGGCAGATAGCTGTGGCTTCCGGTAATAATTTCGCCGCAGCTCCGGCACTTGCTATTGATAATGTTGAAATAGAAGGACAACTGCCACCTGTGCCTGTTTATGACTGGCACATATATGTGGATGACAAGACGGGTTATGCATCTATGGGCGCATATGCTTATGGAGCGTTGACAACCGACGAGTTCTGGGGCGGCTGGCCCGGACAGGCACCGATTGACGAGGTTGTGATTGACGGAACGAAATATAAAGTATTTGGTCATAACCGGTCAGAAGGAAGTTATAATCTTATTTTGAATAACTGGAACAATGGCTCGCAATTACCGGATTTCGTATTTGAAGGAGGCAGGGACTACTATCTGCTTGCAACGTCTGATAAGGTAACAGAAAAAACATTGTCGGATGTAAGGGAACTTGAGGAACAAGGTGATATGCAGCTCTTCTTTAAAGGTGATACTTTGATTGCAGATGACTCAGACATTATTGCAATATATGACATGCAGGGCAGGGAAATACTTCGCACCCCAAACGGGTCGTTGAATGTCGGGAATCTTGTTTCAGGAATTTATGTTGCAAAAGCTTCCGGAAAAGATGTGATGAAAGTCATTAAAATATATATTGAATGAAAGTTATGGCTCTTACATGTGGATTTTTACATGTAGTTTGATTCTTGTATTAATAAAGATAAAGTTTTATGGGCTGCCTGTTGCGTCGGGAATGGCGCGGCAGGCAGCCCGTAATTGTGTTTTTGATGATTTTATCTGATGATTGCGCGTCCTGCCCATACGAGGAGGATGCCGATTACAACAGAAAGCACCAGATATAGGATGAACGTGGTTCAGTCTCCTTTGCTACCGAGAACCCACATGTCGTCGGCGAAAGATGAGAATGTCGTGAAACCTCCGCAGAAACCGGTGATCAGCATGACATTTTCTCCCGGTGTCATGACATGTGCTTTCTCCAATAGTCCGAAGAGGAGTCCGATAACGAAGCAGCCAATAATGTTTACAAGAAATGTTCCCATAGGGAATGCCCCATGAAACATGGCGGAACTCCATTTCCCGATCAGGAACCGTCCGCATGTGCCCACGAATCCGCCGGCACCGGCAAGTAGCATCATTTTGATCATATCATAAAATTTTAATTATAGAATTTTAACGCTTATTTGTCTTTTAAAGTTGCTGTTGTCATGAAAATATATTAAATTTGCATTGCAATTCTGCGGACTGGTCTTTCTTATTATAATTTAGAAGTAAGAAGGTCAGGAGACGGAAGTGGAGAAATTTGGCTGCTTGCAACCACTCAAAAAAATGCTAAAATCGCATCTTTAGGTATGGCTCTTCCTGGAGTCATGTTCAACAATGACGACATAATTTGCATTATAAAGAGTGATCGCGACAGCGGTTACTCTTTTTGTTAAAACTACACGGCTGACAACCGACAACCGAAAACCTAAAATTACATATGAATTATTTATTTACATCGGAATCCGTTTCCGAAGGTCATCCCGATAAGGTGGCTGACCAGATAAGTGATACTCTGCTTGATGAATTTCTTGCGCGTGATCCGGAAAGTCATGTCGCAATCGAAACGCTTTGCACTACCGGACAGGTGGTTGTTGCCGGAGAGGTTAGCTCTCAGGCTTACGTAGACATACAGAACTCTATTCGCGGTTTGATCAATGAGATAGGTTACAACCGTGGCGCATACCGTTTTGACGGAGATGCATGCGGAATTCTCAGTACCATTCACGAGCAGAGCGAGGATATCGACCGCGGCGTCAGCCGCAGTGGCGAGGACATGGATGCCGAAGACCTTCAGGGCGCCGGTGACCAAGGCATGATGTTCGGCTATGCCGTAGACGAGACTGAAGACTACATGCCGCTGACACTTGACCTGTCGCATCTTCTGCTTCGCGAGCTTGCTGACATCCGTCGCGAGGGTGACACCATGAATTATTACCGCAAAGGTAAGCTCACCACATATCTCCGTCCTGATTCCAAGAGTCAGGTAACTGTTGAATATGATGAAAACCACAGACCGGTGAGAATACACACAATTGTCGTTTCCACCCAGCATGACGACTTTATCGAGCCTCTTGAAGACACCGCCGAGGCTCGTGCCGTGGCAGACAAAAAGATGCTCGAACAGATTTATAATGATGTGAAAGACGTTCTTCTTCCGCGTGTCAAGTCCAAGCTGCCGGCCGCAATCCGGAATCTTTTTGACGACAATTTGATTCTGCATGTGAATCCCACCGGAAAGTTCGTTCTCGGAGGTCCACATGCCGACACCGGTCTTACAGGCCGCAAGATAATCGTAGACACCTACGGCGGCAGGGGTGCGCATGGCGGAGGAGCCTTCTCTGGCAAAGACCCGTCGAAAGTCGACCGCTCGGCGGCTTATGCCTGCCGTCATATCGCCAAGAATCTTGTGGCGGCGGGTGTGGCTGATGAAGTTCTTGTTCAGGTTGCATATGCCATAGGCAAGGCTCAGCCTGTGAGCGTGTTCGTGAATACCTACGGCACGTCGAAAGTGGCAATGACAGATTCCGAAATCGCCGACAAGGTTACGGCGCTTTTCGACATGCGTCCCAAAGCGATAGAGGAGCGGTTGAAACTGCGTAATCCGATCTATCGCGAAACAGCCTCATACGGTCACATGGGTCGCAAGCCCCGCACAGTCAGGAAGGAGTTCAAATCGCGCTATGAGAATGAGAAAATAGTGAAAGAGGTAGAGCTTTTCACCTGGGAGAAACTTGATGCGGTAGATGACATACGCAAAGCCTTCGGCATTTCGTAAAAACGACATCATGTCAGAAACATATCGGGGAATCGGTTTCGCATATAGAAACCGATTCCTTATTTTTTTGACAATTATGGTGTTGAAATTTGCCGATTATTGTCAAAAATATTATCTTTGCACGTTTATTAGCCGAAAATTATGCGTTTTTGACCTGATCGGGGAAATAAACGTCTTAATCGGCATTACCATTGACGAATAAGGAAATTAATTAAAACAGCTATATAAAGAATGGCAACATTAGAGAAAATCAGAAGCAAATCAGTGTTTCTCATCGTAGTGATCGGAGTGGCTCTTCTCGCCTTCATCATCGGTGACGCACTGACCAACAGTCAGAACATTTTCGGGGAGCGCACCACAATCGCAAAAGTCGGAAGCACCAAAATTGACTTCCATGACTATCAGCGCAAACGCGAAGAACTCAACAACCAGCTTGAGGAAGCACGCCGTCAGAATCCGGCTCAGTTTGCAAATTTCGACACACAGGTTCTTGCCCAGATGGCACTTGACCAGCTCATGCAGGAGGATATCGTGATATCCGCCGCCGACAAGGCAGGTATACGCACCACCGGCAATCTTCTGCGTTATTACATGATAGAGAACCCGCAGAACCAGAGAGTGATGGATATAGTGCGCCAGCTTAATGCCGCCGGACTGAGTGTCCAGACTCCGCAGCAGGCATATGAGGTTATCTTCAATCCTAAACGTAACGGTATGACCGACGCTCAGATGGAGCCGTTCCAGCGTCTTTGGCTCAATGCTGAAAAAGAGATGCAGGAAACAATAAAAGGGAGCGTATATCAGAGAGTCCTTGCCGGAACAGTAAAGGCAAACGACCTTGACAAGAAAGCTCTTTATAACGACTATATAACCACTACGGCTGTTGATGTGGCTTATCTTCCTTACGGTTCGCTCGATGCCAAAGAATATCCTGTAAGCTCCGACGAGCTCAAGAAGGCATATTCCGAGAAGAAAGGTCTTTTCAGAGTTGACGAAGAGACAAAAGACGTAAGCTTTATCAGCGTAAGCATCTCTGCTTCATCGGCAGACCGCGCGGCAGCGCGTCAGCTTGCCCAGAATACAATCAAGGAACTTCGCGACAGCGCGGGTCAGCTCAGCAAAGCCACCAAGAAAGAGGGCGTGAGCATGAGCCATCACGCAGTGCGTGCCGCAGATCTCCCTTCAGGAGCTGTCAAGGAGTTCGTGATGAATGCACCCAAAGACAGTGTGAAACTTATTTCCGAGACCGTTCAGGGTTTCACGGTTGTACGTGTAGGCAAACGCACAGAGGCTGTAGACTCCATTCAGGTCAATCTCGTAAGCGCGGCTACCGAGGCTCTCGGAAACAAAGTGCTCACGGCTCTGAATTCCGGACTTCCGGCTGACTCTATCTCAGTCCGTTTCTCTACGGACAGTGTGGCTCCTCAGCTCAACCAGTGGATACCTCTTTATACAGCGCAGGGTCCAACCAACGCGATTGCCGACGAAATGCTTGACAGTCTCCGTAGCGCAGGTGGCAGATATGTTACACTTCAGGGCGGTCCTCAGGGTATGCTTATCGGTAAAATCGTAGAGCAGAAATCACCCAAGACAATTTACGAATATGATCTTGCGGAGTTTGTTCTCGGTCCGAGCGTGAAGACAGTCGGTGACGAGCGTGCGAAACTTGAGAAATTCCTCCTTGAAAACAAGACTGCCGCCGATTTTGTGAAGAATGCCGAGAAAGCCGGATATACTATCCAGAACTTCAGCTTCACACAGTCCACACCCGCAGTGCCCCGCATGATGGGAATGAACTCGTATTATCCCGACAGCCGTCAGGTTGTGCGCTGGGTGATGATTGATGGCGAGGATGGCGAAGTAAGCCACATCTACGAATCCAAGAATGCCATCACCCCCGCATTGTATGCAGTGGCGGTCGAAAGAAGTTATGATGACTTTGTTCCCGTTTCCAATCCTGATGTGAACGCGATGCTTACCCGTGAGGTGCGCGCATCGAAAGCCGGCGACAAGCTTGTGGGTAAATTCAGCAAGAAGACCCAGAGTCTTCAGAGTGCGGCTCAGGCAATGGGCGTTGATCCTGTGAATGTGTCTACATTCCGTTTCGGACACAACGCAGGTGTAGCCGATCCGGCGGTTATGGGTCGCATCAACGGCTCGAAGGCAGACAAGAAAGTTGTCATCACCAAAGGCGAGGATGGTGTTTATGTATATCAGGTTACAGGCAAGGGTTCCGAAAAATTCCCGTTTAGCGACCAGATGTATGAACAGCAGTATTATCAGCTTGTGAATCCCAACCTTCTTGAGATGATCAAGGGTGACAATAAAGTCAAGAACAATATCTATAAGTTTGAAGCCGGTGATTGATTCGGCTTTAGGACGATACACGAAAAAGCCTCCATTTCTACAATAGGAGGCTTTTTTAATTTACGAGCCGTTACGACAGCAACGGCAATAAGAAGCTGTTAAAAAAAATATGTTGAAATATGGAAAACAAGATAACGCTCATAGGAATGACTCTTGAAGAGTTGCAGGGTGTGGCGCAGCGCGGCAAAATGCCGAGGTTCGTCGGCAAGCAGCTCGCAGAGTGGATATATGACAAGAAAGTGGTTTCTTTCGACGAGATGGCAAATATCTCTAAAAAGAACAAGCAATGGCTTTCGGAGAATTACGAGATAGGTCGTGAAGCTCCTTCTGCGGCTCACAAATCATCGGACGGCACTGTCAAGTATCTGTTCAAGGTTGGAAATGGGAACGCCATAGAGTCGGTGTATATTCCCGACAAGGACCGCGCGACTCTATGTGTGTCGAGTCAGGTCGGATGCAAGATGAATTGTTATTTCTGTGCGACAGGTCGCATGGGATTCAAGGCAAATCTCACGGCTTCGCAGATAATTAACCAGGTTCTGAGCATTCCTCCGGCTCCCCAGAAAGGATACGAACCCATGACGCCGTTGACCAATATCGTCTTTATGGGAATGGGGGAGCCGCTCGACAACTTCAGTGAAGTGAAAAAGGTCATCGAGATTCTGACCGCGCCCTGGGGTCTTGCCTGGAGCCCGAAGCGCATTACGGTGTCTTCTGTCGGGAAACTTCCGCAGCTCAGGGAATTGCTTGAAGAAACGCAGGTGCATGTCGCGATCAGCGTTCACACCGCCGATGCCTACCAGCGCGAGTCGATGATGCCCGCGCAAAAGGCATTCCCTATCGCAACGGTTATGAAACTGCTTTCCGGTTATGATTTCAGCCATCAGCGTCGTCTTTCGCTTGAATATATAATGTGGCGCAATGTTAACGATGACATCGCCCATGCGGAAATGCTTGTTAGACTTATCGGTCAGGCTGACTGCCGCGTGAATCTGATTCGTTTTCATGCCATCCCCGGAGTTGATCTGGTGCCTTGCAGTGAAGACCGGATGCTGATGTTCCGGAGCTATCTCAATTCCAAGGGAATCACCGCAACAATACGCGCATCGCGCGGGGAGGATATCGCGGCGGCATGCGGCATGCTTGCCAAATAGCCTGACAGAGATCTGGCAACCATAGATTTCAAAGCGTAAGGGAATCAAAACGAATTGCAAACGTCTGAGATTTCAGAATCTCGTATAATTTTTGTAATTTTGGAGGTTAATTGAAAAAATATGGGAAAACCAATAAGAGTGGGTATTACCCACGGCGATATAAACGGCATAGGATATGAGGTCGCGCTCAAGGCTATCTCGGACGAGAGAGTTCCCGAACTTTTCACTCCTGTGTTCTTCGGAAGTCCTCAGATTGTGGAGAAAGCCCGCAGGGAGTTCAAGCTCGAACTGCTTCCGATACATATTGTAAAGAATAAGGGTGATATTCGCGATGGGAAACTGAATATTGTCGAGATCGGTGTCACACACAACGATGTGGAGCCGGGAGTCCCTACCGAAAAGTCCGGTATGGCGGCAGTCAAGGCGCTTGAGCTTGCCACGGCAGCCCTTGAAGACGGGGATATCCAGGTGCTTGTGACTGCTCCGATTTCAAAGAAAGCGGTTCAGAGCGAGGAATTCCGTTTTCCCGGGCATACCGAATATCTTCAGCAGCGTCTCGGCAACGGCGCGCACGCACTGATGATTCTTTTCAATGACTATCTGAAAGTGGCGCTTGTCACCACGCATCTCCCGCTTTCCAAAGTGCCCGAGACCATTACCCGCAAAAGGGTGCTTGATCAGATCCACAGCTTCGTGCGGGTGCTTAAAAGTGATTTCACATGCGAACGCCCCAAAATAGCAGTGCTCTCCCTTAATCCGCATTGCGGCGACGAGGGTCTTCTCGGCAATGAAGAGAAAGATGAGATCATTCCGGCGCTCGAGGATGCCAAGAAGGAGGGTATTCTTGTGTTCGGTCCGTATTCTTCGGACGGCTTTTTCGCTTCTGCCGCATATCGTAACTTCGACGGAGTGCTTGCGATGTATCATGACCAGGGGCTTGCTCCTTTCAAGGCAATAGCGGGGGATACGGGTGTGAATTTCACCGGAGGTCTGCCGTACGTGCGCACATCGCCTGACCATGGCACCGCCTATGATCTCGCATGGAAAGACAAAGCCGACCCGACCTCGATGCGGCAGGCGATCTACAAAGCCATAGACCTTTATCGCAACCGCACCGCGCATCAGACCGCCTCGGCAAATCCATTGCGTAAGGTCCGCACAGAGAAAGGAGCCGACAAAACGATAGACCTTACTAAAGAAGAAATAACAGAATGAATTTTGGAATCATAGCCGCCGGGGAAGGATCGAGGCTTGTGCAGGAGGGTGTGGCTTTCCCCAAGCCCCTTGTCCCTCTCAACGGAGAACCGATGATCGGCAGGCTTATAAGGATATTTCAGGAGAACGGAGCGGAACGGATATGTGTGATAGTAAACGAGCACATGTCGGAAGTCCGGCAATTTGTGGAGAGACTCCAGCGGGAATTGCCGGTGCATATAGAGCTTGTGGTCAAGACGACACCCTCGTCAATGCACAGCTTCTATGAGATCGGCAGACTGCTCAAAGGGCATGGCCGTTTCATCGTGACCACAGTGGACACGATTTTCAGAGAACCTGATTTTGCAGGATACGTGCGTGCTTACGAATCGGCAAGCGCGGAAACCGAGGGTATGATGGCGGTGACATCGTTTGTGGACGATGAGAAACCCCTGTATGTCGAGACTGACAAGGAAATGAATATCACCGCGTTTCTGGATGCTCCTGCGGATGGCAGGTCAGACGATGAATCAGAGTTTGTTTCCGGAGGCATATACGGACTTGGAGACAAAGCGGTCGAGGTGCTCGACGGCTGTCTGGCAAACGGAACGAGCCGCATGCGTAATTATCAGCGCGCACTTGTCGAGTCCGGTCTGGCACTCAAGGCATACGACATGGGTAAGATTATTGATGTGGATCATGCCGGAGACATAGAGAAAGCCGAGCGGTTCATAACAACCAATTCCTAATTCCTCACTAAAAAACATGGCAGATATTAAAATTGCGGGGGTGATGCGCGCCGGCGCGTATTCACCGAACCATATAGGGAATGACGCGGCTATATTCAATGCCGTCGCTGACCAGTTGCGTAAGCGCGGCTGCGAGGTAAGGATTTATAATGAAGAGCAGTTTCAGAACGGTAACGTTACCGAGGACATCATACTCAACATGTGTCGGGAAAAAGCTTCTATAGAAAAACTGATGCATCTTGAAGACGAGGGACATCTTGTAATCAATTCCGGCTATGGAATTGAAAACTGCACCCGTGAAAAGATGACAAGGCTTCTTCTTGGCAACGGCATACCTTATCCGGAAAGTCTTATAGTGAATACAAACGAGGATGTCCGTGCCGAACTTGAGGAAAACGGCTATGGGAAAGTCTGGATAAAGCGTGGCGACTTTCATGCCATGCATAAGGAAGACGTGAGCTATTGCCGCCATTCCCAGGAGGCGCAGGAGGTTCTTCATGAATACTTCTACAGAGGTATCCGTCGCGCTGTGATAAACAAGCATCTCGAAGGAGACCTTATCAAATTCTACGGAGTGCAGGGTCAGCCCTGGTTTTTCTGGTTCTATCCATTCGATGAAGGACACAGCAAATACGGACACGAGGCAATCAACGGTAAGTCACGCGGTCTTCATTTTGACGAGGATTATCTTAAATCCATATGTCAGAAGGCATCTGAAATAATGGATGTGAAGGTATATGGCGGAGATTGCATAGTTGATCCCGACGGGTCGATACGCATAATAGATTTCAACGACTGGCCGAGTTTCGCGCCATGTCGTGCCGAGGCGGCACCGCATATTGCGAAATGTGTGTTGCAGGCAATAAAGGAAAGGCGCCGCAGATAATTTCAGGACTGATATTTTAAGGTAGAAATTGCAATTATAGTCATGAGCGATAAAAAAGAAAAAAAGTCAGGTTTCAAGGATTCTTTGAAATCGATGGATACAGAGGAGACATTTGACCTCATATTCTATCGTCCCATAGGATATATGTGGGCATTGCTTGCAAAAAAACTCGGAGTGACCCCCAATGCCATAACCATCGCTTCCATATTTTTAGGTGTGGGAGCAGGCGTGTGTTTCTTTTTCAACGAGAATTCAAGTCCCTGGATAAACTATTTCTGGTGGAATATAATAGGCGTGTTTTTGCTTGTCTGGGCTGATTCTTTCGACAGTGCCGACGGTCAGCTTGCCCGCATGACCAGGCAATATTCGCGAATCGGCAGGATACTCGACGGACTGAGCGGCGACTTCTGGTTTGCCGCCATATACATAGCCATCTGCTTCAGGGAAAACATGACAAGTGAGTTTTTTATGGCGCATCAATGGGTAATCTGGGTGATTGCTGTGGTTACGGGAGTCTGTCATGCCGTGCAGGCGGCTATGGGTGACTATTACCGCCAGTTCCATCTCTATTTTCTCAAGGGGGAGGACGGCAGTGAGCTTGAGCGTGCCGAGTTCCTGTGGGAGAAGTTCCATTCGTTGAGCTGGAAATATAATTTCTGGCAGAAACTGACACTCGCGTTTTACACAAATTATACTGTGGGTCAGGAAAAGCGCACCCCCGGCATGCAGAAACTTCGTGCCGCACTGCGCGAAAAATATGGAAACAGTGTGCCTCAGTCGTTCCGTGACGCATTCAGGGCAAAGAGCAAGCCATTGATGAAATATACCAACATATTGTCGTTCAATACCCGTACCTTCGCCTTGTTCGCCGCAATACTCATATTCCGCATGCCGTGGCTTTACTTCGCTTTCGAACTCACGGTGCTGAATGGCGTTCTGATATATATGATGTGGCGTCATGAACGCATATGCAAGTCATTCCACACACAGTTAAACAAATAGGTAATATGGAAATAAAAGGTATAATTTTCGATTACGGCGGCACGCTTGACACCGGCGGCGACCATTGGAGCGAAGTCATATGGTGTGCCTACGGAAAGGCGGGAGTTGCCGTGAATAAGGCAGAGTTTCGCGAAGCATACGTGTATGCCGAGAGGGAACTTGCCCGGACAAGGCATATTCTGCCGGAACATGACTTCGGAGATCTTCTTCTTATCAAGATGCGTCTTGAGCTGCAGTGGCTTTCCGGACAGGGTCTTTTCCCCCCGGCGCAGGTTGAGGCGAAAGCCGGTGAAATCGCTGGCATCTGTTACCATTCGGCAAGAACAAAAGTGGAAGAGGCAGTGCCGGTGCTTAAGGAATTGAGTGAAAAATATCCCCTTGTGCTCGTTTCCAATTTCTATGGAAATGTAGAGACCGTGCTTAAGGATTTCGGCATCGACACATATTTCAAAGAGATCATAGAGAGTGCAGTGGTAGGTGTGAGGAAACCGGATCCGAAGATTTTCAGTCTCGGCGTGGAGGCTCTCGGTTGCCTGCCGCAGGAAACGGTCGTGGTCGGCGATAGCTTCCGTAAGGATATAGAACCTGCGGAAAAAGTAGGATGTGCGGCAGTATGGATCAAAGGCAAAGGTTGGACGGAAGAAGAGGATATGCAGACATATCCAAACACAATTTCCGACATCAGACAGCTTCCGGAAATGTTGGAAAAACTCTAAAATCGGGCTAATTATCCATCAAAGCCCAATTAACAAATTTTAACTGAATTTATCTGATAAATTATAATTTTAATAAATATTGGCTAATAAGGAAGTCTCTTAAGAATGTTTAAGATTAGACCTCCTTATTTTTTTCTTAAAATTGTTTGCAGTCTGCTAAAGTAGTCATAATTTTACCGCCGGAAATCAAGAAAGGGTTTTCGAGGTTTCCCAAAGGTTGCCGGAAGAGCGACCGTTAGAAAATTAACATAAACCAATAAAAAAAAACACACATAAACTGATTATGGCAACAAAAAAAGCAGAAGCGCCCAAAGGTAAACTTGGCGTAATGGTGGTAGGTCTCGGTGCCGTTACATCGACATTCATGACCGGTGTATTCATGACTCGCAAGGGGTTGGCAAAACCTATCGGTTCCTGCACTCAATATGATAAGATTCGCATTGGCAAAGGCGAAGACAAGAAATATCTGCATTATAAGGATATCGTTCCGCTTGCAACGCTTGATGACATAGTGTTTGCCGCATGGGATGTATATCCTGCCAACGCATACGAGGCGGCTATCAACGCAGAGGTGCTGAAAGAGAAGGATATCAATCCGGTAAAAGACGAGCTTGAGGCAATCAAGCCATTGAAAGCCGCATTCGACCATAATTATGCGAAGCGTCTTGACGGAGACAATGTGAAGGATTGCAAAGATCGCTGGGATATGACCGAGCAGATCCGCGAGGATATCCGCAATTTCAAGAAAGAGACCGGCGTAGAGCGCGTGGTTGTGCTTTGGGCTGCATCTACTGAGGTGTATGTTCCGGTAGATGAAAAGATTCACGGAACTTTGGAGGCGCTTGAAGCTGCAATGAAGGCTGACGACAAAGAGCATATCGCTCCTTCGATGTGTTATGCGTATGCGGCGCTGACAGAAGGTTGTCCGTTCATCATGGGCGCACCCAATACGACAGTTGACATTCCCGCAATGTGGGAACTTGCGGAAAAGACCAAAATGCCTATAGCAGGCAAGGACTTCAAGACAGGTCAGACACTGGTGAAATCCGGTTTCGCTCCTATCATCGGCGACCGTTGCCTTGGTCTGAACGGCTGGTTCTCTACAAACATTCTCGGCAACCGCGACGGTCTTGTGCTTGACGAGCCTGCAAACTTCCGCACAAAAGAGGTTTCCAAACTCTCTACCCTTGAGACGATTCTCGTTCCGGAGAATCAACCGGATCTTTATGGTCATGGCAATGACGAGGGTACCCAGTATTACCACAAGGTGCGTATCAACTATTATCCACCGCGCAACGACAACAAGGAAGGCTGGGATAATATCGATATTTTCGGCTGGATGGGCTATCCGATGCAGATCAAGATCAACTTCCTTTGCCGCGATTCAATTCTGGCTGCTCCGCTCTGTCTTGACCTTGTGCTTCTCAGCGACCTTGCGGCACGCGCAGGCCGTTACGGCACGCAGCGTTTCCTCAGCTTCTTCCTCAAGAGTCCGATGCACGACTATACCAAGGGAGAGATGCCTGTAAACAACCTTTATCAGCAGCATACCATGCTTCGCAACGCAATCCGCGAGATGGGCGGTTATGAGGCTGACGAAGAAATGGATTGATCTTCACCTCATACACATCCGTGAAAATACACACATAGAATTACACAAAAGTAAGTAAGGAATGCCGGGCTTAATGTCCGGCTTTCCTGCATTCTTGCGGTTTGGAAAAAATTTAGTAAATTTGCGGCATGAGAATCGATTTGATAACCGTGATGCCTGAGATGCTTGAGCCATTCTTCAATTGCTCCATACTCAGGCGTGCGCAAGACAAAGGACTTGTGGAAATCGCGATACATAACCTTCGCGACTACACCACAAACAAGCATCGCAAGGTTGATGACTATCCTTTCGGCGGTGAGGCGGGAATGGTAATGCAGATACAGCCCATTGATGCCTGTATATCTGCGTTGAAATCGCAAAGGGATTATGACGAAGTCATATTTACGTCTCCCGATGGGGAGCGTTTTGACCAACCGATGGCAAACTCCCTTTCATTGCTTGAAAATGTAATAATACTCTGCGGTCATTATAAGGGTGTGGACTGGAGAGTCAGGGAGCATCTTGTAACCAAGGAAATATCAATAGGCGATTATGTCCTGACCGGCGGGGAATTGCCGGCTGCTGTAATTGCCGATGCTATGGTGCGTCTTATTCCCGGCGCTATAGGCGACGAGCAGTCCGCATTGTCGGACTCGTTTCAGGATAATCTTCTTGCGCCTCCTGTTTACTCGCGTCCGGCAGAATACAATGGCTGGAGGGTGCCCGACATTCTTTTGTCCGGACACGAAGCCAAGATTTCGGAATGGCGTCATGAACAGGCTCTTGAACGCACCCGCAGGTTGCGCCCCGACCTGCTGGAAGGTAATGAGTAAACGGCAGAGACGGATTTTATGCGAACCAATGAACGAAAAGGAGCCTGGACACTGCTGATATGTGTCCTGTTGTTCGGAGCCTTGTTCTGGGGGCTCGGAGGGAGACGTATGCATCAGAGTCGGAGCAATAAAGACTATGAACCTGCTGAAATCACAATGTCCGATTCCGAATCCGATGACAGAGCTGATGATTCTGACGGAACAAGCGGTAAACGTGGGAATACGAAGCGGCAATCCAAAAAACGTAAATCAAAATCGTCAGGACAACAAGAGGCGGGTGCTCCTTATCGCGATATACTTGCCGACACAATTGCTTCAACCGGTAAAAGTGACAGTCACTGAGGCGATGCGCCCGGCGAGAGTATGGAGTCTGGCGAGGTGAAGCCCGGCGAGCGTTAGATGTTTGAGAGTTTGACATGGAATATTTTGGTTTGTAAAGTATTTTTATTAACTTTGCATGGCTTTTAAACAACAGATTGCAATCAGCCGCAATAGCTCAGTTGGTAGAGCATTTCATTCGTAACGAAAAGGTCGTGGGTTCGAGTCCCACTCGCGGCTCAACTAAGGGACAAGACCTTGCGGTTTTGTCCCCTTTTTTTTAACAGATAAATTATAACTCCATGAAAAAGGAAATCTCCACAAACAAAGCTCCCGGAGCCATTGGACCCTACAGCCAGGCTGTTCAGGCAGGTAACCTCATTTTTGTTTCGGGTCAGCTTCCCATCAATGCCGCAACCGGCGAGATGCCCGCGGACATCAAGGCACAGACGCGTGAGTCAATCAATAATATCAAGGCTATTCTTGCCGAAGCCGGAGCCACACTTGACAATGTGGTTAAGACTACAGTATTTCTTGCGGATATGGAATATTTCGGTCCTATGAACGAAGTTTACGCCGAAGAATTCAAGGCTGTTTATCCGGCGCGCTGTGCTTTCGCAGTCAGGGAACTTCCAAAGAAAGCGCTTGTAGAGATTGAAGTTATCGCTGCATTATGATTCTGCTGCAGATTGAGCAACTGACAAAATCGTTTGGCGACCGCATCCTCTTTGAGGATGTGTCGCTGGGCGTGTTCCAAGGTGATAAAATCGGTATCGTGGCGCAAAACGGTGCCGGAAAAACAACTTTTCTGAATATCCTTGCCGGACGCGAGGATTACGATTCCGGAAAGGTGACATTCCGCAACGGCATCCGGGTAGGTTATCTTGAGCAGATTCCTCCCATGGATCAGAATATGACCGCTCTCGAATATGCATCTCTTGATGTGCGCGATAATGAAGAGGGCAACGGAGTGGATCTTGCACGTCAGATGCTCACGCAGTTCAAGATTACAGATTATGTCACACCGCTCGGCCGAATGTCGGGAGGGCAGACAAAGCGTGCGGCACTTGCGAGAGTATTGCTCTCCAAGCCCGACATGCTTATACTTGACGAGCCTACAAACCATCTTGACATAGATATGATAGAATGGCTTGAGGCTTATCTCTCGCGTCAGAAAATGACGCTTCTTATGGTGACGCATGACCGTTATTTTCTCGATAAGGTCTGTAACAAGATAATAGAGATCGACCGCACTCATGTCTATTCCTATGACGGGAATTACGACTATTATCTGCGCAAGCGCGACGAGCGTCACGAGAACCTTTCTGCCGAACTCGCCAAGGTCCGGAATCTTTTGCGCACGGAACTTGAGTGGATGCGTCGTCAGCCTCAGGCTCGCGGATCCAAGGCGAAATACCGTATCGACAATTTTCATGAGCTTGAGAAGAAAAGCAAGGTAAATCTTACGGAGCGCAATGTCTCGCTGAATGTGAAGTCCTCTTATATCGGTTCGAAGATTTTCGAGGCTCATAATGTTGTGAAAGCATTCGGAGAAAAACGTATATTGAACGGATGGAGTTATACGTTTGCCCGCTATGAAAAGGTCGGCATCGTAGGTGACAACGGTGCGGGTAAATCGACCTTTATAAAACTACTTTTGGGACTGATGCAGCCGGACAGCGGTCATTTCGATATCGGCGAAACTGTGAAATGGGGATATTACAGTCAGGAGGGCATGACGGATTTTGACGAGCAGAAAAAGGTTATCGATGCCGTCCGCGAGATTGCCGAGGAGGTTAGAATAGATGACAAGACGCGTCTGTCGGCATCGCAGTTTCTGTCTCACTTCCTGTTTACGCCGGAAACGCAGCAGAAATTTATCCATAAATTAAGCGGAGGGGAGCGTCGCCGACTTTATCTGGCGACAGTGCTGATGCGCAATCCCAATTTCCTTATTCTTGATGAGCCGACGAACGATCTTGACATCATGACACTTGCCGTGCTCGAAGATTACCTTGTGAATTTCAAGGGGTGTGTGATTGTAGTGAGTCACGACCGTTTCTTTCTTGATCGTATAGTCGATCATCTTTTCGTATTCAAGGGGGATGGCGAAGTGCGTGACTTCCCCGGTGATTATTCCACCTACCGTCATTGCGTTGCCGAAGAGGAGAAAGAGCGCCGCGCCGCCGAGAAACCCAAAGAAAAGGTCAAGGCTTCGTGGCGTCCGGCTGAAGAGAAACGCAAACTCACATTCAAGGAGAAACGCGAGATGGAATCTCTGGAGAAAGAGATTGAGGAACTCACGGCAGAACGTGCCACACTTGAGACATCTCTTTCTACTGGAGGACTTGATTCTGCCGGTATCATAACGGCTGGAGAACGTCTTGCCGCAGTGGTCGAACGCCTTGACGAGGCGGAACTGAGGCTGCTGGAACTGATGGACATCTGACCTGATACCCCGTTGTTTTTTTGTTGGAAGGGGAACTCGTCAAGACTTGTTTTTCTTAGCCGGCGTCAGGATATGCCGCAAGGTTGAATCCAAGTTCCATTCTGGTCGTGGTCTCCAGTATCCGAGGAAACACCTGCATTAACGCCTTCAGCAATACGGAATGAGAGGCAAGCGAGGGGTTGGCTGCGATTTTCTCCATTATCATCTGCTGTATCTCCGGATCCTCAAGCATCGGAATCACAATATCCTTAAGCAAAGGGACCAAAGTCTCCGTATTGAAGAATATCTGCAACTCTGTCGGTGTGAGACTATACTGTAGTGGGAATCCCTGCGACAGCATCGGAGCCAGTTTCTGTATTGCCGCTGCAAGGGGAGCGGTGTAGTCTGCTCTTGATTGCTTTCCGAATGGATTTGGAGGAAGATCAGGATGGCTTGAGCCGTTTATCAGAATCTGCCCCATAAGGTCTGTCGGATTGATATACAGATTCATCATGATGTCATCAAGCGGGACGTATTGGATCATGCATAGAGGAGCCTGTGCGAACTGTGCCGCACCGTTGTTGCTTTGCATATAAGTTATCACTGCGTTGCCGTCGGGTCTGAATGCAACTGTCTTCAGAGCGTTCTCTATTACCTGAGCAATCGACATGTAGGCAGTGTTGCCGTAAGCCGGTATCATTGGCAGTGTGACCAGAAGGGTCATCGCATCCTGCAGGGTGCCGTCAAAGCCTTCAAGCAATGGAGGCAGACTGCATTCCCACACTATATGCAACGGTAGTGATTTATACCCTGTTCCGTCAGCGTTTTTTTCCGCAGGAGCGGGAAACCAGACGGTATTTGCGAGCCTTTGATTCTTAAGCGTTACATCGTTGAAGGAAAATGCCATTTTGGATGCATTCACGTTTCCTTCGTACGTGTAGGTAAGATACTCTGTCTCTCCGTTACCGGAGAAGGAATATACGCCACCATCGGGTTTCAGGTTCACTGGAAGAGACAAAACAGGCGTGCCGGGCAGAACTCCCGGACCGGGAATATCCGGCATACCCTTCAGCGATTCCGAGAGATCCCCGGGAGATACGGTAGAACCCATCGTAAGAGTCGCCTTCTCTTCGTTCTGTATAAACGCCACGCTTTTCCCGCTCATTGGCGATTGATTGTAACGCAGTTCAAGAGATTCGTTTCCGGTGTATGTCTTTTCGGGCAGCGGTGAGACTGTCGGCTCGTCATCGCTGCATGATGCCAGCGGCATGAATGCGAGCAGGGCGTATAATGGCAGATAGTGTTTCATAGTTGTGTCTTTTGATATTATAACAAAGGTTAAGGTTTTTTTGTTAGCCCACATGTGATAAGTCGGGATTCTATGGAACGCGGTCTATAAGCATTAAAGGAATGTCCGGGTACCGGTCCCGGGCATTCCTTTAATGTGCAACTGTGTTGTTATTCCTGTATACTATTATAAGTAAGTGTTCAAGTTTAATTTATACTTACCGCAGCATTATTTGTAAAGACGCTCGCGTGTGGCGGCGACTTTCTCGTCAACGATATAGTCGTCATAATCCATCATCTTGTCGATTATGCCATTGGGAGTAAGCTCGATGATGCGGTTGCATACAGTCTGAATGAACTCATGGTCATGGCTCGACATTAGAATCACTCCTTTGAACGACTGCAGAGTGTTGTTGAATGCCTGGATAGATTCGAGGTCGAGGTGGTTGGTCGGGGAGTCAAGCACCAGGGTGTTCGCGTCTGTAAGCATCATTCTTGCAATCATGCATCTTATTTTCTCTCCACCTGAAAGCACACTCGCTTTTTTGAGCACTTCCTCTCCGCTGAAAAGCATCTTCCCAAGGAAACCTTTGAGATATATTTCCGAAGAGTCGTTGCTGTATTGGCACAGCCAGTCAACAAGATTGAGGTCTGATTCGAAGAACTCTCCGTTGTCGAGCGGAAGGTAGGCGTTGGTGATTGTCTGCCCCCATTCAAAGTCGCCGGCATCAGCCTTGCGGTTTCCCATGATGATTTCGAACAGAGCGGTCATGGCACGCGGGTCTCGGCTCAGGAAAGCGACTTTGTCACCTTTCTCGATCTGGAAATTAACGTCATCGAAAAGCACCTCTCCATCAATTGATGCCTTGAGACCTTTTACTTCCAGAATCTTGTTTCCTACTTCGCGGTTAGGAGTGAATATGATGCCGGGATATCTGCGTGAAGAAGGCTGGATTTCCTCGACATTCAGCTTCTCAAGCATTTTCTTGCGGCTTGTTGTCTGTTTGCTTTTAGCCACATTCGCGCTGAAACGCTGGATGAATTCAAGAAGTTCCTTGCGTTTCTCCTCGGCTTTTTTGTTTGCAGCCTGCTGCTGGCGCAGAGCGAGCTGTGAAGACTGATACCAGAAATCGTAGTTTCCGGCAAATATCGATATTTTATTGAAGTCTATGTCGAGGGTATGAGTGGAGACCGCGTTGAGGAAGTGGCGGTCATGACTCACCACGAGGACGGTATTCTCGAAGTTGGCAAGATAATTCTCAAGCCACGCCACAGTCTCGAGGTCAAGGTCGTTGGTCGGCTCGTCGAGAAGCAGATTGTCAGGGTTGCCGAAGAGGGCTTTTGCCAGAAGCACACGCACTTTCTCGTTTGCGCTCATGTCTTTCATAAGCATGTAATGGGAATCTTCCTTTATGCCGAGACCGGACAGCAGGGCTGCGGCATCGCTTTCGGCATTCCATCCTTCAAGTTCGGCGAATTTCTCTTCGAGTTCAGCTGCCTTTATGCCGTCTTCGTCAGAGAAATCGGGTTTGGCATATATGGCGTCTTTCTGCTGCATTATGTCCCAAAGCACAGTGTGACCGCGCAGAACAGTCTCTATGACCGTGCACTCGTCAAACTCGAAGTGGTTCTGAGAAAGCACGGAAAGGCGTTCTCCGGGTCCGAAAGTCACAGAACCTTGCGTAGGAGTTAGTTCTCCCGAGAGAATTTTCATCAGAGTTGATTTCCCGGCACCGTTCGCACCGATTATGCCGTAGCAGTTGCCACGGTTGAAAGTGAGGTTTACGTCTTGAAATAGCACGCGTTTTCCGAACTGCATGCAAAGGTTGTTTGTCTGAATCATTTTCTTTGGTTATTTGTGTTTTCGGGGCACGTTGACGTTGTGCTTGTCAAAAATGCGTTGTGCGCCTCTGTCGAAAAGTTGCCAGTGCGCTTTCTGGGCAGAGGGGATTTTCTCCGGCATCCAAGAGGGGATGACAGTAAAATTCGTTTTTCCTCCTGCCGGTTTTGCTGAGAAGAACGTGTCGTAATTAGCCTCCTTGAATCTCGCGGTTCCGTCTGAGTCACGCTCGATGACCGCCCGGACAAGAGCTCCGCCGCGGGTGTCGGCGGTTTTCATGTTCGATATGAAATTCCCAAGAGAATAGACAAGAAGCACATCTTTGTCATCTTTTTCATTGCGCACCACTTTCATGGGCTGTATCACATGCGGATGACCACCTATGATCATGTCGACACCCTGGTCAATCAGGAAATCTGCCATGCTTTCCTGATTCTTGTTCTGCAGCAGCACATACTCCACTCCCCAGTGAATGGTCACGACTGTTATCTCAGCCCCGGCGTCCTTGGTCTTTTTAATCTCTTCTGCCATTTTTGCACGGTCTATGAGCGAGATCTCGGCTCCTTCCGTGGGCAATATGCCGTTGGTTCCGTAAGTATAGTTCAGGAATCCCACTCGGAATCCGTTTATATTTTTTACGAACGGCACAAGAGAATCGCGCTGTGCGGCATCATGATAGGTCCCGATGTGATCCACGCCCAGAGAATCAAGGGCGGTCAGCGTGCGCCGTGCCGCTTTGTCGCGGCGGTCAAGGCAATGGTTGTTTGCTGTCAGAAACATGTCGAAACCGGCATCTTTGAGTGCCTGTGCATAAGAGTCCGGAGCCGAGAAGCAGGGATAACCGCTGTAAGACGGACCGCCTCCGAGCGGCACCTCAAGGTTGCACACCGCGTAATCTGCGGCAGTAATTTCCGGCGCTATATATGTGAAGCAGTCCGAATAGTCATAACAGTCTCCGCCTAATTCCCTGGCTCTGTCGAGTTGAGCCTGATGCTGCATGGCATCTCCGACAAACAGAAGCTCGGCGCGTTGCGGCTCTCCCGGTGCCACGGCACCGGTTATAAACGAAAGCAGGCTGAACAGAAGAATCGTCACGTCGGTGGATAGTTTTGGTTATGTGATGATTATTCGATTGTCTGGCGGGAATATGTGAAGCAGACGATTGCCTTGTCTGTATCGAGCTGTGTCACCGTGGGGCGACCGATGTATGGCGCGCAGCGGGTGACATAGGTTGTGGTTGACGTATATCCCGGCACTTCTTCCGTAGAGACAACCACAGGAACAAGCGAAAATTCCATATCTGCCGGATCAACAGCTTTGCCGCTGTCGATCAGTTCCAGTATATATTCGCGCATCCCGCTGAAGGTATAGCTCTTGCTCTCGGTATTATATGGTGCATAGAATGAAGTCTTTCCATCCGGAATCTTGTTGTCGCGGAAGAAAGCCTCGCGCTCGGAACTCTTCACCATAAGCAGGTGAGGAGCGGCATCAAGCCCGTAGTCGTTTTCAACGGCTTCTGCGGGAATCTCGAATGAAAGTTTGGAGACAACAGCAATACTATACAGATCCTTGTCGTATTTGTCGATAATCTCCTGTGCGGGGAATTTCACATTTACATAATATCCGCCGGGAGTCGTTATAATCGCTTTGCCGCTGTTCGCGAGTTTCTTCAGATAATCAGACACCTTGTAAGTCACCTTGTTTGCCGAGAGCACTTCCGGCTGCGAAGAGAACAGACACACGGAGTCGCGTGTGAGAGTAGGCACGTAGTGGTATTCTCCGGAATCATCGTCTTTTTTCTGATACACCTGTCTCATGTAGTGCCAGTAGGTGAAGAATTTCATGGATGAAATCACGCCGATACAGCCGTTTCCGAAATTCTGTTCCACATATACACCGGGGAAATACTGGGCGAAAGTCTGTGGCCATTGGAAGATTCCGGGGTTGTTTTTGTAGGCGTTGAAGACATCCTGAGCCATTTTCTTTGGAAGCATTATGGGAATGCGTATGCTCTCCTGCTTTTTGAAAAGAGAATCGTTCATGGAGAGTGCCGACAGAGTGTAGCTTCTGACTCCGAGGGGAGACGAGGGATCGTAATAACCATCGGGGTCGAACGCGCTGTTTATGTCAGACGGCAACTGGCGTGTAAGCCGGTAAACCTTCAGCTGCTGCGGTGCGAGGGAGTCTCCGGTCAGCGAACCTCTGGGCACAGTGAGAACCATTCTTATTGAATCGATGTCGTTTACCGTTATTGAATCCGGTATGTTCATCTTGGTTGCGCACATTAGCTGGCTCACGAACGAGCATTCGAGCGAACCGTATTCAGGCACGTTTATGCGTCCGAGCAGTTTTGTCTGAGTGCGCGAGTCAAATTCGGGCTCCATGATTGATGAAGCGTCAAGCTTCATTTCGAGGGTGTCTACTGTAATAGAGACCTCACCGTTAACGAGCGAGCCTCCGATAGGGCTTGTGCTGTCTTCGCACGATGCCAGAATTGCCAGCGGCAACAAAGCTGCTATGGCTTTATGTAATGCTTTAAGCTTCATTTCCTAAGATAGATTGATAGAATTGATGGTATTTGTCGGAGTTGTCCTCTTCCGGATTTAGCGAGAGCACGGGCATTCCGAGCTTTTCCACATATTCCACAAGTTCCGGATCCGGCGTGCGGTTATTGAAAATCACCGCGTCAGAGTTGGCGATTCCTATTTTGTGCAGGAGGTTGGTGTTTGCCGGGAGGTCGAGAAAATCCTTGAGGTCATTCCCTTTTATTCCGTCTTCACTGAGTTTCTTGAGAAATTCTGGATCTATGGCATCCGCAGGAGTCTCGTCAAGCAGAGAATAGACTATTTTGGTCCCGTTGAAAGACACACCGTCGGAAAAGACCTTTTTCACATACAACGGCACCAATGCCGCGATCCATCCTGATGTGTGCAGAATGTCCGGCTCCCATCTGAGCTTGCGCGCGGTGTCGACGGTACCGCGGGAAAAGAAAATAACGCGTTCGTCATTGTCGGGACGGTTTGTGCCGACATTGTCCACATCATCCTCAAGTTTCTGGAAATAATCGTCGTTGTCGATGAAATAAACCTGAATGCGAGAGGGCTGCATAGAAGCCACTTTTATAATGAGAGGATGATCGGCGTCTTTGATAGGAATGTTGATTCCGCTGAGACGTATCACCTCGTGCAGCTGGTTGCGGCGTTCGTTGACGTTGCCGAAATTGGGCATGAAGGTTCTGACTTCATACTTCTTGCCATGCATAGCTACCGGAAGATCTCGGCCTAACTGTGCAATCTCCGAGGCTGGGAGATATGGCGCTATTTCGGGAGAGACATAAAGGATTCGTTGTTTTGCCATATTGTTCGGTTTGCAGTGCTTATGGCTCTGTTCTCCACAGAGCGCACCAAGCGGATGCAAAGTTAATAAAAAAAATCGAGATTCCGGTGGTTTGCGGTCACGGTGCCGTGTTTCTGCTCCTTAAAATATGTGAAATTGGTCGGATTTGAGGATAATGACGTAAAAAATTTAGAAATTAGTAAGTTTTGATTAATTTTGCAGGTTGAAAAAATGAAGGAGTCGGAACAAGACGCCTTCTTAATTGAGTTTCGCAAGCATATGCCCGGAATGCACATGGATTCCATGTCGCTCATTCGGGTTGTCTGCGCAAATTGAAACCTGAATAAAATGATAATAATCAGAAAGGTCGCTGAACTCCTCGATTTTGTGGAGCTTCAGAAAGAACAAGGGAATGCTGTGGGACTTGTGCCCACTATGGGAGCTTTGCATGCCGGCCATTTGTCGCTTGTGGAGCGGGCTGTAAAAGAGAATCCATGTGTGATCGCGAGTGTATTTGTCAATCCGACGCAGTTCAACAATCCTACGGATCTCGCCACATATCCGCGCAAGGAGGAAGACGATTTCAAGATGCTTGCCGAGGCGGGAGTATCGGCAGTTTTCGCGCCTTCCGTAGAGGAGATGTATCCCGGAGGTCCGGAAGCTCAGCCGCGCCATGAATTCGAGCTTGGCACGGCGGCAGAGGTGATGGAGGGACGTTTCCGTCCCGGTCATTTTCAGGGTGTGGCACAGGTCGTGAGTCTTCTTTTCCGTCTGTGCAGTCCGACACGGGCTTATTTCGGAGAAAAGGACTTCCAGCAGATTGCCGTTATCCGCAATATGATCGAAACCGAGGGAATAGATGTGGAGATTGTGGCGTGTCCCATAAAACGGGCAGACGATGGTCTTGCACTCTCAAGCCGCAACGCATTGCTTTCCGAAGAGCAGAGAGCTGTGGCTCCTGAGATTCACAGGGCATTGGAATATAGTGTCGTATATTCGCGTGAACATAGTGTCGGAGCCACACATGACACTGTCGTGGAGCGCATCGATGCCGTGCCGTTTATGAGAGTAGAGTATTTTGAGATTGTAGACGCCCGCACGCTCCTTCCTGTGGAAGAGTGGGATGAAAGTCCGTGGATTGTCGGATGCATTACGGTCTATTGCGGAGATGTGAGACTTATCGATAATGTGACTTATAAAAAAGAGATTTGAGGATATGCTTATCGAAATGATGAAATCGAAGATTCACCGTGTTACAGTGACAGAGGCGAATCTTAATTATATAGGGAGCATCACGATTGACAAACGTCTTCTGGATGCCGCCGATATTCTGCCTGGTCAGAGAGTGTGGATCGTAAACAACAATAACGGCGAGAGGTTCGACACCTATGTGATAGAGGGAGAAGCTGACAGCGGTGTGATTTGTCTCAACGGTGCGGCTGCCCGCAAGGCGCAGCCCGGCGATGTGGTGATTATAATGACTTATGCCCAGCTCACTCCCGAGGAGGCAAAGACCTGGAAACCCAAGGTGATATTTCCCGATACAGAAACCAACAAATTGTAATTCCGTATGTTTGAAAATCTGTCGGAACGCCTTGAGCGTTCATTCAAGATATTGAAAGGTGAAGGCAAGATTACCGAAATTAATGTTGCAGAGACCCTTAAGGATGTAAGACGTGCATTGCTTGATGCCGATGTCAACTATAAGGTTGCAAAAACGTTCACTGACACGGTTAAAAAGAAAGCCATGGGTCAGAACGTTATCAATGCCCTCAAGCCGAAGGAGCTGATGGTCAAGATTGTCCACGATGAGCTGACGGAGATGATGGGAGGCACGGAAGCTCCTTTGAATCTTGACGGGAATCCGGCAGTTATCCTGATGTCGGGTCTGCAGGGTGCCGGTAAGACAACTTTCGCGGGTAAGCTTGCACGCAAGCTTAAATCTGCGAAAGGGAAGCGTCCGTTGCTTGTCGGTGCCGACGTTTATCGTCCTGCCGCCCGTGAACAGTTGAGAGTGCTCGCTGCAAGTATCGGTGTGCCTGTCTATACGGAAGAAGACAGTAAGGATCCTGTGCAGATCGCTCTTAACGCCATTGCTCATGCAAAATCGAATCATCTTGATTTGGTTATTGTCGACACTGCCGGACGTCTCGCTGTAGACGAAGAGATGATGGATGAGATCGAGCGCATCAAGAAGGCGATCAGACCTCAGGAAACATTGTTCGTGGTTGACTCCATGACCGGTCAAGACGCTGTCAACACGGCAAAGACATTTAATGACCGTCTTGATTTCGATGGTGTGGTCCTCACGAAACTTGATGGTGACACCCGAGGCGGTGCTGCACTTTCAATTCGTGCGGTGGTTGACAAGCCCATCAAATATGTCGGTACCGGTGAGAAGCTTGAGGATATCCAAGAGTTCAATCCCGAGGGTATGGCTAACCGTATCCTCGGCATGGGCGATATCGTGGAGCTTGCCAAACGTGCGCAAGAGATCTATGACCAGAAAGAGGCGGAAAGGATTCAAGAGAAGATCAAGAAGAATAAATTTGACTTCGACGATTTCTTGAAACAGATAGAGAACATCAAGAAGATGGGTAACATCAAGGATCTTGCCGCAATGATTCCCGGTGTGGGCAAAGCGATCAAGGATGTTGATATAGATAATAACGCTTTCAAGGGTATTGAAGCGATAATTCATTCAATGACTCCTTATGAGCGTCAGAATCCGGAAGTGATAAAAGGCACGCGCCGTCAGCGCATAGCTAAAGGTTCCGGCACATCGTTACAGGATGTGAACAAGCTGCTGAAGCAGTTTGAAGACACCCGCAAGATGATGAAGATGGCGACTTCAATGAAGAATCCTATGAAGATGATGCGCCAGATGAAGCAGCAGGGCGGACGCCGCTTCTAAAGATATTAAAAATAAAAAAGAGGGACAATGTCCCTCTTTTTTATTCCGGATATATCGGACATATATCCATTATTTCTTTTTCGAAAGAATCGCGGTTAATTGCCCGGTTACGCATTTCGGTCCTCCTGTTGAATATTGTCTGTTGAGAATAGAATAGGAGGGTCGCTATTTTTGTGCTGTCTGTAATTCCCATCCTGATCAGGGCAAGGATGCGGAGGTTGGCGTTCAGAAGTTCACTACTTTTAGGGCATATTGCCTTGTCTGGCTGTAGCAAAGTATTCACATTCTTTATAAAATCCGGATACAGCCGCAGGAAAGCTGTATCGAAGTTGAAGAATACCTCTCTCAGTTCAGCTTCCGAAGGTCTTGAGTTCGCTTGAAGCAGTTTTTGAAGCTCATTATACTGCCCCGCTTTCACTTTCGATGTTACTGTCAGTTGCATGCGATTGTATTTATCTATATATCCCGCGCATAGGTTAAGGAAGAGGTTGACGTATTGTTCACGTGAGCGGTTTGTTTCCTGAAGCTGTTTGTTGAATACCTTAAGCTGGTCGTTGAATGTAGACAAAGTCACGTTCCTGTTCCTGATTTTTCTTTTTTGCTCTATGATTATCGCTATCGCGATGATCAGTATTATCACTATTATTACGATTGTTACCAGATACAAGTGAAGTTGTTTGTTTTTTGCCAACACTGTTTCCTGATATGCCGTTGCAATGGCTGGAAGTTTCTTGCCGATTTCAAGTATCCTCAGCCTGTTGTTGTATTCCAGCGCATCATTCAGCGAATAGGTGAGATATGCATTAGCGCGTTCCAGATCTCCGTCTTCATTCTTGATCAATATAGCCACATCCTGCAAAGCAAGATTTTCCTTCAAGGGAATCATCTGATCGGAAATAGCTGCATTTATGAGCCATTTCCGATAGTTTGCCCTATCCTGCAGGTTGTTATATGCCTGTGCCAATGCGAACGCAGATTGAGCGTACAGACGAGAATTTTTAGGTTCTTTATCAACAACCTTTAGATAATTCTTTTTAGCCGTTTCAAAATCGTGGTTGAACATTAATGCTTTTTCTGCAATCCTGTAATTATACAGAGACGTGTTCCGTGGAGTTACTTGGATAAGGGAATCCAAGTATGTTTTGCTGTTGCGATAATAAATAGGGGCAAATGTCTTATCTTGTGAATATTCCGCCCATAATCCGTAAGTCCATTGGTATGCCTGATAATATTTTTCAAGGAGTGTGTCTGACAGGCATGAAGATTGAATTTTCTTAAGTTCATCGATTGCTTGACTGAAATGTCCGGAGGTGGCATATGACATTGACTTGTGTATTTTCACCTTTGCGTTAAGATCGTAGTCTCCCGTATCGGAAACAAGTTTTTCAGCCAAGTTGATATATTTCATTGCCGAGTCAAAACTGAGGGTCAGATACTCCTCGTAAAGTCTGTCGTATCCTTTAAGCTTATCCATTATCGGGGCATTCACCGGGATTCTGGATTTAATGCTGTCTATTCTGCGTTTTTTATTTTTGAGGAATGTATCCCTGATGCTAAGCACGGAATCGAGACTTGCAAGGTCATTTTGGGGCTTGGCGTAAACAGGGGATGTCGTCAACAAAACAAGGAGCATAAATATTGGGAACGTTCTCATTTTATTCATATCTCAGTTTATTTGTATGCAAAGATAATATAATTTTTTTAATACCCAATGAGATCTATCCTTCTTATTAACACTACCTGATTCCAAATTAACTTAATTTCTAATAAATTGATAATTAATGAATTACCCCCCCCGATGCGCTACTTGAACTACTTAAAACTACCTGCCAACTACTTGCTATTGATAATTGTACGTTGTGGTTATAATTTTACCACAAAATCAATAAACAATAATTAACCTAAATCTTTATGAAACCTTTTAATTTAACATTTGGACGGATGGTGCTTCTTGTGGCAATGTTGCTGCTGTCGCCGCATGCGTTCGCCCAGGTGAAAAAAAACTCAGGTACCGTGACTGACTCATCGGGTGAGCCGTTGATAGGTGCGAGTGTATTTGTTGTAGGAACCAATAAGGGAGCTTCGACAGATATGGATGGAAGATACACGATTGAGGCGAAAAGTAACGACAAGGTGCGTTTTTCCTATATCGGGTATAAGACAAAGACTGTTAAGATTGAGAATCGCACGGTTATCAATATAACGCTTGAGGAGGACAATACGGTGCTTGATGAGGTAGTTGTTATCGGTTACGGCACCATGGATAAGAAAGAGTTGACCTCAGCAGTGTCTCATGTCAGTGCAAAAGACTTCCAGTCCATAGCGTCGACAGACGTGTCTATGCTTATTCAGGGCAAAGTGCCGGGGCTTTCGGTTGTCAACACGGCTGCCGCCGACCCTAACTCGGCAGCGAGTCTCCAGATTCGTGGCGTTTCATCGCGCGAGGCTGGTCTTGGTCCGTTGATCGTGCTTGACGGTGTGCCCGGAGCAAGTCTCACCAATATCAATCCGAATGATATAGCATCTTTCGACGTGCTGAAGGATGGAGCCGCATCCGCTATTTATGGTACACGTGGTTCCAATGGTGTGATTATCATCACTACCAAGAAAGGTGCGCAGGATGGAAAGGTGCATACCACTTATTCAGGAACTTTCTCATGGGACAAGGCTAACCGTGACCTTGACATGATGAATGCTGAGGAATATAGGGCCTGGCGTATTCCTTCGGGTGATGCAGCAGTGGATCTTGGAGGTAATGATGATCTTTTCGATATGGTTTCCCAAACCGGTTTCAAACAGACGCACACTTTGACAATCAGCGGAGGTGGAGCCAATACAAATTATCGGGTATCAGCAGATTTTCGCAACGGAGACGGCGTGGAGAAACGAGGAAACCGTGAAGAATATGGTGCTCGTGCCACTATAAATCATGCTACCAAGGGCGGCTTGTTTAACGCCACCTTGAATGTCGCACCCCGTATCGTCTATCGCAAACTTGCTGATAATGACGTGTTCCGTCGTGCGATAGAAGCGAATCCGACCACACCTGTATGGGATCCCAATGTTCCCGGGAAATATTATGATTTCTCAACTGTCAATGGTTTCGTGAATCCCATGGAATCTATAGATCTTGTGCAAGACAAGAGTCAGGAGAAGGTGCTCGACTGGGACGCTACCGTCAAGCTTAATCTCCTTCCCCTTTTCCTTCCTAACGCAAAATACAGTCAGAATCTGTCGACTCAGATAACTTTCGCCGATCATCAATACAATAACGACGGCAGTTATTTCGAACCGTCGACAATGAATCAGAACCTTAAGATAAAGAAGAAAGGATATGCAAGCCGTACGGCTAACAATGCCCGTAGCATGAGTCTTGAATGGCTTGTTAATTATAATATCGGAATAAAGGATCATAATATCCGTGCCATGGCGGGTTATTCATACCAGTATTGGCAGAACTCAGGTTTCTCCGCCAATAACTATGACTTCGCCAACGACGGTCTCGGTGCTGACAATCTTGGTTCCGGAGAGGGCGCCAAGGAGGAAGGAGAGGTAGGCATGAGCAGTTACCGTAACGACAACAAGCTTATTGCATTTTTCGGACGTGTAAACTACGACTATGCCGGACGTTATCTCTTCACAGCTTCTTTGCGTCATGAGGGTTCATCCAAATTCGGAAAGAATCACAAATGGGGTAATTTCCCTGCCGTATCCGCCGGCTGGCGCATATCCGAAGAGGAATTTATGAAGGATACTTCCTCATGGTTGAATGAATTGAAGATACGTGCTGACTTCGGTGTCACCGGTAATCAGGAATTTGGCAGCTATCTGTCGCTTGACACAATGGGCTCTTTCGGCTATAGCTACTACAACGGACAGTGGGTGAAAGTGTGGGGACCCGGAAAGAATGTCAATCCAGACCTTCATTGGGAGAAAGGAAAGAACTGGAATATTGGTCTTGATTTCTCACTCTTCAATAACAGGCTCTATGGTTCGTTCAACTATTTCAACCGCCGCCAGCAGGATCTGTTAGGTAATTATCGGGTGCCAATGCCTCCTTATCTCTTCACTCACACCTATGTGAATGTGGGAACAATGAAGAACACCGGCTTTGAGTTCGATATCACCTTTAACGCCGTTCAGACACGTGATTTCACGTATACCATGAATTTCATAGGTACAACGCAATCCAACAAGTTTGTGGATTTCAGTAACTCCGAATTTGTAGGTAACGATTATTATGACGTTGCTTATACGGAAAATCCTTATCCGAATATTCCGCTCCAGCGAATTGAGAAAGGACGTTCTATCGGAAGTTTCTATATGTTCAAATATGCCGGTATCAATACCGATGGCGAATGGCTCATATATGACAAGGATGGAGACATCATCAAGGGTATTCAGGGTTCTGAGGCTGACCGCCAGTATGTAGGCAACGGCTTGCCCAAGTTCACGCTCTCTACAAGCCACAATTTCCGCTATAAGAATTTTGACCTTTCCCTTTTCTTCCGTGGTGCGTTCGGTTTTGATATATTCAACATCCACGACTTCTATTACGGCACACGCAATTTCCCCGGAAACATGCTGTGTAAGGCATATCAGAAGAATGAGAAGATTTCATCGAAACAGAATCCCATTGTTTCCGATTATTTTCTGGAACGCGGTGATTATTTCAAACTCGATCAGATCACGCTCGGCTACACGCTTCCCACGCCCAAGGCACGATTCATGGATCAGCTCCGAATTTACGGAACAGTCCGCAATGTGTTCACCATCACAAAATATAGTGGCATGGATCCCTCAAATTTCCAGATTAATGGTCTTACACCGGGTGCTCACGGCGGTCGTGGATATTATCCCACCACGCGTCAGTTCATAGTAGGCGTGCAGCTTGATTTCTAATTCCAAGTAAAAACCAAGAATTAATTAAAAATGAAACCATATAAATATTTAGCGGGCTTGGCTATGGCTACGTTGACATTGTCCGGATGTACGAATCTTGACGAGACAGTGTATGACCAGATAAGCTCCAACAACTATTTCAACACGAAAGAAGACGTAATTGCTATGGCGTTCCGTTCTTTTGAGCACGGCTATTGGACAATAGTGCCACGCTTCAGGATTCAGGAGCTTCCGGGTGACCAGCTTATCATTCCCCGGCGCGACGGAAGCTGGGACGATGGCGGTGTGTGGCGTCAGTTCCATTATCACACATGGACTCCCGATATAGCGCGTCATGTGCATGACGAATGGGATTCCTGTTTTGCAGGAATCGGACAATGTAATTTCGCTATTGACCGATTCAGCGAGCTTGGTCCTGCAAAATTCGGATTCTCTGAAGAGGAGTTCAATTCATTAAGGACACAGAACAGGGTGTTGCGTTGCTGGTATTATATCCGTCTGCTTGATGCATTCCGCAATGTTCCCTTCTCAGTGAGCTATGATGATCCGTCGAAGAACAGCATGGCTCAGGTTCCGCCGGAATTTATATTCAACTTTGTAGAGACAGAGCTTAAGGAATCCATTCCTTTGCTCTATAAGAAAGAAAGCCTTGGTTCCGGCTCTCAGTATGCCAATCTATGGACGCAGGGAGGAGCGGCAGCTTTGCTCGTGAGGTTGTATCTCAATGCAAAAGAATGGATAGGGGTTGATCGTCTCGCTGATTGTGAGAAGGTTGCGCAGGATATTGTTGACGGTGTTTATGGTGCCTATAAGGTTGATGACCGTTGGGATGCGCCTTTTGATTCAGAGAATGACAAATGCGACGAACTCGTATTCTTCTTCTCCGGATCTTGCAATTACACAAGCTGGCACTACAATCAACTATATAATTGGGGCGTGCCATCCAATTCAGAACTTTTCTTTAACGACTATAAGGTGAAGCATGGCGGACATAACGGAGAGTTTGTATGCTCGCCGAGTTATGACCCTACGGGCAAGCTTTATGATTTTGAACTCGGCATGACGGTGCAGAAATTCAGGAAATATCCCGGAGATGTGCGTCTGGCGAAATATAAGAACCTCGGAGGAGGTAAACGTGAGGGAATGTTCCTTTTCGGCAATCTTGAATATACTCAGAACGGAATTAAGCGTAAGTTGAAGGCTCCTGAGATGCCATATGACCTTTGCATCCGTGATGCCGTGGGACAGTTCCATTACATGAAAGAAGACAAATGGCTTACATCCGCGAATAGCGACATGACCACCGGTGATTATAACTCCGGATGGTACACGGTGAAGTATCCGATGTATAGCGACACGGATCCGGGTGCCGGAGAAAGTGACTTTGCGGAAATCCGTCTGCCGGAGATCATATATGCTCTTGCAGAGTGCAAGCTTCGTAAGGGAGATGCAACGGGTGCCGGTAAACTTCTCAACAGTGTGCGCCGACGTTATTATCCCCAGGCAATGCTCAGACATGTGCTGTATGCACCTGAAGGTAATGTGGATCTTGACATGGACGAGATGCTTGACGAGTGGGGACGTGAGTTCTTGGCAGAGGGACGCCGCCGTATAGATTTGATCCGTTTCGGAAAATTCTGTACCGGAAAATGGTGGGACAAGAATCCGGATGCCGACGACCATGCGAAGATATATCCTGTGCCGCGCGTTCAGATCACAACCAATCCCGCGCTCAAGCAGAACCCCGGCTATAATTAAACAGCTTCTAAATTGAGTAATGAATAACGAAATCAAAGACATGAAGATATTTAAATTAACATCGTTTGCAGCAATTGCAGCAATCATGCTTCTCGGTCTGTGCACTGCAAGCTGCGATGAAGAGAGGGATCTCGTGGTTATCGAGGGAAACATACCCATCAAGACATCCACTCTTTATATAGTGGGTGATGCCACACCTGCTGCATGGGATATCAATAATCCGGTGCTTTTGACAGCCAGCGCGGAGGATCCGCTTGTGTTCATATACGAGGGGAATCTGACAAAGGGTGAGATGAAGGCATATCTGACTCCCGGAAACTGGGATTCGCCATGCGTGCGTCCGATGACAGCCGGTTCTCCAATAAGTAAAGCCAACATTGACAAAGAGCCGTTTCAGCTTTATTCCGGAGGTGAAGACCTCAAATGGTCGGTGAAAGATTCCGGTAACTATCGGCTTGTGTTCGACTTGCGTAACTGGACATTCAGCACCACGTATCTCGGATTATGAGACTCAAGACTTGTAAACAGGTAGTTTTAGGTTGCCTATGCGGTTTCCTTGCCCCGGCTTTTTTGTGTCGGGGTGGGGAGATCCATACTCACAAAGCTCCGCTTTATTGGTCAGTTTATGAGTATGCCCGAGAAATGGAACTTGCAGGCATACCGTATCATGAGATGGATCTCTCTTCGGCTCAGTGGGATGCCGTGATCGACATGATGTCGACAAAATTCAAGTCTCATGGTTACGACATGATCTGTACTGACGGGTTCCTGCCTCAGACGGCACGAGACGGAAGTGTCTACATGACACATTACGGCTCCATGCCGTTGAAGACACTGATTTCCAAATGTCGGGTCAATGGCATGAGGGTTGGAGTCTACGACAATCCCTTATGGATAAAGGGAGATCTTGATGCAAAAGTTCCGGGTACGGATTATACGTTACGTTCCTTGACGCGCAATTCGCAGGATCAGGTGCTTTATCCGGAAGTTACGGATCGCCCCGATTTCACATGGGTTGTTACGGATCATCCCGGGGCGCGAGAATATATCGACGGATTTTTCAAGCATTACCATGACATGGGTGTGAATTTCGTAAGGATGGACTTCATGTGCTGGTATGAGGATGGCGATCCGGGACGCGATTATCCGGTGACGTGCGGTTACGGAAGAGAGCGTTATGAGCGCGGTCTTGCCTACATCTGTGAGTCTGCTTCCAAATACGGTATTTTCACATCTATCGTGATGCCTGAACTTTACAATGACGGCGAATTGGAAAGGAAATATTGCAACATGACCCGTATCGTTCAGGATACGAATATAGGAGGTTGGCATCATTTCTCCTCTTTCAACAGGGGTAAGATTTATGACCGCTGGCCTTATGCCGACAATCAGTTTGACGGCTTCACCCATTGGAGCCATATCGGAGGAAAGGGGAAGGTTATCCTTGATGGTGACTTCTTGCGTCTCAACAAATGTGATAATGATGACGAACGTCGTTCGCAGGTGTCGCTGCAATTGATTGCCGGTGGTCCGGTGGCGATTGCGGATACGCCGGAAACAATCGGTGACTTGTCCCAATTCTATACCAATGATGAATTGCTTGCACTGAATAAGGATGGCTTTGTGGGTAAACCTTTGTCCGATGTAGTCAACAGCGAGAAAAGTTGTCGCTGGTGGGGGACAATGACTAATGGGGACGTGGTTATTGCCATGTTCAACAGGGAATCGGTTTCAAGGACAATGAGTATGAATCTGGAGGAAATAGGTCTTGTAGGATCATATCGTGTCCGAGACCTTTGGGCACATGTCTATGAGGAGTCGGTGACCGACACTTATAAGGCTCAGATTCCCGCTCATGGCTGCAAGGTGGTAAGGCTTATGCAGAAGGATGCTCCTCATCCATCTGAGATTTTCCTTATCGGCAAAGCCACTCCTGCTTATTGGAATATAGATCAGGCAAGTGAAACGCTTCGTGAAGATGACGGCACGTTCGTTTACAGTGGCCCTTTGTTTCGAGGAGAGATAAGGTTTGTAAGCGAACGGGATTGGCATTCTGTAAATTATATGCCTGAACACAATGGCACATGGCTCACGGATGGAAACAAAGTTGAAGTTTTCAATGGAGATCCACATGAGCTGGCGAAGCATTGGTGGGTAAATGAAAGCGGCACATACGAGGTGAGAATCAAGGTGTCTGCTTCGGGCAATATGGCGTCAGTTTCGGCAATACGCATTGGAGATCTGCCTCCGATGGTGACTTTGCTTGGTGCCGCATCCGGCTTTTGGGAAAGCGCATACGCTCCGGTTATTTATCCTCAGGAGGGTTCTTCCGACATTTTCGTATGGGAGGGCGCGGTGAAACCTACTGCCGACAGGAAGCATTTCAAGTTTGCAGCAAGTCCCGGAGAACCGGCGGAAACAACATTCATGATTCCGGAAACGGTGGATTATAACGGAAATGTAAAGACTGTGAAATTAGGGGAGACCTATAAATACTGCGAAGAAACCGGAGGCGGCAGTGATCATTTCTGGGGATTCGCACCTTTGGATTGCGGTCATTGCAAAGTGATTGTCAATAAGTCTGACAAGACCGTGTCTTTTTTAGACAGACATACGTCGGCAATATGGCAGACCTGTGTTGATTCTGCACTGAAGGCTTATTTCCGGGGAGAAAACCTTATTGTGGAGAGTGCAGATGAAGAAGTGGAGGTTTATGACCTTTCCGGACGATGCATTGTGCGGACGGATACCGGCAGGCTTTCTGTGAATTGCCCGTCTTCAGGTATATATATCGTGCATTCAGGCGGTCACACTCTCAAACTTGTAAAATGATTAACCGAATCAGAATTTTTAATAAGTAAGTGTTGGAAATTAGCTTATATTAAATTTTAGGAGATTTTGAGATGATTTCATGATTCCGAAGAAGGAGCATAGCGGGCTATGCGACTGATGAGAAATCATGAAAGCATCCAAAAGATTCAAAATTTAAATAAGCACAGCATTTACTTATTATAAACTAATTTTCAATACTTACTTATGAAAAGATTAATTAACACGAAAAAGATAATAACAGCATTGTTTTGCGCCTCTATGGCGATTACGGTTTCGTGCAAGGACAATAACGTGGAGGGACCGGTGGAACCCACCCCTGATCCTGCTCCGGAACTGCCTGAATTGCCTGTTCCAGGTGATATTCATAAATATAAGGCTCCGCTTTATTGGACAATCTATGAATATGCACGAGAGATGGAGCTTGCCGGAATCCCGTATGATCAGATGGATTTGAGTTCTGATCAATGGGATGCCGTGATCGACATGATGGCTACTAAGTTCAAACCATATGGCTACAACATGATCTGCACTGACGGATTTCTTCCTCAGAAGGCAAGAGACGGAGGCATTTATATGTCGCATTATGGCTCGATGCCCCTTAAAGAGCTTGTGCGTCGTGCCAAGGAAAAGGGACTGAAGGTCGGTATTTATGACAACCCATTGTGGATCAAGGGGAATCTTGACAGCAAGGTGCCCGGAACAAATTATTCTTTACGCTCGCTGACACGCAACCCTCAAGATAAAGTGCTTTATCCTGACGTTACAGACAGGACTGATTTCACATGGCTTGTCACCGATCATCCGGGAGCACGTGAATATATCGATGGCTTTTTCAAGCATTACCACGACTTGGGTGTGGATTACATAAGGATGGACTTCATGTGCTGGTATGAGGATGGCGATCCGGGACGCGATTATCCGGTGACGTGCGGTTACGGAAGAGAGCGTTATGAGCGCGGTCTTGCCTACATCTGTGAGTCTGCTTCCAAATACGGTATTTTCACATCTATCGTGATGCCTGAACTTTACAATGACGGCGAATTGGAAAGGAAATATTGCAACATGACCCGTATCGTTCAGGATACGAATATAGGAGGTTGGCATCATTTCTCTTCTTTCAACAGGGGCAAGATATATGACCGCTGGCCTTATGCCGACAATCAGATGGACGGTTTCACGCACTGGAGCCATATAGGCGGAAAGGGGAAAATTATCCTTGACGGTGATTTCCTTCGCCTTAACAAATGTGCCAATGACGATGAACGCCGTTCACAGGTGTCACTGCAGCTGATAGCCGGAGGTCCTGTGACCATCGCCGACACCCCCGAGACTATAGGAAATCTTGACAAGTTCTATACCAATGAAGAGCTCCTTGCCTTGAATACCGACGGATTTATAGGAAAACCATTATCTGACGAGATCGATAGCGAAGGCAGTTGCATATGGTATGGCACGATGAGCAATGGAGATGTCGTGATGGCGATGTTCAACCGAGAGGAAGCTCCTCGCAAAATGAGCGTGAATCTTTCGGAAATCGGACTTTCCGGAGAATACAAAGTGCGAGACCTTTGGAAACATGCCGATGAATCCGCAGTTGAATCCGTTTTCACGGTTACTGTCCCGCGTCATGGTTGTAAAGTTGTTAAACTCACAAAATAAATTATTTAATTAACCTTAAAAGTTATGAAACAAAATTTACTTAAGGCGATGGCATTAGGCGGTGTCATGCTGTTGAATGCAGTCTCTATTTCTGCTGCAATTCCCGAACATCTTTATATGGTAGGCGAAGCTTCGCCAAGTCTGTGGCATATTGATCTGGCTCAGGAAATGACTAACGAGGGCGATGGGGTATTCAGCTATCGCGGTAACCTTTATAATCAGAACCTTCAGTTTATTTATGCAAGAAACTGGGGTGGAGTGCGTTATGTTCCGGAACATTCAGGCACATGGCTTATTAATGCACACGAGGCGAACGTTATAAGTGCTGTCGGGAATGAAAACCGTTGGTGGGTGACTGAGCCGGGAACCTATGATGTTAAAGTCTATTTTAGTGATAACGGTGAATCTGTGATGATAACTGCGCAATGGGTTGACGAGTTGTCTCCGTTGGTTGTTCCCCTTGGAGCTGCCACAAATCAGTGGGACACGGCATCTGTTCCTCCCACATTCAACATTTATCCTGAAGAAGGAACCGAGGATGTATTCGTATGGGAGGGTACGCTGTCTCCTAATGACGGTTGCTGTCATTTTAAATTTATCTCCTATCCGAGTAATTATTGGGAGACTTGGTTCTATGTTCCATCCGAATTGGATTTTAACGGAAACGTGAAGCTTGTAAAGGCGGGAGAAACATATCCGGTAAGAAGAACTTGGGGCAATAGTGAAAATGCTCAAGACCATTTCTGGGGATTCCCGGCAGAGGCATGCACTCCTGATAAAAAATATAAGGTGACACTTAACCTTGGTGAGAATACAATAAAATTTGAGAACATTGTAGAGTCAGGAGTTAATGAAATTGCCGGAACTGAATTGAAAGCAAGCTTTATAGGTGGTGACCTGGTTGTGGAGGGTGCTTCCGCCGGAATTGAAGTCTATGACATATCCGGTCGTAAGGTGGCTCAGTCAAATGGTGGCTCACTTACCGTTGCAGGTCTTTCCAATGGAGTCTATGTTGTGAAGACAGCAGGCAAGGTAGTCAAGATTGCGAAATAATCGTTTTGAATATTGAGGCTTTAGGTTTTTTTTAAAAGGTCTTTAGAGTCTTTAAGGTCTTTAAAGTCTTTGTGAAAAACCTAAAGCTTCTTTTAATTTTATTGTCGGTTTTAACTAATCATACTAAGTAAGTGTTGGAAATTAGCTTATATTAAGAAGCTGTTTAAAAAATAAAAGTTAAATTTGGGGCGGCTATCTTCGAGTTAAAATTCATTTAAGGTAAAGAAGCTGGCTATGCGACAGATGAGAAATCATGAAAGCATCCAAAAGATTCAAAATTTAAATAAGCACAACATTTACTTATTATAAACTAATTTTCAATACTTACTTATTCTTAATTATTCTTTTTAATAGGCATGAGGAAATTTTTAATGACGATTCTGGCGGCTTTTGTAGTTTTTAATCTCTATTCGGGAAATTACAAGTTGTCAGAGATCAATATCCGGGATCCGTTTATTCTTACAGACACCGTTGAAGGACGGTATTATATGTATCGAACTTCCGATTCCATAGATTCCAATGGAAAAATCAGGGGTGGTGTAGAAGTTTTCATGAGCCGTGACCTTGAAAACTGGGAAGGACCGAAGACGGTGATGCGCATACCAGACGGCAACGCCTTGACCGGAACGGTATGGGCTCCGGAGGTGCATGCCTATAATGGACAATATTACCTTTTCGCCACGATCAACAGTGACATAAAATGGAAAAAAAGTCAACCCGGCTGGGGCGATTTCACTTTGCGCGGCACTCAGATATTTCATTCCACTTCACCGGAGGGACCTTTCGTGCCTTTTGACAAGTTTCCTCACACCCCCGACATGATGGCACTTGACGGCACGCTCTGGGTTGAGGATGGGAAGCCCTATATGGTCTATTGTCATGAATGGGTGGAATTGGGCGACGGCACCATGGAACTTATAGAACTTACGCCCGACCTTTCCAAGACAATAGTGCCGTCAAAAGTCCTTTTCAATGGCTCCGCTCCGGAATGGTCAACGGGTATGCAGCCGTCTCCCGGCTCGCCACGTGGATACGTCACTGACGGATGCTACCTTTACCGCACGGGAAAAGGGAAGCTGCTGATGATCTGGTCAAGTTTCGGCAAAGACGGTTACGCTATCGGTATTGCCGAATCGGCTACCGGCTCAGTGAAGGGACCATGGATCCAACATGAAAAACCTTTCTTTCCCGATAATGGAGGGCATGGGATGATTTTCAAGACCCTGTCAGGAGACCTCTGTCTCATCCTGCATCAGCCCAACGATCCCTTGGGTGCCGAACGGGCACATATCTATCCTCTTGAAGACACAGGCGACACCCTAATGTTAAAATCAAAATCCAATCATACCAAATGAAACCACTGCAAACCTGCCTTCTTGCCGCCTCTGCAATCCTGGCGCTCAACGGCAACGCATCTATCTACAGGATTGTCTCTCCATCCGGAACCGTGACTGCGGAGATTATCAACGACGGTGACCTGTCATGGCGCGTCAGCCATGACGGAAAGGAGGTCCTTTCGAAATCCCCCATATCAATGACCCACACCGACGGCACAGTCTGGGGACAAGGAGCACGCGTGTCCGGATCCTATAAAACTTCAGTCAACAACACCATAAACGCTCCATTCTCACAGTCTTCAACCATGCCCGACAGCTATAACGGAATCACGCTGAAGATGAAAGGAGACTGGAGTCTGGAATTTCGTGCCTACGATGACGGAGTGGCATATCGTTTTGTCAGCAACCGCAAAAAGCCTTTCGAGATCACTGCCGAGCAGGTTGAGTTCAATTTCCCGGATGATTTCACGGCAACCGTGCCGTATGTGCGTGGCGGTTCCGATGAAGACATGCAGTCGCAATTCTTCAATTCATTTGAAAACAAGTATACCGTGACTCCGCTATCCGGATTGAATCCACGTCGCTTGTCATTCCTTCCACTTGCCGTCAATGCAGGTAACGGGATAACCATAGCGATCACCGAGACTGACCTCCGGGATTATCCCGGACTTTACCTCTACAATCCGGACGGGACCATGTCGTTGAAGGGTAAGCATGCTCCATATCCAACAAAGACCGAAGACGGAGGATACAACAATATCCAGTCGGTCGTTACGGCTACTGCCCCATATGTCGCCAAGGTGTCATCTCCACGCACATTTCCATGGCGCATCCTCGCCATCGGGAAAGACACTGGAATCGCCTCCACCAACCTCAGTTACCTTCTTGCTGAGCCTTCGCGCATAGCGGACACTTCCTGGATCAAGCCCGGCAAAGTTGCCTGGGACTGGTGGAACTGCTGGAATATTACCGGCGTTGACTTCGAGGCAGGCATCAACACGCCGACCTACAAGCATTATATTGACTTCGCTGCCGATAACGGCATAGAATATGTCATCCTTGATGATGGTTGGGCTGCAGGAAAAGGGGAGGATCTGTTTGTCATAAATCCCGATATAAATCTTGAAGAAATCATTTCATATGCCAAAGGTAAAGGTGTCGGCATTATTCTCTGGGCGGGTTATCGCGCATTCGAACGTGATCTTGAAAAAGTATGCAGGCATTATTCGGAAATGGGAGTCAAGGGTTTCAAGGTGGATTTCGAAGATCGTGACGACCAGCTCATGACAACTTTCAACCATCGTGCCGCCGAGGTAGCAGCCAAGTATCATCTCGTGCTTGACATTCACGGGGCATACAAGCCCGCCGGCATCAACCGGACATGGCCTAATGTCCTGAACATGGAAGGTGTCAACGGGCTTGAGAACATGAAATGGTCAGACCTTGACACATTCGATATTATACAATACGACGTGACCATGCCCTATCTCCGTCAGATAGCCGGTCCGGTGGATTATACGCAAGGCGCGATGAATAATGCTAACAGGCAGAACTTCCGTCCCGTCCATACGCAACCGATGAGCCCCGGCACACGCGCACACCAGCTTGCCCTCTATATGGTTCTATATTCCCCTCTGAACATGCTTTGTGACTCCCCGTCCAACTACCGACGCGAGCAGGAATGCACCGACTTCATATCGTCCGTACCCACCGTATGGGACGAAACCGTGGTTCTTGATGGCAAGATGGGTGAATATATAGTCACGGCGCGCCGCAAGGGAAATGAATGGTACATCGGTGGTATTACGAACTGGATACCACGGGAACTTGAAATAGACCTCACTCCCCTCAGACTGGGGGGCACCCGTGAGATGACACTCTTCACAGACGGGGTGAATGCTCACCGCAACGGCAACGATTACCGGAAGGAGATCGTATCCCTGAAAAATGAGAGGTTCCTAAAAGTGAAGCTTGCGCCAGGTGGCGGTTTCGCAGCCCATATAAAATGAACGAACAATAAAAATTGATTAACCAAATATTATTATGAGACGAATAATAAACATTGCAGTGGCGTTTGTATCCGTATTCTCCATTTCTGCAACTCGGCATAACCCGGTTGCAAATCCGGAGGCTGTCGTTACGGAAGGAACTGTACGTTTCACGGTTCTCACACCGGAGATGATCCGTATAGAATACAGCCCCTCGGAAAAGTTCGAGGACAGGGCAACATTTACTGTAGTTAACCGTAACCTGCCTGTGCCACATTTTACAAAATCGGAGGATAACGATTTCCTATACATAACAACGGATAAACTCAAACTGAGATACCGCAAGGGCACAAATCCCTACTTCGAACCTAACCCTCCGGGTAACCTCAACATAACTATGGACCTTAACGGCACACCCGTGACATGGTTCCCCGGACAGGGAGACGGTCGCAACCTCAAGGGCACCTGCCGCACACTCGACCGTTGCTTCGGTGATGGCTACCGCTCGCAGTTGGAGAATGGCCTGGTTTCACGTTCGGGATGGGCTGTGATTGATGATTCTCCTCAATGTGTGCGTCCCGACGGGAGTCGTTCGCTCGCCCTCGTTCCCGACGAGACGGGTGTAGACTGGGTTGCTCCTCGCGATGACAAGGCTGCTCTTGACCTATATTTCATGGGTTACGGGCATGACTACAAGCAGGCGCTTAAAGATTACACGCTCATCGCCGGTAAGATGCCGTTGCCTCCGGACTATGCTTTTGGCTACTGGTATAGTAAATACGAGAACTATTCCGCTGATGATTACCGCAACATCATCAAGAACCTCAAAGACAATGACATTAATACAGACGTCATCATTCTTGATATGGACTGGCATTGGAACGGAGACCCCAACCCAAAGATGTCTAACGGACGTGGCGGTTGGACAGGATGGAGCTGGAACACTAACCTGATTCCTGACCCAACAAAATTGCTGAAAGACATACACGGCAGCGGACTTCACCTCGCGCTCAACCTCCACCCCGCCTTGGGTGTGGACTCATCGGAAGACATCTTCCGGGGCATGGCAACGGACATGGGGCTGAATCCCGACACCACTAAAGTGATTCCATGGAAACTCGAAGATACAGATTTCTACAAGGCATTCGCAAACAACTTCCTGCGTCCGTTCGAGAAACAGGGCGTTGACTTCTGGTGGCTTGACTGGCAGCAACACCTCACCAGCCCCTACACCGATGGGCTCGGAGAGACTTTCTGGTGCAACCATGTTTTCTTCAATGACATGAAGAAAAACCGTCCCGACCGCCGTCCGATGATCTTCCACCGCTGGGGCGGACTCGGCAGCCACCGTTACCAGATCGGTTTTTCCGGCGACACTTTCATCAACTACGCCTCGCTCGCCTTCCAGCCTTATTTCACCGCCACTGCATCCAACGTGTGCTACGGCTATTGGGGACATGACATAGGTGGGCACATGTATGACAGCAGCTATCCGGTTAACGATCCCGAACTTCTTCTCCGCTGGTTCCAGTTCGGAGTGTTCACGCCGATCTTCCGTAGCCACGCCGCCATAGGCACATGGATCAACCGCCAGATATGGACCTACGACAATTTCCCTCAGCTCAATGCTACAGTTAAACTGCGCTATGCACTGTTCCCCTATATCTACACCATGGCACGCAAGAGCTATGACAGCGGTGTCGGCATATGCCGTCCGATGTATTACGACTATCCCGAACAGGACGAGGCATATACTTTCGAAGGTCAGTATTTCTTCGGAGACGATATTCTTGTTGCCCCGGTAGTGGAACCATCCTCGGCAGGAGTGAGCAAGAAGCGTATCTGGTTCCCCGAAGGTAACTGGTGGTCGGTTGCTGACAACAGGATGATCGAAGGAAACTCCATACAGACACTTGACTTCACACTCGATCAGATACCATATTTCTACCGCGAAGGCGCTATAATCGTGAACAATCCCGCGGAAGTGAAGAGCACTACCGAACGTCCGGAAAAGATGATTGTCAACATTATTGCAGGGAAAGACGGCGAGACTACTCTCTACGAAGATTCCGGTGATTCCAACGATTATGACAGTAACTTTGCCAACACACGTTTTTTCCAGAAGACTGTCGGTTCAACGGCTATCTATACAATAGGAGCACGCGAGGGCACTGCTGACCGTCTTCCTTCCAAACGCGGCTATCAACTTCGCATCTACAACACGGATGCGCCTGCAGGCGGGAAAGCCAAAGTTGACGGCAAGAATGTAAAGGCGGTATATGACTCTGCAGCGCGTTGCACAATTGTTGATGTGCCGTTGGCAAAATGTGACAAACAGCGTGAAATCACAATAGAATATTAAAATATTTGATAAGTAAGTGTTGGAAATTAGCTTATATTAAATTTTAGGAGATTTTGAGATGCTTTCATGATTCAAAATTTAAATAAGCACAGCATTTACTTATTATAAACTAATTTTCAATACTTACGTAATGAATAAGTATTTTTTAGCGGCGGTTTTATTTGCCGGGGCGATTAATCTCGCCTCAGCTTATAAGCCTGCCGGAAACAATATAATGACGACATGGGGCGAGAATATCGACCCCGCAAATATCTGGCAGGAATATCCGCGTCCGATAATGGAGCGCGAGGATTGGCGGAACCTTAACGGACTGTGGGACTATGCGATAGTCTCCAAGGATTCTCCCCGACCAAAGGAATGGCAGGGTGAAATACTTGTGCCATTCTGTGCAGAATCAGCATTGTCGGGTGTTGGGAAAGAGGTAGGAGAGGAGAATGCCCTGTGGTATAAACGCAGTTTTTCCGTTCCCTCTTCCTGGAAAGGCCGCGACGTGATGTTGAATTTCGGAGCGGTAGACTGGCAGACGGACGTGTGGGTGAACGGAGCCAAGGTTGGCTCGCACACAGGCGGTTACACCCCGTTTAGCCTGAACATCACCCAGGCTTTGAAATCCAAGGGAGACAATGAGGTTGTTGTCAGGGTTTGGGATCCCACCGATAAAGGTCACCAGCCGAGGGGGAAGCAGATATCAAAACCCGAACTGATATGGTACACACCGGTGACAGGTATCTGGCAGACGGTGTGGCTTGAACCGGTGGAGCGGAAACATGTAGCCGGTCTGCGTATACTTCCTGATATTGACAGAAATACTCTCAAAGTGGATGTAAATCCATCTGAAAAAATCAGCAACGGCATGGTGGAGGTGGTTGTCAAAGACAATGGAAGGCAAATAGCTTCCGGGCGCGCTGTTACGGGAGAGTCTGTAATTGTAGATATGCCTTCTGACATAGAATTATGGTCACCGGAGAATCCGAAGCTCTATGATCTTGAAATCAAGCTAATGTCAGATGGCAAGACGCTTGACAAGGTTGACAGTTATGCGGCAATGCGGAAGTTCTCGATGAAAATGGGTGACAAGGGGGTTGTGCGCCTTCAGCTTAATAATAAGAACCTTTTCCATTACGGACTGCTGGACCAGGGATGGTGGCCTGACGGTCTATACACCGCGCCATCTTACAAAGCAATGGTCTTTGACGTGGACAAGACAAAAGACTGGGGCTACAATATGATCCGCAAGCATATAAAGGTTGAGCCCGCATTGTGGTACACTTATTGTGACCGTAACGGCATCATCGTTTGGCAGGATATGCCGAGCGGCGACAAAGATCCGGAATGGCAAGGACGTAATTATTTCGACGGCGAGGAACTTGAGCGCACTCCGGAGAGCGAGGCTAACTACCGCAAGGAATGGCGCGAGATCATGGACTGTCTCTACAGCTATCCCTGCATCGCCATGTGGGTGCCGTTCAACGAAGCCTGGGGACAATTCAAGACCAAAGAGATTGCGGACTGGACTAAAAATCATGACCCGTCACGTCTTGTGAACCCGGCGAGCGGAGGCAATTTCTATCCTTGCGGTGACATATTGGACGTGCACTGCTATCCCTCACCTCCCGTGACACATGTCTATGACGCGAAACGAGCGAACGTGCTCGGCGAATACGGAGGCATAGGAATGGTGGTCAACGGTCATATCTGGGCACCGGACCGTGAGTTCAGCTATATCAACTGCAAGACCCCGGCGGAGTTGACTGACCGCTATATCGGCTACGCAAACTATCTTGACCATCTTGCCAAGGAATGGTTTGTAGGTGCTGTGTATACGCAGACAACGGATGTCGAGATTGAAGTTAACGGACTTATGACCTACGACCGCAAGGTGATAAAGATAGATGAAGACAGAATCCGGGAGGTTAACAAAAGGATAATAAAGAATCATAGCAAATGAAAATTTTGTCAGTAATTGTATCGGCAACCGTGATAGTTGTGTCATCGTTGACGATGCATGCGAAAATAGAATTGCCATCTGTCTTTTCCGACAATATGGTGGTTCAGCAGAATGCAAAGTTGACGGTGGCAGGAAAGGCAAAGCCATTGTCGACGGTAACATTCCGTTCCGATTGGGAGGGCGGAGAATGCAAAGCCAAAGCCGACAAGGAGGGACGTTTTGTTATGAAGGTTCCGACTCCTCCTGCGGGAGGTCCCTATACCATCATCGTTGATGATGGCACCGGAGAGAAGAAAATACTGCAGAATGTCTTGTCGGGAGAGGTGTGGCTTTGCTCCGGACAGTCGAATATGGAATTTCCCGTGAAAGGAGACTGGGCACAAGTGATGGATGCAGATCGTGTCATTGCCACGATGCAACGTCCGGCACTCCGCCTGTTGCAGATCAGGAACACGACTTCCGTAACCCCCATCGATGACGCTTCTGTTGAATTTGGTTGGGTGGAATCATCTCCCGCTGCAGCTTCATTCTCAGCTATCGGCTATCTATGCGGCAGGATGCTTCAGGATTCATTGAATGTCCCTGTTGGCATAATTGATGCCACATGGGGTGGCACACCTGTGGAAGCATGGACTCCAAATGAGTATCTCAAGGAGGTCCAGGGATTTGAATTTTACCACGAACAGCTCGCAGCAGGAAAGGATGAGCAAGGTTTGATAGATGCCGCAATGGGAAAGGTATATGAAGGCTATCGCAATCCGGAAAAAATGTCTTATCCCTATGACAAGGCGGTAATGCAGAAAGGTAAAGCCTGGGGAAAGATGCCTGTGCCGTCTTTGTGGGAAAACAATGTGCTCCCCGGTTTCGACGGGATTGTTGTCATGCAGTTTGAGCTTGACCTGCCTGCGACAGCCGCCGGAAAACCGTTGCAACTGTGTCTTGGAGCTGTTGATGATTGGGACATGACTTATTTCAACGGCAAACTTGTGGGTAGTGGACGTATATTCGACCAACAACGAGACTACCGTGTTGACGGAAATCTTGTAAAGGGGGGTAAAAATGTCATTACAGTCGAGGTTATCGACAATGCCGGCGGAGGTGGTATATGGAAATCCTCCTGTGCTGTCGTTGACGGAACAAGGTATAGCCTTGACGGGGAATGGAGCTATGCAGTGCTTTCTGACTTCTCACAAATGGACATGGCTTATCAGCTGCCGGATACTCCACATTATCCGTCGGTGCTATATAATGCCATGATCGCGCCATTGACAGGGATGCCCTTGGCAGGGGTGTTCTGGTATCAAGGGTGTGCCAATGTAGGGCGAGCCGCACAATATGAAGTGTGTTTCAAGAATATGATAGAGGGTTGGAGAAAATCTTTTGACAATTCTTCCCTCCCTTTCTATTTCGTGCAGTTGGCGGGATTCCAGCAACCTGTAACGGTGCAGCCTGATTCAGAATGGGCTTTGTTGCGCCATGCGCAGTCGAAGGCTCTTCAGTTGCCGAATACCGGAATGGCAACAGCCATAGATCTCGGTAACCCGGTGGATATTCATCCTGCAAATAAGCAGGAAGTGGCGCGACGGCTGTCGTTGCTTGCCCTTGACAAGACATATGGTCGAACTCAAGCATGTGAGGCTCCCCGCTGTGTTGATACTAAAATCGGCAAAGGGTATATAGACCTTACTTTTGACAATGACATCAATACGGAAGGAGGAGTGGCTATAGGCTTTATCATAAAAGATAAATCCGGAAAATGGGCATATGCCAATACGCAGATTGTTTCTAACAAGACAATTAGATTATCTTCACCGTTGATAAACAATCCGATAGCCGTCAGATATAACTGGGCGGACTATCCCGGTGGAAATCTAACCGGAAGAACCTCTGGCTTGCCCGTGACACCTTTCGCAACAGATATTTGAAATCTGTTTTAAAGCAATTTATTAGATTTTTAGCACTTATTTGTGTTAAAAATAACTTATATGGCGTGAAATGTGTTATAGATTGTTAATCAGACTGTGTATATCCGCTATAAATAAGTCTTTTAAATAGAGAAGTTATTCTAATAACTTCATAAATAAATTCCATGGCTATAAAATATAATATCATATCATGAAACAAAAATCTTTATTGTTGGCAATCGCTGCGTCTGCAACCTTATTATGTTCAGCGGCAGGTCTATTGCCTTATCAGAATACATCGCTTCCTATTGAGGAGAGGGTCAATGACGCTCTGTCACGGATGACTACCGCGGAAAAGGTGGCGATAATCCACGCACAATCGAAATTCAGTTCGGCAGGCGTGCCTCGTCTCGGCATTCCTGAGCTATGGTGCACCGATGGCCCTCATGGGGTTCGTCCTGAGGTTCTTTGGGATGAATGGAACCAAGCCGGTTGGACCAACGATTCTTGCACGGCTTTCCCGGCACTGACTTGCCTTGCGGCTACATGGAATCCTGAGATGTCGGCTCTTTATGGTAAATCTATAGGTGAGGAGGCGAGATACAGGGAGAAAGATGTTCTGCTTGGTCCCGGTGTTAATATCTATCGCACTCCGCTTAACGGCAGGAACTTCGAATATATGGGAGAAGATCCCTATTTGGCAGCCGTAATGGTGGTTCCGTATGTTCAGGAGCTTCAGAAAAACGGAGTGGCGGCATGCGTGAAACATTATGCACTCAACAATCAGGAATACTTCCGCCACACTGTGGATGTTGACCTTAGCGACCGTGCGCTTTATGAGATATATCTCCCTGCATTCAAAGCTGCAGTGCAGAAAGGGGGAGCATGGTCTATAATGTCGTCCTACAATTTATATAAAGGTCTTCATGCCGGTCAGAATCCGCGTCTGCTTAAAGAGATACTACGCGATGAGTGGGGATTTGACGGTGCGGTGATATCAGATTGGGGTGGCGTGCACAATACTGCTCAGGCAATTACAGGTGGTCTTGACCTTGAATTCGGTTCATGGACCAATGGGCTTTCCGAGGGTAAGAAGAATGCCTACGATAGTTATTATCTTGCAGATCCTTACCTGAAGCTCATAAGCGAGGGGAAGGTAGACACCAAGGAACTTGACAAAAAGGCGGCAAACGTGTTGCGCCTGATTTTCCGCACTGCCATGAATAATGAAAAACCATTCGGGTCTCTTAATACTCCGGAACATGTAGAGGCAGCGAGACGAATTGCCGGAGAAGGGATTGTGCTCTTGAAAAACGAAGGCGCTATTCTCCCACTTGATATGAGTGGCAAGAAGATTTTAGTGGTAGGAGAGAACGCTATAAAGCCTATGACTGTGGGCGGTGGAAGCTCATCGCTGAAAGTCAGGGAGGAGGTGTCTCCTCTTGAGGGATTGAGAAGACGTTTCGGGAAGGTTGCGGAAATTACCTATGTGCGTGGATATGCAGGAGAGCAACTTAAAGATCATGACGGTATGAAATTGCTTGACATTTCAGATAATCGTTCTGAAGAGGAAATGATATCTGAAGCTATTGCTGCTGCAAAAAATGCCGATTATGTGATCTTTGTAGGTGGCCTCAATAAGAATCCTTATCAGGATTGTGAGAATACCGACCGTGCAGGTCTGGGTCTTCCCTATGGACAGGACAAGGTAATCACTGAACTTTCCAAAATAAATAGGAATGTCATTGTTGTAAATATCTCCGGTAATGCGGTCGCAATGCCTTGGATCAAGGATGTTGCAGCTGTAGTGCAGGGTTGGTATTCAGGTTCTGAGGCAGGTAACGCAATTGCTGATGTCCTGTCGGGTGATGTGAATCCTTCGGGCAAACTGCCGTTCACATTCCCGGTGCGGCTTGAGGATGTAGGGGCGCATGCCATGGGTGAATATCCGGGTAACGCCGATGCCTTTAAATGTAATAAAGACACGATGCCGGAATATTACAAGGATGATATTTTTGTTGGCTACCGTCATGCCGACAAGATAAAGAATGCCCCTCTTTTCCCATTCGGACACGGACTCAGCTACACCTCTTTCGAATATGGCAAACCGATGGCTGACAAGAAACAGATGGATGCTGACGGAACTATAACATTCTCCATAAATGTCAAGAACACGGGGAAGATTGCCGGGAAGGAGACTGTGCAGCTCTACATATCAGATAAAAAATCATCCCTTCCGCGACCTGTGAAGGAGCTGAAGGGATTCAGTAAGGTGGAGCTTGCTCCCGGTGAAGAAAAAACCGTAACCTTCATCGTTGGCAAAGAGGAATTGAGTTATTTTGACGATGCGAAACATGCATGGGTTGCAGAACCCGGCACATTCGAAGCATTGTTTGGCTCTTCCTCTCGTGACATTCGAGGTTCTCTGACGTTTAAGCTGACCGATTGATCGAGTTTTATTACTATAGATTATCTTTTTATTCCAATAAGGGAGAGGTTGTCACGGACAGTCTCTCCCGCTATTTTTTGAAGGTAGAGGGCTGTGGTTTCGGGGAGGCCGGCTTTCGCGAGGCTGTCGATACGTTGTGCATACGGGTAGACGTTTTCAAGCACTTCGCGAGTTGAATATGAAGGTATATAGCTCGCATCCTGTATTACCACGTAGTCGAAGCCGCCATCGGCAAGTGTCTCTGTCAGGAATTTGTGTTTAAGATGTCCTTTCAGGATCTGTCCTCCTTTCGTTTAGGGGCGGCTTTCCACTTGAAGCCGCCCCTATTTGTGGTTGTATATTTAATGTGGTTGTCTTTATGGTCTTTTTTGATCTGCTCTGTTTGAGGGGTCAGAAGGGGAAGTTGAGACCGAAGTTGAAGGAGGCGTTCGAGTTAAGGGGTATCATCTGTTTGCTCAGCGTGCCGAGCGTGTGATCCATTCCGAGAAAGAGGTTGATACCTGTGGCATGCAGGTTTATCATCCAGCCGAATCCGACACCGTATGTTCCGGCAGCGACATTGACGTCGGCAGAGAACACCTTGACGGGTGCTATGTTTGCCGACAGACGGAATTGAGTCCATGAATAGGCGCCGTTTATTCGTGTGGAGTTCAATAGCCCGAAATGCAATTTGCGGTATACCGGCAGCTCATAGTCCACGCCAAAATTGAGAGTAGCCGCGAGAGCTCTTGTGTATGAACTTTTCTCACCCATATCTTTGAGCTGGTAGAGTCGGGAGAGGTCATCCTTCATGTTGTCAAGTTCATTGTCGAAAGAATTGTCGGCATCCCCGTCCGTGCTGAATGTGTAGGCATCGGTGGTGAATGTCCGGGTTCCGTCAGTCGATGCCCATTGTGTCTTTCCCCATGACATGAAACCGAGGTCAAGCACAGCTGCCGAAAATTTGAAATCGGTCCATTTGTATTCGGCTCCGAGATCGAAACCGAGTCCGTATCCGTTGATGCCGAAGCCGTCATCAAGATTGGCGCCCGACACGTATTCACGCGGTGCTCCGCCCTTGTTTCCGGAAGGTGTATAAATCTCTTTCTCGAAGCGAAGTCCTGTCACCGAGGCGTATATGTCGGCATTGGTCCGTGCCGTCCAGCCGTTTTCGCCTAAAGTGAGATCCGCTTCATTGAATCTTATGTCAACGCTGCCCACTCCGACGAGGAATTTAAGCGAAGCGCCTACCCTTAGCCCCGGAACTTGTTTTATGTCGCGTGAATGGTTTAGTGCCACCGATGCATAGGCGTTGGCGTATGCGAACATATTGTGTATGTCATATGTCTTGTTTGATATCCCTTCTTTAGCGAGCGAGAAAAATGCTTTCGGAAGAGAAGCTTCAAGGTTTGCAGAAGCCGAGAGGGTTATGGTGTTGAATCCTCCGAATCCTTTGAACCCGACAGAAAGGAGGTTTATTTTATTGTTGGTTCCGATTTTGTTGCGGTTGCCGAACTTGCCCATTGCTTCGGACACGGAGATTCCGGGATTGGTGAAGAGCATTGTCTTTCCTCCATCGGGAGATTTGTAGAATATGTCGGAGAGATGCAAGGTTCCGCGTATTGCAGTGTTGAAATTGCCGATGACGGGCATGGAGACAAATCCTTTGCTGTTGCCGAACGCAGGGTTCATTTCGTAGCGATACGTATAGTTGTCGAGAAAATATCCGGAGTATGAGTTCTGTGCATATGCAGAATTGTATGCCGCAACCACAGAAGCAAGTATAAGTAATTTCTTGAAAGATTTCATGTTGTTAAGTTTTATTTGAGTGGTTGCGAGGATTAGAATTCAGTTGTGTATGATCCCGATATTCGGGCGCGAAGGTTTTCAAAGCGTATTGTCTGCGACGGAGCCAGAGCATCATCGGAATCCGGATTAAGAACAGCCTCGAATGTTATGCCGTCAAGGTGTTCTATCGTACCCTCCATGCGTATTATGATATGCTCTCCATTCGCATTGGCGGGAATGTATCCGGAAGCCTTGACCCCCGGTATTTTTGAGCCTCCTACCATCAGCGGGTATGCTGTGAGGGTGGCGTCAAGCGGAATTGTGCTCGTGACATCTGCCTCGATCTCGAGTGTCGAGATAATTATTTTGTCGATATCTTCATCGTTCCATCCGTTTTTGCTATCACCGTATATTATTGTCGAGCCTGATTTGAGAGCTACGGGAGCGATGAAGTCGTAGCTGCCGGATATTCCTTCGATCGGTTTGCCGAGTTCGAATCTGTTTACAATCTGCAGTGGCAGTCCCGGATTCAGAAGATTTATTTCTATCCGGTCCGGAAGACCCTCTCCGCTCAGAACATCGGAAAGTCCGGAGAAGGGGATGTGCTGTAGTCGGGAGGCATATTGGTCAAGAGGGTTTGCGGGATTGACTGGCGAAAGCACGAAATTATACGGTCCTGGGTTTCGAACCTCGGTTGCGATAAGCCTCCCGCCATCCGGTGCATACGGAGTCTTTTCATCACCGCGCACTGAAACAAGCTCAAGACCTGTCTGATAATAAAGATTGTAGTTTGCGACAGGGTTGTTGAGGTTGAGGTATATCTGCGGATTTGCAAGCTTCAGGTCTGTTCCCTCCTGATTTAGGAAGTCCGGTATGTCATTTAACGTGACAGGGGCTATGTCGAGTCCGTTGCCGGTAAGACGGTATTCTATCTTTCCGGTGAAGTGTGTTGCCTCAAAAGGCGCGATTGTGGTTTTTACGTTGAAGTTGACGTGTTGCGAAGGAGAGAAACTGCTTCCCGCTTCATTAGGGTTGACAGTGGTTCTGAGCAATCCGGAAATTAATTTCACCTCTCCCGTGTATGATATTGATCCATCTGTCACTTTGGGATCGGTCTTTGTAAAATCAATGCCGGTAGCGGTAAGACTCAGTGTTGCCTTTTTGTCAGGACAGTCAAGGTCTTTTATCGTCAGTATACCCGAAACCGGATCATATGAATATTCAGGAGCCAAAGACGTAAGCTGCAATCCTTTGAGTATCTCGAGCTCAAGGCGGTCGAATCTCAGATCAATGTAGTCGGGGAGATCGGTCTCGCTGAGAGTGACGTTGAAAGTCATCGGTTTAGACTCCAGTATGTGTATCTCGCGCACCGACTCGTCTATGCCTGAAGCAGTCAGGGTTATAGGCTGTGGTTTGAAATTCTGAAGATTATATGTAAATTCAATGGAGGGGAGCGAGACTCTTTTGTTCGTTTCCGGAATTGAGAGCTCGAATGTGGCATTTGTCTCTGCAATCGGCGACGGGTATCCGATGAATGAGGGAATATCGATTGACTGCGAATTTATGTCGCCATGTTGCGTGACGGCATAAAACTCCTTGCCGTTTACTGTAACGGTCTGAATCTTACTGTCTTCGCTAATATCAAAGATGTCATTCAGTGTGATGGCATCTATTTTGACAGGAAGAGTCAGGTTATTAACTTTGATTTCCGAAGTTGTATCAATGTCTGACAAGTCATAATCATTGTCTATACACCCGGTCAAAATAACTGCAAATCCGGTTATTGCACCGAATCTTAAAAATCTGAAATCCATGATGTCAAAAAAATCTATAATTTATAGTTGTTATGTTCGAATTGAAGTTTTAAAATTGATTAAATTTTTGCAAAGTTAATAAAAAATTAATTGCTTATGAAAATGCAAGTTGTCTTAGAGTATGTTTACTTTTAACACGAATTAAAGCTAAATATGTTTCTTGAAATTCTTTAAGTCATCATAAAGTGTCTTTTTGGTGCTTTCAGCCAAGTTTCGGCAGTCGCAATGTGGAAATTGCTCCTTTCTCAACTCGCTGAAATCCCTCAAAAATCCATCTTTATGCCAACCTAAGTTAAAAGTAAACACACTCTTATGCTAAAATATAAATATTATAAGGAGACGATTGGACAAATCCAACCGTCTCCTTATAATATTTATAAATCGGGAGTTTTATTTACCAGTTACTTTACATTGCCAAGCCCAGGCGTTTTTCATTGTTTCGTCGATTGGAACAACTGCGGTCCATCCGAGGTCTTCGTTAGCCTTTTTCGGGTCTGCCCATATTTTTTCAATATCACCGGCACGTCGTTCGCCGATCTTGTGGGGAACCTTGACTCCTGTGGCTCTCTCGAACGATGCAATAAGCTCAAGCACGGAGAGTCCCCTTCCTGTGCCGAGGTTGAAGATTTCCACAGCATCTTTGTCATCGCGGTCGAGCATGCGCTTCATTGCTATTACGTGTGCCTTTGCAAGGTCTACGACATCAATGTAGTCACGGACACATGAACCGTCGGGCGTGTTGTAGTCATTACCGAATACTGTAAGCTCCTTACGTATCCCGGCTGCTGCCTGTGTGAGATATGGCACAAGGTTCTGGGGCACGCCCAAAGGAAGTTCACCAATCTTTGAAGACGGATGAGCACCTATCGGATTGAAATAACGGAGAAGTATGCTCTTGATAGGCGCTCCGGATTTGATATAGTCTTCAATGATCTCTTCAGAAATCTGTTTCGTGTTGCCATAGGGAGAGGTTGCGGGCTTGATTGGCGCAGTTTCGTCGATGGGGTTGGCATCCGGCTCTCCATAGACGGTGCATGAAGAAGAGAACACTATGCCCTTCACTCCGAACTCAGGCATGAGGTCGAGCAGATTGATGAGAGTGTTCAGGTTGTTTCTGTAATACAGCAAAGGTTTCTGCACCGATTCGCCTACCGCTTTGGAGGCGGCGAAGTTGATGATTCCCTTTATGCCGGGGTTTTCCTCGAAGAGTTTACGGAGTGCGGCGGCATCCGTGCAGTCAGCCTCGACGAAAACGGGACGTATGCCGGTGATCGATTCTATGCCGTCGAGCACCTGTGCGTTTGAGTTGGAAAGGTTGTCGATAATGACTACCTCATATCCTGCGTTCTGCAGTTCCACCACAGTGTGGCTGCCAATGTATCCGGTGCCACCTGTTACCAATATTTTTTCTTTCATTTTTTGGGGATATATGGGGATATATGGGGGTGTATGGGACTCCTTTATTTAAATAATCGGCTTGCCGATTATTTAAATAAAGGAGTGGGGTAGATGCCTTCGTCGACGAGTTTTGCAAACTGAGCTACTGTCGCGGGACGGTCGGCGGCGTATGTCACACCGAACCATTTCGATGGAGTGCCGATTACCTTGAGGTCGATGGTGCCGTTGTTGATAAGGTCGTTGACAACGGTGGGTATGTAAAACTCTGCCTTAAGCTCGTTCTGGTTGGCTTCGAGGAATTTTACGAATGCTTTCTCTGAATATCCGAAATAGTCGGGAGTGAATCCCCACATATTCATCGATACATTGGCATCTTCGGGGAATGGAACCTCTTCGCCTTCAACAACCTGAATGAGCTTGCCGTTCTTGCGCTCGATGCCGTGGCATTCTGTGACCCCGGTGAGATTGCCTTCTGCATTAACCTCGCAAAGACCGCGGCTGACACCTCCGTTTTCGCTGAGTGTGTTCTCGATGTTGAAACCGATCATACAGTAGCAGTTCTTTTTATCCTCTACAGAGCGGAGGAAATCGCCGAGAAGCTGGAAGCTTTCCGCACCGTAATAGTCATCAGCGTTGATTACGCCGAATGGCTCGTTGATTGCGTCCTTGCCCATCAGCACGGCGTGGTTTGTTCCCCATGGTTTTGTTCTTTCGGGATTCAGGGCGAAGCCTTCCGGAAGCTTGTCGGTAGACTGGAAGACAACCTCGACAGGCACGTGACCCTCATATTTTGAAATGATTTTTTCGCGGAATTCCTGTTCAAAATCCTTGCGGATTACAAAAACTATTTTGCCGAATCCGGCGCGTAGGGCATCATATACGGAATAGTCCATGATTGTTTCGCCTGAAGGACCGAGTCCGTCAAGCTGTTTGAGGCCGCCGTAACGGCTGCCCATACCTGCTGCGAGAATAAAAAGTGTTGGTTTCATGTTGATTTTTTATTGGGTTAATAAATACTTCGTTGTCAAGAGGCTTTTTTGTGCAGAAGAGGGATTATGTAAAGGAAGAGGGAGAAGAGAACGAGTTTTGAGTTTCCGTTTCTTTCGATATGGGAGGAGGCTTCCTCGATGCGGCTCACAATCTCCTCGATATTGCCGTGATGGATGAAAGGTGAGAAACGGCTTGAGAAACTTTCCTCTTCAGGGGTCATTGAAGAGAGGGCGGGAATCCGCATGTTGAAGATGAAATTCTCGCGTGCCATCTGCGTCATGTAGTTGAGAAAACGGCGCAGCTTCTCACGACCCAGTGATGATGCGGCATCGCCTATTTCACGCAGTTTGCCGGGCTTCTTGGCATATGCCGCCCGCATAATGTCCTGAAAAAGCTTCTGGAACTCGTTGCGTTCGCCCGAATGCAACGCAAGTTCATCGGCTTTTGCCACCCTTCCCTCAGACAGGCGTGCCACAGTGCGTGCGGTGGCATCGTCAAGATGATATTTCTCTTTTACGTATCTCTCTATCAGAGGTTGCCCGGCAGGATGCATGTTGAAGCGTCGGGTACGCGACGAGATTGTCGGCAATACCTCCGATTCGTTATTTGAGACAAGAAGGAAAACTGTTCCCTCCGTAGGTTCTTCGATTACCTTGAGGAGTTTGTTTGCAGCCGCCGGCTGGAGTTTCTCCGGAAGCCATATCACAAAGAACTTGTATTTTGAGGTAAAAGAGGAGTATGCTTCGCCGCGCACGATGTTGTCGGCATCGTTTACATATATTATAGGCTGTGAATTGCCCGCATCAATTATTTCTATCCATTTTTCCGGAGGCATCCACGGATACTCGTCGAGCAAGTGTTTCCAGGAATCTATACGGTCTTCCGACAATTCAATTTTCTGAGCCTTGTTTTTGACAATGGGGTATATGTAGTGAACGTCGGGATGGTTGAAAGAGAGATGCTGCCGGCAGGAGGCACATTGCCCGCATGGTTCTCCGTCGCGAGGTGAAGAACAGTGTGCATATTGCATGAATGCGCGTGCCACACACATTTTCCCGATGCCGGAAAGCCCGCATAGCATGATGGCATGCGGCATGTTGTTGCTGTCAGCCAGATCGCGCAGGTCCTGCTTGACGTTTGATTGTCCGGGAATGTCAGAGAAATTCATGTCGTAATAGTTTATACTTGTGTATGCGGAGAGCCTCTCATATTTTATGACATACAAAGTTAGTAAAAAAAATCCACGTTTTGCCGATAATCGGATAGAATTAGTCACTATGTTTGCATTTTGTCCCGACTCATGCGGAATGTACCGGAAAAGACAGCTTCCGGCGGGTTTCGTAAAGGCGCAAAAAAAAATTGATTGTCGTCCCGACAACCAATCTCACGTTAACCTTAAAATCTAATACCATGAAAAACTCACTGCAAAATTATAAAATATTTTTGAAACATGCTATACAACATCAAAAAATATTTGGATTTTAACATTCTTTAAGTTTGATAGGGCAAAATGTGTTTTCAATCTCATTATTTTTGCAATATGAAAAACGATGCAGCTGTAAATATGATTGATGCGGCAGGCAATGGAACCGCAGGTTCGGGCACAGGTGAACGGGAGTCTTTTCTCGACTCTGTGGCGCGGGCTTATGCCGAGAATTTTTCCGACATGTCGGAATTTTGTTTTGTGTTTCCAAACAAACGGTCGGGGACGTTCTTCCTCAAAAGTCTTTCCAATATGCTCGGAAACAGGGTTCTGCTGGCACCGGAGGTGCTTTCGGTATCGGATTTTGTAGAGAATGTGTCAGGTCGGGGCGTTGCCACGCGCATTGACATGTTGTTCCGCCTGTTCAATATATATAAGGGTAACCGGTCGCTGATTCCCGGCAGTGTGCAGGGTGACGAACTCCTTGAGTTTGACGCCTTCAGAAGCTGGGGCGAGATTCTGCTTTCTGATTTCAGCGAGGTGGACCAGTATAATGTGGATCCGGATGCCATATTCGCCAACGTCCGCGATTACCGTGAGATTGCATCCAACTTTCTGACGCCCGACCAGCTTGAGATACTGGAACGTTATTTCGGTTATACTCCCAATTACAGGGATGTGGAGAGGTTCTGGAAAAATCTTGTTCCTCCCAAAGGTAATTCATCCATCAAGGAGCGATTCATGTATCTGTGGCAGGCGATGGCTCCTCTTTACCATGCTCTTGATGAAAATCTTGCTGCGGAAGGGCTTGCGACACCGGGCGGTGTCTACCGCGTGGCGTTGCAGCGGATACAGGAGAAGGGGAGAGAGCTTTTCGAATATAAGAAAATCGTCTTCGTCGGTTTTAACGCGTTGTCTACAGCCGAAGCCCTTATTTTCGAGGAGATTTCGAAGGCAGGGGGATATCATGACGATGAAAAGGAATCATTTGCCGATTTCTATTGGGATGCAACCGGACCGGTTCTGGAATCGCCCGACAGCGATGCGGCGGCGTTTCTTCGCCTTGACAAACGCAATTTCCCCTCTCCCGGCTGGGCGTTGCCATATCTTGAGCGCAACCGTGTAGAGACGATGCCGTCGGATATGCGGGTGATAGCCTCGCCATCCAATTCGGCTCAGACCAAGATTGCTTCATCGCGGGTGAGAGAGCTTGTAGAGCTTGTGGGCGCCGATGATGTGCGGGATGCCCGCGTGGCGGTGGTGCTCCCCGACGAGAATCTGCTGTTCCCCTTTCTATATGCGCTTCCGGAATCTTTGTCGGAAGTGAATCTTACGATGGGTTATTCGTTGCGTCTCACATCCGTTGCCTCTTTTCTGCATCATCTCCGGCAACTGCATGCCCGCAGTCGTAAGCGTGACGGCGAGACGGCATATTTTCATGAAGATGTGAGGATGCTTCTTTCTCATCCCTTTGCCCATGCGTTGCTTGGCAGCCGCAATGTTTCGGAACTTAATTCCGATATTCTGAATCATCACCGTCTTGTCGTGACCATGGGAGACATGATGCGGGTCGTAAAAAACGGTTCTGTCTCTGTGCTTGATATGGAGTCGTTCGGCACCGGCACCAAAGCGGGGATAAGATATATTGACAACGTCCTTGCCCATATAGACGCGGCACTTGCCGATGAACCCGGAGGCGTGGTGAAGTCAAGGATCGACCGTTCCCATATCGCGCTTTATCGCGATGCATTGAGGCGGCTTGAGTGGGCGGCAGCCGAACATGGAATAGAGATGGGACTGCAGGGAGTCTTTTATATGGTCGACAAGCTTCTTTCAGGCGAACGGGTCACATTCGAAGGCGAGCCTCTCGAAGGATTGCAGGTCATGGGTCTGCTTGAAACGCGCGCGCTCGATTTCGACCATCTTGTGATTCTTTCGCTTAATGACCGTATTATGCCGAGGAAAGCGCGTAAAGCCACATTTATTCCTGACTCGCTGCGTCATGGCTACGGACTGCCTTATTCCAACTATCAGGAGCGTCTTTTCGCATATTATTTCTATCGGATGATTTCACGTGCGAAATCTGTGACTCTTATATATGATGCGCGAAGCGGAGAGGGGATGCGTTCCGGAGGAGAGTCCCGTTATCTGAGACAGCTGCGCTATCTCTATGCCCGCAACGGAATAAGATATGAGAATTACAGGTTTATGCTCTCTGACACAACTCCGGAACTGCGCCCGGTTGAAAAGACATCGTCGGTTATGGCTGACATAATGGAATTTGCCCGCCCCGGCTCACATCGGAACTTCTCGGCGTCGGCATTGCGCAAATATGGTGAATGTCAGGTGAAATTCTATTATGAGGTAATCGCAAATCTTAAAACAGACACTGATTCCGGCGACTATATAGATCCGATTACACAGGGAAACATCATACATGACACCATGTTATGTCTGTATTTCCCGGAAAAAGACCGTAAACTGTTTCTTGTAAACAGAATTCTCATGACTGCGGAGCGGCTTTCATCAATGCTTGAAGACACAGGACTCATCCGCCGTCATCTCCGTCGCTCTATAAACAAGGAGCATTTTAAGAAAAAGGGGGAGGAACTTGACGATCCGATAGAGGGAGCCGCCGCTATGGTGGCGCGTCAGCTCGAAGGGCAAATACGTGATATTCTGAGATATGATCTCAGCCTGGCTCCCTTTGAACTTGCAGGAGGAGAGATGACCGGGCTTTATGAATGGGAATTCTCGCCGGGAAGGAAAGTGAACATGAAATATGCCATAGACCGTCTTGACGTGCTGAGCCCCGGAACGGCAGCGGAGCGGTGGCGAATTGTCGATTACAAGACCGGCGGAAGTCTTGTGGCTGCGGAGGAGTTTGAGGATATCTTCAACGGAGAGTATTCCGCCAAGAATCTTTTCCAGCTGCTGTTGTATGCAAACCTGTTGAATCTCGACAGAGGGATGGATGAAGATGTGAAGGTGTCGATCTATGAGGTAGGACGCATAGCATCCGACGGAGAGGTAACACCAAAAATCGGAAAAGAAAAGTTAGACGGTCACAAGCAGGTCAACGCCGAGTTCCTTTCACGTGTCAACGGTATGATAGAGGAGATCTTCGATCCGATGGTTCCCTTTTCTCCCGCCGAGGATGAAAGCCACTGTCGCTTCTGCCATCTCCATGACCTTTGCGGGCGCAACTGATCCCGTAAAAAAATCCCTTAAAAAATAAGTCAGGACGAGTTAACTCTCTTAGTTATTTGGCGGTGTGGAAAAAAAGAGTTAACTTTGCGGCGCTTTTGAGCAAAAACGTGTGATGGGAAATTTGCAGGCGCCCCGCGCGCCGCTCCCAAAGGCGAAAGAAAGCCGGAGCAGACTTATTTTGAGTAACACAATTTAAAAGAAAATGAAGACATTTGATTTGAATGCAGAGCCCCGTCTTGAACTGGGCAAGAAATCGGTGAAGGCTCTCCGCAAGGAGGGTAAGATTCCCGCAGTCATCAACGGCGGCGCCATCGTTGAACTTCCTTTCAACGGCACTCTCAAACCGGGTGAGAAACTCGTTGAGATCGATGACAAGCGCGGTATCATCACAACAGACGTCGTAGTTAAGAACGATGACGTACGTAAGCTCATCTATACTCCCGATATCTTCGAGGTTAACCTCAATGTCAACGGCGAGACTAAGAAAGTTGTGATGAAAGATCTTCAGTTCCAGCCCGTTAAGGATACAGTTCTTCACATCGATTTCCTTGAGGTTTATCCCGACAAGCCCATCGTGATGGAAGTTCCCGTCAAGATCGAGGGTCACGCAGAGGGTGTGAAAGCCGGTGGTAAGCTTGTTATGTCAATGCGTAAGCTTAAGGTTAAAGCAGCTTACACTGAGATACCCGAGCGTCTTGTCATCAATGTTGACCACCTTGGTCTCGGCAAGTCTCTCGCAGTCGGTGATCTCCACTATGAGGGTCTTGAACTGATGAACGCCAAGAACGCCGTTGTCTGCGCTGTCCAGCTCACACGTGCCGCACGTGGTGCCGCAGCCAAAGCAGCAGAGGCTTAATCAGCGCTGTCAGACAAAATTTCAGAGACACCCTTCCCCGCATTGGGAGGGGTGTCTTTTGGTAATAAGAGAATGAAGATATGAAAAGATATTTGATTACATGTCTTGGCAACATAGGTCCGGAATATGCCGGCACACGTCATAACGCCGGTTTCATGCTTGGAGACCATATGGCTGAAGAGGCGGGAGTGTCATTCACTTCCTGCCGTTACGGGGATATGGCGAAGGTGAAGGTCAAGAACTGCGAGCTGATGTTGCTGAAACCCTCCACCTTCATGAACCTGAGCGGGGTCGCCGTGCGTTATTGGATGAACAAGGAGAAACTTCCGCTGGAGAATCTGCTTGTCATCGTCGATGACATAGCGTTGCCTTTCGGAGCCATCCGCATGCGCAAGCAGGGCTCTGACGCCGGGCATAACGGACTCAGAAATATCGCCTCCGAACTCGGCACGCAGAACTATGCGCGTCTGCGATTCGGAGTGGGCAACGATTTTCCGAAAGGTTGTCAGGTCGATTATGTGCTTGGCAAATTTCCGCCGGAAGAGATGGCTGAAATGCCCGCGCTCCTGAAGAAAGCCTCCGAGGCGGTGAAGGCATTCTGCCTCTCGGGAGCAGACTTCGCGATGACACATTTCAATAAATGACAGGTTTGCGGTTTTTATAATTGACAGATTATGGCTGAAGAGAGAGTAGACAAATGGCTTTGGGCGATGCGGGTTTTCAAGACGAGAACCATAGCCACGGAAGCGTGCAAGAAGGGGAGGGTGTCGATAGGCGGTGTCGCCGTGAAGCCTTCGCGTTGCATAAAGGAGGGTGACGTGATCGATGTGAAAAAGCCGCCGATCACTTATTCTTTCCGTGTGCTGAAAGTTACAGGCAACCGTCTCGGTGCTAAGCTTGTGCCCGAATATCTGGAGAATGTGACAGCTCCCGAGCAATATGAGCTGCTCGAGATGACGCGCATCTCGGGATTTGTTGACAGACGCAAGGGACTGGGACGACCCACGAAAAGAGACAGCCGTGAACTTTCCCGTTTCAAAGAGGAGAGTTACACGGCAGATGATTTTTATCTTGACTGGGAGGACGAATAAAGGGGATTTGATTCAAATCCCCTTTATTCGTCTTGATATTATATTATTGCCTTAAATCATGTCAGTCGGCGGCTCTGGTGAGGAGCAGAATCTGTTTTCCCTGGCTGTTGAGGAGTATCACCTCTTTGGGACTTATAGGTTTCGCGGTCGAAGCCTCTTCAAGCGCTACCAAGAGTTCGGTCTCATTGTTTTCCGGCGGGCATGCCATGCGTGTTGTCGCAATCGAGCTGAATGAAATCGAGTTTGCAGCCTCCATGTCTGTCTCAAGCGATCCGTTGAGGATGTTGCATCCGGTGTTGCCGTGCACTTTCCCTTCCGGCACGTCAATCACGAGCTGCACATCGGGATTCGTGACCCTGGTGTCGTTGATGCGGGTCACATTCCACGCCCCGTTGAGGAAATCGAAATTCTGATGCATTAGTTCCATAACCTTATTTTTGTCTGCGTCAAGGAAATACAGATAGTAGTCATCGCCCTTGATCTCCCATGTGTAGAATCTTGTCGCATCTAGAGCCCTGTTTATCTCATAATCGGTTATTCCTTCCTTGGCACACATCATCATGGTTGTCGCCAACTTTGTGAAAGTTATCGTGCTGTCGGCGGCGTTATATTTATATCCGCCGTTAAGCATATTGCAGCCGTTGTTGCCGTATACGCGTCCTTCCGAAGGCTCGAACTTGAGGAAAGGAGCTTTCTCGCCTACGGCATTCTTGCCGTAAACCTTCTCTATCGCCCAGTCTCCCTTGACCACACCTTTCGCTATCTCTTCCGAGGTGTAGGTCTTGATTTCCTTTTTAGCCGCTATGTGTTCGCGGTCGTGGGGAAGCACAGCCTCCTGACTTATCTCTTTTCCGCTTTCGTTCGGCGCGGATTCGCTTTTGCCTGTAACTTTGTTAAGCAGCGAGCAGCTGCCAAGGCTCATCACCGCCCCGGCGGCAATCATGAATGTGAATATCTCTTTTTTCATAACTTTTAATCTAATTATATTATTTAAGTATTTTTTTTATTGAGGGGGTCTGTCAGTTTTCTATTTCTGTCAGTTTTCTATTATTGGAGTGTATATATGGACTTAGGTTTAACACATGAGTGCAAAATTAACAAAAATAATTCAGACCACAGTGCGGCGTCTCAGTCACCCCAGTGCTTGCGGAGCGGGAATCTTGTGGGGCGCAGCAGCAGACGCAGCGAGGTTGAATAGAAAAGATAGTTCCAGAACCAGTTTACCATTACGCTGAGTTTATTGCGCATGCCCAGGATGGATATGAGATGTATGAACAGCCATGTCAGCCAGGCGAAAAAGCCGGAGAAAGAGAACCCTTTGAGATCAGCAACAGCCCGGTTCTTGCCGATTGTCGCCATCGAACCCTTGTCGAGATATTCAAATTTGTGTCTGAATTCCCCTTTGTTGAGATTCTTCGCGAGATTCCTTGCCTGCTGTATCGCAGGCTGTGCCATCTGCGGATGTCCGTTGGGATATGCCTCGCATTGCATCAGTGCGATGTCGCCTACCGCCATGATTGAATCTTCGTATCCCTTGACGCGATTGTATTCATCCACGATTATCCTGTTGCCCCGTCCGATTGTTTCCGGGGGCAGCCCGGGAATCGGTTCTCCCTTGACTCCGGCGGTCCAGATCAGAGTCTCGTAATACTCCTTGTGCCCGTCGGCAAAAGTCACGTACTTGTTTTCATAGCTTTTGAGTCCGGTGTTGAGACGCACGTTCACCATCAGGCTTTCAAGGTCTTTGACGGCTCTGTCGCGCGATTTCTTTTTCATCGCACCTAACAGCTGAGGGGCGGCTTCTATAAGAGTGACGGTGACATCATCGGGTTTTAGCTCGGGATATTCTTTCGACAGAATATATTTTTTCATTTCCCCGATCGCGCCGGCGATTTCCACTCCCGAAGGACCGCCGCCGACCACAAGGAAAGTCAGAAGACGGCGCCTGCGTTCAGGATCGTGGCATATGGCGCCACGCTCCAGACGGTCGAGAATCTCATCGCGGGTGTGTGCCGCTTCCGCCACTGTCTTTATTCCGAAGGTCTCTTCGGCGAGATTTTCCATCCCGAAATAATTGTTGGTGGAACCAGCCGCGATGATGAGCCGGTCGTAGTCAAGGGTCTCGTAGCTTGTGGTGACTTTCTTAGCGGCAATGTCGATCTGCTTTACGTGTCCCATATGGTAGGAGACGTTTTTCATCTTTTTGATTTCGCGTCGGAACGGGAAACATATGTTCGCGCTGACAAGCCCAGAAGAGGCGATCTGATAAAAAAGAGGGGGGAAGCAATGGAAATTATTGCGGTCCACTAAAGATATCCGGTATTTTCCAGGGTCAAGGCGTTTCACAAGATTCAGTCCGGCGAAACCGCCTCCGATAATAACTATTTTTTCCATACAGGGTGCATGTGATAAGGAGAGGCATCTTCCTCTCCTGTGTTCTTTTATTTTTTTAACGAATAATAAACCGCTAATGTTGCGAATAATTTGCTAAATTTGCAGGGTGAAGAAATTAAAAGAGCCTAAAAAAATCAAACGGATGTCGTTGCCGCTGCTTATGGTGGCGGTGTCGTTGCTGTCATCGTCGGGCGTGTTGGCGCAGGTAAATGCCGAACAGGTACTCAATATCGGACGGAATGTGCTGTCGATGGAAGACTACATGCTGTCAATCCAATATTTCAATCAGGCTATCAAGGCGAAGCCATATCTCTCTGACCCGTATTTCTTCAGAGCGCTTGCGAAACTCTATCTTGAAGACTACAAAGGCGCCGAAGAAGACTGCACTATGGCTCTTGAACGCAACAAGTTCAAGACCGAGACCTACAAGCTCCGCGGTTTCGCGCGTCAGAACATGGGGAAGGATTCTCTTGCAATCGAGGACTATGATGCCGGACTCAACTATAATCCTCAGGACAAATACTTCCTGTATTACAAGGCTGTGGCTCAGACAGAGATGAAGAAGAGGGATGAAGCGGAAGCCACTTTTGCGCAGCTTCTGCGCATCTATCCTCAGTTTGAAGACGGATATGCCGCCCGCGGCAGGCTCAGGGCAATCGAGGGGGATACAGTCGGTGCCCTTGCCGATCTCGACAAGGCTGTCGCTATTTCAAAAAATCTTATCAACGCTTTCCTGATGCGCTCTCAGATAAAGGCTCAGCAGAAACAGTGGGAATCCGCGCTTGCCGATATGGATGCGGCGATAAGGCTTCAGCCGCAGGAGGCTGACCTCTATGTGAACCGCGCCTATCTGAGATATAATCTTGATGATTATTTCGGCGCGATGTCTGATTATAATTACACGCTTGAACTTGAGCCTTATAACTCGGCGGCATTGTTCAACCGCGCGTTGCTGCGTTATGAGGTCAAAGACCTCAACCGTGCTGCGGAAGACTTTACAAAAGTGCTCAAATATGATCCTGACAACTTCCATGCCCGGTATAATCTCGGTCTTGTGAATATGGAGCGGGGGCATCACAAGGAGGCACTTGCCGACTTCGACAGGATTACTGAAAAGTATCCCCGGTTCTATCCGGTGTATTATGCGAAGGCTGAGGTTTACAGGGATATGGGCGACATGCGCACTGCGATGCAGAACGCTTATGTCGGCGATGACCTCGTGAAACGGTATGTCAGCAACCCTGAGAAGAATCCCCTTGACCGCCCGGCGATCGCGGCGGGAAAGACCCGTTCGGCATATGGATCGGATAATGAGGATGAAAGCGAGGTCGAGGTAATGGACCGTTTCAATCAGCTTGTCACCGTAGGAAGTGTCTCCGACCAGACACAGCTGACATATAACGAGAAGATAAAGGGGCGGGTGCAGGATCGCAACATCAGGGTAGAGCCGGAGGCGGCATATATGCTGTCGTTGCAGGATTCGCCATTGTCGTTGCGCTCGACTTCCAATTATTTCCGCGAGCTTGATGATTTCAACAACCGCGGTTACATCACCGACAAGATATATCTCTCCACGGGGGTGGAGACTTCAGACGAGGCGGAGCTCAGGAACCTCTTTTCCAGAGCGGATTTCTATGAAGGGGTGGTTGCCGACGGCAAAGCCCGTGCCGCCGATATGCTTGCCCTCGGTGTGATACGCGGCATGCTCAAGAATTACGCTGCGGCAATCGAGGCTCTCGATGTTGCGATAGAGAAAGACCCCGTCTTCACCATGGCGTATATGGCAAGGGCATATGCCCGCTATGCCTCCATACGTGCCGGACGCAACTCTGCCGAAGGAGAGGATGCGGCGGCTGCGGCATTGATGCAGCGTCAGATGCAGCATGAGCTTGCCGCCGTCATGGCAGACTATGATCAGACGCTCAAATTGAATCCGAGACTGGGATACGCATGGTTCAACAAAGGGAATATCTATTATGATTCAGGCGACTACACCTCGGCGCTGCAGTGCTATTCGGAGGCTATAAGGCTTGACCCGATGTCCGGTCCTGCATATTTCAACCGGGGCATAACCTATCTTCAGATAGGCAACAAACGTCAGGCGTTCTCCGATCTTAGCAAAGCCGGGGAGCTTGGTGTGCTTCCGAGTTACAACCTTCTGAAACGTATGAAGTAGATAAATTTTGCGTAATTCGCTAAAAATTACTATCTTTGCGCGGATTCTGGAGATTCCCCGAAGGGTGTCTCTGTAAATTTGTTTGTATTAATTTGATAATAAACAAGATATGATCAACATAACTTTCCCTGACGGCAGCGTCAGAGAGTTCGAGCAGGGAATAACTCCTTTCGGGGTGGCAGAAAGTATCAGTCCCCGTTTCGCAGCCGATGTACTCGCGGCAAAGGTAAACGGAGAGGAGTGGGATATTTCCCGTCCTATAGACGGCGACTCCTCCATCGAGCTTTTCAAATGGGACTCGCCCGAGGGCAAGCATGCATTCTGGCATTCGTCAGCCCATCTTCTTGCCGAGGCACTTCAGGAGCTTTATCCCGGGGTGAAATTCGGTATCGGTCCCGCAATCGAAAACGGGTTCTATTACGATATCGCTCCCGGCGAGCATAAGATTACTTCCGATGATTTCCCGAAAATCGAGAAGAAGATGATGGAACTCGTAGCCAGGAAAGAGGATATCGTCCGCAGAGATATTGCCAAGGAGGATGCACTCCGCATGTTCGGTGACAGAGGCGAGACCTACAAGTGCGAGCTTATAAGCGAACTTGAAGACGGTCATATCACCACTTACACTCAGGGCGCGTTTACCGACCTCTGTCGCGGTCCGCATCTTCCCTCGACATCAGCGATCAAGGCAGTTAAGATTCTCTCTCTTGCGGGCGCCTACTGGCGTGGCGATGAGAAGAGGGATCAGCTTGTGCGTGTCTACGGCATCACCTTCCCGAAGAAAAAGATGCTCGACGAGTATCTGGCACTCCTTGAGGAAGCGAAGAAACGTGACCATCGCAAACTCGGAAAGGAGATGGAGCTTTTCGCATTCTCCTCTACCGTAGGTCAGGGCCTTCCGTTGTGGCTGCCCAAAGGCGCGGCGCTCCGCGACCGTCTTGAGCAGTTCCTCCGCAAGATACAGAAAGAATACGGTTATCTTCAGGTGATAACTCCCCATATCGGCAACAAGCAGCTGTATGTCACTTCCGGTCACTGGGCAAAATACGGCAAGGACTCCTTCCAGCCCATCAAAACCCCGCAGGAGGGTGAGGAATACATGCTCAAGCCCATGAACTGTCCGCATCATTGCGAGATTTACAAAGCCGCACCCCGCAGCTACCGTGATCTCCCTTTGCGTTTTGCCGAATTCGGAACTGTCTACCGCTACGAGCAGAGCGGCGAACTTCACGGCCTGACCAGGGTCCGCGGCTTCACTCAGGACGATGCCCATCTTTTCTGCGCTCCGGAACAGATCAAAGGTGAGTTCCTGAAAGTGATGGATATAATTCTTTATATATTCAGGGCTCTTGATTTCAAGGATTTCGAGGTTCAGATCTCACTCCGTGACCCTAAGAACAAAGAGAAATATATCGGTTCGGATGAAAACTGGCATCTTGCGGAGAACGCCATTATCGAGGCATGCGCCGAGAAGGGTCTCAATGCGCGTCAGGTCGAAGGCGAGGCTGCATTCTACGGTCCGAAGCTCGACTTTATGGTGAAGGATGCGATAGGCCGCCGCTGGCAGCTTGGAACAATCCAGGTCGACTATAACCTGCCCGAACGCTTCGAGCTTGAATATACCGGTTCTGACAATCAGAAGCATCGTCCGGTCATGATTCACCGTGCGCCGTTCGGTTCGATGGAGCGTTTTGTCGCCGTGCTTCTTGAGCACACCGCAGGCAAGCTTCCGCTGTGGCTCATCCCGGAGCAGTGTGTCGTGCTTCCCATCAGTGAGAAATTCAACGAATATGCAGCTCATGTCGTCAGAGAGCTTGACAAGCATGACGTGCGTGCCATAGTTGATGACAGAAACGAGAAAATCGGCAAGAAAATCCGCGACAATGAGCTTAAGAAAATACCTTATCTCCTCATTGTCGGTGAAAAAGAAGCCGAGAATGAAGAAGTTTCTGTAAGAAAACAGGGCGAAGGTGACAAAGGTACGATGAAAATCATTAACTTTGCAGACGAAATCAACGCCGAGGTGGCAAAGATGACAAACAAATAAGGAAAAAGCTACAAGGCATAAACATAATAAATGGAGAAAAAACCACAATTCAGCGGTCCGCGCCGCCCCATGAGTCCCGCCGGACCCAAGCCGCGTCCCGGACAGCGTCCCCGCAGGGGCAATGAACGAAACAGTCGTGACCCCTATGTGATAAACGAATATATCCGTGCCCGCGAAGTTCGCCTTGTCGGCGACAACGTTGAGCAGGGTGTCTATCCGATCGAGAAAGCGCGTCGCATCGCCGAAGAGCTTGAACTCGACCTTATCGAGATTTCCCCCAATGCGGAGCCGCCTGTATGCCGTATCCTTGACTATCAGAAATTCCTCTATCAGCAGAAGAAGCGTCAGAAAGAGCAGAAAGCCAAGGCAGCCAAGGTTGTAGTGAAGGAAATTCGTTTCGGTCCGCAGACAGACGACCATGACTACAACTTCAAGCTCAAGCACGCCGTAGGCTTCCTCAAAGAGGGATCGAAAGTGAAGGCATATGTGTTTTTCCGTGGTCGTTCCATTCTTTTCAAAGAGCAGGGAGAGGTGCTGCTTCTCCGTTTTGCCAATGACCTTGAGGAATACGGCAAGGTGGAGATGATGCCGGTGCTCGAAGGAAAGCGCATGACAATCATGCTTACGCCGCTCAAGGCTCCCGCAAAGAAGGATGATTCCAAGAAAGAGGGAAAGAAACCTGAGGCGCGCGAATCAGCAGCTGAAGAAGGTGCCGAATAATAAAAAGAGAGAAACGCCGTTTATAATACGGTAAAGATAAATAGAGACCGTAGGCACTCAGTGCCGAGGTGAATTTTTAAACAACTAAATTTTCAAAACAATGCCTAAAGTAAAGACCAATGCCGCTGCGAAAAAACGTTTCGCGCTCACCGGCACAGGGAAAATCAAGAGGAAACATGCTTTTCACAGCCACATCCTGACAAAGAAAAGCAAAAAACGTAAGAGAAACCTCGATCACACCGCACTCGTGCAGGATGCCAACCTCAAGCAGGTTCGCGAGCTCCTTTCTCTCCGTTAATCCTCATTTCCCAATTTTACTTTTATCAATTTTTATTAACCGAACGTCCAGCTCCGCAAGTGCATATTGATAGATTGCCGCTGACGTTCAAAAAATCAAAAAAAGATGCCAAGATCAGTAAATCACGTTGCCTCACGAGCAAAAAGAAAGAAAATCCTTAAACTCACCCGTGGTTATTACGGCAGCCGCCGCAATGTGTGGACCGTAGCTAAAAACACTTGGGAGAAAGGTCTGACCTATGCTTATCGCGACCGCAAACAGAAAAAACGCGATTTCCGCGCACTCTGGATTCAGCGTATCAATGCTGCCGCACGTCAGGAGGGTCTTTCATATTCCATGCTCATGGGTCTTATCCATAAGGCGGGTATCGAGATCAACCGCAAGGTTCTCGCCGAACTCGCAATGAACAACCCCGCAGCTTTCAAAGCAATCGTAGAGAAAGTCAAAGGTTGATGACTGTCTGACAGATAAGACCTTGAAGGTCTTTAAATAAAAAGGATTTCACGTTCAAAACGTGAAATCCTTTTTATTTTCATTTTTCTGTAAGAAACTCCGATGTCAGTGTGACGGAGCGGCGGAATGCCGACGGTTGCCCCGGAACCGTTATGAAAAGATGGGTTGTTCCCGGCAATACATGGCGCGTCACTTTCACGCCTGATTCCGAAAGTTTACGGCTCATCTCCTCCCCCTGGTCGCGCAGAATGTCGTGGTCGGCGTTTATCATGAGTATCTCGGGAAGAGCGGCGAGTCTTTCGGAAACGGCGCAGAATGGTGATACCAGCGGGTTCTTGCTGTCTCCTCCGGCTATGTAGGCATCGTTGAATGCCTCCATTATGCCGCTGTCAAGTCCATAACCCTCTCCATACCGGTTCCATGAAACGGAATTGTCATTCCACGCCTTGACGACAGGATAAAACAGAACAAGCGATTTCAATGGATATGAGTCATTTCCAAGAGCCGCGCACAGCGCGAGATTGCCTCCTGCGCTGTCGCCCCCCATGGAGATCCGTTTTCCGTCGAATCCGAATTTTACGGCGTTCTGATGTGCCCATCGCAGTGCTTCCGAGCAGAACTGCAGCGCATGGGGGAAAGGGTATTCGGGAGCGAGAGGGTATTCCGCGGCGAGAACCGCGATTCCCGCTTCTCTTGTGAGTTCGGAGCAGAAGGCGGCGCAGCTGTTGACACTGCCGAAACACCATCCGCCACCGTGGAGGTATATCAGAAGAGGCAACGGTTCTGCCGTCCCGCCGGCAGGTCTGTAGAGGCGATATCTGCCGTCTATGTCAATGCAGCTCACGTCTTCCGGAGGATTGAATGCGGAGTTTCTTGAGCTCCTCACGCTGTCGAGCGAAGACGAATCACCGCCGACCGCCTTTCTCACCGCAGTCTCCTGTCTTTTCTGCATACCGGCAGGAAGGGAACTGATGAAGGCAGAGGCTTCGCTTTGCATTATGCTGTCGTTGTCCGGTACGATTGTGTGCAGACATGCCATCAGAGAAAAAAGTAATATATTCATTGTGTATCTGTTCGTGTCATAGATGTGTATAAATGCAGGTGCGCAGCACGTGCGAGTCCGCAAATTTACATATTTTATGTATTCTTTGCACTAAATTAGTTATCTTTGCGATAAATTACAAACATAGCTTTTGCGGAAGTGGAACCGCAGGTTGACCGTGAATCACAAATCAATGATCAGGTTTACAGCCGGTTTCCGTAATCGAGGGAATCCTGGAAAGGAGAGCGGCTCCCCTCATGAAGGGGAAGAGAGATTATTGAGAATTGGTAGGATCGGCATTGTAAAACGTATTATAATCAGTAAAAGAATAAAAGACATGGCAAAGATCGTGACACTCGGCGAGATTATGCTCAGGCTTTCGCCGGAAGGTAATAAAAGGTTTGTACAGGTAGACAGCTTTGATGCCATATGGGGCGGCGGCGAGGCGAATGTCGCTGTAAGCTGCGCAAATTACGGGCTCAACGCATGTTTTGTAAGTAAACTACCGACACACGAGATCGGACAGGCTGCGGTGAACGCGCTGCGCCGTTACGGTGTCGACACGCGTTATATCGCACGCGGCGGAGACCGTGTGGGTATATATTATTGCGAGACCGGGGCTTCGATGCGTCCGTCTAAGGTCATTTATGACCGTGCGCATTCTTCGATTGCGGATGCCGATGCTTCGGATTTCGATTTCGATGAAATAATGAAAGACGCCACCTGGTTTCATTGGAGCGGCATCACCCCCGCCATCTCCGACAAGGCTGCCGAACTCACGCGTCTTGCATGTGAGGCTGCCAAACGACACGGAGTCACCGTGTCTGTAGACCTTAATTTCCGTAAGAAGCTTTGGACAAAAGAGAAGGCACAGAGCATCATGCGCCCGCTTATGCAATATGTCGATGTCTGCATCGGCAATGAAGAGGATGCCGAATTATGTCTCGGCTTCAAACCCGACGCCGATGTAGAGGCGGGAGACACCGGAGCCGAAGGATACAAAGGAATCTTCGAGGCAATGGCAAGGGAATTCGGTTTCCGCTATGTGGCTTCCACACTGAGAGAGTCTTTCTCCGCCACACATAACGGCTGGAAAGCCATGATTTATGACGGGAAAGAGTTTTATGAATCCAAGCGTTACGACATCAATCCTATCATAGACCGTGTAGGCGGCGGCGATTCCTTCTCCGGCGGACTTATCTACGGACTTCTGAACAAAGCCACACAAGGCGAGGCACTGGAGTTCGCAGTCGCCGCCTCCGCTCTCAAGCAGACAATCAACGGTGATTTCAACCTTGCGAGTGTGGAAGAAGTGGAGGCATTGGCAGGAGGTTCCGCCAATGGCAGAGTGCAACGTTAAGCAGAGGTATGGAGCAGTTCAAAGAGGTTTCGCAGAATTACACTCTGCCCGAGGCTATAAGAGAGGCGCAGCGGTGTCTCGGGTGCAAGGTTCCCGGGTGCAAGAAGGGTTGCCCGATAGGCAATGATATTCCCGACTGGATATCTCAGCTCGCGAAAGGAAATTTCGGCAACGCCATAGAGATTATACGCAGCCGCAGCAATCTTCCTGCTGTCTGCGGGCGTGTCTGTGCGCACGAGCGGCAATGCGAGGGTAATTGCGCTCTCGCGAAGTCAGGCAAACACATAAACATCGGCAAACTGGAAAGATTTGTAGCAGATTTTGACAGTGCCGCAGGTCTTGACCATGATATGATACCGGAAAAGACCAAGGGTCAGGTGGCAGTCATAGGCAGCGGTCCGGCGGGTCTGACGATCGCCGGCGATCTTGCCCGCAAGGGTTTCAATGTCGAGATTTTCGAGATGGAGCGTGAAGCGGGAGGCGTACTTCTTTACGGCATTCCGGAGTATCGGTTGCCTAAGGAGGTCGTGCGTCATGAAATAGCGAAGATTTCCGCTCTTGGCGTGAAATTCCATCTTGGAGTCACAATCGGTGAGGACATGACCATCGATGACCTTTTCGCGAAAGGATTCGATGCGATTTTCATAGGCACAGGTGCCGGTCTGCCTAAAAAACTTCCTATCGAAGGCATGAATCATCCCGGAGTGAAGCAGGCATTGCGTTTTCTGCGTCGTGTCCAGCTTTACAATTCCGGGCATATAGACCGCAAGGAGGTAATGGTGGGAGACGGAGACATAACTTATGTCATCGGTGGCGGAAACACCGCCATGGATGCCGCGCGCACGGCGTTGCGCCTCGGCAGCAAGGAGGTGACTGTCGTGTACCGCAAGACTCTCAACGAGATGCGTGCCCTTCGTTCGGAATATGAGGATGCCGTCAAGGAGGGGGTCAGGTTTATGTGGAATTCCAATGTCGTCAAAGTGAACGGCGGGGAGGGAAACAGGCTGGAGACCCTCATAATCGAGACTGAAGGGGAAAGGAAGGAGTATCCGGCAGACCATCTCATAGGCGCGGTGGGAAATGCCCCCGCTGCGAGAATCGTGTCAACCACAAAGGGTATAGATGTCGACAGCAAGGGGTATGTGCTTACCCGCGATATGCCATACGGCATGACAACACGTGTAGGAGTGTTTGCCGGGGGAGATGTGTCGGCACAGCCGGCTACGGTGGTTCATGCCATGCGCGACGCCAAGCGTGTTGCCGAGGCGATCGAACAGTATGTCTCCGCCGTCAGACTCCTCGCGGCAATATCCCCGAAAGAGGGGGAGGCATCTTCCATACAATAGAACCCGGTCAATCCAGAAGGGTGAACCTTATACCTTCCCGCAGAAGAATCCCAAGACTTTTGCGGGAAGGTTTTACTATATAGTTCAATCCTTCCTTGTTTGCCTTCAACAAAGGGAGGTCATCATGATGATCAGTTATCACTACAGTGTTTCTGTCGAATACGGCACCTTGTCTGATCACATCCGCAAGCTTCCGTTCCCCGCGGTTTTCCGCCTCGTGCGGTCTGCTTGCCGAAATCACCGATATGCCGGCTTTCGCGGCGAAGGGGCAGGCGTACAGCTCCGGTGCGGCACTGGCAAGAATGGCGCGGCTGCCGGATCTTACTATGTCGAGCACTCTCCGGTTTATCCTGCTGTGCAGAAAGGAGGTAAAGTCATCAAGATCTTTCTCTGTGACCAATCCGCTTGTGCGGGATATGATTCTCTCCTTTGCCTCGTGATGGCTGATAAGGCGTAGTTTACGCCGCATTACGGTCATGATAAGGAAAAGTCGCACCTCGGGGTGTCTTCTGAATACAAACTTTACAAACTCTGTGAAAGAATTGCATTCGACCAGTGTTCCGTCAAGGTCTACAATCACCATATACAAAACAAGCTCTAAATTATAGGATTACAAACCGGGTTTCATGTCTGCCGACCATGGAAACCTGACAAGAGTGGAATTGCGGAAAAGCGCGTAATCCGGGATTATCGCGGTGTGTTTCCGTGTGACGGTTATGACAGCGGACCTGATTTCATTGCTTCCGTACTCTTCGATTGCGTTCAGCACACTGAGGAGTGAGCAGCCGCTGTCTGTCGCGTCATCCACTACAAGCACCTTGTGTCCCCCCTGCAGGAGCATGGCTATCAGTTCGTCGCAGACACTGACTTGCACCGGAGCGGGCTTGAGAATCCGGTCTTTGATTGCAAGCACTTTTGATTCCGCACAGCGCAACGCTATATTGACGAATGCCGGAAGACGGCGTAATATCCGGGACAGCGCGTGTGTCTTGACGGAAGTGCCTGCCCTCTGCGTTTTTATGGAAAACACCGTGTCCGACCCGAAATTGTCAGCGACATAGACCCCGCCTCTCGCTATGCCGACAAGAATGTCGTATTCATAACCCGAAGACTTCACCATTTCTTTCAGTTTAAGGCAAAGTCTTGCAAATTCATGACTGTCGGCTGTCAATACTTTCATATTCCGGTTTAACAAATTTCTGTTTTGAAAGCATACGTTTATTTCCACAGGATGTATGCCCCTCTTCCTCCGATAGAGGTGTAGCGGTAAAGCAGTTTAAGGAGGTGTCTTTGACTGAAGGAAAGGCTCGGGTGGGAGAGAGCCTTGGCAAGAAGCGGTTCCGCAAGTTCCTGGTGCCCCTCGCGTTTGTAGTGGGCTGCAAGAATCGCCCTGCGGTAGTTTATCATGTCTGCGAGCCATCCGCTGTCGTTTCGCACGGCTTTGACCACATTCTCCTCCGCGCGGTCGATTGCACGTTCCCATTCTCCGGCTTTCGAATGGAAGTTCTCGCCGGTTATCGACACCTTCTGAGGATGTATGGTGACAAGAGCCTTGTCAATGGCTATCATCGCCGGATTGCCGAGGAGCATTCGGATTCCAAGTTCCCAGTCGTTCCATGCGTACAGGGAATCATCCCAACCGCCGATATCTCTTAAAAAAGATGTCTTTACCGCAAAACATTGGGTGCTAAACAATGCATGATATATCTGATAACGCCAGTAATTTGCGTTGGAGAACTTGCGTTTTTTAACCGAACCGTCAGGATTGATGATTCTGGCGTTCCAATGCACCAGATCCACTCTGCTGTCTCTGAACGCGGTCATTATCCCTTCTGCGAGAGTAGGGTCCATTTCATCATCGGAGTCAAAAAACATCACGTGTTCCGTGTCGGTCTCCGACAGTCCCCGGTTTCTGGCTCTTGACGCACCGGGCTTGGGTTCTGATATGAGGGATATGGCAAATTCCGGCTCGGCATTCCTGGCGATCCAGCCTTCAACGGCTTTCCATGTGCCGTCGGTCGAACCGTTGTCGACAACTATCACATTCAGAGGGCGCAGAGTCTGTCTTTTGACGCTGTCAAGACATCTGATTACAAGATTTTCCCTGTTCCTTACCGGAATCACGACTGTCAGCCCCTTGTCGGTGGAATTGTTGTTCATTGTGTCAGAGAGTTTCTTTCTTCGTTAAAACTTTCGATTATATAAGGGGGTCTTCTTTTGGTTTCGTTGAAAATCCTGCCGATATATTCCCCGATAATTCCCAATGCAAGCAGCTGCATGCCGCCTAAAAAGAGGATCACGCATATAAGAGTCGGGAAACCGGTCACCACCTCTCCCCAGAGCAGAGTCTTCACAAACATATACACAAGGTATCCGAAAGCCATCAGCGACACGATGATTCCGGCAACTGTGGATATTCTCAGCGGTGTGGTGGTGTAGCTGGTAATGCCTTCGATTGCAAGGTTCACCAGTTTGGCGAGTTTGTAGCTTGACTTGCCGTTTTCGCGGTCTCCACGATCAAATACCACCTCTTTTTTTTCGAAACCCACCCAGCAGTAGAGGCCCTTCATATATCTCTGTGTCTCTCGCAGTCCGGTCAATGCCCTGACCGCCCTGCGGTCGAGAAGCCGGAAATCGCCTACGTTGGGAAGAATGTCGATGTCGCTCATTTTCTTAAGCATATTATAGAAAGAGAGCGAGAGTATTTTTCTCATGGCGCTTTCCTGCCCGCGGCTTGCGCGTTTGCCATACACGTCATCGTATCCCTTTTCCCACCAGTAAATCATTTCCGGCACAACTTCTATGGGATCCTGAAGATCCGCGTCCATTATGACCAATGCATCGCCCGATGCATAGTCCATGCCCGCCAGCATGGCGTTTTCCTTTCCGAAATTCCTTGAAAGATTGACCACGGATACTCTGGAATCTTTTTTTCTTAATTCCCGCATAATCGCGAGAGTGCCGTCGCCGCTGCCATCGTTGACAAACAGAAATTCGAAGTCGTAGACATTCATATCGACAGGATGTGTTGTCCCGGTCTCAGTCCCGGTTTCCTTTACAGAGACCTGATAAGAGGCACGGGTAAACCTGTCAAGTTCATCGTACAGCTTCGGCAGATTCGCTTCCTCGTTATGGCATGGGATAACAAAGCTGATCTTCTTCATATTGCAAATATACGTATTTTTTTTGTTAAAAAGGCATCGGGGTATTGCAAAATTGAACCGCGTGCATTATCTTTGCGTTATAAAACAAAAGCAAGAGAGCTTCGGACTGCTGAATTTGATACACACCTCAGATGACAGCGAGGTAACGAAGATTCAGAAGCCGGTGAAGTTATACCACATCAAAGCTAATTGGGAAACTCATCAAATTTTATAGAAATACCGAGACACTCTTGTCTGTCGATGGCGGGCCCCACGCCGCAAGGCGTTGATTTCGATCGCAGGCGGATTACAAAGATTGGCAAGACCTCAAAACCTGTCGTTCGGAGTTTCGTCACATTCCTTTGATGTGGACCTTAAAAGAGCCGATGAGCGGAACGCTCACCGGCTCTTTGTTTTTCCGGCGGTTTTATGAACAGCCGGTGTTTATGGACAATATGACAAGCAAACATATACATAAGTTATGAAAGACGTAAAGGAAACGCTTTTGGAGCGCACGAGTGTGCGCAGATACGAGAGAGAGGCGATCGCAGAGGAGACAATGGAGTTTATCTTCGATGCGATCCGCAATACTCCCACATCCTACAACGGTCAGCAATTCTCGGTTATCGACATTTCCGACCAGACGCTGAAAGAGGAGTTATATGCTATAACCGGTCAGAAACAGCTCAAGACATGCAACCGGCTGCTGATATTCTGTTCGGATTATAACAAAATTACGCTTCTTGCCGGGAAGAAGGGGCTGGATATGCCGAAATTCACCGATACGATGGATGGTGTGACGATAGGTATAATTGATGCGTCGCTTGCCATGATGAGCGCGGTTGTCGCCGCTCAGTCTGCAGGTCTCGGTTCTAACTGCATCGGTTATCTTCGTACTGCCGACCCTGCTAAGATCGCCGAGCTCCTCAAACTTCCGAAGGGAGTGTTTGTGGTCTGCGGTCTTGCAATCGGTGTGCCCCGCGAGCAGCCCGATCTGAAGCCGAAGCAGCCGAAGCAGCTGATGATCCACAAGAACCATTACCGTCAGGACAACGACAGGATGGTTGACGAGATGGAGGCTTATGACGAAGTGGTGAAACATTACAACCGTACCCGCGCCGGCGGCACTACCGACAATGACTGGGTCGCCCACATCATCAATTATTATGACCATGCGATGGAATACCGCATTCTTGACTATCTGAAGGATCAGGGCTACGATGTGAAAAAATAATGTGTCACCCCTGTTTTAATTCTTAAAAAACCTTAACGGTTAAACCAAATGCGCTGAAGATTGTCTTAATTATAGGTAATTGTCGCAGACGTTGCCGAAAATAATAAAACAATGCTTAGCGACAAAAACGGAGCAGGCCTGCGGGCTTACTCCGTTTTTCATTTTAGAATTCAGAACTGAAGTGGAAGCGGATCTTGGGGAAATCCGACTGCGCCATCTGCAGCACATAGTTGCTGTCGGCAAGGAATACGTCACGACCGTCCTTGTCGGTAGCCATGAACTGATGCTTTCTTTTCTTGAAGGCTTCGAGAGCCTGCGGATCATCGCTCTCTACCCAGCATGCCTTGTAGAGGCTTATGGGCTCCCAGCGGCATTGCGCGCCATATTCGTGAAGAAGACGGTACTGGATCACTTCGAACTGAAGCTGACCTACTGTGCCTATGATTTTTCTTCCGTTGAACTGATTGGTGAACATCTGTGCCACACCTTCATCCATCAGCTGGTTTATACCTTTGTCGAGCTGCTTGGATTTCATCGGGTCGGCATTCTCGATATATTTGAACATCTCCGGTGAGAAACTCGGCAATCCCTTGAAATGTAGGACTTCACCGGAAGTCAGAGTGTCTCCGATCTTGAAATTGCCGGTGTCGGGTATGCCGACTATGTCGCCAGGATATGCCTCGTCAACGATATTTTTCTTCTGAGCCATGAAAGCAGTGGGAGCGGCGAACCGCATCATCTTTTCGGAGCGCACATGGCGGTAATTGACATTGCGTTCGAATTTTCCCGAGCATATTTTCACAAACGCGATACACGACCTGTGGTTTGGATCCATGTTGGCGTGAATCTTGAAAACGAAACCTGAGAATCCCTCTTCCTGCGGTCTTATCTCCCTTTCCTGTGCCATGATAGGTCTCGGAGCCGGTGCGATTTTTACGAAACAGTCAAGAAGTTCCTTGACGCCGAATGTGTTGAGCGCGGATCCGAAGAATACCGGCGCGACATCTCCACGAAGATATTCCTCGGGATCGAAGTCGGGATACACACCCTCTATAAGTTCAAGATCTTCGCGGAGTTTGTCGGCATCCTGCTGTCCGACAAGTCTGTCTACTTCCGGAGAGTTGACATTGTCGATCTCGATGCGCTCGCTGATGGTCTGTTTCGAAGGGGTGAAGAGGTCGAGTCCATGTTCATAGAGATTGTAGACACCTTTGAATTTGGCACCTATGTTGATCGGCCACGAGAGTGGTCGCACGGAAATCTGCAGCTCCTTCTCCAGCTCATCAAGAATATCGAAGGGGTCACGTCCCTCGCGGTCAAGCTTGTTTACGAAAATGATGACAGGGGTTTTTCTCATGCGGCATACCTCCATCAGTCTTCGTGTCTGGGTCTCCACGCCCTTTGCCACATCGACCACAATTATGACCGAGTCTACGGCGGTCAGAGTGCGGAAAGTATCTTCCGCGAAGTCCTGGTGACCCGGAGTGTCGAGGATGTTTATCTTGTAGTCGCCATAATTGAAGCCCATGACCGAGGTCGCAACCGAGATGCCTCTCTGCTTCTCGATTTCCATCCAGTCGGAGGTGGCTGTTTTCTTTATTTTATTGCTTTTAACCGCTCCCGCCACATGTATGGCGCCTCCGAAAAGCAGTAGTTTCTCGGTGAGAGTGGTCTTACCCGCATCCGGGTGTGAGATGATTGCGAATGTCCGCCTTCTCTCTATTTCCTTGTTCAGTTCTTCGCTCATGAAAGTCAGGTTTTCGGATTTAAGCAGTTTCTTAGACTCCCATCTGCTCCAGACATCGTTTCAGCGAGTCGCGCCAGTATGGAATCTCCAGTCCGTAATTGCGCTTGATCTTGTTTTTGCTCAATACGGAGTAGAGGGGGCGTTTTGCAGGTGTCGGATATTGGGAGGTGCGTATGGCGTTTACTTTTGTCTTTTTTCCGGTTATGTCGAAAATCGCTTTGGTGAAGTCGTACCAAGAGGCGACTCCTTCGTCTGTGAAATGGTATATTCCCGGCTGCCAGTTCTCATGTTTGATAATAAGATGAATTGCATGGGCGAGGTCTCCGGCGTAGGTCGGGGATCCGATCTGGTCGGAGACAACGTTTATCTCCTCTCTTTCATCTGCCAGACGGAGCATGGTCTTGACGTAGTTGCTTCCGAATTCCGAATATAGCCAAGCCGTTCTTATTATCATGGCGTTGCTGCAGAATGATGTCAGCAATCCTTCCCCTTCAAGTTTGGTTCTGCCGTAGATGCTTTGCGGATACGGCTCGTCGTTTTCTTCATAAGGGCGGAATGTCTCTCCCGAGAAAACATAGTCTGTAGAGACATGAATCACCTTCATGCCGTGTTTTGCAGCAGCCTGACCGAGATTTCCGACCGCACCGGTATTGATTGCGGCAGCTTTCAGGTCGTCGGATTCCGCACGGTCAACTGCTGTATAAGCCGCGCAGTTTATGACCATATCCACCGGATTGTCTTCAAAAAAACGGTTCAATGTGCCGTAATCCGTTATGTCAAGAGTGTTGGCGTCTGTGTATATAGCTTCGATGGAGCTGTCAGCCTCAAGTTCGCGTCTGAGCGAATTGCCGAGCTGTCCGTTTGCTCCTGTAACCATTATTCTCATTTTATTCCTCTTCTAAATCAAGTTCGTTATTATAATCTTTTTTGTAATAGCCGGCGAGCATGCCGAGAAAGCGGGATATCTGTTTTGCCGCAAGCGTGGTCTCTTCAGAAATCTCCTTCCCCTGCAGACGCAGCATCAGTATCCCGTAAAGAGCGTCGAAACAGGATTCCAGCTCGTTTTTTCTGTTTTCTCCTGCCTTTGCCCTGATCTCCACAATAAAGGGTAGAGTATTGTAATACTCGGCGGCGTAAGGTGCGAATTTCGGATTTTTCAGGAGCCTGCCGTGAAGTTCCTGAAGTTCACCGAGCACATTCCTGTTGAGCTGGAGATGACCGGCTTCCGTCACGTCTTCGCGCCGCATCATGTCGATCAGCGACTCATACCATCCGCGCATCTCGGAACGTTCGGCGTCAGACAGCGAAGTGTACCTGTCGATAATTCCCGTCTGAATACTGTCGATGTCGAGGCGGTATGCCCGGATGAGATCCTCAATCTGCCACATATACAGCAGATATTCAGCTATGTTTTCTCTCTTCTTTATTGAAGCGGTTGTCATATTTTGTAAATTATTCCACAAAATTACGAAAAAAAGGGGGATTGAGCAATTTCCCACTCGAATGTAAAACAAAATCCCCGGCATATCTGGCTGTCGGGGAAGATTGTTTATTCGGTTTTTCTGTTTCTGACCAGCATATTCTGTTGGCGGTCAGACAGAAGGTGGTTATCTGTAGTCTTTAAGCATCCCCTGAAGCCTTTTTCTTGCGAAGAATATGCGGCTTTTAACCGTTCCGAGCGGGAGATTCATTTTTTTGGCAATCTCACTGTATTTATATCCTGCGAGATACATGGTGAAAGGCACTTTGTATTCTTTGGCGAAAGAATTTATTGCCACGGAAATCTCCTTGGCGGCGAACGAACCTTCCGGAGTGGTGAGTCCTGATTCCTGAGAGAGATTTAGGTGGTACAGGTCTTCGGTTGTATCCACCACTGTCGCGCTTCTTACCTGACGGCGGTAATTGTTGATGAAGATGTTGCGCATGATCGTGAACACCCAACCCTTGAAGTTGACATTGTCGACATATTTTGCTTCGTTGTCAAGGACTTTCAGAGTAGTATCCTGTACGAGATCCTGAGCGGCATCCCTGTCGGAGGTGAGCTGACAGGCGAAATTGTAGAGGTTGCCCTGAAGCCCCAGCAATCTTTGTTTGAACGATAATTTGTCAGCCATAATGGTATAGTTTATAGGTGATCAGCAATTGAATTTTCGAACTCTATTCTAAAATCAATAACCTTTATGAATATATAACAAGATTATCGGAAATATAGACATCGGGATTCGGATGTTTTTTGAAATTTTTTTCAAAAACAGGTACTTTCCTTAATAGCTGTTAAAAAATCGAGGTGTTTTAGCCGATAATTCTATTATTATGATTAATTTTGCAAGAATTGAGGAACCAATATGAGCAAGAGAATAAAGAAACTGAATTTCTGGGTGCGCCGCAAGTCTCATTTTACGCTGATAGCAGTGGGGTCGGTTGTGGTGCTTCTTCTCTTTTTCAATGAGGACACCTCTATGAAACTCAATATGAAATATCAGGAAGAGATCAAGTCGCTGAAACGTCAGATACGTGAATGCGAGGATTCCGCCGAATGGTACAGGACACGCCGCGAGGCTTTGTATATCAGCGCGGAGGATCTTGAGCATGTGGTGCGCGAGCAATATCACATGCAGCGCCCTTCCGAAGATGTCTATCTTATCAAGTGATGAAGAAAGTCAGAACAACGGCACCGTTCGCAAACGGAAATAAAGAGCGGCTCAGGCGCCGGATTGAAGCTATATCAACTGTCGGGCTGCTGCTGATAGCCGCCGGTCTTATGGCTCCGTTTGCCGCTGTCGAGGATGCGCTGATTGCGGGAATCTGCAAATGGGTGTTTGCCGCCGGGGCGGTAATCTATACCGTAGCAAGAATGGTAAACGTCAATGACCCCGGCGATTCTCTGAAGTTGCGCCGGCTGCGCCGCATGGAGATGTGGGCAGGTTTCTGCTTTGTGGTGGCGTCAGGATTCTGGTTTTATAACGCCCACCGCCTTGCGGGTATCGTGTTTTCGCTTCCGGTGATGAACAATACTATTGTTTTCACTCTCGCCGGAGCCATGATTCAGGTTATCTCGTCATGGATGATCTCTGCCCGGGCGAAGAAAGAGAAAGGTCTTGACTGATGTTGCGGATAAGTGTATGAGAGTCCTGACAATCGACATAGGAAACACTGCCGTCAAAGGGAGTGTCTTTGAGAACGGAATCCTGATTGAGAGTATTCTTGTCGAAGATCTTGATGCGCGTCCGTTCTTCCCGTTTATAGACCGTTACAGACCGGGAGGGGCGATATGCTGCAGTGTGGGGCGTGACCCTGGGGCATTCCTTGATGAAATCGGAGAGTGTGTCGGAAAACCGGTGATGAGACTTTCTCATGAGACTCCGCTGCCTATCGGTGTGGAATATGCCACTCCCTCCACTCTCGGTCTTGACCGCATTGCCGCGGCGGCAGGCGCGTCGCTTGTCGCCGAGGAAGCGCTTGTGGTGGATGCCGGAACCGCGGTGACTCTTGATATAGTGGTCCGCAATCGTTTCCTCGGAGGGAATATCTCTCCCGGAATGCGGCTGAGGTTCCGTTCGCTCAACCGGTTCACATCGCGTCTTCCCCTTGTATCGGCAACGGGTGATATCCCCACGTTCGGCTATGACACAGAGACTGCGATAAGAGCCGGGGTTGTGAATGGAATTGTTTCGGAGATTGTCTCCGCTTATAAGGAGGCAAGAAAGCGCTACCCGAGAATCAGGCTCCTTCTAACGGGTGGAGACGCTGATTTCCTGGCTCCGTACATATGTCGTTACGGGGTTAAGCCCGTGACCGCATATTCACTCGTGGGCAAAGGTCTCGAACGGATTTATCTTCATGCGGAAAAGACAGACAGCCTCCGTACGGCAGCCGATATTAATTCAGATAACAATAACGCTAAATATAAATCTCTCCAGTCAGATATATGAGTAAAATAAAGATTCTTTTGGCGTCAGCCTTTGTGGCTGCCGCGACAGCTACGGCTTCGGCGCAGACTTCGTCTCCCTATTCAATGTATGGTTACGGAATAATCGGTGACCGCGCCACTTCCCTGCAGAAACAGATGGGTGGTGTGGGTTACGCCATGAACTCCGGCCGTCAGATCAATGTGATGAATCCGGCATCTTATGCCGCCATCGACTCGCTGACATTCCTTTTCGACCTCGGAGCGGATGTGTCTATGTTGTGGAGTCAGGAGGGGAGCGCACGTCAGTATTCTACCGGAGGTGGCGTGGATTATGTCACAATGCAGTTCCCTATTTCGAAATTTATGGGTGGTTCCATAGGTCTTCTGCCTTATAGCTCTGTAGGTTATGCGTTCGGTAACGAGATCAAGCACGGTGCGATGGAGAATCAGGGTTCAGGCGGCATAAACCAGCTTTATCTCGGACTCAGCGGAAAAGTCGGGGGATTCTCTCTCGGTTTCAATGTGAGCTATGATTTCGGAAATATCGTAAATGATGTATTTGCCCGACCGAACAGCGGCGGCGAGACGAAGTTCGAGCACGTGATGGAAATCCGCGACTGGAATATCAACATAGGCGCGCAATATACGGCACGGTGGAACCGCTTCAACAAACTTGTGTTCGGTGCCACATACTCCCCACGCAAGACCATGAGGGGAAAGACCTGGGTCACGTCAGTGGAAACCCAGCAGGAGAGTCTGCCCGATACTGTGGCTTATATGAAAATGAAAGATAAATATTTCAATCCCACGTCAATCGGAGCAGGTGTCAGCTATACTTATGAAAAGACCTATCGTGTGATGGTTGAGGCGGATGTCACTTGGCAGCAGTGGAGCAAGGCACCTTATTCTGCCCTTTACAGCTATAAGGACAACAACGGGGTGACACATGTCAACGACAAGGAGATTGTAGCTGCCGGAATGGATTTCAACGACCGTATGAAAATTGCGGTAGGCGCTGAATTCGTGCCAAAGCTCCGTGGTAATTACGGTCAGCGTGTTGCATATCGTATCGGAGGTTATTTCGCAAACGATTACCTCAATATCAATGGTAACAAGGTCAAGGAGATGGGTGTCACCTGCGGTGCCGGTTTCCCGACACCTGAGGGTAAGACGCAGATAAACTTCGGATTAGAATGGAAAAAACGGTATGCCACTCCTGCTAAGCTGATCGGAGAGAATTATTTCAATATAACATTGGGCGTCAACTTCAACGAGGTCTGGTTCTGGAAGCGTAAGATCCGATAACGGAGCGGGGTGTAGACAAGTAAAATCAGACATGAGGATACTGACAGCCCTGATGGTGTTTATACTGCTGCTTGCGGCGTGTCGCGAGGAGCGGAAAGTGGATGTCGCCGCCGGACTCAACCCGGAGAAGATGGCGACTATGACCACTAAGAACATATCTACCCTGATCTCGGATTCCGGTGTCATTCAGTATAAGATAGTGGCTCCGCTCTGGCAGGTGTTCGATGAAGCCGACACCCCTTACTGGCATTTTCCAAAAGGGTTGTTCCTGCAGAAATACGACCCGTATTTTCAGGTGGTGGCAACTGTGGCGGCGGATTCGGCAAAGTTTTTCAAGAACGAGCGTCTATGGCGTCTCGAAGGGCATGTGGAGATGACCAAGGTTCCGAAAGATCTGTTTCTTTCGGAACGCGTGTTCTGGGATCAGAGACACGGGCGTATCTACAGCGATACATTCATACACATAGAAAACGCTACGCATGTCCTCGAGGGCACCGGATTTATCTCCAATGAGAACCTTACGGAATACCGCATACTGAATCCGGAGGGCATATTCCCGGTGAACAGGGATTCTTTGTGACGCTGGGATAAGCGAAAATAAAAAACAAGATTATAAGTTACTTATGATATTACCGTTAAGTCTCGCCATATTGATTACCGTTGTGGCTATTCTCTTCTCGGGTCTCTTTTCAGGCTGCGAGATCGCGTTTGTGCAGAGTTCAAAGGTAAGGATGGAGATAGATGCCGCCCGGGGCGGGATGGTAGACAGAATCATCAAGGGTTTCTCGCGACATGAGGATATGTTCATATCCACGCTGCTTGTGGGCAACAATGTTGTGCTGGTAATCTACGGTATATCATTTTCGGTGATAGTAAATCCGTTATTCGAGGAATGGTTCCACCATAGCGAGGCTCTGACACTAATTTCGAATACCGTTTTCTCGACTGCCGTCATCCTCCTTCTCGGAGAATTTCTTCCCAAGACAACATTCCGCATCAATCCGAATTTCATGATGCGTCTTCTGGCTTTGCCCCTCTATCTTATCTATCTGATTCTTTATCCCGTATCCTGGTTTGTCTCGGTGATATCCAGAGGGTTGATGAAACTCTGCGGACTCGATACGGGTGAGGCTGCCAGTGCGCGTCTTACCATGGATGAGCTTGACGACTATATCCAGCAAAGCATGGAAGACCGGGAGAACGGCGAAGCTGTGGAGAATGAGGTGAAGATTTTCAGAAAAGCGATTGATTTCAAGGACACCCAGATTTCCGAATGCATGATACCGCGCAACGAGATTGTGGCGGTGCCTCTGGCGGGGACTACACGCGAGAAACTGATAAAGGTCTTTACGGCTACAGGTCTGTCGAAGGTGGTGGTCTACAGGGAGGACATCGATGATGTGGCGGGATATATACATATATCGGAGATGTTCAATTCCACGGCAGACTGGCGTCGCAAGCTCAAGCCTGTGATCTTCACTCCTGAGACGATGCTCGCCAACAAGATGATGCGTCGCATGATGAGCGAGAAACGCACGCTTGCCATGGTTGTGGATGAATTCGGCGGCACTTCCGGTCTTGTGACTCTTGAGGATATCGTGGAGGAGATATTCGGCGAGATTGAGGATGAGCACGATGTGAAGCGCCTTGTTGCGCGTGAACTTCCCGACGGAGCGTATGAGTTCTCCGGCAGGATGGAGATTTCAGCTATCAACGAGGATTTCGGACTCGACATAAGGGAAAGCGAGGAATACCATACGCTTTCGGGTTATATTCTCGAAAGTCTGCAGGCTTTGCCGAGACAGGGGGATTCGTTTGAAATAGGCGACCTTGCGTTCAGGATAGAGAAAATGACCACGACCCGCATCGAGCTGGTAAGGATAGAAAAGAAAAAAGATGCCTGAAAGGGCATCTTTTTCTTGTTAGATATGATCTGAATATTATATTCGGAGGGAACATCCCGGATGACGATAGTCAGGATCTAATGGGGATACGGTTTAACGATAATCTTTCAAGATTTCGCGGAGACGTTTGCGTGTAAAGAAGATACGGCTCTTTACTGTGCCTAACGGCATGTCAAGTATTTCCGAAATCTCCTCATATTTGTAACCTGCCACGTGCATCGAGAAAGGTTCGCGGAAATCCGTTGGAAATTTGGCGAGTATCTGTGATATCTCACCCACAGCATAAGCACCGTCAGGCGTTTCAAGACCAGAGTCCTGGCAAAGGTTCAAATGGTGAAAATCCTCTGAAGAATCCACCATGGTGTTCTCTCTAACGCTCTTACGATAATTGTTGATAAAAATATTGCGCATGATCGTCAGCATCCAACCCTTGAAGTTGGTGTTGTCCACAAACTTCTCCTCATTGTTGAGCGCTTTGAGGGTTGTGTCCTGAACGAGATCATGTGCTTCTTCTTTATCGGTGGTCAGTTTGAGAGCGAAAGAAAGAAGATTGCCCTGCATCCCTATAACGGAGGATTTAAAGGTGTTTTGCTTGCTCATTTAATTTTTTATCAATTAGGGAATCTAAAAAATAAAAAAGTCACTTATCATGTTATTTGAAAACAAAAAGTCACTGTTCCCTGAGTGACCCCAGTTTATCGGGTGTAAAGTTAATATATTTTTATCAAAATGCAATCGTTATACTATAAATTTTTTTGAAAAATTTGTCAAATTATCAAGCCTCTTATATCTTGACAGTTTAGCTTTTTCCATTTTTAAACAAGCTCTTAACCCTCTAATTATTTATTCTCTCTTTAATAATGTATAATCTTCCGAGCAAGTGATAAAAAAGTAAGCAGGATACATGTGCATGCACATGTATCCTGCCATATAATTGAAATTAAAAGTTACTTCAGTTTTATCTCAGCATTATTTCACAAGCACTTTTGAAGCCTTGCCGTTCTGAATGCGGATGTATACACCCTTCTCCGGCTCTCCATTGATTTGACGGCCGTTGAGGTCAAACAGACGCACTACGCCATCTTCCGTGTTTGCATCTATATCAGTTACTCCCGTTTCGAAGCTGAGGGCAATCTTACGGATAGGCGATTTGTAACCATAGTTGGCGATATAGAAATTCAATGTTCCAGAGGTCTTGGCGGGGATTTCTATACCGTCTTCATAAAGTTCATATCCAGGAAGCTGGTTTTCGTTATCAGATATTTCGTCAGCTGTCGGAGCGGGGGCTGAAGAGTTCTCTATTTTATAGTAAAGGTAAGCATTTTCCGGTACATTAATGGTAATGAATGTTTTAGAACCTGTGTTTACCTCATCTTTTTCAAGAGGTACATTATCGGCAGATACCATAAGATGGCGATATACATTTAAACGCATTATCGCAAAACCATCGCGGAATCCATCTCCGGCAACACTGCGAGCCTCTAATGTATATGATCCGGGCTTGGATACAAGAATATGAAGTTTGCCATCTTTCTCTTCGATGTCATAGTCATCCTCAGTGAGGGCGGGAATTGAATAAGTTATTATACGATTGTTGGGATTGTTTGCAACATTTATTTCAGCAATTTCATTAACATATATACCATTTACATTTGGTGTGAAAGTAAGTTGTGCAGACTTTTGATCTGAATTAATGGCATCCCACATCACATTAATTTTCTTAATTTGAGTTGGTTCGGCACTTGATCCTGATGGAGATGTATATAAAATTTCTGATACTTTATCTGTTTCGTTTTGTGGTATCCATACGTATGAGAATGTTCCTCCATCTGGGTCTTCATTGTCTGATTCAGATACATTACCGCTTGCTGGATCATATGTTCCAAGGATATCGCTGCCGGTTATGCCGACTTTTGTTATTTTATAACCCTCAGGAACAGCTATTTTTAATGTTGCACCTTTTTGTAGTCTCAAATGATATGGTGCGTTTGATGTGTTGTATGATCTGTATTTGCCACCAAATGTTAAAGTTACAGTCTCGTTTTCGCCAGCTATGGACTTTATCTTAGTTTCAAATGAGCCTCCTCCATTCTGAGTAGTCATGCCATATGGATTATTTGTGGTAAAGTCAAATACAGTTGTTCCGGGTTCTATTTTTTCATTAGGATCTACAACCACTATCTGATATGAAGCAGTACCCTCGGCATAATCTCCATTAGCGGCTATTGTGCCAGTGATGGTTACTACACCTGCTTTTTTTACATCTGCTGGTTTTATTACACCTGTTGTGGCATCGACAGTAACGGTTTCAGGATCAGATGAGGTATATGTTACAGTTCCAGGGTTATCTTGGGGGTCTGTAATTGTAACTTGTTGCCAAACTACTCCGGTATTAACTTTGCCATAAATAGATGGATTTTCAAAAGAAATTTGAGGATTTTTCCCTAAGACTGAAACCTTAAATGAACCGGAACCGGCAAGGTATTGTCCTTCTATTGGAGCTGTGGTGAAATTAATAGTTGCCTCACCAATTTTTAATCCTTTGATAGTTTTGTCTATTGTATTTAATTCTATAACTTCATTGTCATCAGTTTGGAATGAATAAGTTAAGTTTGAAGGTGAAATCTCAGGAAAATCAATAATTTCCCCTATGATGACTTCTGGATTTTCTGGGTTGATTTCATAAACAGGAGTTGCAGGTCCAGCTGAAGCATTAACATATTCTACTTCAATAGAGCTAATATATACGCCTCCGTTGCTTTTAGTTTCTTTCGATGTATTGGTAAATAGTATTTCAAAACCATTTTCAACTGTAACTTCTTCTGATAAGTTTTCGAAAGATATTTCTTGGAAGGTTGCATTTATTTCTTTTGCTATCCCGATTTCTGTACCATTTATTTTTGTTGCTACTGTTGTATTTGCTTTGGAATGTCTTTTTGCCTTTATTGACACTTTATTTATAATCATTCCTTTGAAGTAGTCCGTGACAAAGCTTAGTGTAGATATTGGAGCATTATTTGAGCCGAATACAAGACTGATAGGCGTATTTCCATCTCTTACTGAATATCTACTTCCTTTTTGAACATTATGTGTGATTGTCCAGTCAATTCCGTTAAGATCCAAGGTAAATACTTCGTCTTTCTTGGATGCTTGTGTTGAGCTGCAGGTCCAATTATATGTATCAGCAAAAGAATTTGCCGATATGCATATAATTAACATTAATGATAGTAAAAACTTTCCCATAAGTTGTTAATTTAATAGATTGTTGTTTGATATTGTGTTATTTTTGATTTCTGTTATTGACGGCAATATGTTGAAAATGTTAGGTTTTTGTGTGCGAAACGTTAAATCACAAGGTTAATGATCCAGTGTTTCGGTTGTATTACAAAGTTATAAAGAATTTTTCACATTTCCGCATGTATCCGTTAATTTTTGTTAGCATGTTTTGTCATTTTTTTGTGCAAACTCAGTAATTGATACTTCCTTTTATAGAGACATAGCGGCGGAAGGGTATCATACAATATGTTTTCTGAACCATGGATATTGTCAGTTCCTATATATTGATGTTTTTTGAAAATATCGATGTAGTGAAGGCTAAATAACTTATGGGAAAGTCATTAGCGTGCTATTGGTATCTGATGGAAATATTAAAATCTTTAGGATTGCAAACCTGATAGAGGGCTTGTGCAATATATATTCAGGGGCGTATTATCAGGATAGTGCGGTGTTAGGCGAGATCAAGGAAATAGCGGTTGTATGCAACTCCTGTTGCACCGAATGAGGCTTTATGACGCAGCAGTCCCCGATTGAGGTATTGCCCCCGGTTTTCGTTACTTATTCCAAAATCAAAGTATGGGTGTGAGGTGTATATTTCGTTTATCAGATAATCGATGAGGGGAGTAAGGAGGTCAAGTTCGCGTCCTAAGGTAGTAGTTGCTATGTATTGAGCATGTGCCACCCTACCGGTGTCGTATATGCACACGGCAGCCTGCGGAGAGGATGCATATTCAAGTATCCAGAATCTTATTTGTTCGGGAAACAGGTCCTTCAGTGTCTGCATCTCTTTTATTGAATGCACGGGAGCCGCATCGTGCCTCTCTTTCAGGCATGCAGTCGTCATTGCCATAATGGGGGCGGCATCGTTATATTCTTTGATGGTAAAATCCAGACGTGCAGATTTGGACAACGCCCTGCGGCGAAGCTTGTTGTAGAAACTACGCGGACTATCGGAAGATTCCTCATTCCCTATAATCTTTCGGCATATTTCCGCGATGGGGATTGCTGTTGAAAGATTGCATTCCGTTCGCACTGCACCAAGCCTGAACAGTGCATACTCATCTTCCTGAGAAGGGTGGAGAGAATATATATAAGGAAGTGGTTTATAGTCGAGAGCCTTATATCCTTCATCTTTCCACTTCTCTATTGCCGCTTCGAATATATCAAGGGTGTCAGCTCCGTCGACGTGACCCTCAGGAAGGATCCAGCCGCCATATGTGAGTCCCTGATGTGAATGCAGGATGCCGTCTTCGGAGACATTGGCAGGCAGGATTGCCGCGATGCCCGAACCCTTGCGTGCTATCCAAGAGCAATCCTTGAATCTGTCGGCATGATAATCCATATAGTCCCTGAGAAACAGGAATGTCGAGTTTCTGGCATTTCTCACGAATTTGTCCCATTCGTGTCTTGATTCAGGGGTATATCTTGAGATGGTTATCATGGTGGCGGAGGAGATTATCTGATCCAGTCGAGGGGGTTGAGCTTGTCGCGGTTTTTCCAGACTTCGAAATGAATGGAAGAATGCGAGGGATCATCTTCCGACGGAGCGAGTTTGCCGATTGCCTGACCCTGTTTCACGACATCTCCCACTTTTACTGAAGGAGAGGCGATGTTTCCGTAGACGGTATAATAATTGCCGTGGTTCACAATCACAACCGTGGAGAAGCCAGGAATAACGTATACTCCGGAAACGCGTCCTCCATAAACAGCCTGCGCCGACGCGCCGGCGGATGTTTCGGCATCGATTCCCGGATTGTCATACATCACATCCGGCAGTTCCGGCAACGAATGGCGTCCGAACTGGCTTGTCACGCGGAACGCGCCCGAGACGGGTCTTGGCAGCGAACCACGCATTGCCGCGAAATTACCTGCCTGGGAAGCCGAGCTTTTCGCGGTGTTCGCCTTAGAAGCCGTTGAAGACTTGTCGCCACGCGGCTTGCGCTTGCGTGCCTCTGCGTAATCTTTCTTTTCGTCGGATTTCTTTTTTCTTGCAGTCTGAGATTTCTTTTTATCCTCTTTTTTCTTGTTGTCGCTCTTGCTTTTAGCGGCTTCCTCCTGCGCAAGGAGTCTTGCCTCTTCCGCCTTTCTTGCTTCCTCCGCCTTTCGCGCCTCTTCGGCACGCCGGGCTTCTTCGGCTCTTCTTGCCTCTTCCGCCTTACGGTTCTCCTCGGCGATCAGAGCTGCTATGCGGCTCTTCAGTGCGTTTGCCTCCTGCTGCTTTTTTGCAAGATGAGACTGCAGTGCCTGTCCGTTGCGGCGCAGCTCACCCACCAGCGCGTCCTGCTGCCGGTATTGCTCGTTGAGTCTGTTTTGTGCCGCTACCTGACGGGACAGGGCGATATCCTTCTCCCGTTTTGACTCCTCCAGCTTCTCCTTCTGTAATGTCAGCTCCTTGACCGATTCAGAAATCTCCGCCGATTTCTTCGACCGCCAAGCCGAAATCTGTTTCAGATAACGCATACGGCGCATTGCCTGACTGAAATTTTTGGAAGAGAAAATGAAAGCGAGAGTGGAATTCGAATTGCGTTTTCCCCGTATCTTACGGATTGAGTTGAGGTAATCCTCTCTCATCTTCTTAAGTTTAGCCTCAGAGGCAGTGATTTCCGATTCAAGGGATGAGATACGGGTGTCAAGCTGTCTGACCTGTTCGGCAGCAGCCGCCACCAATGACCTGCCTGCAGTGATGTCGGAATTGAGGCGGTTCAGTTCGCCGAGTCCTTTTTTCACTTCCGCCTCATTGCGTCGCAACTCCTCTTTGGTGCGTGCTATCTCCTTCTGAGTCTCCGCCTGACGGCGCTTTGCCTCTGCCGAAGTCTCAGTTTTCGTGTTTGTTTTTTTCGAGGTGCGTCTTGTGCTCTTTCCGGAAGATGTTTTTTTCGATGCGGATTTACGAGTTGACGCTTTCTGCTCGGTTTTTGCTTTTGTCCCGTTTTTTGTTTTCCGGTTTACAGAGTGTGCCGGTATTCCCGACAACAGGATTGTCAGTGCAAAGAGAATTATATGTTTCTTGATGTGTGAGGGAATCATTTAACTTAGAAGGAGCTGATGAATTGTTTTATTCCGACGCGTGTAAATCTGGAGTTGAGAGAAACCGGTGAAGGAGCGTTCGCCTCCCAGTCGATATCGTTGAATTCGATCAAGGCGTCGAATTTCTTATTGAAATCGCGAGTGAAAGATATGTCGAGGTCGAAACCTTTGTCCAAGTATGTGTAATCGAGCGCGAGCGCGAGTTCGTGGTCGGATGTGGAGAGCTCAAGTGTCAGCTTTTCCGTCTGACCGATTGAGTTTATACGGTATTCATAGCCAAATTCATCCTCATCGCTTCTTCCGCGAGGGAATGTCAGCGACCATGCCGCCTCTGAATGTATGGAATCTGCCGGAAGAGATCTGAAATCGAAGAAATCGGCATTGGCTTCGGAAAGCTCGCCTGACTGCAAAACCACGGCGCGTCCGAGAAGCAGGCTCTGGATATCACCGATAATGTCAGGATAATCATATTTGATTCCGGCAAGCGACTCTTTGCAATAGACACGTTTCATTTTGTTGACCGCAAGCAGCGTATCCCCCTCGATGTCGATGCGTCCCACCTCGCCGAGCAAAGAAGCCCTGACAGAGATTGAGATAGTCTCGTTTCTTCTCATGAATATCCTGACAGAAGGTGACACCGGGAGTTTTTTCATGCGAAGTTTCCCCGACATGGCGGCAGTCTGCCAGTCGATGTAGTTGGGGAGTATCGCATTGAGAGCTTCCGTGCGCCCGTCAATCGAGTCCGCAGGTGTCTGCGCCATTGCCGAAGAAACCCCGGCTGCAAGCATAAGGAGCAATGTTAATATAAAATGAGAGCGGCACTGAGCCGATACTTTATCTCTTGCCATTTTTTAGCGTTTTAATTTTCTGAAGAATGTTGTCGTTGTCAGGTTCGAGAGCCGCAGCTTTCTCGTAAGCCTCCAGAGCCTCCTCCTTTTCGCCGAGGGTTGATAGTATGTCGCCATAATGCTCGTAAAGCTCGGCATGCTCGTTGTTTTCCTTAGCAGCTTCCTCGACTGCCGAAGCCTGATATTTGCGAGCCTCCTCATTTTCCCCTTTCTTATGCAGAATCCATGCGTACGTGTCAAGATATGTGGGGTTTGAGGAATTTTCTCCGTCCAAACTTTTCAGGCTCATCTCCGCCGCACGGTCAAGGTCACCTCCGTTCTCACTGAGGAAATATGCATAATTATTGAGAGCCAGAGTGTTGTCGGGATATAAGGTCAGGGCGTTATCATAAGCCTTGAAAGCCTCATCGAGTCTCTTCTGACCGTAATGGCAGTCGCCGATGCTGGTGAATATCTGGGAAAGCCGCTGGAGATCGTCGTATTGTATGGACGCCGGAATGTTTTGGGCGGCAAGTGCAGTGTCAAGTGGCAGCGATGGCGCTATGTCGCGCAGTATGTCGCGGTATGCCTCTATTGCCGTGTCGAAATCGTCAGCCATCTGTGCGGCAGAGGCATATAGCACCATCAGGTTTCGCGAAGGTGTCATATGAGCCTCCAGCTCTCGGTATGTCTTCACCGCATCATCCGCACGGTCATCAGCCATCATGTAAGTCATCAGTTGTCCGCGGTATTTCTCTTCCGAAGGCGAGAGGTCAATGGCATAACCAATCTGTTCGCAGGCTTCCTTGAAATTGCCTTTAGCGGCAGAATAGCGCGCGGCGAGGTCAAGGACATCCGGTTCGTAGGGATATTGTTCGCTGAGCACGCTGAAAAGATGGTCGCCGCGAGCGGTGTCCTGTTTGTCGGTGAGGAGTTTCTGGAGATATTCCTCCAGCATCATAAGCTTTTGTCCGAGGTCGAAATCTTCGGACAGAAGTGCCTCGTATGTCTTGGAATCATACATTGCCGAATCACCCTGTTGGCGGTAATAATTCGCAAGAGCGAGTTTTGCCGCCCCGTAATCGGGGTTCAGTTTCTCCGCCTTTTCATAATAAGCGAATGTTGAATCCGGCTCGTTTGCCATCTCGAACAGATTTCCTTTCAATATGCTGTAAGCCGGTTCCGCAGGGTTGAACTCCACGAGAGCAGAGGCTTCCGCAAGGGCGCCGACGGTGTCGCGGCGGGAGAGATGGAAGGAAATCTTCTTGATTGTGACCTGCGGATTCATCCCCTCGATAGTCTCGTAGCGAGACAACGCGTCAAGAGCCTTGTCTACGTTTCCGTCTGCCATATAAGCCTCGGAGAGATGTATCAGCGTGGAGGAGAGGTCGGGACGCAACCGCACTGTGCGTTCAAAAACGCGTATAGCCTCTTTCAGCGAATCAACTCGTGCGGCGATATATGCATAATACAGAGCCTCGTTGTATTCATCCGGATATTTGTCTACGAAAGGGCGCATCAGCGCGAGGGAACGGGCAAGTTCCGGGCGGCTCTGCAAAGTGTCGGATTCGGCGGCGAGGCGCTGAGTGCCGTAAGCTGAAGCCGCTTCTGTATAAGAGGGGTCTATTGCCGCCGCCCGTCTGTAATATTCATATGCTGCCGCCGGCTCGTCGTCCATCTGTCGGCGCAACCCTTCGAGATAATAGTATCTTGCCTTCTGGCGTTGCGGGGTGAGGTCATTGTGTGCGGATGAGGTTGCGGCGGTTACAGCTGCAACCGTCGCGAGCAGAGCCGCGGCAACGAGGATTATGTGTCTGAGACGTGTGTTCATATGTCAGTTTTTGCCTGTGTGTCCGAAACCGCCGTCTTCACGTTCGGTGCGGTCCAGGCGCTCCGCCGGTTCCCATTCGACGCGGGTGTATTTTTTTATGACCATCTGCGCGATACGGTCGCCATCGTTGACAGTGAAATCGTTTTCCCCGAGGTTTATGAGAATAATGCCTATCTCACCTCTGTAGTCGGCGTCGACGGTGCCCGGAGAATTGACAATGGATATTCCGTAATTCAGAGCCAGTCCGGAACGCGGTCGTATCTGGCATTCGTAGCCGGAGGGGAGCTGCATGTAGAGTCCGGTGGGTATGAGAGCCCTCTGCATCGGACGCAAAGTTACGGAACCCTCCGGGAGGAAAGCCCTGATGTCCATGCCCGCCGCCTCGAAAGTGCCGTATGCGGGAAGCGGGTGGTGGCTTTTGTTTATAATCTTCACTTTAATTTTTTCCATATAGCTTAGTTGTCGGATATTAAAAATAGTGGCTGCCCATATAAAGATAACGGACAGCCACTGTTTTTGTTGAATTTCGGGTTAGCCCTCTTCGATAGCGTCGTTGGGGCAAACAGATGCGCAGCTGCCGCAGCTGATGCAAGTATCGGGATCGATCTTGTAGATATCGCCCTCAGAGATAGCCTCTACGGGGCAAACGGGAAGACATGTGCCGCAAGCGATACATCTGTCAGTAATTACGTAAGCCATAGTTGTAAATATTATAAAGTTTTTGATTATACCATGCAAATTTACCACATTCTATTTATTCTCCCAAATAATTAGCCGAAAATTTGCTAAATTTGCATCGTGCGGCAAGGAGCCGCATCCGCATGTGTCTTGTATGCGGAGAGAAATGAAATAAATCGGGAAATATGAATCCACTGATATCGGTTGTGACAATAACCTACAACGCCGCCGACACCATAGGCGTGACAATGGCTTCTGTGGCTGCGCAGAGCTGCCGCGATTACGAGCATGTGGTGATAGACGGCGCCTCGCGTGACGCGACGCTCGAAATAGCGCGGGGTTACGCGGGAGTGAGAATACTGAGCGAGCCGGACCGTGGTCTTTATGATGCCATGAACAAAGGCTTGCGCATGGCTCGCGGCAAGTATGTGCTGTTTCTGAATTCAGGCGACACTTTCCATTCGCCGGAGACTCTTGAGGCGTACGCGCGTCGGGCGAGGCTCGGAGATGATATCATATATGGTGATACGGTGATTGTGGACAGCGAAAGACGCGTTTTGGGTCCGAGACATTATTCCGTGCCGGAAAGACTGACTGCCGGGAGTTTCGCGAAGGGGATGCTCATATGTCATCAGGCGTTTATGGTCAGGAAGGGGATAGCTCCGGATTATGACCTCTCTTACCGGTTCTCGGCTGATTATGACTGGACAATACGCTGCATAAAGAATGCCGATGAATCGAGATGCACGAATCTCGGGACGGTTACAATAGATTATCTCTCCGACGGGCTTACAGACCGCAACAAAATGAAATCGCTGCGCGAACGCTACCGCGTGATGGCAAGACATTACGGGCATCTCCGGGCATTGCGACGGCATGCCGCGCTTGTGGCGGGAAAGGTTTTTGGAAAGCGATGAAAAACTCTCTGACCGCAAAGGTGCTGAAGGTTATCGGGGTGTTTTCGGGAGCGGAAGCATTCGGGATCATATGCTCTGTGGTCAAGATGAAGCTTGTGGCGATGTGGCTGAGCGCCACGGGGGTAGGGCTGTTCGGACTTTTCGGCACAACGGTCGATGCCGTCTCCATCATCACCGGTCTCGGACTGCGGCAGAGTGGAGTGCGTGAGGTTGCCAAATGCCGCCATTCGGAGGGGGCGTTGCGGCGTATTGCCGCAAGACTCAGAGGGTGGTGCATGTTGTCGGGAGTGGCGGGGGCGCTTGTGCTGAGTTTTCTGGCTCCATTGCTCTCTCTCTGGCTTTTCGGCGATTACGGCTATTGGTGGCAGTTCATGATACTTGGTGGCGCGTTGCTGCTCAATTCCCTGACGGGGGGTGAGCAGGCGATACTTCAGGGTACCGGAGGATTCCGGCGGCTTGCAAAGGCGGCGGCAAGCGGAACGGCGGCGGGTCTGGCAATCTCGATTCCTATGTTCCGCTGGCTCGGAGACATGAGTGTGGCACTCTCGTTTCTTGTGTATTCGCTGTCAATCCTGTTTTTTCTTTTCGTATACCGCGACAGAAGCATACCCTGGCGTGTGGCAGGAAGAAAAGAGCTTGGAGAGGGTGCCGGTTTTGTCAGGCTCGGGGGGTATATTGCCCTTGCCACGTTCGCAACCAGCCTGGCGCATATGGTTTTCATGTCGTGGCTTAACCGAGAGACTTCCACTGCGGAGGTGGGTTATTTCCAGGCGGGAAACACGCTTGTGTTCCGCTACACTTCGCTGATATTCGGAGCTGTCGGACTGGAGTTCTATCCGCGCATGGCTGCCAACAGCCATTCCCCCCGCAGGATGTATCTTTTTGTGAGTCACGAAATCTCGTTGCTGCTTAAAATCTTCACCCCCATGCTGCTTCTTTTCCTTCTTTTCAGGAGGTGGATAGTCGAGATTCTATACACTTCTGATTTCGAAGTGATTCTGCCGTTTGTCTCAGTCGCCATATTCACGATAATACTGCGTTCTGTGTCAACATGCATGGCGTTCTCCATCATAGCCAAGGGGGAGGGGAAGACATATCTTCTTACCGAAGGAATAGATGCGGTGATCGGTGTGTGTCTCAATATATGGTTTTATACCCGTTACGGTCTTGCTGGCATAGGATTCGCACAGGTGATCTGGTATGGCGTATATACCATCATGACAGGGGTGATATATTTCGGCAGGTATCGCCTCAGACTCGGCAAAGAAGCCGTGATTGCTGTCGCGGTTTCTTTCGCAACAGGTGTCGCCGCTGTCGCCGCCGCCTGGAGGGGATGGCTTATTCTATGATTACATCAGCTTTGATATAGGGACGCACATTGACATAGAGCACTGAGGAGTAATTCGATGTGGAATCCAGAAATATGTCGGAACCTGACGAGAAGTCAAGCACGCGAGGCTGCATCTTGCGGCTGATGACTGACGGTAAAATTGTTTTCTCCACAACAAAATCGCGGGGACACGAGGCGGAGCGTATGCATACCCAGCTCTGGTCGCCGACTTTTATGACCGCGTTGGTGTCTTTCAGACAGTCCATATCTTTCATGACTTCAGGATAAATCACGAGAAACGGCTTTGACGGATTTTTCTGGCGAAGTCGGTTTGTGTAGGTGTTGCGTCGTTGGGCGGTTTCGGTTCTGTTGAAAAGAAAGAGATTGTCTTTCAGATATATGGTTCCCGATTCGGAACGGTCATATTCTCTGAATATGGCGCGTGTCTTGAGATTCTGCATGTGTATGTTGAATGCCTGGAATGCCATGACAGCAATAGCCACGGCTGTACCTGCAGCAAGTAACCCGGTGTCTGTTCTTTTCCCCGCCACGCAGCCGACCGAGAGAACTGCAAAACACAGGTCATAAGGTATTATGCCTCTCCCTATTGCTCTTAAAAACAGATTGAACACCAATGATGTGGCAGCCATGGCAAGCAGGAATCTCATGCGGGGCTGAGATAAAAAATCTTTCAAATGCCCTTTGCTGTTGTGGAAAAGGAATATTATAAGGAAAACAGCCGGAAACCAGATCAGTGCGGGCAGCTGCTCGAAAGTATTCAGCAAGGAGCCTTCCGCAGCCCGGTGCAGACTTATTCTCAGAAAATTGCCCGGTGCGAATATTGATGTGAAGGCACCTGCGGCGAATGACAGCGACAGACACCATTCCTTGAAGGTGAATCTTCCCCTGCGCATGGCAAGGCAATACAGCAGAGCACCCCCCGCAGGTATTGAAAAACCTTCGTGCATCTCTCCTGTGAGGAAGCTGAATATCATCAGAAGCACCAGGCCGACAGACGTTTCTTTCTTTTGAGAGAAAAAGCATCTAAGCCATATCAGCAGAGCACATGCCGTCCATACATAATTGATCTGGAAGGGAGGAGTGAAAGGGAGAGTGAAAAACAACAGTATCGCGAGTATCGCAGCCAGATAGGATGTTCGGAAGTCTTTTGCATTGTTGCTGAAACGGGTGATGCAGAATACAAGAGCCATCCAGGCAAAAGCATTGATGACCGCGAACCAAGGCTTGGATAGAAGACCGCAGAATATCTGTACAATGAAGTGTGCCACAAACCTCCCGTTGGAGTTGGAATAATGGTTTATCTGCGATTCCCATATATCCCGGAGTGTGGCTATCGGCGTGAACGATTCATCTTCTCCGGATCCGGGTATGTAAAACGAATATGCGATCGCATCGTCATTCCATTCGCTAAGGATCGCGAAAACGAATGCCGCCGCGCCTACTGCCAGATAAGGAATATATGTTTTGAATAATTTCATTTTTTCTTGGTTTTTTCAATCTGTCTGAAGTAATCGCCTCTCTGAATGGAATCTGCAATATCGTATGCTCTCTTTTGTCTTGAAATTTCAGAAGGCGAGGCGTTTCCCCTTGTCTTGCCCTGCTGGGTGACTGAGGAAGAGAGCTGCGGGTCAAGCAAAGAGCGGTCAATGCCGTGATAGGGTTCGTTGTTCCGGTTCAGAATATGCAGAATGGTTGGGAATACATTGACCTGACCGGCAGGCGCGTCCACTTTTTGCGTGTGACCGGTGTTCAGGGCGATAAATGCCATAGGGAGAAAATCCTGACGGTTGTTGTCGCCGTCTTTGAATACTTTTTTGTTCTTTGCAATTCCCTGAGAGTGGTCGGAGACTATGAATATCACAGTGTCGTCGTATTTATTCATCGATTTCAGCTTGTTTATGAAATCTCCCAGTGAACGGTCGAAATAATGGGTGATGTTGTAATAATTTCTTTCGTTCTCTTCAAGAGAATCGGTCTTCAGCCATTCTTCGGTCGGTACCGCTTTCTCTTTAAACGGCACATGCATAGAGAATGTCACCAGTTCAAGGAGAAAGGGTTCTTCAAGTCTGCTTATGATTTCAATGCCGAGATCCATCATGGCGGCATCGCGCCCCTTTTCTTCTGCCGCTTTTTCGAAATCATGGATATTGAGAATTTCTTCAAATCCATAACCTTCGTATGCGCCCGTCTGATTCCATGTGGCGCCGTTGTCTCCGAAAATGACCGTAGGTTTTTTTACGGTGAGAATGCGTGGAAGGGAAGGATATATGTTTCTGTCGCCAAACAGCATCGAAGAGACACCTTTGTCAAGAGGAAGAAGCCCGGTGTTTGTGAGCAATTGACCATCGTTTGAACATCCTTCTTTTACCTGAGGCACTATATTCAACGCAGAGACTGTGTTTTCCGCATTTACCAGGGCATTCATCACGGGGGTGATCTCATTGCTGTTGATTTTATGGAAAATCACGTCGGAATTAAATGATTCCACTAAGATTATCACGACATTCTTGTCTTTGTTTGCCGAAAAATCAGGGGTTTCGGGAATTTCGGGAATGTCTGCCATGTAATCTGAGATTTTTCTCAGATCTGTTTCGTTCAGTTCAATATAATGGACGGAAACAATGTCTTTGCCGATTTCAACCACGGTCTTAAGAAAATACATGCATAGCCCTTCACTGCAAAAGGTGTATTTGACAGTATGCTTGTTGAAACAGAACCTTTCCAGAAGTATGTCTGTCAGGGTGTCGTCAGCGAATGTGTTCTGCTTCCATTTTTTTGTGGATATGCCGAATGCCAGCTGAGATAGTGCAAAAGCGAATAAAGACACGCAGACTGCGGCTACCCTCTGCTTTTTGGAGAAGTTCCTTTCGGTTCTCATGTGTTTCCTGCAGACAAAGAGATATAGCAACGTGCAGGCTGCGGGGATGAGAATATAGAGTATGTCGGTAATCCTGACAAGAGCCTTAACGGAATTGACCAGATCTGCGTTTATATTTGAAGTCAGCCTGTAAAACGTGACAGATATGAATTCATCCCAGAATCTGCAATGCCATGCGTTGAAAAGGAAAAAGACCGAGACAAGCCATATTATGACGAGAATGATCCATTTCCTTTTTTGAGGAAGAAACCAGTAAATGATAAACAGGGCGGCGATGTCTCCGATTCCTTTTGCTATGGTCACGATATATTTATTGCCTATTCCGCCGATGTCGTCTATGAACAGAAGCCATTCTGCGAGAAATAGCAGGAAACAGGTGGCAAAGAACAAGACCGAATAAAGATGCGTCTTTATTACTTTGCCGAGTCTGGAGTCTTTTATATTCATGATGAGTATGTTGGGTTATTTTTCGCATCTGTCGCGGTAGACGGGATGGCTTGGGTTAATTAGAGAACGCTCCATTCAGCCATGATTTTAAGTAACGGAATGTGGAGATGCCGTTGTTGTTTTTTATGTTTCTTAAGGCGTGGACAAGCATTCTGAGCGGCCAGCTTGCGGGGTGGATGTGAGTGAACACAGCTCCTTTGGCTGTGATTAGCGCCGGGTCGGCATATAGTCTTGCTGATGTCGAGAGGTCATCGTGGCGTGCTATGTCAAACGGGATGTAGCGTCCGCTGAGTCCGGCGCGGAGGGCGTCGTAAATGAAAATATCCTCTTCGCCGGCGATGAATCGCGCACCGATTCCGAAATTTTCGTTGAAACGGATTTTTCGGGCAATGCTGTCCCTGCGGAAAGCTATCTCTATTGATGAGGCGTAATAGCCTTTTGGGGGAGAGTCAAGAGGAAAGGGACGGTCGGGATAAGTCTTCGCCTCTGAGGCGGATGCGTATCGGAAAGTTAGAATGTCTTCTTCGGGGTTTTCATCGAAGTGGCGGATTATGCCTTGCAGATTGTCGGCATTATAGATGACGTCATCGTCGGAAATCAGACACAGGGGAGCCGAGGCTGCCTCTATGGCGGCGTTGCGGTTGCGCGAGAGACCGCGTGTGTAATTCTTGACAATGCGGAAGTCGGGACGCTGCAACGCCTCCGGCACGGGAAGGTCACCCTCCGGCAACTGCCAGCTGACCAGATATTCGACCTGACAGACCTGCGGATGGCAGGCTGCCGCCACGCGGCGGATGCCTTCGCCTCCAAGCGTGCAGATCAACACCTGTAGCCTTATGTCTTGATTCGGGGTTTCCATTTGCCTGCAAAAATAGCAATTTATTTTGAATTTCGGGTAATCGGGCTTTGCCCGATTCGCAGTGCCGGTTTTACAAGCCTGCTTTGACCGGGGAGGGGGCCTTGAAAGCCCTCTTCCCGCCGAGTCTGCGGACCAGAGGCGCGGCACCGGGCAATGCGGACCAGAGGCGGGGCGCCGAGCACTGCGGACCGGAAGCGCGGCGGGGCGCCGAGCACTGAAGAGCCGGCAGTGCCGGCTTTGACCCACACTACAAAGGCGGCTTCGGAGAGAGAGGACCGACACGGAGGGAACCCGCGGCAGCGGGGGTGGCGGCGAGTGCCGCGATTTGCCTCGCTGTGGCGTTCAGCTCCAGAGCACGGTTGCGCGTAAGAGGAATTTTACTGGTTTCGTAGACAAGAGGGGCAATCTGGAGCAGACGGCCTTCGAGACAAAGGTCGAAGGCGGTGCCGGAGGGCTTGTATCGCTCAGGAAAACCGTTGTCAAGAATCTCAATTATCCGTCCTCCGGATTCGAGGACGGCTTTCTTTATCTCTTTTTCCGGTTTGCTGATGAAGGGGGATACAAGCGCTTTGCGGCTCCTTGCGGCTTCTTCCCAGCCGGCTTTGAGCCGTGAGAGGTGTTCGGGGGTGTAGCGCCGGCTTATGATCGCAGGCTCGGGGTGGATGTCTTTGAGAAGCAGGATGTTCCCGAATGCGGAGTAGTGTTCTCCATTGATTGTTATTCTGACGGGTGAACTGAAATATTCAGGATGTTGCTTGCGGAGGAGGTAACGGCGCGGGTTGTCGTCGAGGTAGCGTCGCTCTGTTTCGAGCATTGAGTCGTTGCGGATTATTCTGTCGTGGTAGTTGTCTTCGAATATGTGGAGGGGATTGCCGTCGGTGTCGACGGGGTAGCCTGGAAGTTCGCTGACTGCGAGCGTGCAGACGGTCTTGAGCCGGGATATGTATCTGCCAAGGTGTGTGGGGAGGTATTCCCGCACGTGGATGATGAAGTGGACATGGTCGGGCATCACGACGATTTTTTTGAGCAGTATGGCAGACTCGGTCTTGAAAAAATCGCGGAACCCGGCGCGGAGAAAGGCGCCGCTGTCGCTTAGCTCTACCGCAGGCAGGGGCACGGCGGGGGCACCGGGGGGTGACGCGGGTAGGGACACGGCGGGGGCACCGGGCACTGAAGAGCCGGCAGTGCCGGCTTTATCTCGGACGGACGCGTTGCGGGGAAGGAGAATTCTCTTTATGCCGGGCGTCAGCTCGTCGGAGCGACGGCGGGCTGACGTGAAGTCGGGAGGGTTGAGCGCGGCGTCGAATATGCGGCAGAAGGGAGCAGTGTAGGCTGGATTCTTCCCGAGAGTGATCATGTAGTAGGAGACGGAACGGTAGTCGTGGGTGTGACAACGACGCTTCATGCTCGGAATCTTGTCGCGGTGTGGTGGTTGAAAAGCCATAGGTCTCGTGGGTTGAGAATGAAAACTCGTGTTAGAGAAGTAATCGATGAGAGATAAGGAAAAAAGAGGAAAGAATGTGGGAAGGGAAGGTAAGAAGGGAAGGTAAGGAGGGAAGGGGCGTGGAAGAGCGGGGTCAGGAGAGGCGCTGCCAGTGGGTGAGGAACCTGTCGGTGACGGTGGTGACGGCGTTGTGCTTTTCCGCGATGCGGCGCCCTTCGGCTGCCATGGCGGGGAGACATGCGGGATCGAGGATGAGACTGCGGAATCTCTCTTTCCATTCGAGGTCTGACACTAACGGAGACAGCGGGATGATGGCTCCGGTGTCGGGCTCTCCGATGTATTCGTAATATTCGGGCTGTGCGCCGGTGGCGGCGACTCTTCCGAGTGCCATAGCCTGAAAGGCGTTGGTGCCGGGTGAGTAGGAGTGTAATTGGTCGATGACTATATGACTCTCGCTCATTCTGCGGAGGTATTCGGCAAGGGGAAGGTTGCGCACGCATGTGACCGAACATCTGCCGGGCATCTCTTTTTCGAGTTCAAGGCAGATCCGAAGCATTCTTGCAGTGCCTTTCTGGATTTCCATCCCCTGACGCATGCCGATAAACAGACGGATGCGGTCTGACAAGTCGCCGGCGGAGAGTGTGGGTACTTTGGGCAATGAGGCGAGGTCAACGGGGATGTTGGTGAATGAGAGTCGGTCGCCGAGATAAGGACGCGCGGCAATGTCGTATTCGGGCAATACCGCCATCGCTCCGTCGATATTGGAGTAGATGTAATCGCAGAATTCCTTCATTCCGGGAGCTGTCCATCGGGCGCCGTGGCGGGTGGCAAGCTCGAATTCCGAGGGCTTGCCGGCTGTCTCAAATTCAGAGAAGCGGAAAGTTTTGGCTTCGAGACATGTCTTTACGAAATAATAGTCGTTGCCTGCGAGTGTGAGAAACACCGAACGGTTGTTTTTCCGGATAATATCGAAGAAGTATTTTATCTTGCCGGGTCTGAGCGAGAGGAAATGGGGGTTGATGAGCTGAACGACATCGTAATCACGGAGTGTGGGGAGTATCTTGAAAATCTGATACAGATAGCTGACTGCACCGAGTCTGCCCGGCGCGCGCTCCAGAAGGATATCCTTGTCAGTGTCCATGTATCTGCCTCCGTCGGAAATGACGGTGACGTGGTGACCGCGCCGACGCAGTTCACCGGCTAAACAGGCGTGGAGGTTGGAATAATCTCCGAAAAAAAGGATACGCATTGTCAGGTTGTTTCGTTTTGATTATGCAAAAATAATTAAAAATGCCGAAAAGAGGACAAACAGCGGCAAATACAATTTTTTTTATTAAATTTGCACATTGTTATTTAAACAATTTCTCAGATGAAACCGAGACACATTCTAATGTCCTTTTTGATGCTGTGCTCTATCATGGCATTTGCCATTACAGACCAGCAGGTTATAGATTATATCAAACAGCAGACTGCCGCCGGCAAATCAGAGCAGCAGATCGGCAAGGAGCTGATGGCAAAAGGAGTTACGCCTGAACAGGCGAAGCGTATCAAGGCACAGCTTGAGTCTCAGCAACATGGTGAGACTCAGGCTACGAGACAGACGGTAACATCGGCTGAGTCGGAGCGTAAGCATAACGCTGCGGAGGATGTTTCGGTGTCTTCGATCGAAAATATGCAACGCGAGATAGAGAAGGGTGATGCCATGTCAGGTTCGGGCCGCAAGATCTACGGACATCAGGTCTTCAATTCGCAGTCGCTTACTTTCGAGCCAAGCGAGAATCTCGCCACTCCTCAGAATTATCGTCTCGGTCCCGGCGATGAGGTCGTGATCGACATATGGGGCACATCGGAAGATCATATGCGCCAGACAATATCGCCTGAAGGGAGCATAATGATCTCTCAGATCGGTCCGGTGTATCTCAATGGTCTGACAATCAAGGATGCCAATCAGCATATCAAAAGTGCGTTCTCACGTAAGTATGCGGGAATGAATGACGCGGAAACTGACATTCAGGTGACTCTCGGTCAGGTTCGCACCATACAGGTGGATATTCTCGGAGAGGTGGCGACACCGGGAACCTTCCGCATGTCTCCGTTCTCATCTGTGTTTCATGCCTTATACAGGGCAGGTGGTATCAACGATATAGGTTCGCTCCGCAATATACAGGTTTTGCGTAACGGCAAGAAGGTTGCAGGAGTGGATATATACGATTATCTTTTCAAAGGGAAAACCTCAGGAAATATCCGTCTGCAGGAGGGGGATGTGATTATTGTTCCTCCGTACGAGCAGCTTGTCAACATAGACGGGAACGTTAAGCGTCCGATGTATTATGAGATCAAGCCTGACGAGACGGTTAAAAGTCTTCTCGATTATGCCGGCGGATTTACCGGTGACGCTTACGGCGGGATGGTGCGTCTGTCGCGCCAGTCGGGCACGGAAAACGAGCTTTATAACATTGACCGGGGAGAGTTCGCGACTTATCGTCTGCAGGACGGCGATATCATAACTGTCGGAACAATCCTTGACCGTTATGCCAACCGGGTAGAACTGAAAGGAGCCGTATACCGTCCTGGCATGTTCGCGATCGGAGACGGTCTGAAAACCGTGAGAGATCTTATCGACAAAGCCGACGGCGTTACTGAAGACGCTTATACAGACCGCGTGCTCCTTTACCGCGAGGGTCCGGAGAAGCAGCTTGAGGTAGTCGCACTTGACCTGAAGGATATCCTGAGAGGCGCGGCTCCCGACATTACGCTCAAACGCAATGACATGCTCGTTATCTCAAGTGTCAACGAGCTTGAAGAACGCGGTGATGTCTACATAGGCGGTCAGGTTGCTCGTCCGGGCGCGTATCCTTATGCTGCCAACAGCACTGTCGAAGACCTTATTTTTCAGGCAGGCGGTCTGCTTGAGGGTGCGTCTACGGCACGTGTGGATATCTCCCGCAGGATTGTGGATCCTTCGGCAACGGAGGCTACAAACCAGCTTGCGCAGGAATTTACCGTTTCGATTGAGAACGGACTTGCCGTAGGCAAAGGAAAGGGATTCAGGCTGAAACCCTACGACAGGGTAGAGGTGCGCCGCAGTCCCGGATATGCACCTCAGGAGACAGTTGCGATCGACGGAGAAGTGCTCTTTGCCGGAACATATACATTACGCAAAAGAAACGAACGCCTTTCGGAGTTTGTGACGCGTGCCGGAGGACTCATCGATGGCGCATACATCAAGGGCGCCCATCTCTCTCGCCGTCTGTCTGAGTCGGAACTTGCGGCACGCAAGGAGGCTCTGAGACTCGCGATGTCAAACAACTCCGAGAATATGGGTGATTCTATAGCCATTGACAAGATTGACCTGTCGAATATGTATAATGTGGGAATCAATCTTGAGAAAGCACTTGCCAATCCAGGAAGCGACTATGACCTTGTACTGATGCCCGGAGACTCCCTTTATGTTCCGGAGAAGCAGAGTACTGTCAAGATTTCCGGCGATGTCATGTTCCCGAATGCCGTTATCTACGAACCAGGCAAGAAACTGAGCCACTACATCAATCAGGCAGGCGGTTACGGACAGCGTGCCAAGAAAGGGAAGGCATTCATAGTGTATATGAACGGAACTGTGGCAAGAGCCAAACGTAACACTCCCATAGAACCCGGCTGTCATATAATTGTGCCGTCGAAACCTCAGAACGGTGGAACAGACTGGTCGAAGATTCTGACTCTCACAACCGGATTCATGTCGGTAGCGACAATGGTGGCAACGATACCGAACCTATTCAAGTAGCCTCAAATAAAACTGACAATGCAGGAAACCGATAATAAAGCCAGAGTAGGCGAGGAAAAGGAGATAGACCTTCTTGAACTTGCGTCAACACTCTGGAAACAGAAGAAGAAACTGATAAAATGGAGCTTGTGCGGCGCACTCGTCGGACTTGTGGTGGCTTTCAGCATACCGAAGGAGTATACCACTTCTGTCAAGCTCGTGCCGGAATCAACAGAGGGGAAATCGGCGGGAGGAGGTCTCGGCGCACTTGCATCGATGGCAGGTCTTGGCAGCAACTTCTCTTCCGGCTCGGATGCTTTCTATCCGCAGCTTTATCCTGATGTGTTGAGTTCCGTGCCATTCACCACCGGACTTTTCGATGTAAAGGTAACAACAGATGAGAAAGGCGGCAACCGTACCATGACCGTGCGCGAATATATGGAGAACGAGACTTCGGCACCCTGGTGGAGTGCGATTCTCGGTTTTCCTCGCAAACTTCTGGGTATGGTGACCGGTGGCGGCAAGGAAACCGACGGTAAGCATCAGCTTGACAACTTCCGTCTGACACCCGAGGAAGATGCGCTTGTGACATCGTTGAACAACCGTATATCCGCCACTGTCGATACCAAGACGTCTGTTGTGACCATCACCTCCAAGATGCAGGATCCTCTCGTATCTGCAGTGCTTGCCGACACTGTTGTCTCAAGGCTCCGCGACTTCATCACGGATTATCGCACGAGCAAGGCGCGTCATGACCTCGATTATGCTCTGAAGATCAATAAGGAGGCGAAGGAGAGCTATTACAAGGCGCAGCAGCGTTATGCCGACTATCTCGACCGCAACCAGGGTCTGGCTTTTCATTCCGCTCAGACAATGCGCGAGCGACTCGAGAACGAGATGACCCTCGCCTTCAATCTTTATAACCAGACGGCGCAGCAGGTGCAGCAGGCGCAGGTGAGAGTGCAGGAAAGCACACCGGTATATGCGGTGGTCACACCCGCCACAGTCCCTGTCAGGGCGTCAAGTCCCCGTAAGGTCATGATACTCGTCGGCTTCACGTTCCTTGCGTTTGTGGCGTGTGCCGGATGGATTCTTTTCATATCACCTCTGGTAGACTCACGCAAGAAGGCGGCAGCGGGAGAGAAGAATGAAACGCCAAACTGACAGACTATAGCACTTTGAGGAAAACGATAATTTTATTGACAATACTCCTTGCGGCATTGACCGCCGAGGCGAAAGACCCGGAAGAGGATTTCCTTTCGGGTCTTGTGCGTGCCGTAGGAACAGGTGTCGAAGCGTCATCATCCGAGGATAAGGACTACATATCGGATCTTGTGGGTACTGTAAGGCGCAAAGGAGACAATCGAGAGGATGAAACAGATGAAAATGTCTCTACAGGAGCCTTGCGGTTTATCACGTATGCATACAGCAAACCCTCTTATACTCCCCCCGCGTTGTCTTATGCGCCTCAACACGCCTATGGCACCGGCAATTCCCTTTTCAGTCCCGAATGGGGGCGAATCACCTCCGGTTTCGGATACAGGGCGCGGTTCAAACGCGTACACAAAGGGATAGACATCGCGATGAACGTCGGAGATACCGTGCGGGCGATAATGTCTGGAGAGGTTAAGCGTGTAGACTATGAGGCGGGAGGTTACGGCAATTTCATTGTCATTGAGCACGACAACGGCATGGAAACGCGTTATGCGCACCTGTCGCGCTCACTGGTTGATGCCGGACAGCGGGTGTTTTCCGGTCAGGTCATAGCCCTCAGCGGCAACACCGGAAACTCCACAGGTCCTCATCTGCATTTCGAGACCCGTGTGAACGGAGAGGCGGTGAACCCGCTTTCCCTCTTGTCCCCGGCTTCCGACCGCAACGGGACAGCGGCGGGAGCGTCTGCGGCAGGCCGCGGCACATATGTTGTCAGGCAAGGCGATACGCTGAAAAAGATTTCCGAAAAATCGGGAGTCTCCGAAACGCGGTTATGCCAGCTGAATCTCATAGCGAGAGATGAGCGTCTTCAGCCGGGACGTATGCTAAAGCTGAGATGACGGACTGGTAAAAGTGTGCAGGTTTCCTGACGTGGCAGGCGTGTCTGCCTGGCAAAAAGAAATTTTAACGTGGATATTATGAGAATATCCGCGTTTTTTTATATCTTTGCAAATTGAAGAGGCATATCTTTTCGTAATATACAGTTGATATCCATGTCGTGGCGATTACCTGCCGATATGGACAACCACCGGAAAAGCACCTGTACAGGCTCGTTCCGGAGACCGGCGCCGATTGGCATCCCGGCGGTTGTGAATGATGCGCAGTCAGGATGTGATTCCTTTGCCGCGCATGAAGAAAAGGTATGCGCTTCCCAATTTATCCCACCCTTTTTTATGGACGAAAGCAACTGGTTTGCAATCAAGACACGACGGGACTTTCATGCAGAGGAATCCCTAAGACCGGTGTGCGATGAGGTGTTCTTTCCCACGCATATAGTTCGGGAACCGTCAGGAGTAAAAAGGGTCAAGGCGATTATACCGCGTGTTCTCTTTATCAAGACTTCGGCGCGCAATGCGCTTGCATTGGAAACAGCCGGTAGAACGGATCCGGCGGCACCGGTACGATTCTGGATCTACCGTTATCCTGATAGCAAAGATATACAGATTATTTCCAGTTCTCAGATAAATATTCTCAAGCTGCTAACAGCTGAAGACTCCACGCGTTGCGAAATCTTCAACAAACGCGATTTCCACGAGGGTCAGCGCGTGCGCATAACAGGAGGTGAATTTGAAGGGTATGAAGGTTACGTGCAGCGTGTCAAGAAAAACAAGCACGTAATTGTCAAGATCGAGGGCATATGTCTTGTCATGCTGCCTTTCATACATCCAGACCTGCTTGAACCCATAGACTGAGAAACTTCCATACGGTTATTAACAAGTGTTTGAATTTAAACACACTCTTAGAAACTGTTTAAATTTAATTGTGAGGTTCATTGAGAGGATTTTATGAGGTGTTTTTACGAGTCGAAGAGGGAGCATAGCGGTCTATGTGACCGATGAGACTCGGTGAAAACAACCATAAAAGACCTCAAGGAAGCCACAAGATGTACTATATAAAAAAATTCGAATTAAATTTAAACAGTTTCTTAGACTTGCCAAGACTCTGCTCGAGATGTTTCCCCTCGCTGTATAAGGCAACATCCTGCATTCAGCATTAAAGATAGAAATTCCTATTGTCAGTCTCCATGAGAAAATATAATATCGCAGTCGCGGGCACCGGCTATGTCGGTCTGAGCCTTGCGACACTGCTCGCGCAGCATAATCGCGTCACGGCAGTGGACATCATTCCAGAGAAGGTAGAGCTTATCAACAGCCGCAAATCTCCCATCAGTGATGAATATATCGAGAAATACCTTGCCGGGAAAGATCTTGATCTGATAGCCACACTTGATGGCGCATCGGCATATCGTGACGCGGATTTTATAGTGATAGCAGCTCCTACTAACTATGACCCGGTAAGAAACTATTTTGATACCCATTGTATAGAGGACGTCATAGATTTGGTGCTGAGCGTAAATCCCGATGCGGTGATGGTGATAAAATCTACCATTCCTGTCGGATATTGCCGCAACCTTTACGCCAGATATGCGGCACGTGGAGTGAAAAGGTTCAATCTATTGTTTTTTCCTGAATTTCTGCGCGAGAGCAAGGCGCTTTATGATAATCTATACCCGTCGCGCATAATCGCTGGAATACCTAAACTCATAGACGGGGAGGATTTCAAAGATGAAAACGAAGCTATTCTTGCCGTTGCCGATATAGATGGACTGGAGGATGCCGCCCGCGCGTTCGTGATGCTTCTTCAGCAGGGAGCCATAAAGAAAGATATTCCGACTTTATACATGGGGATGAAAGAGGCGGAGGCTGTGAAACTTTTTGCAAACACATATCTTGCTCTAAGGGTAAGCTATTTCAACGAACTTGACACATATGCTGAAGTCAAAGGGCTTGATTCGCAGTCGATAATCGAGGGAGTAGGGCTTGATCCTCGCATCGGAACGCATTACAACAATCCCTCTTTCGGTTATGGCGGCTACTGCCTGCCCAAAGACACCAAGCAGCTGCTTGCCAACTATGCCGATGTTCCCCAGAACATGATGACCGCGATCGTAGAGAGCAACCGCACGCGCAAGGATTTCATAGCCGACAGGGTACTGAGGATGGCGGGATGGTATGACTACACCACCAACCCCACTCTCCATACATCCTCGCTGGAGCGCGACAGTCATTCGATACCCCCGGTGATCGGAGTATACCGTCTGACGATGAAATCGAACTCCGACAATTTCCGCCAGTCTTCGATACAGGGAGTGATGAAGCGCATAAAGGCAAAAGGCGCTACTGTGATTATCTATGAGCCCACCCTCGAAGACGGCAGCACCTTCTTCGGCAGCCGCGTTGTCAACGACCTCGCCGAATTCAAACGTCTCAGCAACGCCATCCTTGCCAACCGCACCTCACCCGACCTCGCCGATGTCTCCGACCGTGTCTACACCCGCGACCTGTTCAACAAAGACTGATAAAACAAGGAGCTCCTCGTTTTTCTATGTATAGATTGGCATAATATCATCCTTGCCTTTGTCATCAACATGATAATGGTTAGGAACTTTAACATAGAACTATAGACATAGAATCAATAATCGGTACAGCGTAGGCTCCTTCGCGCTCTCCGCCATGGAAGTCTAAGCAACATAAATGAGAGATAGGTTAAACTCGGGTTCCTGTATTTATAAACATCTATATTTATGGCTAAACTGTCAATAATAGGAGCTGGTGATTTGGGGGAACAGATTGCCAATCTGGCGTTAAGGAATGGATATGAAATTGAGGGATATTTTGATGACTTCATGCCTATAGGAACAATCCGTCAAGGAGGAATAGTAAAAGGAAGGATTGAAGACATTGATAATCAAATAGATATAAAATCGGGGGGGTGATTGTAGCGATTGGATATAAACATTTTAAAGAACGGCAGGCTATATTCGAAAAAATCTCAGGGAAAATCAATATAGCTACAATTATTGACCGAACTGCAATTATAGATGAAACAGTAACAATTGGAGAAGGGAGTGTAATAATGCCGGGAGTAGTATTGGATAAAAATGTCAGAATCGGAAAGAATGTCTTTGTTAACATATCTTCAACTATAGCCCACGATTCTGAGGTTGGCTCTCATAGCTTTATTGCTCCGCGTGTTGCCGTTGCGGGTTTTACAAAAATCGGGAAACGCTCCTTTATAGGAATAAACGCTACGCTTATAGACAATATATCGCTTTGCGATGATATTCAGATAGGAGGAGGTACAGTTGTCATAAATTCGGTAGCTGATAAGGGTACATATGTTGGTATACCGGCGCGAAAAATACGATGAATAATAGAATTATAAAAATACTTTTACTTGGAGTTGGAGGCAATGTTAGTCAAGGAATTTTAACAGCCTTGCGCCATTCTAACTTGAATTGCAGGATTATAGGGGCTTGTGTGTCTCCGGAATCGCTCGGTCTGTTCTTTTGTGACAAGGCTTATATCTCTCCGTACGCGAATGACCCTAAATTCATAGACTGGGTTGGTGAAGTGTGTCGAAAAGAAAACATAGATATAGTTTTGTCAGGAGTAGAAGAGAACCTTGTGGCATTAGAATCTAAGCGTCCTGAACTGAAAAAACTTGGTATTCCTTTTTTTAATACGCCATTACATTTGTTGGAAGTGGGGAATGATAAATTGTCTACATGTAGTTGGCTTAAAGAAAACGGATTGAATTATCCGAAGTTTGCTGATGCATCAGATCCTGATCAAGTTAAAGAGTTGGTTTTGGCAGTTGGATATCCGATTTTAGCAAAACCCGCAAAGGGTAAAGGTTCAGCAGGAATCTTTGTCATTAATAATGATGAGCAATTGTTATCGGCTCCACAAAAGGGATATGTGTATCAAGAACTTATTGGGACCCCAGATACTGAATATACAGTTGGATGCTATAATGACAGATATGGGGAGCTGAAAGGTCTTATCATCATGCAGCGATGGCTTAAGCATGGCACAACCTTTAAGGCAGAGATCGTGCATAATGAAGCTATCAAGGATGAATGTGAAAGAATCTGCAAATTGTTTAAGGCTGTAGGGTCGCTTAATATTCAGTTGAGGATGCATGAAGGGAAACCGGTATGTTTCGAGTTGAATGTCCGTTTTTCGGGAACAACACCAATTCGTGCACACTGGGGTTTTAATGATGTAGAAGCTTTTATAAGGGAATACTTGTTTGATGAAGAAGTCTCTTTTAGTCCTGCAAAAGAAGGGATTGTATATAGGTATTATAATGAAGCCTATGTTAATCCAGATATGATTCGGGAACTTGGACATAAAGGGTTTGTAGATACGGTTGAATCTTTTGGTAATGTAAAGGAATGAAAGACAAGATACTTATTACCGGGATAAATGGTTTTGTGGGTAATGAAGTGGCAAACTTGTTATGTAATCAATATGATGTTTGGGGTATAGGAAGACAATCTTATTCTAAAAATCCATTGCATACCAGTTATGAGCAGGTTGATCTTACTGATGAGAAATCTATGTTGGATTATGCGTCACGCCATAGGTTTGATCATATAGTGCATTGTGCAGCATCACTTTCTTTTAATGACACAAAGACACTATTTGATGCGAACATAGCAGGTGTTTATAATCTGTTGAAGGTGGCTGATATGACAGGTGTTAAATCCATTGTATATATATCAAGTCTGCCTGTAATTGGAGTTCCGCTTGTTTTGCCGATAACGGAATCACATCCGGTTAATCCGCGCACAAACTATCACCTGTCAAAATATATAGGGGAATTGTTGCTTCAAAACAATCCACATCTCAACGCAATCTCGTTGCGTATACCCTCCCCTGTAGGAATCGGGATGCCCACGAACAAGATATTACCTGTATTCATAAGGAATTGTATTGATAACACTACGATTGAGCTATTGGGCAAAGGTGGACGTAAACAGAATTATATAGATGTCCGGGATATTGCCCGAGCCGTAGCTCTGGCTTTACAAAAAAACTGTAGTGGAGTCTATAATATAGCATCTGATAAGTCTGTAAGTAATCTTGAATTAGCGGAAATGTGTAAAAGCGTTTTACATTCTTCTACTGAGATAGTTTTTAAAGGTGAAGATGCAGATGAAGATTTAAAATGGGATGTTTCAATAGAGAAGGCGAAAACCGAATTAGGTTTTATTCCACTTTATAAATTAGAGGATACAATAAAAGATATTGCCCGATCTTTATGAAAATTTTAGTTTGCAGTGACATACATGGCAATTATGAGGCATTGAAGAGTATTGTCCCATATTTATCAGATGTTGACATGTCCGTATGTCTTGGTGATATTGTAGGGTATGGGTGCGCTGTAAATGAATGTATAGACTTACTTCGTGATTCAGGTTTCAAATGTTTGCAGGGCAATCATGAAAGATACCTGATAGAAGGAATGGATGGTCAAAAGAAATTTCTAAACGAGTCGGTTCGTTTCGGTATAAATATAGCCGACAGTATAATAACTGATTGTAATCGGGAATGGTTGGCGGGATTGCCTGTTTCCTTAGGATATGTAGTTGATAAACGCAAGATATTGTTTGTTCACGGGAGTCCATTTGATCCTATTGATGAATATGTTTATGACAATACTTTTGATAAGGATCGTTTTTCATGTCTGGCTTATGACATAGTGGCTCTTGGTCACACACATAGGGAATTTAAGCAGTTTTTTGATGGAAAAATCGTATTCAATCCCGGCTCTATAGGACAGGCGCGAGATTTCGAAGGCAAGGTATGCTTTTCAATTATAGACACTGAAAGTCTCGAATTAACCCGTTTACGACTCCCTTATAACTATGAATCTCATTTGGCTCTGTCTTTTAAATATGGCGGAGGAAAGTGGATATACAAACATTTCCAGACTATAATAAATCAAAAATAAGATATAGCGTAATGATACCATTTAACAAACCTTTCTTGACAGGTAAGGAAGCTCATTATATCTATCAGGCTGTGTATTCCGGCAAACTTTCAGGTAATGGAGTATACACCAAGAAATGTCAGAATTTTTTTGAAGAACATTATGGTTTCAAGAAAGCTCTCATGACAACGTCGTGTACCGATGCTCTTGAAATGGCAGCGATTCTTTGTGATATTAAACCTGGAGATGAAGTGATCGCTCCCAGCTATACGTTCGTATCAACGGTGCTTGCATTTGTGCGCCAGGGCGCAAAGATCATGTTCTGCGACAGCTGCAAAGATAATCCTAATATCGATCCTGACAAGATAGAGGCGTTGATAACCGAACGTACCAAAGTTATCGTTCCGGTGCATTATGCCGGAGTTGCATGCGACATGGACCGGATTATGGCTATTGCTGATAAATATAATCTGCTCGTGGTGGAGGATGCAGCTCAGGCGATTGATTCCTACTATAAGGGGCGTCCACTCGGTTCAATTGGTCATTTAGGATGTTTTTCATTTCACGAGACCAAGAATATAATTGCAGGAGAAGGCGGATTGCTTACAATTAATGACGATAGGTTTATCCGCCGTTCTGAGATTATTTGGGAAAAAGGTACAAACCGCAGCGAGTTTTTCAGGGGGGAGGTAAACAAATATGGATGGGTCGATAACGGCTCATCTTTTTTGCCTTCAGAGCTTATTTCTGCGTTCCTTTGGGCACAGATCGAGAATATGGATATGATTCAGACTCGCCGTAAAGAGATATGGCAGCGATATTATCAAGGTCTGGCTTGTCTTGCGGACAAAGGTTTGTTGACATTGCCCGATATGCCGGAATATGCAACCAACAATGCCCATATGTTCTATATCGTGTGTCGCTCATTGGAAGAACGTACCAGGCTTATAAAGCATCTAAAGGATCATGAGATATTGTCAGTATTCCATTATCTTAGCCTGCACAAGAGTGGTTTCTACACATCGCATCCGGAGTCTCGTCCCGAGAATTGTCAGGAGTTGACAACTATTGATGAGGAATGTGCAGTTCTGGGACTTGATCTTGTCAATTGTGACCGATTCGCAGACTGTCTGCTTAGGCTTCCATTGTTCTATGAACTTCAGGATGATGACGTGGATAAGATATTGGCTGAAATAAACAGGTTCTATGAGGGATAAATTGCGTGTACTCCTGACAGATGCACACGGTTTTATGGAATATAGGAATAAGGTTTATGGCTTAAAATATCAATGGCCTAAATCGAAATGTCTGCAATGTAAATATGCATTTACATTGTTTCGCTACAATCTCAATGGCTATAGAGATCTTGTTTATTATAGGGTTGGATTGCGTTGCATTAAAAAATTATTTAAGCCTACGATAAATTGTTTTTTAGATGTAGGAGAAGTAGAAGAAGGTGGATGTATGTTTCATCATGCTTTTTCAACTTTTATTAATGCCGAGTACATTGGGAAGGGGTGCAGTTTCCGGAATAACACAACAATTGGGAATAAGATCTCTAATGGGGTGTTACAACGTCCGAGATTGGAACAACATGTGTTTGTCGGTCCTAATGTTGTAATAATAGGTGGGGTAACGATCGGTCACCATGCCGTGATTGGTGCCGGTGCTGTCGTCTCACAAGATGTGCCGCCTTATGGTGTAGTAGTCGGTAACCCTGCAAGAGTGATAAAAATTAACAAACCGGAATAATTATGTTGCTACACCTGTTATGGGATGAAAAAATAACCCATCGCATAATAAAGACCTTTGATGAAGTCTTTCCAGGAGAGAACGAGTATGTGTATTGGTTTGCACATTCGAATGAGCGACATTTTACTCAGGAAGGAGATCATTTACATGTTCTATATGACTATTCTTCGGATCCTGATATTGACTATCATCGTGTAAGTAAGGTTATAATTCACGGATTGGATTTTGACAAGATTCAGTTTTGTTGCAGGAATATTCCTGCACACGTTCCTGTTTACTGGATTCTTTGGGGAGCAGAGTTGTATAATAATCTTTTATTCAATAGGGGATACAGACTGTATTATAAAAGTAGACCTAAATTATCGTTGAAGGCGGGTCTGGGTTTATTCTTGAAACGTTTCGGCCTTTTATCCAAGAATGATAAGTTCAAGCTGGATTTCTTCAATACGAGGAATGTTACTATGGTATGCGGATCAGGAGAATATGATCTTTTCAGGTCTTATTATCCGAAAGAGACGCGAACCCTTCTAAATGAAACAGAGTTTTTTTATTATCCGATAGATGAAGTGTTGGGCGAGGAACTTCTGAGATCCAAGGCAGAAGGTAACATCATATTAATAGGCAATTCTGCATCATGGACGAATAATCATGAATATGTATTTGACCATATAAAGAATCTTGATCTGAAAGGGAAGCAAATAGTTGTACCATTGAATTATGGTGGGGATGCTGCATATCGTGACAAAATTAGTCGGCTTGGGGATAAATATTTTGGTAGCAACTTCAGCTCTCTTTCTAAGTTTCTTCCTTTGAGCGAGTATAATTCTTTGATGGCAAAAGCTGAGGTGTGTATATATGGAAGCTGGCGTCAGGAAGCGATGGGTAATATTGTGGTTGCCTTATATCTTGGTGCGAAAGTATTCATGTCGGGTAAGAGTCCATTGTATGAAGATTTGACAGGACGAGGTCTCATTATCTTTAAATTGGAAGATATCACACAAGAATCTTTGGATACACCACTTTCCCGTATGCAAAAGGATAATAACAGAAAGATATTGGTTTCATCAAACAGTTGGGAGCGTTTGAAGGAAATAACATATAATTTATTCAAATCGTAGTGGCAGAAAAGAATTTCAAGCAGCAACTGAAGTCCGGTTTCATATATACTGCGTTTGCAAAATATTCCGGTATATTAATCTCACTTGCAGTCACAGCTGTTTTATCGCGGATGTTGCCTCCTGAAGATTTTGGGGTCATAGCTGTTGCATCTGTTTTTATTGTCTTTTTCGGGATATTCAGTGACATGGGTTTGAGCGCGGCTATTGTGCAGAAGAGGAATCTATCTGTCTCTGATTTGAAATCACTATTTTCCTATACATTGTTTTTAGGTGTCATTCTGTCCGTATTTTTTTTCTTTTCCTCATGGCTGATAGCACGGTTTTATGATGACAGTCAGCTAATCATTATATGTCAGATTCTATCCGTGAATGTTCTTTTTGCCACATGGAGTATTGTTCCCAATGGGTTGTTGCTAAGGGATAAGCAATTCAAGTTTATTGGAGTAAGGACAGTGTCAATACAGATCATTCTTGCTGTGATTTCTATTGTTGGCGCTTATACAGGTATGGGTATATTTTCACTTCTTATTAATCCTGTAGGAAGTTCTATATTAATCTTTATACTTTCTTATATCAAGAGTCCTGTAGGATTCACTTTTCATCCAAGCTTTGAATCCGTTAGAAAGATAGCTTCATATTCAAGTTATACGTTCGGGTTCTCATTGATAAATTATTTTTTGAGAAATCTTGATAAATTATTGATTGGAAAGGTATTTGGTATGATTCCATTAGGGTATTATGAGAAATCTTATAGGTTAATGCTTTTGCCGGTGCAGAATCTCACACAAGTAATAACCCCTGTTTTACACCCTGTGTTGGCTGATTATCAAAGCGACATTAGTCAACAGACGAATAAATATCTTAAACTTTTAAAGATTCTTGCATTAATTGGATTTCCTATTTCTGCACTTTTGTACTTCACTGCAGAACCTCTTGTAATTCTTATATTTGGTTCCCAATGGATGCCCTCTGTTCCGGTTTTTAAGATACTGAGTCTAACAGTGGGTTTTCAAATAACGGGATCTTCAGTTGGAGCATTTCTACAGGCAGCAAATAAGACAAGAGAAATGTTTGTAATAGGCTGTTTGAATACTTTAACAAACATAATATGTTTGTTTGTAGGTGTATACGTGATAGGTTCAATAGATGGTGTGGCTTGGATGTTTTTCTTGGCTATGTGTATAGGCTTATGGAATAATTGGTATATAGCCCAAACAATCGAAATCCGGGCAATAGAAATGTTTAAACCATATGTACCTGCATTATATCCGACAGTTTTGAATATTATGATTCTTGCCCTGCTGCATAATTTTTGTCAATTCAGTTTAATTGTCAGTTTGGTAATCAATGTATTTGTAACCTCGGTTTTGATTCTTGTTTATTTAAGGCATTTTCATATAATTGACGTGGTTGCATATCTTAAAACTCGATTGATAAGGCAACGCAGATTATAAGATATTATCTCAGTATATTAATGTCTGTATTGGAATGGAGACTATTTAATGGGTTTAATAGTCACAAACTGATGACAATATGTTAAAGTTGCAGGTGATGAAATTAACGCAAATCCTTTGTACAAATATTGTTATTGGCAATCCATAAAAAGATCATAATAAAGGCATAACATGGGACAATCGCAGGATATATTGACAGACTCTATATTGGTTTCAGCTATAATAACTACCCACAACAGGCTTGAATTGTTGAAACGAGCCGTTGAAAGCGTATACAAACAGACTTATTCTAATATTGAATTGATTGTTGTGGATGATAACTCTACAGATGGAACAAAAGAGTGGTGTATGTTGCAGGGGTTTAAATATATCCATATTCCAGCATATGAGAGTCGTGGTGGTAACTACGCTCGTAATCTGGGAATTAAGATGTCACATGGAAGATATGTTGCATTTTTGGATGATGATGATTATTGGATTCCAGAAAAAACCACTAAACAAATTTCTATTTTGGAGTCCACAGGAAGTTATGTTGTAAATTGTTCTCGAAGATTGGAATTGGTTGATAAAGATGGCGAAATAGAATTCAAATGTTGTCCTTTGAGTTCGAATTATAAGGGAGACCTTAGTCGAAGGATATTATATCAGATTTCAGTTTTAACATCTGCATTGATGGTTAAGAAAGAAGCATTGATGAAAGTGGGCTATTTTGATGAACAATGTTGGTTTTGGCAAGAATATGAATTAAGTATTAGATTAGCACAATTACCAAAACCATTTGAATTGATTAATGATGAATTGATTGTATATCGCATAGATATGCGAGACAAACAAAGGCTCACAAATAAATATAATGGTTGGCAAGATAATGTTGAATATATATATAAGAAACACGAAAGTTTATATGGACAACTAAATCTACTTGAAAGGTTGAGAGTGAAAGTGCTATTCTGGAGAGAATCCTATATGAGGGCAGAATCAGCTGGATTAAATAAATTAGCGAAACATCATAAAAGATTGGAATTTTGGTTTAATATTCCATTCAGGATATATGATAAAATAAGAACCAAAGTAAGAAGATGAATTATAAATATGATTATTTAATAGTCGGAGCTGGGCTTTTTGGTGCTACGTTCGCTTATAAGGCAAAGCAAGCCGGACGCAGGGTGTTGGTGATTGACAAGCGTCCGCATTTGGGCGGAAATATTTATTGCGAGAATATTGAAGGCATTAATGTTCATAAGTATGGTGCACATATCTTTCATACGTCCAATAAGGAAGTATGGGATTTCGTAAATTCGATTGTTCCGTTTAACCGTTACACTAACTCTCCTATTGCTGTTGCTCCGAATGGAAAGGTATATAATCTTCCATTCAATATGAATACCTTTTACCAGATGTGGGGAGTGAGGACTCCGGAAGAGGCGATTGCTGAATTGGAAACTCAAAGAAAGGAAGCAATTGACAAAATGAAAGCCGATGGAATTTCAGAACCGCGTAATCTGGAGGAACAGGCTTTGACACTTATAGGCAAAGATATATACGAGCAGTTGATAAAGGGATACACGGAAAAGCAATGGGGACGTGATTGCAAAGAACTTCCGGCATTCATAATTCGTCGGCTGCCAGTAAGAATGACTTTTAACAATAACTATTTTAATGATTATTATCAAGGTATACCGATAGGGGGATATAATAAGCTGATAGATGGATTGCTTGAAGGAGTTGATGTGCAATTAAATGTAGATTTCTTTTCAGAGCGTAATTATTGGGAAGGTGTTGCAGCTAAAATTGTGTTCACGGGTAAAATAGATGAATTTTACAACTATCGCTTTGGGAAGTTGGAGTATCGTACTGTCCGGTTTGAATTTGAGACGCTTGATATTGCAAACTATCAGGGTAATTCTGTAGTAAATTACACCTCGGCAAATGTCCCCTTTACCCGTATTATTGAACATAAACATTTTGAATCATTTGGTAATTCTGTATATGAAAATCCCAAATCTGTGATTTCTCGAGAATATTCAGTAGAATGGGAGGAGGGTTTGGAGCCATTTTATCCGATAAATGATGAAAAGAATCAAGAAATTTATAATAAATATTCAGCATTGGCAAATAAAGAGTCAAATGTAATATTTGGAGGAAGGTTGGCAGAATACAAGTATTATGATATGGCTCCGATAATTGCAAAAGCGTTAAATCTAAGTGGAGATGAATTATAAAGTTTGTGCTGTAGTTGTAACCTATAATAGATTACAATTACTTAAAGGTGCGTTGGCTTCGTTATTTCGCCAGACATATAAACCGGATATTGTAGTCATAAATAACGGGTCTACCGATGGAACAACAGAATATCTTCAAGGTATAGATGGAATAACAGTCATTAGTCAAAAAAATGTAGGAGGAGCAGGAGGATTCTTTACCGGAATAAAACATGCTGTTGAAAACAGCTATGATTTTTCATGGGTAATGGATGATGATGTTATAGTAGAGTCTGATGCTCTTGAATCACTTTTAACAGATTACAATTTTCTGATTAGGCAGAAAGAAAAAATTGGGTTCTTATGTAGTATGGTTCAAAATGTTGATGGGTATATGGTTAATAACCCAGCAATAGATGACGTGAGACTCAATCCCACTTATCATGCATCTTGGAATAAGTATCTTGGAAATGGTATAGTTGGAGTAAAGTCGGCAACATTCGTTTCAGTACTCATACCGACAGAAGTCACAACAGAGGTTGGTTTGCCTATTAAAGAATTTTTTATCTGGGGTGATGACACTGAATATACAACAAGAATATCTAAAAAGTATAATTGTTATTTGTGTGGAAATAGTATTGTGACCCATTTGCGTGTAGGTGATAAACCAATTCGTCTTATAGAACTTACGGATAAGAATAGAATACGAATGTATGAGAATTCAATACGAAATGAGATATATCTCAATCGTAAAGGATATTATGACAGTAAACATAAAATTATATTTATTTTGTGGCATTTCATAACATTCGGTAGATTGTTATTTTCGGGATCTGCTCTTAAACTGAAAGTATTTGTAAGAGGGATATTTAATGGATTTAGGTTTAATCCAAAGATACAATATCCTGCCAAATGATATATAGTTAGATGCTTCAATCGTTGTTTGTATATGTTATAATGATTGTTTCGATACTTGGATGTGCCTGGCTGTATACTCAGGTCGTGTCTGGCACCAAAGTATATGTGTATCATCCATGCATTTTTACGATTGTTATTATATATACCTTTTTTTGTAGTGTTAGATATGATGTTGGTGTAGATTATCCGGCATATTTGAGTATGTTCAAAGTTTCCGAGTATGCGACTACATCTCAGGATATATCTCATACAGAACCCGGATGGGCTTATCTAACATGGTTGATCTCAAGTAGTCATATTCATTTTGCTGTATATTTTGGAATAATTGCTTATATTCAGATACTTCTTGTAATATCTGCATTTAAGAAAAAAGCAAAAATATTACCCATAGTTATATTAATCTTTTTTCTGTCGGGGCAGTTTATATCTTTCCAGAATATTATAAGGCAAAATATAGTGGCGGCATGTTTTTTATACATAGCCATGCAAAGATATAATATTAAATTTGTGTTTTATGTCTTATTTGTTTTAATAGCTTGTCTAATACATAAATCTGCATTGATATTGCTAATTTTATATCCGTTTATAAAGATTAATCGGTTTTATATAAATGCTCAATGGATATATGCATTAATTATTGTGGTTTGTGCAATTATAGGAAGTAGATTTAATCTATTGGATGTAGTTTTTCAAAATCCAATAATGGTATTTATTCTTGAATCCAATGATTATGCCTATTATTTGCAAGATGACAATATGAATATGGGGATGGGACAATCAATTGGCTTGGGGTTTATGTTGAGAACTGTTATAGATGTTATAATGGTTCTAAACAAGTCCTATGTTAATAGACTTTCTGCGGATAAACGATATAATATTTATTTTAGGTTATATTTTTTAGGAACTTCTTTATCTTACTTGTTCCCTACTTCAATGCTTGTGAATCGACCGTTGATGTATATGGTAATATTTATATTACCTATTTATAGTTATTATTTCTATTATGTATTAAATAGTAAATTGACATTGACATCGCTAAGAAAGTCATGTGCCGTTTTTTGTTTAGTTGGACTCATTCTATTATTTGTTAATAGCACTTTTATAGATCCCGAAGGTAATATGTGTGAATATCATTTCTTTTGGGAGAAAGCAGCAATATAAACAAACTATTTTCTAAATAAACAGGAAAAACTCAAAATACGATTTTGTTCATGAAAATTTTTTATATAGCGCGGGATTCTGGTCTTGAGAATACCGGTGCTTCAATGGTTGTGCGACGTAACCTTTCCGGATTAAAGGAATTAGTAGGGTCTGATAATGTTGTAGAATATCGTCTTCCAAAAGTCAATTTAAAAAATGTTGTATACTCTTTAATTCGATGTGGCAGTTATGGCATAACTGCAAAGGAAGAAAGGAAGATAATTGATGCCGTTAGGCAAGTTTCGCCGGATTTTATTTTTATAGAAAGTTCTTCGTATGGAAGTCTAGTCAAAAAAATGTCAAAATTGGGATACAGAACTATGTGTTTTGCACATAATCTTGACACGAAACTTTACAAGCAAGAAATATCGTCTCGTAATCCGCTCTTTAGTATACCCAAATATTTTCTGACATGGATTAATGAGAAAAAAACGACAAAATATTCTGATACGATCATATGCCTTAATGTTCGCGACTCAAATGACTTTGGAAAAATGTTTGGCAGATATGCCGATATGATTTTGCCTATAACATTTCCTATGCGGAATGTATGTAACGAAGAATCCCGCAATTATGCCACGGTAAAGCCTTATTATCTTTTCGTTGGTTCAGATTTTTTTCCAAATGTAGAGGGTATAAAATGGTTTGTAAACAATGTTGCCGGGCATGTTGATGTGGATATCCATGTAGTTGGAGGATGTTGTAATAATTCGGTTCTAAAAAAATTAAGTTTGCCGGAGAATGTAAGTTTTTTGGGGTATGTTGATGATTTAGATAGAGAGTATTACGGGGCATCCGGCGTCATTGCTCCGATCTTTAAAGGTTCGGGAATGAAAACAAAAACGATCGAAGCGATGAGTTATGGAAAATCTATTTTTGGAACTAATGAGGCTTTCGCCGGGATTGAATGTGATTATACCAAGATAGGGGGACTCTGTAATACTGCTGATGAGTTTATTGAATGTATCAATAAATCGAATAAAGGTGTTTTCAATGACTATACGTATCGATTGTTCAAAGATGAGTATTCGGACATCAAATTCTTGAACATGTTAAGAACATTTATATTGCATAAGGAATAGAGCTAAAATGCTATGCTAAGGTTTTTAATTTCCTTTTATAAATCTATCAAATCTTTATGATGAGTCTTGTCAATGGAAATGAGAATCATCCTGTCATAAAAGTCATAGACTATATAATTGGCTTAATAATAATTGACTGAAACGATTCTATAATTTATTTGTTTAGCATGAAACTATGTTATTTATATTCGGATATAACAATGAACGGAGGAATCGAACGGGTGCTTTCGATTATAGCTTCAGAACTTGCCGATAATTGGGATTATGATGTAACCATCGTATCGATCTATAGGACATTGAAGACTCCTCCTTATAAATTTTCCGATAAAATCAAGATTGTTTATCTTTCGGATATTGCATATTCCGGCACTCCTGGTTCGTTTTATAGACTTAAACTTCAGCTTAAAGCCTTAAGGTTGATTAAGGAATATTTTAAGAATAATACATTCGATATTATCTCCGTGCAGTCGTTTCCATGTGCATTCATGGCGTATTTGTCGGGTATTGAGCGGAATAAGGTCGTTGCAGTGGAGCATGTATATCATGGATACTACAATAGATGGATAGGATCAGTAAGGGATTACATGTATAAAAGATTTAAGTGGGTTGTTACGCTAACTCAAAATGATGCAGTCTCTTTCAGAAAATCCCTCCCGAATGTATCAACGATACCTAATCCCGTAGTGTTTAAATGCAATGTCCCGTCATCTCTTGATTCAAATAGAATTATTTCAGTAGGCAGGTTGGAGTATCAAAAGGGGTTCGATATTCTCATAGATGCATTCAAAGCAATAGCTCAAAAGTATCCTTCATGGACACTCCATATATATGGAAAAGGTTCTTTAAAAGAAGATCTGTCGAATCAAATAAACAGGCATGGACTTAGTTCAGCTGTATTTTTAGAAGGGGTTACTGAGTCTATTGATGAGAAATATCGGGAATCAGCTTTTTGTGTTGTGTCATCCAGATTCGAGGGATTTCCGATGACGATTACAGAGGCGATGAGGGAGGGTGTTCCATGCGTCAGTTTCCGATGCCCTAACGGTCCCGAGGACCTGATTTCAGACGGTAAGGATGGAATCCTTGTTTCCCATCTGGATAAAGCTGGATTGGCAGACGCGATTTCAACACTTATAATTGACAAGTCAAAAAGAAAGGAAATGGGGAAAGCCGCTTTTTATTCCATCAGAAGATTTGATGTCAGCCTTATTGCCGGAATGTGGGATAATCTTTATCGGTCTTTAAGTAAGTAACACATGAAACCAACAGTTTCAATTATAACCCCCTGTTATAATTCTCAGCATTGTCTTTCTGAAACAATAGATTCAGTATTGTCTCAAACTTATGATAACTGGGAAATGATTATTGTAGATGACTGTTCCACAGATGAAAGTGCCCAGATAATCAGTCAATACATGGCAAGGGATTCCAGGATAAGATACTTTAAGACTGAAGTTGCTTCCGGTTCTCCTGCGACTCCTCGAAATATGGGCATTGACAATGCTACCGGTGAGTACATCGCTTTCCTTGATGCTGATGACAAATGGTTGCCTGACAAGCTGGAGAGACAGCTCTGTTTCATGGAGGATACGCAATGTGATTTCGTCTATTCGGATTACGAAAAGATAAAATCAGATGGAGAACGAGGAAACCGGGTTGTCAGAATGCCACAGAAAGCTACTTTCTGGGATGTGATCGAGACTTGCGTCATTCCTTGTCTTACGGTCATGATAAGAAGGGATACAATCGGAAAGACTCGATTCAAATATGTTTCCAAGGAAGATTTTGTATTTTGGCTTGACATACTTAAAAAAGATGTTGTAGCGTATAATGTTGGGGAAGTTTTGGCTTTATATCGCGAACAGCCACAAAGCAGATCGTCAGATAAGATGGCGATGATTAAGGAACAATGGCATATACTGAGGAACATTGAAGGTGTAAAAACACCTGTTGCAGTTTATTTCATGATGAAATTCCTTTTCCATGGTTTTATTAAATATCTGAAATAACTCGCGCAATTCCCGATTAGTAATTATATTGTAAAACTTATGTTCAGTAGTGCTCTAAACCAAATCCGTTCACGAAATGGGATGCTTGCAAGTTGTGTGATTTTTTTACTCTATTTAGAGAAAAGATATTCTTCAAGTATGCTCAAGACATTCCGCAAATTTCTATGGCAACCATTGCTCAATTTACAGATTCATCCAAACTCTTTTGACTCACTTGAAAACATCCTAACTCTTCATTTGACTCATCCCTTCATGATTATTATTCATGAATATAGCAAGATTGGTAATAATTGTACTATCTACCATGAATGCACCATAGGTCTCAGGGAACATAAAAGTCTAACTCCTCCCCGGATTGGCAATAATGTTTTCATAGGTTGTAAATCTTTAATATTGGGGGATGTTTTCATTGGAGATAATACAAGAATTGGAGCCGGGAGTATAATTCTTGCCACTACACCTCCTTGTTCTACCATAACTGGTTTGTATAAAGCAAATTAATGGGATAATTTCCATATCTAATACTCAAGAGGTCTTTAGCTGAATATATTGTACTTTCTTCTATCGAAGAAAGAATGATTAATACTATCCTTGCCTCCTTAAAGGAAGCTTGTTTACAAGAAGAATTTAATTCGATTGAACGAGATAAAGAATTCAGAACCTTTGGCAGAAAATCCATCATAGACTTATACCTCGCAAAAGGAATCAAAAATTAGATTGGCCTGAAAAGACGATTATTGAATTAAATTACACACTTAATCTGAACTGCTTACAGACTGCTGCTTCAAATTTAAAACGTATTAATGACAAGCATAAGAATAAGGTGAATCAATTCACTATAATATATTGCACCTCTATTTTTGCATTTCGTGCTTTATAAAGTTGAGAAGCTCGGCTTTTTCCGTAGCCTTTATTATCTACTCACGTGGTGCAGGATCTCATATTTCAAATATCGTAAGTGAAACAGGATATTTCTGGTTTCAAGGTTATAATGTTGAGATAGTGGTCTGGTCATACAGATGTTGATGGTATGATCTTAATTATAGGTCACTTAGGAGCATGGTGCGTATTAAAGTAATAAATAGTTTAATTCATTTTAACGAATTGTTGTTTTAATTGAATAATCCGATTATTTGTATTGTCTGATTTTTTTTGTAGTTTTGCATATAAATCAATTGTTGAGATCATGATGTGGCTTTTATGGTTAATTTTTGCTCTTACAACAGCTGGACTATTTCTGGTGACTTGGTTAGGTGCCAATATAGAATGGACAGACGCTGTTGGTATTGCAGGAAGCTATGCATCTGTATTTGGAATTGTTTATACATTTTTTCAAGTCATGAAAGTTAAATCTACTGCTCAACAAATTAACAACGCAGTGGAAACATCTAATGGTATTATTTTAAACATTAATTCTATAGAGGATCTTACTAAAAGTTATCAAATCGCAAGCATTATTCCAAATTTTATTAATCAAGGTCAGTTGGAATGTGCAATGTTAAGGATGACGGATTTATTGAAATCTCTTGGAGATATAAAGAATCATAAAGGATTTACAGATGATTTCCCGGATAGATGTGAATCTTATTGTAAGATACTCATTTCTGATATTAAAAGTCTAAATTCCAATATTAAGACAAAATCAAGTATTGATTTACAATTTATTATTGAACATATAATAGAATTAACGCATTTTTTAAATACAGTCAATTTCCAATTAAAAAACTCAGCATATGGTGTCTCCTAAATATAAAACATTATTTGAAAATCTTATAAGTAAAACCCAAGAAGGAAAAGTGGATTGGCAGAGAACAAGCCAGTTAGGTCGTTTTCAGCTCCTTCTCGGAGACCAAACTATATCAGTCTATTCTTCTGTAGATGAGAATCCTGATTTCTGGAAAATTGATCTTGGACCTAAGGCTGAGTTTACAATAAGTGATAAGAGTGGAAAGGAGATTGATTCTGTCCGGTCTTTTAATGTTGGAGATTCCGTATATAATGAGCTTCAACCATTATATCAAGTTGCAAAATCTTCAGCAAAAAATATTGATGACACTATTGATAATTTGATAAACTCTTTGGAAGATTTATAACAAAGAAATTGTTTAAATTTAAGTAGTATCTAATGAAGATAGAGTATAGTCCTTACCTATTTCTTCCTTCGGAGTATGATGTATCGGTTACAGCTTACGAACCGCTCTGCCAACAAGATAGCGATGATTAAGGAACAAAGGCATATACTTAGGAACATTGAAGGTGTAAAAACACCTGTTGTTGCCTATTTCATGATGAAATTCCTTTTCTATGGTTTTATTAAATGTCTGAAATGATTTTTCAACAACTGTTTGATTATCCCGGTTGTATATTCAGAAAGATGACATAAACTTAGATTGGATTCTCAGGTAGGCTTTTAGTGCATTGCGGTTGTCTCTAATTGTTAGAGACAACCTGTTTTATGAATATATTTATGTATATGTAAAATTTTATGTCCTGATTTTTGTTGTTTTATTAAATATTTGAACGCTATGCTGATAAGAAAGGGTATCTGATATGGATAAGTTGAGAGTTAATGTAGACAGACTTAATTGTGTGGCTCGTGAGTTGACGAGCGAAGAGCGAAATCTGATGGAGGCAAGGCGAAGAGACCGCCATTGGATGTCGGCATCTTCTGCGATTGCGTCTAAAATAAAACGCCATCTGAGGGTGAATGGGATTACCAATATGGAATTTGCAGAGATGTTGGGAATTACCCCTGCTAATGTTACCAGATATCTTAATGGTAAAACCAATTTCGAACTCAGAACACTTGTTGAAATAGAGCGTGCTCTCGGACTCCATATAATAGACCGGGAGGTTGTGCCTAAAAAGGAAAAGGAGGCGGTAGCCTACTAAACATCTTCTAAGAATTGAAATAACTTTGTGAATTTACAATAATGGCACGGAGAATTTTCTCCGTGCCATTATTGTTGTTACATGTGAACTCAATGCGTTTATTTGAGTGCTATTTTTGCGACGGTGCGGGAGCCGTTGGTCAGCGTGGCGGAAACAAGGTAGATTCCGGGAGTCAAAGCGGAGAGGTCATACATGTTGCGTGCCATAAGTAGACCGGATGCAGAGTAGATGTCTACTGACTCTATTTCCTGTCCTTCCGCAGTGGCTGTACGTAGCATTTTGCCTTCGAGCCATATGGCGGCAGCTGTATTCACGGCTTCTATTGCCTCTATACCGCTCACATCGCCGATTGTCACTGTTTGGGCATAAACGGTGTGGTTGCCGAGAGGATTTGTCTTGGAGCTTGTCGGACCTGCTTCCACTATAATCATATAGATCCCGTCTTCCAATGAGCTTCCGGGACTATAGTTGCCGGATACGGTGACATTCTCGCCTGCAACGAACTTCGTGCCGCTCTTCATGGTCACTATCTCACCTTTGGTATTGGTAAGCTGGCGCAAGCGGATATATAGTGTGTTTGTTGCAGTCTGGCGTGCCTTTGCCTCAAGACTGAACGGCACTCTTGCAGTTTTATCAATCTTGTCGGGGAACTCAAACTTTGTCACATCCGCCACAATTTTTTCCGACGGGTCAACAGTGATGGCGAGCGGCTCGCCAATAGTCTCTATCGGTGTCTGGGCATGATCGTTTGAAACCTGCACGAAGTCGACAATGTAAGTGCCCGGATCGTGTGGTACCTGACGTGCGAATGTCACCGACACTGCTCAGTCGTTGGTGAATGTTGCTTCCGCCATAATCAATGGTGAAGTCTGTCCGGTCTGCGTATTTGTGAGACGGGTAAGTATCTTGGCGGTGCCTGCCACCCCCGCATTGCGGAAAGTGCCGGTGACATAAAGAAATTCTCCTTGTGCCAGTCGGTCGGCTACCGCCGCCGAACTGTTGTTCACCTGCCACACCGGAGTGGCGGCAAGGCGCACTACCGGAGAAGCCGGGGTAGGCAGTACATTAACTACTGTCGGATCGAAACCATTGAGTGCAAAAGGATATTCTTTGTCATTGGCTTTTATAAGAGCCTCCAGTCTGTATTTTCCCTCCGGAACTTCAGCGCTGACGGGGAATGTCACGTCCACATTCTCCACGCTTTGGTTATATACCCGCACGCTGACATTGGAGTCGAAAACAAGCGAGGGATCATTCGCATTGACAAGGCGGATGGTGATTCCAGAAATATCATAATCACCGGTCATGCTTTCCATATCGAACGATGCGCGTCCCGAACCACCTGCATATAAGTCTCCGTCGGTGGATATGGCGGAATGAAGCACCACATCGGGATAGGGCATATGCTTTTCGCCGATAATTATGCTGCCTCCCTTTACCGAGGCATAGGTGCGGGATGTCAGTCCATTGGGATGTCGGAGTATTTTCCAGCCGGTGTCTCCGTCCCCTTTGTAGACAAGTCTCAGTTCATAGCCGTCGCCATCGGCAACGTTTGGCACAGAAGACGCCACATTCTGAATGGTCACAAGAGACGAACCGGAATGACCGTTCGTAAAACCTCCCAGCGACAGGGTGTTGCCTCCGAGCGTTGCCACGATTTCTCCATTTTTTACAAGGGCACCCTCGATGTGTCCGTTGAACGGTTCCACATCAATATTACCTATGAAGCTCATCATTGTGAATGTGTCGTTGAACGGACCGTCTACACTGAGACGAGACTCTCCGTAGAGTGCATGTTCGCGAACCGAGCCTTCCCGTGCCGGGCGGATACCGGTCACCATATCCTGGCTGAGATTATATCCTCCTGCTCCGCCGCCTTCGCCAAGTGATGACGGGTCAAGATGGTTGATACGGAAATAGCCGTTGGAATTGCCGTACCAGCCCCAGTTTACGTGAACAAAGTCTTGCGAATCATATCCGTCGAGCACAAAGGCGTGTCCGCCCGTCCCTTTGTCGCTTGTGCCACCATAGAACACCGGACGCCCTTCGGAAAGCTCTTCTTTTATAAGTGCCATCCATTCGGATGTAGAATAATAGTCGCGCAAATGTCCGCGCACGCCTGCGTCATATCCGAAATAAGTGCGCAAGGCATATGGAACAAGCATGTCGTAGGCTCCGCTGCCCGCTTCTTCGTATTGCATTTCTACCGCGATGCCGAAATGGGCGGCAAGTGTGGAGTATGCAAGGGCCTGTTGTGCCGAGACCTGCTGGGGCACTTTGCCGGGCATTAGGTCCCACTTATATTCGGTGTTGGCGAAATCGGCTGTAAGGGTGTTTTTCGACAATGGATCAGTATATGTCTTGCTGCCTGTGCCCTTTGCCGGATAGCTGTGGAAACGCATGATCTGCGTAGCCGCACATGCCACACATCCGGTGTAGAAGTGTTTTGTGCCGGAATAAACAGGAGTCATAGTGTTAAACGGCGCATCCTGTCCCCATGTAATGTTGTCGCCGAGCAAAGGAGCTATAACCGGAGAGGGGGTGTTTACAGAGGCTTTGCCGGCAGGCTCTCCCTCAGAAGGGAGAGCCTTGTATGCAGTGGTGTACATGCCGAGCAAATCTGTGAGTCCTTCTGGTGCCGACACCGGGTCTATAGCTCCCGAATGGCTATAGGCAAGAATTTCTCCGAACCGGTCATCGCCTGATACTATTATAAATCCGCCTCCGTCGTAATTATAAATATAATATGGAAGGGAGACATTTTTATCTGTAGTATTCCCCGGAACTTTCTTCAGCCTTGGTGCATTGACTGCCTTGCCTTTAATAAATCCGGCTGCTATGTCTTCAGCCTGTGACAGAGTGATTGTTTTCGCATCGGCTCCTGCTGTCAGACTGATTGCCGCCAACAGATAAAACAGTTTTTTCATGTTGTGTTGTGATTGTATGGTTATAGAGTGGTCAGAGGGCAAGCTTGCGGGCTACGGCTCCTGCCTTTACAATCACTACACCTGAGGCGTTTACGCGAAGAGTGTTGATACCTGAGGATACCGTGGTGTTCATGATTTTGCGTCCTGAAAGATCGTAGATCTCAACGATCGTGTCTGCGGCTGCTGTCACTTCAATCATGCCGTTGCCAACTGATCTGAATGTTACTGTGTCTTCAGTGCCTATAGTCATGTCTTCAGCACCGGAGAACTCGGCTATCAGTGCTTCATCGCTTGGTGCAGAGTAGATTACGCCTACGTTGCCCCCGTCAACTGTCCTTGCCGCAGCTGTAACGGTAACATAATAGGCAGCATTATCTTCTTTTTCAATACTGCCGGTGAAGCTTGTTGTCTCAACCTCCGCAGTCTTGTAAGTGGATGTGGTTACATATCCGGCGGGTTTCACTTGCTTCACGGTTATGTCATCGAAGAAATAGCGGAAACTTGTTTCACCATTGAAATCGTATATTTTCACTTTTGAAGCTGCTGTGCCTCCAGTCAAGTTTACGGTATATGTATGGAATCCGCTGACATTAAGTTTTAATTCCACCGGTTCAGAAAGGTTGCCTTCGGCATCTTCCAGTGCAAGTTTTAAAGCTCCATCAGTGGAGAGTACGCGGTTTTTGGTTGCTGCAGCCGTGAGTATTACCGTCACTTTGCCGTTGTCAGAAGAGAGGCCCATGACCGGAGTGGCGATATATGACTCATTCGCGGAATAAGGGGTAAGGCCCATACCTCCTTTGAAATAGAGCATGTCTTTGCCTGTCCATCCTTTTTCACCGAGCATTTCAAGATGACGGTCGTACGCATATTCGAAGTTTTCAATAGTGCCCGCAGTAAAGCAGTCGAACGATTCCGTTAGCATGTCTGCGCTTCCAGCTTCGGCAAGGGTCTTGCGACAAAGCACATTCACATGATAGCTTTCAGCATCAGCTACGGTGCCCCATGTCGCGGTATAGCTGCCGTCTGATGAAGCAGAGACGCTCACCGCCGGTTTGTTGAGCGCAGAAATCACCTTTATCACCTCTATCTCTTCGGAATTGCCGGATACGGCAGTCTCATTTGCTGCACGTGCGGTATAGTAATAAGTGATTTCCGGGTTTAAGCCTTCCACTTTGTATGATATATAAGAAGAGGAAGTTGGAGTCACCTCCTGATTCTCAAGGAACATGATTTTCTTGTTATCAGCTCCATAGCTGTAGACATCGAGATAATATTTTGTAGTGCCGCTTACCGCTTTCCATCTTGCCGTGAATGAAGTGCCGTTTGCATCAGAGGGGAGGGACGGCACGGGAACACCCAGAAACTCATTGCCCTGTTCAATCTTGATACTCTTGAGGAAGATTCCGTCGGCAACAAGGAAAGGGCTGATTTTAGCGAAGTTTGAGGTTGTGCCGGGAGTCACGATGTATTCAACTGTGGTCCACTCGCCGGAATTTATTTCGGCATTCTCTGTTATTGAGTAACCCATTGGAGCTGAGCCATGCCCATATCCGTTTTATTGAGTTTTACCACCAATGTTACCTTTACTCCACCGTTTGCAGGAGATATTGAGAGGTTGCCGGTGCGCACGGATGCCCCGTCATTGATATAAAGAGAGCCACCAGCCTGTCCGACGCCGGTTGCCGGGCTTATTGACCAGCCAGTTAGTCCGAGTTGTGAAAATTCACTGGAGTATTTGAACATCTGTGGAGCATTTTCAGAACCTGCCGTGCATTTTTCCGAGAAGTCAACATCAAGAAGTACCGAGGTTTCGGCTTCTGCGAAGCCGTAACCTAATACAATAGTAGCTACTATTGTCGCTGAGCGTAAAAAAATTCTCATCCTTTTCGTATAGTTAATGAATAAATAATGATTTTTAAGATAGTTAAGGTATATGTCGTAAAGTTATGTAAATTTTATTATTTATCCAAATTTATAACATTTATTCCATAAATATTTAATTTTTAGAGATTTTTGTATTGCAAAAACAACTTCTAAGTTGAAAATGGCAGGTCATGTGCTTGCTGTACTCATTTTTTTTGTTGGCGATTTCTGTTCAATGGAATATCGTGGGCGGTGTTTGACTTCGGTATATATTTTGCCTATGTGTCGGTCGTCGCTACACCGACCAGTTCCCTGAACATCACGTTGCTCGCATTGTTATCACTAAGACTCAGGGAGTAGCGCATCATGTCTTTTACGGTCAGGCATATCATGGCAACAATGCCGGGCAAAATCATATGTTCCTTTGCGATTCTTTTCATTTCACGGGTATTTGGATTGAGCAAATATAGTAAAAAATCGCTTTTTTTCGTTACTTTTGCCGCATGAAACTCAAGGGATATATCCTGGCAGCGGTCGCTGCCGCCACTTATGGCACTAACCCTGCTTTCGCAGTGCCATTATATGCAGACGGAATGAATCCGAATACGGTGTTGTTTTTCCGTTATCTGCTTGGATTGCCTATTCTTGCATCAATGTTGCTTTTGCGGGGGCACTCGCTGAAAATCAGTCGCGGGGAACTTATGCCATTGGGTGTGTTGGGGATACTTATGGGAATATCATCGCTAACACTGTTCCAATCGTATAATTACATGAACTCCGGCATAGCGTCGACCTTGCTTTTTGTTTATCCGGTGATGGTGGCGGTGCTTATGACGTTCTTCTTTCACGAGCGTTTCCGCGCCACAACGGCGTTGTGTCTTGTCATAATGACGGGCGGTCTGGTTCTGTTGCTGCGTGCGCCCGAAGGGATGGAAGTCAGCGGAACCGGCGTGGTCCTGGTTATGCTTTCTTCGCTCACGTATGCCATCTACCTTGTGATGACCAATGTGTCGCGCGCGGTGCAGTCCATACCTACGCTCAAACTGCTCTTCTGGCAGCTTGCATTCGGCAGTATGGTGTTTCTTTTCATGTTTGCCATCGGCACTCCGTTTACTCCGGTGCCATGTGCTTCGGACTGGGTAAATCTTGCAGCTTTGGCGGCGTTGCCCACAGTGGTGTCACTGGGTTGCACAACTGTGGCGATACATTGCATCGGCTCGACTTCCACAGCAATTTTCGGCGCACTTGAGCCGGTGACTGCCGTAGCTCTCAGCATACTGACTCTCAACCAGACGATTACGCCCCGCGAACTGTGGGGAGGGTTGCTGATAGTGATTGCCACCACAATGGTTGTGTGTTCAGACCGTATCGATCCTGTGTTGCTACGTGTGCGCAAAATGTTTCCCCGCCATCCCCGCTCTTGAATATTTATAAATTATATCCGGTGAACTGAGGGAAGCGGGGACTGTTGTACTAACTTTCCATCGCTTTCTTCGGGCATGAGCGGACGCACTTGCCACATTCAATACACTTGTCGTGGTCTATGACAGGATAGCCATCTGAACCTTGGGTAATGGCTCCCACGGGGCAGAGACGTATCAGAGGACACACATGGTCATGCGGACATAGTTTTCGGTTGACTGCAATCATCATTTAATTAATTCGGATACTTGCTTATAGCGCAAAATTAGTGCCTTTATAATAGAATGACAACAGATTTTTGTTATCTTTGCATTGAATTTATCTATCATGACTCTTCAACAGCTGAAATACGTAATAGCGATAGACCGATATCGTAATTTTGCAAAAGCCGCTGCGGAACTTGATGTGACGCAGCCTACTCTCAGCGCACTTCTCCTGAAACTAGAAAATGAACTCGGAGTGCGTCTATTTGAGCGTAGTAACAAGTGTGTGCGCCCGACATCCTTCGGAAAAACAGTGATAAGGCAGGCTGAGCAGATTTTGAGTCAGACCGAGTTGATTTCAGAGACAATCGCGGAGCAGAAGAAAGAAGTCTCCGGTTCTCTTTCAATAGGAATCGGACCCAGCATCGCACCTTATCTCATGCCATGGTTTATCAAGAAGTATACCGACAGTTATCCGGATGTAAAACTGACTGTCAATGAAATGAGAGGTGACATGGTCATTGAGTCTCTCCGACTGGAAAAGATTGACGTAGGAATAGCAATCAGTGGCAATACCGCTCAGGAAATCATGGAAATTCCATTCTATTGCGAGCCGTTCCACGTCTATGTGGCGAAGGATTGTCTGTTGAAGATGCCGAAATTCAATCCGGCAGACCTGTTGCATGAAAAGATGTGGATAATGAAGGAGTCGCAATGTATGCGTGAGAGCGCGTTCAGTTTTTGCAAGAAAAGAAGCATCGGGCGACATATCTATGAGGCTGGAAGCATCGAGACATTGATACGCATTGTCGATATTAACGGTGGCTTCACGATAATTCCCGAAATGCACCTCCCTTTTCTGACTGACGCACAGCGTGAAAATGTGCGGCCGATAGAGGGCGAATATGTCTCGCAGCGGTGTGTCACAATATATGTCCGCAAGGATTTTATCCGATACCGTATGTTGAAAAGTGTTATTGAAATCATGTCGTCAATCATTCCCCGCAAAATGATTGATATCGGTTTACACGACAATATAGCATTATTTTTTAAGAAAAAATAAGTCAAGACGAGTTCAGTTTCTAAGCCTTTCCCAAGATTCAGGAATAACAGGGACGGCTATACCGAAGCCAAATCTGATTTTATAAGACATGTGAGCTACATTGCATTGTCTATACTGGAGGAAAGAGTGGCGTAAAATATTTGTCTGTTAAGTAAGTGTTTAGACAAGTAACCATTTACTTATAACCTAATTTTAAATACTTCTTCTTATCATCAATGTGTGTATTCGTGAATATCCCGAAAAAGTCCGGGGTATGATTCTTGATTTTTAGCAGAGCCTATTTTAAATTTGCGGAAAATTACAAGCCAAAATAAAATGAACAGTAATAATTCAATCTTTAATCTTGGTGACAAGGAGGAAATGTCCCTTGAAGAGTTTTTTGACAGAATACCCGAATACGATGATGATGATGATGAAATTGTCGGTCCTCCATATTTTTGGGAGTTTGAAGAGTGGGTTAAAATCCATAAAGATGTTACCCCCGAATATGCGTCTAAACTGGCTTATATACTTGAAGATACGGTTGTGTATCTTTATGATTTTATCGGATTCTCCCTTTATACGGAGCTTCAGAACGTTATGCGAAGTGGTATAACCAAAGAATCTGCTGTCGATCTGGTCGACAAATACATTGATGAGCTGAATTATCATCTTGAACTTGCGCCGAATCTGTTCAATAAAAGGGCAAGGAGGGCTCTTCTGTGCTATCGCTCTTTCATCGCAGAAAAAACAGGCGCCAAAGATCCTGCTGAATCTAATAGTTTCAGTATACCCCATGATACCCAATTTGTCGAGTGGCTTGAGAATAGTTTAAATATGGATTATGAAAATGCCACCAAGGTGCTTTCCTCTTTACGTAACTCGGTTGCATGGTTCAGACCAATATTCGACATGGATTTTGATCCTTTTGCAGAAGCAATCTCGTTCTCAAAAAAAGAAAGCCGAGATAAAATGCTTGAATATATAATTGACCATGTAGAAACTTTCTTCGAATTGAAGACCGACTCCAAGGTCTTGTCCCGGCAAGAATGTATGCCCAAAAGAAAAACTGTTAAAAATGCTATCTCCAATATGAAGTGTTACTTCAATTTTTTAAATGATATGAACAAGTGATCTTTATTCATATCATGCAAAAATATTATAATTTTTTTGAATTGAATATATGAATGATGACAAGACTTTATTGGATAGCCTTGCAGTAGAAGAGGCTATTCAAAATGATGAATCCTATAAGTTCCCTTACGGAAACTATAAGATAATCGGCGATACGGGTGAGATTGATAGGATTATCAATACTTGCGGTGTCATTAATGTTGATATTATAGATATTACAAGTACGCTCTCTACTGAGGCTGATAACTATGTGGCAGTAGGTTATGCCGAGGGTGAGGGGTGTATTGCGAATGCTTTTAAGGATGCGGTCGGCAAATTGCCGGCAGGAATGGAAAGTATTTCTAAAATGCTTTCCAATATATGGATTTCAAAAGGTGTTGAACAGCAGGGGAATGAAATGTCTGCACTTACTGATTTAATAAAATGCATGTCTCCGGATATAGACATTTGTTGGGGATTTGCTTGGGATGAATCATTAGAAGGACAGCAGGCAAAAGCGACATTGATTGCAGTGGATGTCAAGGCAAGAGCGACTTCGGTAATGGGGAATCTTACCTGATTAGCTGATTTTTAAGCGCAAGCAACAGTTTCCCGATCATTGGGGTTGGTCGTGTGGAGAATATTTCGTAATTTTGTGTTGTCGCAAATGCGGCAGACATCGCGGTATAAAGAATACACGAAAGTGTTTAACTGATTCTCAGAGATAAAGTCTGGAAAACTTACGAACGGGAATGAGTTGACAACTCTCTCGTCATGCATATGGCGTGGGAGACTGTTGCTTGTTTTAGTTCAAGGCATTTCCAGACGCCCATCTCTTGAAATAAGTTAGCAGTCCTCACGCTTTTCGTATTCCAAGTAAAATCTTCTTCGTGGGCTGGGAAGGGCTAAAAGCATTTAGTGCAGATGGAAAAATTTCTCAAAATGTGTGCAGCTACATTCTTTTCAGCTGCAATGCTTGTCGGATTTATTGCGTGCAGCAATGGGAGTGTAGACCATAAGAAACTCAACAGCATGTTGAATACATCTCTAACGATGAACACAACGGATGCAAAACTGATATATCAAAAATCATCCGTTCAATCCCGCAGCAATGCAAATGGGGATGGCTATTTTAAATTAACATTCAATAATGACGAAGACCGTGTAGTTCTTCAAGATGCAGATGGGATGCCACTGGATGTCGGTTTTTATCTTAAAAGACTCTCAAACAAACATCTGCTCGTTCGCCCTGAATTTCATCCACAAGATTTTTATAACGGAGATTTTGATGAAATTTACATGGAACCGGAAGGTAAAGAACTTTATGCCAAGTGTGAAGAGCTTAATCGCACACGTCTGTTGGACGTAAAGACAGGAAAATCATACTTGTGGAATGTATACAATCAGTGGTCATCACCTATATATGGTGAATATATTGCACAATGTTACGAAATGTCTCCTACGAAATATCTTATCCTGACTGATTTGGAGATATTGATTATGGATTATTCCAATCCTGATAGAATAAAGATTATTCCTGTAAAGGCAGAAGGTGAAGAGGTAGATATAAGCAAGGTTGAATTTGACCAATTGGGGAATGTTGCCTATTGGTCAGACTCAATGAATATATGGCGAATAAGGACTGCTGACGGAAAGTATTATCAGGTGGATGAAAATAGGGATAGGTGGCAAGAGATGTTTGTGTTAAATGATTCTTTCTTTTTGTTTAACCCGGAGAAATCGCAATTGTTCAATATAGGAATTCATGACGGTACATCCGAGTTGACTTATGAGTTGATGGATTTTCCTTTTATAAACTCCGGTGATGTGAAGATTGAAGACTTGGTAATGTTTAATCCCATAAGACAATCCGTTGTATTTAGATGTAAATCACCTTCTATTGGAACCCAATACTACGAATTCTCCGGAAACAACAATGAGATGTATCCGGTGGTTTTGCCCAATGATTTTTCTGTTTATTTTACACATGATAAAATTAAAGGAAAAGGCTGGTTTGGAATCGGACAGGAAAAAATACAGTATCTGAATTTTGAAGATAATCAATTTAATGAATATCCTCTGACAGATGTGCAGGTAATTGAACACTCTATTGATAACATAAATGGAGTAGTGTATTTTTCCGGTTTCTCTTTAACAAATGGGGGAAAGGTAATTGGCTCGGTGAATTATAAGGGTGAGATAGATTTTAAAGCATTAGATAACCAAGACAGCATTACAACCCTTATTCCAGTCAATTAAAAATCTCATTTAAACAGCTTCTAAAGTATTGAACAGCAGAGGAATGAAATGTCTGTCCCTTGCTAATAAAATGCCTGTTTTCGGTTATAGACATTTTTAACGTTAAAAATTGAGTCGTGGGATATCAAAACATTTACGGACGTATTGTCTATCCGGTAACAACCGATGTCGGGCAAAAGGATTATTATGAGCATCTCAATTATTGGCATGTCTGCTATCAAAATACCAATAAGCTGGCTATACCGACACGGGATGATACGTTAGAATATCTGCAGTTAAAGGCTGAAGAAGGAAAACTCTGTTTTTGTCAGGATAAAGAATCTAAGAGTAAATATCGCAAACTTGAGCTTTATGAAACGCAATATGATTGGCGTCCTGAAAAAACGGGTGATAATAAATTTGTCGGGCTGATTTCACCGACGGGTGAACAGTTGTTGCCAAACTGTTTTGCAGATGTGTTTACCCAATTCGATGCCATAAATAATAAGCCGGATTTTATTCCTGTCTCAAATGGCGAAGCATGGGCATTGGTGTCTCTATCTATCCGGCCGATAATGATGACTGATTTTCAGTATAACGCAATTGTTCCGGAACGATGGGGACGTAGCCTATTTTTCGTACAGGATAAAGCGACGATGAAATGGGGTGCCATGTCGGTCTTGTCGCCTTGTATAAAGATTAACGATAAACATACATTCGGATTAATAAAACTGGAGACAGTAATGCCTCCTATTGCCGATGAAATCTATGAGGATGAACTGATAACCGAAGAATCACCTACTATCTTCTTTATGACGCGCAATGGCGATAGGATCGGCATACTGACCGACTTCGGTTATTCAGACATCATATATGATTCTTATGAGACAGATAACGCTAAATGCTCATTCAGGTTGATCAGACATGACCGTAAGAGGGCGCGCCGGGCGGATTACTGGCATCCGGACGGTAAGGATTTGTATCTGAACCGATGTCGGAAACACATAGGTCGGTAAGCCTAACTTAAACATGTCTTTAAATGGATAAAATTAAGTTTAATCTGCTGCCCTAATTCTCTCCGCAAGCCTACATTTTGGCAACAAACGAAACAATCTGCGTATAATCTTTTGCCATTCGGCGAATTATGACTAAATTTGCGGTGCAGTATTCCTTTGGGGTATTGCACCCTTACATATTGGCTCAATCGCAGTCTGAATCACCACCTCGACAAAAGAACGAGCTAAAATAATAATCCGTGAGTGCGTGCCATACGGCGCGGACTTTCTCGTAGGATTATTATGGCTTGTGGTGAGCCAAGACTGCGTATGACGAAAGTCTGCGCTTTTGTTTTGTTGGCAAGTGCGCATACCAAGTCAAACGACATAATGGCAATAATGCACAAAACCAATAACATTACAAGCAAATGAAAAAAGTAATTTCGCTCATGTTGCTATTCGCAACAATGCTCACATTCACGGCTTGTGGCGGTGATGATGAGCCGGACAACACAAAGTTATCAAAGACTGCCTACTCTATGTATCACGAGGACACTCAGACAATTGAGGGCACCAATGTAGCTGACCTTGTATGGGAATCCGACAATGAGTTTGTCGCCACGGTAAAAAACAGCGCAGTTACAGGGCAGTACGTTGGCAAGGCCTCTGTAAAATCGGCAACCAAGAATCTCTCTTTTACGGTTGAGGTGAAACCGAGATACAACACTTATGAAGAACCATATTTAGAATGGGGTGCTTCAAAGTCCGCTATCAAAGCAAAATACGGAACTCCACAATCAGAGGACACTAACAGCCTCATCTATCAGACCTCCAACACTAACGCCCCCATAATGCTTTATGTGTTTGAAAACGGCAAGATGTCAACATGCGGTGTAGTATGTAAAATATCTACGGCTTATCAGTTAGGAGATTTCCTTGTGGAGAGATATGTTCCCGTTAAAGTGGATGTTGACAACTATTCAGCAACGCTACTTCATTGCTATGGAAAGATTAGCGACCCTCAGATTGACTACGGTGTTGCAATGCAATACAACTCATCAATAGGAGGAGTCCTTGTCGCATATACGGGTGTAAACAATTCAAAATCAAGGAGCGCAGAGGCAATAAACTTCCCAAAAGCATTTGAATCTCTTGAAAAAGCTCTGAAATAAAGCAACGGCATGTAGATACTCGCATTGATATTTGCAATCTGTTGGCTTGGCCCTGCACTTAAAGACGGTGGAAAATCAAATAAAAAATTTTTCTGACTCGCACCCCTGTGCCACAGAGAGGGCGAGCCGTTACCCCTGCACCCCTTATAAAGATGAGTCGTTGCCAGTAGTGGTGATGGCTCATTTGCTTTATATTCGTTGTGTGGAGTATGCGTATTATTCCGCAGACCTCACTTGGCAGGAATGTCAAACGATTATATTTCAGATGGTTTCCGCCAATTCGGGCAATAACCTCGACCAGTCCCAATGTGGATTCGTTGGCAGGACTCTCGACCAGTGCAAAAATGCGCTCGTTGAAGTTCCCGATAATACGGGAAAAGTCATAATTAAAAATCAAAATTATCTTGCTCACTTCCGGCATCTCCAACATTCGCTCCTGAGGCGCATTGCACCTCTTTTCATTGCTCTGCTCCGCAGAAACCGGATTGCCCGCAAGTCTCTCACTTGTCAACTGCAAATATAACGGATTCTGGTGTCATATTAGTGCCGTCACATAGTTAAAGTTATCAAAATCTAAAGTTTTGATAACTCATCAATCAAAGCGGGCCTGCGTGGAGTGCGCGATTTCTGTTCTGTCACAATTATGCCAATCGCTGACAAGTCCCGCATACTCGGCGTCATGATTTACGCCATCTTCGGCACTGTCATCACCACTGTTAAGAACATCCTGAGAAATTGAAGCAACTCCCGTGAGCACGGCTATAGCAACCTCCCATTGCCCTTTTCTCATCGCATCTTCGGCTTCATCAAGAATGCGGGATACCGCACAGTTGAAATCGAATGTGGCACGATAGTCAATGTAGCCATGTCGGTCCGAATAATCCTCTATCAAATCCTCAACCCGTGAAGCATATTTTGCCGAATCCGGTTTAAACAGCGTCCCCGCTCCAAGCGCGAGAAACCTATCTTGAAGCTGTTTACTGTTGCAACATTCTTTTCTGATGAAATCAGCAATTTGCGTCTTATCAAGCTTCGACAAAAGCAAATCTACCTTATCTATATTCCTTGTTGACATTTTTCTATGTTTATGAATTCTTGTTAGCGGATTTCCACTCTTTAGCGACCTCGGTCAGACGATATTTCTGTTTCGGGTGCCTGGGCTGATCTGAATAAAGTCGCTCGATGGCACCATCAGATAGGGCAGGAGTGATATAATTCTCTCTAAATCGTTTGGCACTATTTAAATTGAATAATAACATTATATCTTTGAGAGACATGTAGTCTTCACCCATCAATTTAATCAATTGGGATACTTGGGTCGTGCTTGGGTCGTACTTGGGTCGTCCTTGGGTCGTCCTTAGGTCGTCCTTAGCCGGTGGTTGAGCGGTAGTTGGGCGGTAGTTGAGCGGTTTGTCATCTTCCTTGGAAGGCACTTGAGCGGTGCTTGAGCAGTGCTTGGCCGGTCGTTTGAATGATACATAAACGAAACCTCCGTCCCAACGCCATGTGGGTTCCTCGACGCCCTGCTCCTGGCAGGCTTCGATGATCCGTTTGGCTCCGGATCCCCAGTTCTCCAACCACATGGAGCGGTAGAGAACCTCCGCCATCTTCACATTGTAGGGATATGAATCATGGGGCTCCTTTATATTTTCAGGTGTGATTTGAGAAGGGAATATGCCGGGATTTCCTATTTCAACGCGGTCGTCATAAATTGCGATACTATTCAAGAGATTATATCGCTCCCATTGACGATGACAAAGAGAATTGATGATCGCCTCTCTCAAAGCCTTATAGGGAATTTCAAGTCTCTCCTCTCGCTGAAGACTGTGGTTGGTGATTTTGCCGCTGAGATTAAGATGCTTGAAGCAAAAGGCAAGCCCAGCATCAAGAAGGTCAAAGAAATTACCCTCTACGCGCATCTCATCAATAAACTCGTTCTTGTCTGTACCCAAGAAACGTGCCATTTTTATCTTGAAGTTATCGTACTCATCAACTTTGTCAGAAAACAGCATCGCGGCTCCGTTAGTCGGAATGCCATTCTTCAGCAACTTCCACTTCGACAGTGTATCGGAAATCGGTTCGCTCAATGCACTCGCAGGAATTCGACCACCTTCCACACCCATCCGGATGCAACCTCGGATATGCTTTTCATTCAGGTCTGCGAGAGCGACACCCTCTGCAGGGCGTAGTTCCCATGAATATGTTTTCGGCTCAAATGCTCTGATTCGCTCATCATACATATCCTGCGGCATTACCTTTGTAGTGCTCTCAACCTTGTAGTAAGGACATCCGTGGAAAGTATGCGGACGCTCGCCCCACACCCAACCATCGAAGTGCATAACAATCAACTTATGACCGGGATGATCAGGTACATCTACATAATCCGGGCGCATATCCACGGCTGGTTGAAGTCCTGCGATTGCCTGAGCAATCTCTCTTTGTGTGTCATCGGTCACCTGCTGACCGATTATCTTCAGCGACTTAGGCGCGACACCGAAAATCAGCCAGCCGCCCTCAGTATTGAGAAACGCGCATGCCGTATGCATACCGTCTTTAAGTTCGCCGGTAGTCTTCTTCAGCTCCAGAGTCCGCGACTCATCCGAAGCAATCAATGTCTTTATATCGTCAATTGTCATTTCCATAATTCAGTCAAAATTACTGAAAATCTTTGGAATTGCAGTGAGAAGAGAGCGAAAATGCGCTGAATGGCTTAGTATAAAATTGAAGAAAAACGGTCTCCAAATCATTGCATAGTTTGAACACAGAATTTGAACACAAGGGCATGAACATGGCGGCTGTCAATGGCGCACGAAATGAGTTGCGCCGGAGTTGTGTTCAGATTTGTGTTCAAAGTAAAAGAAAAAGCAGTTACGATTTATTTCGTAACTGCTTGATTTTTAAGGAGTGGTCCCACTTGGACAATGGGACTATAAATTAAGTATCGTGTTAATCAGACATTTAATCCGAGAGCGTTCAGGGCGCGTTCCCTATCTCTACTCCTACAGATTTCAATGTTCTTACGCCATGTGGGACATGACTGAGAGCAAAATTACTGATTTTTCATCGATTATACAACACTTTCAGAGTTAAAAATACCTATCAAACGATAACAGTTATTCCTTTTAGGGGAGTTTCCAATGCCCGGTTTTAGGATGTCCTTCCCACGAAATCCCGAGTTTTGAAAGATAGCGTCCTACGGTCTTTGAAGAAATGTTTAACTCCTTTGCAATATGCTCGCGAGTGATTTGTAAATCTTCATTAATCAATTTAACTATCTCCTTTTTAATATCGAAACTTTCGTTTTGAGGGACATCCTCTTCGTTTTGAAGGACGTTTATGTTGTTTTGAGGGACATTCTGAAGGACACACTCTCCATTTTGAGGGACATTTTGAGGGCATCCTTATTTTCTCCCTTACTTTTCGGTGTATCACTTACCTCAATAAGCTCATCAGGATTGTCATAGAGAAGTTTCATCGCCTCTATATCGGGCTGGTGTCCCTCAAAACCGAGGGTAAGAGTTGTGCGGTCAACGCCGCCTGAGGTTGTCACTTCCAGTTTGGGCGCACAGTGATATACGCTCTGCCATGTCTTGAAAATAACCTGATCGAGAACTCTCTCCGTCCCTTGGCGCTTGGACGCAAGAACTGGCTCTTCTGTGGCAACGATGCCTCGGCTTACCGAGCCGCTATAGTCTACTCACTGATTGCCTCATGCCGGGCTGCTGATGTGGATCCACGGCAGTGGCTTGAACACGTTCTTGTCGAGATACCGACCCGCAGAAAGAACGGTCAACCCATGGAAGATCTTCTTCCGGGTGAATGTGCCAAACGGCGCGATATTAAACCATGGAATCTTCCCGACCCAGACTGACCAAAACGCCAACAAACATCCTCAAAATGGCACGAATAAGCCCGAACATCCGCAACGTTCGGGCTTCTTCGTGCCATTTTGCCAAATCGTGCAATACGTGCTTTACCGTATACTTACAAATCACCGAAGTTAATATTTCTTACACCTTTACATTTACAAGTACAAATCCAGGTGGTTACGATTTTTCAGCATTGTACCTCATCGCAATGCCGGGGTATCTTATTCTTTGGAAATGGATTGATACGTTTGTCGCAAGTCAGACCTTTTATTAGATTGTGTTTGTCGCAAGTTATATTGCTAAAACACAGCCTATTGATTTTGTTTTAAGACAAGATTGCAACAAATATTATTAAATTTACGATAATAGCGTGGTTTATTAGACTTATTTTGTCGCGAGATTATAACGTAAAGAAGTTGTCGCTCCTGTCTTTACGACCAGTTCATCTTCTATAAGATTTTTCAGAATCCGTTGAATCGAACGGATGCCAATTTCTTTCCCAATTCTTATATTGAGGTCTTTTATAGAGGTTGGCCCGAAAAGTTTCAAGTCTTCAAGAATCAGTTCGCGCAAACGATGAGGTTCTATTCGCTTCAAGGTCGTCCTTCCTTTAAAGTCACTGTCGCGAAGTAGCTGAGAAACGACCCGGTATTCTACGTTTTTTGTTTTGCCGTCATTGGTTTCAACCAACCCCATGTCAAGCAATGGACGGAGCCACGGGCGTAGAGCTACATTGTCTTTTAACTCAAGCTGATGTATCAATTCTGAGCCGGAGATACTTCCTGCCTGAGCAATTATGCCAAGACAGATAATATGTTTCTGTTTTAGAGTAAATTTCTGCGAAGCGGTTTGCATAACCTTGATTGCTTCATAGCTGACAATACGTCGTTCAACAATAGCAGTTACCGAATCTTCTCCTTCTAAGACTCTTGGCACTCGTTTACCGTTGGTCAATTGTACTTCATACATCTTGTCATACCCGGAACCTTCGCGCTCCATAAGATGCAAAGCAAAGAATAGATTTGCCATACGCTCATTTCGCTTTACCGACTTATGGAGGATATTGTTTTCAGTCACTCCCAATGGCAACTGTCCCGGATTGACGAACTCAACTCGGTCGGGGTATATATTGATGAATATGTCTCCAGACACTGCGTAAGATCTATGAACAAGCGAATTAGCGCACAGTTCACGTATAACTCTCTCATCGTAGGCAAGTATGTTACGGCGATAAAGTCCATCGGCAATCTCATTTGTTTCTTTCCAGTCAGGGACTCTGCTCCAAAGGCTTTCAATCATTTCAATCGGATTCATCGTGTAGTCATCCCAAAGATATTTTTGCACCTTCTCTCCATCGGCATCATATTTGATGCATTGCATTATCGGGGAGTTGATAAGGTTGCCACGCTGAGGCTGGGTTCCGATAAATAGTACACCTAAGTTTGTCATCTCATCACCATCCTCTTTGGTGAGCCCGAAATAATCTAAAATCTCCTTTGTCTCTTTGGCTTTTACAAATTCAGAAACTCGGTCTGAATCATTAATTCTTGCCAACAGGTCTTGCAGTTTATCTTTATCGCATTTCTGCCATGTCCATTGTGATGCTGTATTTTCCCATTTTGTGGAATCCTTTTCTCCTGCGAGCCTGAAAAACTCATCTCCCAGCACTGGCTTTGATGTATCTCCAATCCGAATATAAAAACGGCCATCGCTTGTAGATGCTAAAGAGTGTGCGTTGCGATGAATATAAAGACGCAGAAACTCTCCACCATTATCCGAGGGTATTATCTCTGTGTTGGCAGACACATTAACTGTCTTTCCCGCTATCTGATTACGAAGTTTCACAGGTAAATCTTTAGGTATGCGTTGAGTAACATCCGGCACAATAGCATTATCTTCTATTCCGAAATCAATCACACCGCCTTGAGCGTTGGCAAAAGCAACACAATCTTTGGCAATTTCTTTAAAATCTGCTTTCGGTCCATATATTGCCCGTAAGGACTTCCTGTCGTACAAACTGTTTTCTATCATTATGAATGCAAATTTACGAAAATTTCCTGACATACAGATTACGAAGAATCAGATACTTACATATCTGACGGAATTATTCAATTAAGAACTGCGAGAGGCGCGACGGCTCGACTTTGGCAGTCGCAAGCGAGACAGTGCGGGTATTGGGCAATGCGGTCAGTGGCGTTTGGATCGAGTCCGGCACTCCCGTTGACCGCATTGCCTGAATTGAAGAGTCGGCTAAACACCGACTTCGAGTACCTGACCGGTGAACCCTTCGGGAGCAGACTCACCTCCTCTTGCTATGAAGAGCTGAGTGGTTATGCTGTCCGCACCCTGCCACGGATTGGTGACAGTAATGATGGAGCTTTCATATCCGTCCGCACCCTTGATACTGAAGCCGGAGGCATATTCCGGGGTATAGAGCTGATTGCTGAAATCGCTGATAGAAGCGGTCTTTTTACCATTACAGGCAGCCAGCAGAACGATGAGAAGGCACAGACTGAGGAAAGATTTACACTTTTGCATATTCTGTTGATTTTTGGTTTGTTTCAATAATTATCCGTTTTCGGTTCAGTCTTTTTCTTTCCGAACTTTGGTGTTATTCCGACAAAGAACTCGAAGTTGATGCGGGGCATGGGACGTGAGAGGACTGAGAGATAGTCCTCGTTGAAAAGATTGTTCACAGCCAGTTTCAGCTGTAAATCGACAGGTTTGAACTTCAGCCCTTTTTCAAGGGATATGTTGCTCATGTAATACTTAGGGAGGTGCCCTGTGATAGTATAGTCGTTGCTCGACATGGTGAACCTCTCTGAATAGTAAGCCCATTTATACAGGAAGCTCCAAGATTTCCATGTAAGACGCCCCGTGAACGAAGCTGAGTGCTTGGGGACGTAAGGTAGCTGCTTGCCTACAGACTGGTCAGCAGGGGACATCTTCTCACCCTCGTTGATTGAGGGAGTCCATGAATATGACCCGTTCAGATCGAAAATCCACCCCTTGAAAGGTTCGAAAGCGATATTGAGCTTTCCCTCGATGCCGTAGGCGTGTACCTTCTTTACATTGCGCGGCGAGAAGAACCCTTTGGTTGTGGGAAGCCAGATGATCCAGTCGTCGATACGGCTGTCAAACCATGTGGCACTTCCACCCATCGACACCGGGAAGGGCGCTTTCCAACCCACATCGAACGAAGCACCGGCGTCATACGTCCACCCATGCTCGCTCTTAAGATCGGGATTGCCACCGGGGAGAAAATAGAGGTCGTTGAGCGTAGGAAACTTGTGGTTGCGTGATACGGACGCTTTCAGCATGACGTTTCCGTTCCGTGACAGGAGACCGTCGATGAAGAAAGCCGGGATAACGGGAGCCCAAGTTTCGCCGAACATTTCCTCGCGCACCACAAGCGACAGTCCGAGCGGATCGACAGGCTGCCACTTTGCAGAGGCAGAGCCGGAGAGTTCTATGCGCCCCTTGTCGTAACCGACAATGGCTTTGTCACCGTCCTGAAGGATAATGTTCTTGTCCTCTGAGCGGACAAAATGCTGATGTGCCGAAATATTGGCGGTAAAATACCATTTCCTCGTAGGATTATACTCACCCTCTGCCTGACCGTAGAATGTGTTTACCCTGCTTCGTGAGCGTGTCATGGACGACCAGTTGTTTTCAGCGACCTCACGCTTGTAGTCATACGCCATCCAAGTGTGGATATATCCCCCTTTTGCTGCAAATTTCCAGCCATCGCGCCGATGATCCCATGAGAGGACGCTGCGGAGGGTCTGTTCACGCTGACGGTTCTCGAAGTTGCGCTCGTTGCCGTAGTCGGTGGTGAGCATAGGCAGCTCGCGGTTGGAATTGATGTACCAAGCGTTGAATCCGAAACGGTCACCCTTGTTGGTGTTATAGTAAACCTCTTGCAGCGCATGGAAATCTTTGTAGGCACCGCTGCGGTTCCGTTCCGTCGGATGATACTGACCTATTATGTTCTTGTCATCGTCGTAGATGTTCACCTTCTTGTCGTGGTTAATGTACTTGTAGTCGTTTGGTGAAGACGAATATACGACACGGCTTGACACGTGCCAATGCTCACTGCCGTAAGTAAACCGGGCGAACTCGTCGAATGTGCTGAATGAGCCTACTCCCTGCACATATTGCAGATTGACACCTTCCGCCACATCGGGAATCGTTCCGAGTTTGACAAGACCGCCCAGACCGCCGCCTGTCTCGTTGACCGATGAAGTGCCGTGGAGCAGCGATGCCTGGTCTATGAAATAGGACGGAATGGTGGAGAAGTCGGTCATGCCGAGCATGGGGTTGTTGATGCGCATACCGTTCCACGTCACCTGCGTATGGCTGGGTGATGTTCCACGGAAAGCGACAGTGGAGAGAGTGGCACGACCGTAGCTCTTGACGAAGACGGAAGAATTGAACGTGAGGATGTCAGCCATCGAGAGGGCGATGTTCTCTTTGAGGGCGATGGAATCGAAAGTTGTTTTCTGCACTCCGATATCTTTCATCGGGCGTTTGCCCCACACCACGACCTCACGCAGATTGTGCATCCTCTGTGAAGACTGTGCGTATGCAACAATGCAAAATGCACAATTCACAATACAAAATAGTAATATTTTCTTGTTCATTTCCAACAGAATGCGCCGGGTATTATGCCGACATAAAATTCATCGATAAGTTTTCCTTCGGGGGAGTATCGGTAGATCATGCCCTGCTGCTGGTAGTCGATGGCATCGGCTACATACACTTCGCCGTTTACAGGGTTTACCGTCAGCCCGTAATACTTCGTTTCGCGGTATTCGAGGAAAGGACGGACAGGAACACGGTTTGCCGTTACGTCCATACTCCAGATGTCATTATTGATCCAGTACAGCTTGTCACGTTCGCCGTTGAGTTGCAGCTCGCTCGGAGCATCACCGAGTTTGAATTTCCACTGTTTTTCAACAGTAAAAGTTGCAGCATCAATCTTATAGAGCGAAGGTGTCTCATAGCCGTATGGCGAGCCTTCATAACCGCCGTCGGTGATAGTCCACATCTTGTCGTACTTATCCATTACAAGGGACGTGGGCTGTATGCCGACCGTCAGCTGGTCCACCACCTTATCAGTCTCGGTATCTATCTTGATGATGCGGTTCTGGTAGCTCCAGCAGTTGCAGTACACATATTTGCCGTATTGCACCATCTGCTCCGTTGAGCCGCTCTCCATCGTCATGTCAGGCACCTGAATGTAGCCTGTAATTTCATACTTCTTGGGATTGACAATGAAGATGCGGTTGTCCCAAAGCTGCGTGACGTAAGCCTTTTCATCGCTCAGGAAGTGGATATATCGCGGAGAGGTCAGATCCTCGATGCGCCCCACTTCCTTGAACGTATTGAGGTCGATAGCAAAGATGACATGGGAATTGTTCACCACTATCCACCCTTTGTTGTCATAGATGCTCATGGACTGCGCCACATCACCGAGTCTCATTCCGTTTGCGCGGAAAAACACCTCGTTCTGAACCTGATTCGTTGCCGGGTCATAATAGGAAAGCGTCGCGTTGCCATACTGGAAGTTTCCTTCGTTAGTAATGAACAGTCCTGAGCCGGTTGCATTAAAGTCTTCTACCACATCGCCGTAGTCCCACTCCATGCAGGAAGCGAGGGTGAGCGACAGAAGTGTTGTCAGGATATATAAGAGTTTCGGTTTGAATTTCATTTTAATAATTTGAAAACCTCGACCCGCTATTCAAGGTAATATACGAGCCGAGGTTTGGCAGAAAAATTTTAACTGTTTGAGCTGTTTTATTCAGCAGGTTTGCAACGACCTTCCTTCATGTCTTGCCATGTAGGATTATATTTACAGCCTGTTACCTCCCAATTTCCATCAGTCACTGAACCGTTTTCAATGACTGTGGCGAAAGTAGAGAAGTCAGAGAGTTTACCATTATTTTCAATCTTGATATTAGGTACAGAATTTAATGCGGGGAAAGAAACCTGAGAGCAGTTGGGAGCGGTACTTATAAATAATTTTTCCGAAACTGATTTAAGCTTGGGACAACTCAGCCCAGTGTAATTCAGAAATCCGCATAGCCCCCCTACGGATTCCAAGTCCGGAAGACTGATTTCAGACAGAGATTGTATAAATAGTCCTTTTCTCCTTTCTTCTGCCCCAAATCCAGCTCGACTCTTATTAATCCCAGACATATTTACAGATTGCAATTTGTCAAGTTTTAATCCTTTACCGTTCAATGACTGTAAACAAAAATAACCTCCGACTTTTTCCAGAGAGGAGAAATCAACTGATTTTGCCAAAGTAGAATTAAAGAAAAAATTTCCCTCAACCGATCTTATATTGGAAAGGTCAATTGATTTATTAGGGGAACTCTGCACCATTATATCTACATCACCTAAGATTTCTTCTAATGTAATCGGAAGATTCTTTCCGTTAGCTGCAAGATTGGAAAAGTCAAATTTACATGTGAAATCCGAAGCCTTTTTTAAATTAATTTCCGGTATGCATCTGTCAGCATAGCAGATTATAGCCATTTCAATATTCACATTGGATAAATCATCTATCGTCTTTAATTTGTCGAATGCCGTACCACCAGTATGTATAAAGGGAGTAACATCATTGAATGATTGAAAAGATGCATTGCTCAAGTCACAAACTACACCCTTCCCCTGAAGGCCCCATAAATTTTCAATGAAAACTCCACCAACCAAAGAAAGAGAGGATAAATTCGGTAATTCAGACATCGCACCAAAATTGGAGATATTCAGCGTACCTTTTACTTGTTTAAGACTATTTAACCCTACGATTCTCTCTAATGTTTGATTTAAATACTTAGCATACGCAGTAGATTCATAACGTCCAGATAATAATAAATTACCGTTTACTTCTGAAATCTCAGGAATCTCCAATGTTTTGAATTGCCAGCCAACTAAAAAGTCAATTTCACCTGCTGTTTGCAATTTCGGTAATCTTAAGGACTGGAAATTATCTGATGGCATATTTATTGAGAATTTTCCTGAGACATTTTCCAACGCCGGAAATTCCAATTGAGCTATTGGCGTATCTTTGATATCACTTGTACCATTCTCATGTCTGACTACTGAGTTATCGCTCAGATCAAGGTCTCCTCCGACATCTGCAAGTTTCGGGAAATAGAGTGTAATAAGAGCATCATCTTTGATATAGATGTCACCCTCAACTTTCGTGAGATTGTCAAACTCAATAAACTGAACCGCATTGTTGTTTAGCTCCAGATTTCCTGTAATTTCCTGAAGCTGCTCAAGGCGAAATCGGTAAGTGTCAGCACATGGTGATGGTGCCTCTTTTGTACCGAGCTGAATTCCACCGACTTTTGTGATATTGAGACCATCAAGGGCTTCTCCTTTGTAATTGTTAAGGATCTGTAACGAACCGGTTATTTCCTTAATACCTGACAATGCTTCAAGATTGTTGATTGAAGCCGTATTCTCGGCATTGTCACCGATTATAAGGTTGCCCTTGATGACAGAAACTTTTGTCTCGGCAAACGCATCCACGTCAGCCTGAGATTTCAAGACAACGTCACCGTCCGATTCTATTTCCGATTTTATCACTTTATAAGTGTATTCATTCTCTTTCCCATTGAAGGAGGTGACGCGGAAAATCATTTCATTTTCCCAGTCAGTGACAGTCTGGGGATTAGGAAGAATTTTCGCAGAGGGTGTATAGACCATGGATGCGGTAGCACCGTTGAGATCTACAGTATATGGCACTGTCATTACAATGTCATTACCTTCAATGACGGCATCATACGATTTGCCCTCTTTTGTCAATGTCAGAGCTGTGATGAAGTTATCATCTGCATCTGCCGGCATTTTGTCATCATCGGAACATCCCGCTATGAGAAGCGAGAATGTAACGAGAATTAGCGACCACACTTTTTTCATTGCTATGAAGTTGTATTATTTGTTTTTGAGTGAATTTCTATCCTCTATTGAGAAAACTTCGGTTGAGACTTCTCCAAATGAAACATGATATTCCTGAACAGCACACTGAACCTTAACAAAATCTATATAGTCCAACATTATAGGAGTTCCATCAGGATACATAGCATTTGATATTTTAAAACCGTTTTTCTGTGCTGTCCCATTTGAGTATGGTTCTTCAAAACTATCATTACCGACATTATCCACATATCCCCATTGATAAGGAGCATGTCCTGAATTACTCATTGTTCCGGGGATAAGTGTTCCCCTGATTGTATAAGATTCAGACATCCATAACGGGTAGTAATATTCCTGACTATGATACTGATTCCGCAGAACGCTACCTTCCTTACCAAAACAGTCAATATATCGATTATGCATGGCGTATGGTGCCGGACGGAAATATGTTACCTCATAATCCTGAATTGTTGTGGACTTACCCGTCTCTGAGCCTCGCAATTCATACCACTCATCATCTGGAAGCCCGTTACCGTTTGTATCCTGCATCACCCAGACAATACCGGGTTCATTAGAAGTGGCAAAGGCATTCCCTTGAACTGCAAAATCATAATCGTCTCCTTTTAGATTCTTTATACTATGGTCAAAGCCTACAATTATCGAACCGCCCCATGCTCCCAATGAAACGTACCATTCGTTAGCTAAATTACGCTCTGCGAAAGCTATAGCCAGTTCCATTGTTGTTTCATTACCAGTATATCCAAATGTCCCTCCCGCATATATAAACTGTCCGGGGGCAGGAGTAAATTCATATACCTTGTTGCATTTTTGCACACTTGAAGTTGTCAGGGGTCTGTATTTATCAGCAGGAGAGCCGGTCACACAAACAATCTTTGCAGTTGTGCTTACTGATGCGTCAGAATGTTCTGAATTCTCAGTGACGGTCACTGTCACCATGTAGTTGCCGGGAGATGAAGGAGTAAACGCGTATGTTTGAGATGAAGCATCAGCTATTTCCTTTCCGTCCACGCTCCACTTGAAAGTAGGATTAGTAAAATATTCAAGATGAGGTCTCAGGAAAACGGACTGACCGGGATAGACATATCTTACATTTTCCTCAGCCAGATAGTAAGGTTTCAAGAAGCTGACAACAAATGGCTCCGACTCCAAAACCTGAATTTTTAGGTCATAGGAAGTCTTGCCATCATCGTTTGAGGCGTTGATAGTGACAGTATATTCACCAATCTTATCCTCATTGAAAACATAAGTCTTTTCCCTTCCCACGACTTTGTTGTTAATTATCCATTCGATTTCGAAATTATCATCGTCATCATTCTGGATTTCCGGAGCCAAAGAATAATCTGTACCTTTTTTTACTTTCAGACCCTGAGGCGGTAGGAGGAACGATATTGTTGGTGGAAGAAGATCAACTACTTCAATCTTTATTTCGTCTTTTACTGAACCTACTTCGGTATCCACTCGCAAAGTCACGAAATAATCGCCTATTTCATCAGATGTGAAAGTGAGAGACTGTGATGTAGAAACCAACCGTCCGTCAATAGTCCAAGCAAAAACGGCGTTATTGACATTTTTGTATTCCGGTATTATCGTAATTGAACGTCCCTGTTTAACAGTGTAGATTCCTGTCTCAGAGTCAAACTCTACTGAAGGCAGCCCGTTATTGTCGTACAAGTTATCATCTTTATTGCATGATGTCAATGCAATAAAGATGATAAAAATTGCGAGTAAATATCTATTCATTTGTTTTGTCAACCGAATGAAGCTGTTTGTGACAACTTAATCACAAACAGCTTCTTTATATTATTATTCCAATACTATATCATCAATCGCAACATAACAGGGTGTTGCGGGACCTCCATCATGGATATCAGAGCCCCAGAAACCGAACTGAACTTTATCCACATTGGCTGCGTTAACGGGAATTGTCGTCCAAGTAGTCACACAGAAGTCTTTGCCATTACGATAGTCTGCAAGAGGAGTTTCTATGCGTTTAACAATATTGCCACTTGCATCGAAACACTTTATAATGAGATTAAAATAGCCTTTGGAATCTTTAAGGGATTTAGCCGTAACTTCCACGCCATTCTCTCCAATCCATGTATTTCCATTCTGGATAACTCCATAAGTATAAGCGGTATTACAAATCTTAAGGGATTTAAGAGTCATTGATTGAATATCGAATGAAGCTTCTTTAGCATAACCGTAGGAGTCATCAAAACCGTAAACCACACCGAAGTTGTTCGAGCCATTAGCACCTGCTCCACCACGATTACCGGTGGCAGTACGAGCCGTATTATATACACTCATCTGGTTATACTCAGAATACCACCAATCCTTATTAAATGGTTTATCTGGGTTTGGGTTCGAAGAAGGATTGGAAGTCATAGCCCAATCCGAAACTGCGATGCCTCCAAACATATAGGATGGAGCAATATCTGAACCAAGAGGCCATGAGCCTTCATTCTCCATGGATGTAAAAGATCCATCCAAATTCATTATACCCGTAATCTGGGTACCACTGTAATCTGAATAGTAATTGCGTCCATAGGATGTTGGACCAGCCAAGACATCGACACCTTCAAAGGACATCAAATCCTCGAAGTCAATTACGACCTGACTTGATGCAGAGCGGCTCAACGGCTTGCCGTCCGCTGCGTCGAAGTTATCGACTAAGGCATCCTCATTGGAACACCCTGTGAAAGTTGCGGCTGCGACCAAAGCAAAGCCGCAAGCTGCGAAACGTAGGAGTTTTTTCATACTCGTTGTTGTTTTTAGTTAATATCAAAAAATAAATATTCCCGATAACGCTTAAATGAAGCGGCAACGGGAATAGATAGAATTATAGTCATTAAAAACAACTTACGAGGTAAGAAGTCAGACAACCTAAGCCCATAGTCCCGTAGGCGGTATCACTTGGCGGAAATGGCAGGTCTTCTGACTTATCCCGGTTCAATCGCGCCTTCCCAGTCGTTTGGTGACCAGTGGCAGGTTGCGAAAAACCTTGTTCAGTAACGAATAAACATCGTCAAAGAACGGGAATTACAGCAGCGGGTACTGTCGAGGAATCTCACCTCATTCCCTTTTGATGCTCCTTCACGCCTCCACTCTTGGACGACAGAGCAACCATTTCAACCGCAAATTTACAAAAAATAACCATTACCACCAAATAATTCATTTTTTTAACCGAACAGCAAAAACCGCAAATATCTAATTTATTCAAATTGAGGATGAAGACTTTGTACCTCAATAAGCTGTTAAACTATTCTTAATGGAGTGGCTAAAATCTTTGTCCATTATAAATTATTTATAAGTACATTAGATATACATAAAGGCAGGTTTCCCCGCCTTTATGTCCATACTGCTTAATCGAGTCTGATTATGAAATTCTATATCCTAAATAGGAATAAAGTCTGAAAATATGCCAGGGAATAATGACAATGCACGCATAAGCATTGTCTGACGTGAGCGGAAGAAGCGTCCCGGAGAAATCTGTCCTATCAGAGAAAGATGCTGATTCCATGATTCGAGGATTTTTCCGTCGTTGATGCCCCATTTGAAAGTTGCTTCCATATTTTTAATGGCATCGTGTCTGTTCTGATTTTTAACGCCAAGAGTTCCCATGGTGTCAAACCAGATTTCGGCATTGCTGAAACGATCGCATAAGTCGTTAAAGAATTGTCGGAGAGTCGCTTCATCAAAATACATGATGACGCCTTCGGCTATGAGCAGGATATCGCCGAAGGGATGTTCGCTCTTAATCCGATCCATCCAGACGGTATCAAACATCGACTTCGAGATATAGGATTCGTTGGAAGCCTCGGAAATGAATGAACGACGCATGTCTATGGTGTCCGGCAAGTCAAGACTGTAGAATGCCACATCCGATATCCCTTCCACGGTACGTTGGCAGCGGGCGTCAAGTCCACATCCGAGATTGACGATTACCGGATTCTTATGGTTTCGGACAAACTCCGTCACCATGTCGTCGAAGAAACGGCATCTGATGGCACAGCCGATCTCGCTCATTTTGGCTGTGTCGAACTTTGAATAGTCATATTCAATAGATTCGACAATGCGCTGTGCTATAGGGTCGTGAATTATCGCGTCTGCCCGGCTACTCTCTTTGGCTCGCATATAGAGCGGAATCAGGAGAGTTTCTGATACTTTGTCTTTGAATTGATTCATATCTTATTATTTTATAATGGGTTCAATAATGAACAATATTCAAATTCCCTCTCATTCTCAATGCCTGGCATGAAAAACATTGGCTTAAACCTCAGCTTATTGAGCAACCTGAGTTGATGCAGGTTAAACTCGAACTGAAGATAGTCAATGCCGAAAATCTTACTGCCCCACAAAGGGGGCGGAAAGAAGGGCAAAAAGAGGGGCAGAAAGAATTATCTTCTCGCCAATTGGAGATAATTCATCTATTGGAGAAGACTCCCACTGCAACCATGTCACAGATAGCGGAAGCCATGGCAATTACATACCGTACAGTCCGTAGGGATATGGAGTATCTTCAAAAATCTAGAATTATATCGCGTGAAGGTGGGCGCAAAGAAGGTAGATGGATTATATCTAAATGATAATCCATCATTCTACTATTGTTATTTGCTATGCGTTAATACGCATCCAATGTGCCACGCCTCTGTATACCCGCAATTTCCTCATTTCAGCCTTAGCGCATGATGCTGGCTTTCAATAAGAAATATTTATAGTGCCGCCGATGTGATGAAGCGACATAGACCATCTTTTGCAACCTGAATATTTGTTTATCGTAGTACGGATGTCATAAATACGCCTAATTATCGTAGTTTGCTATGCGAGATTTATCAGGTTTATCGAAGTTTTATTATTTTCATAAAACATTTTGAAGTTTCCAACGTTAGAATTTTGCAGGGTCAACAAAAATTTGTACCTTTCCACCAGAGTTCATTCCTCATTTGAGGAAAGGAAATCGAAAAACGCAAGCCTTGAAGCTCTGCGTTTTTTGCTTTTTTATAGAAGATTGTGTAGCCGTCTGTGACGGTACTTGTTCATGATTTTATTGTGAGCGGCATCCTTCAAGATGATATGCTGTTAGCAGATAATATGCAGAACCATTCCTGCGAGGTTCAAGAACAATTACATACCCGAAAGTTAGGTAATGAGGAATGGTAAAGCGTTATGCAAAATGTTGAAGAATAGTGAATTGAAAATTATTTTCAGCCAAAGTGACCGAGGAGAAGCCTTTGGGGAAGGTCGGTCACGGATGGCACACCCACATCTTTCATCATTCTTCCGCGATATATTGAACCCTTAAACACAACAAAGCCTCGATAATGCTGATTATCAAGGCTTTGAATGCTTCTGGATGTTATTTAAGTGGTCCCACTTGTACTTTGAACTTCAAGGTAACTTATTGTAGGGCAGTTTATTCTCTATGTTAAAGTTCGGAATTGGCTCAGATGAGGCACCTCTGTACTTCATCATTTTGCAACGCCGTTCTTATCTTCGTTTTTGCAAAGTTAATCATTAATTGCCATAGTGCCAAATTAGTCATCTTAAAAGTTCATAAAATGAACTGCCATTAGTTATAAGTTATCCGACATCAGGAACTGCCGTAAGGTCAGATGTTTTATGCCTTCGTAGTTCTGAGAACGTGACATCGGATTCATGGATATGACATACTTGGGATAGTTGTCATGTATCTTCAGCAGATTTCCAAACTCCCGCTCCATTGTCTTGTCGTCAGCGATAAGATACGCCACCTGTATATAGACCGATGTGCCGCCTTTTTCGGCAACGAAATCAATCTCACCGTTGGGAAGTGTTCCGACACTGATCTTGTATCCGAGATTTTTAAGATGTAGATAGACAGCGTTTTCTATTACTTTCTCTATGTCGCCGGTACGGTTAGGGCCGGCAAGCATATTGCGCAGCCCCAAGTCCTCAAAGTAGTATTTGTCGTTGGTCTCCAACAGACGCTTTCCATGTATGTCATATCTCGGCACTTTATTGATGATGTAAGCGTTTGAGGCAGCTTTCAGATAATTTATCGCCGACAACGGGGTCAATTCCACTCGCTGAGATTTGAGATATTTCGACAATGATGTAGCCGATACAAGTTGCCCCGCGTTGTCGCTGACGTATGACATCAGGTTTTCAAACAGTGTCACATTGCGCAACCCTTCCCTCTGCACCACATCTTTCAAAACAATGGTATTGTAGATGTTCTGTATATATTCCCATACCATATCCTCGTTTTCAAGTCCGAGACGGTACAAGTGAGGAAGACCGCCGAATCCGAGATATTTCTGAAGACTGTCATCAGAATCATCAAGCCCGTGAAAGGTCAGGAACTCTCGGTATGAAAGACTCAGGATATGAATCTCAATATATCGACCGCCGAGGTATGTGGAAAGCTCCGACGAAAGCATCTTGGCGTTACTTCCGGTCACGACAATCTGGCATTCCTCGTCGGCATTAAGGCTACGGAGTACATTCTCAAAACCGTCAATGTCCTGCACCTCGTCAATGAGCAAATAATTCTCCGCATCGTTTTTCAATTTGCCGTCAAGATAACGCGAAAGGTCATCTGCATTTCTTATATCGGCATACTTTGTTTTTTCCTTATTGATATAGACGATATTGGCATCCGGATTGTCGGCTTCAATCTCGCTGACGAGTTGACGGATTATATAACTCTTGCCAACGCGACGTTGCCCGGTAAGAGCAATTATCATCCCCTTGCCGATAAATCTCTGAATATGCTCAATATACTGTTGCCTTGCTATTATCTTCATGACTGCAAAGTTAGTGAATTTTGTTAATCATACCAAACAAAATAGAGAAATATCGCAATTCTATTTGTTATACATCATGAAACTGACGAAACCTGCGAGAGGCGCAACGGCTCGACATTGTCGGTCTCAAGCGAGGCAGTGCCGATGGAGTCAATGCCGTCAGCGGCGTTTGACGAGTCTGCACTACCGCTGACCGCATTGCCAGAATTAAAGAGTCGGCTAAACACCAAGTGTCTGATAGCCTGAGCGGGTTGCTCCGCAGGCTTCGCAGTACCGGCTCTTGCTATTTCAGCCACTCCGTGTTCTTACGCCGCCTCCATTTTTCGTTGTTGGAGCCGTTGCGCCACTCTCCGTTGGTCAGCAGTCCACGAGCCGAGACAGTGATGTGCCGCCTTCCTGCGTTGTCGGCATATCACAGACTCGCCTTTCCGGGACAGGTCAGTGCCATTATAAATCTAAAGAGTACAATTTGTGTTCTTTCAACCAATGACCTTCGGCTAATGCCGGGTGCATGAACAGCCCTTCAAAAGACATTCCTATGCGCTTCATGACATTTTCTGACGCAATATTAGGTACGGCAGTAAAGGAATATAGTCTATTGCATAATTTTTTCTCCTGTGCATACTTTATACACGCCATCGCCGCTTCCGTAGCATATCCTTTATTCCAGAATTTATCTGATATTCGCCAGCCTATTTCCCACCCCGGTGAAAAAGGAACGTCGAAAGCGAAGCGATGGAACCCTACATAACCAATAAATTCACCTGTTTCCTTAATCTCAACAGCATATAATCCGAAGCCAGTTTCCTCAAATTCAGAATTGATCCTGTCAACAAAACCATTTGATTCATCAATAGATAATGGCTTTGGAAAGTATCTCATGACTTTATTATTGCTGTTTATTTCGGCGAAGACAGCCCTGTCGGTCATTCTCCACGAACGCAATATCAGTCTTTCAGTTTCGATATATGTTGTATCCATATTACAAAATATGTCATTTTCAGAGAGTTTTCAGTGCCCAATCGCTTTAGCGCTTTGCCAAAGCAAAGAATATGCTGTCATTCGTTTTCACCGTCACGGAGTCTTAGCTCCAGATTATGCGGTAATATCAACTCAGGAAGTGTTGCTTGCTCGGATTTATAAACGTGCGGAGCAGGGCTATTCTTTTGCCTTTTGGCTGAAAAATCTCCAGACCTGTGGCTCGTATTTTGTCAGCCAAAGGACGAACAGCCCTTCTTTGCCTCCGCACGCTGCCGTGTCAACGAGCAAGCAAAACTTCGATAGTCGATAGACGCATAAAAAAAATGTCGCACGATGAAAACGAACAACAACATATCAAACAGACGAGGCAGAGCATCCATCTCCAGTCTCAACCGCATAAAAAAGGTTCTCCTTTGGTTGGTGGGGTTTATCGGTGCAATACTCGGATTGGTGTTGTGGGGATTTATCCGACCGATATTCCGAGGCGTAGGCTGGGTTATCAGCCTTGTATCTGCCCTAATGATAATCTATTGGTTACTCACTTTATAAAATTCAACTGATATGGCTACTCTAAAATCCAACAACGCTGCAATCGCAGCAATGCAGCAGATGCTCCAAGAGCGTATTATCGCTGAACCCGCATTGGCTATCAAACTTGCCAATCCGAAGAAATCACTTGAAAGTGCTATCAACTATCTCTGCCACGAGATACAGAAAAGCGGGATGAGTGTCGTAGATGACCAGACCGTGCTATCAATCCTCCTGCATTTCTATGACGAGGACAGCATCGAGGATGGCGGAACTCCTATCAACTGCAACATCGTGGTATCCAAGCCGGAACTTACCGATGAGGATAAAGCCGAACTCAAAGAGCAGGCTATGGAGCAGTACAAGGATGAGCAACTCCGGGAACTCCGCAGACAATCTCAGCCGAAGGCTCAACCCAAGCCGACCCCCACCTCTCACAAAGCCGGAGCAGAGATTGACTCAATCCCCAACCTTTTTGATGAACTCTAAACACCCCAAGACAATGAAACCAAAGACTTTAAGAGAGAAGCATATAGTGGAACTGAACGGGCGACTTCGCCCGCTCTCCACTCCACAAACGAATTGGGCTCTCAACTCTACTATCAATCACTACGGATACAGACTGAAATCCGGAATGTGTACCTGCATGAAATGCGGTCACGAGTGGTTGGAAACAAGAAACGGAATGTGCCTATGTCCCGAGTGTGGCGCACAAATCGAAATCAAGGACACCAAAGAAAGAGTTATCCGAGACAAGTCCTATTTCAACGTAATCACCACTATGGAGGGTTATCAGGTAGTCAGAATGTTCCTGATGATGGTTGAAATGCGCAAGGGTATGAAGGCAAAGCCAGCCTTTCTTGAAATCGGCAGTTACTGGATTGACTGCACGGGTAATACCACCGTAGTGGGATTGCAGAGAACGTTGGGATACTACATAGACAGTTTCGCCTTTGGCTCTCCATTGGAGATAAGGCGTGATAACGATGCTTTCCGACACATATCTAATGAATGGGTTTACCCACGCATTAAGGTCACGGACACTATCAAGCGTAATGGGTTCAAAGGCAGTTGCCACCATATCCACCCCGTGACACTATTCCAAGAGTTGCTGACCAACCCTAAGGCTGAGACGCTGATGAAAGCCAACGAGACAGAATTACTCCATTATCTATGTGGTAGTCCGTTTAACTCGGATGATGTTGATTACTATTGGAAATCAATAAAGATTGCCCTACGTAATGACTATAAGATTGAGGATGTGCCGATGTGGTTTGATTACATCAAGATGTTGGAGCAGATGGGTAGGGACATCAATTCTCCCTCGCTGATAGCACCCCAAGACCTCAAAACCGCCCACGACATATATGTGGCAAAGGTAAACCGCCAGCGCATCAAGGAGCAGAGAGAGAAGGAACGTCAGCAAGCCATTGAGGACAAAGCAAAGTTTGAGGAACTCAAATCCCGCTATTTCGGAATGGCGATGACAGACGGAGAGATTGAAATCCACTCAATCGACACCATCGACGATTACTATAAAATCGGTGAAAGTCAATCTATTTGCTGCGGTACAGCCAAATATTTTCTCAAAGAAAATACACTGACCCTCACCGCCTACATCGGCAACAAGCAGATAGCCACCATTGAAATCTCGCTTGACGACTACCATATTATCCAATGCCGAGCATTCGCCAACGGAATATGCGAGTACACCGAGCAGATAGCAGACATCATCAACGCCAACAAGAAGATGATAGCAGAGAGAAAGAGAGCATAGCCAATGCCATATCAGCGATGAAGGTGGCGGAGCATAAGACCTCCGTCACCTTCATTTTGTCAAAAATTTTGGCCGCCCAAAGGCGGCGTTGAACAGGTGATTCGTTCCGAAATTCAGTTATTTTTTTGTAATTTTGTAATCTAAAACTCATCAAATTCAAAGCAATACAGGAATGATTAAAGCAGAAATAGCGAGTGAAATCGCAAAGACAACCGGCATTGACAAGGCTACGGTTGTAACCGTTATCGAACAATTCATGACCGTTGTGAAGGACAGTCTCGCACACGGCGAAAACGTGTATCTCCGTGGCTTTGGCAGCTTTATCGTCAAGCGTAGAGCCGAGAAAACAGCCCGCAACATCAGCAAGAATACCACTATAGTAATTCCCGCCCATAACATCCCGGCATTCAAACCCGCCAAAGTATTCCTTGAAGAAGTAGCAAAATAATCAATGGATAAGAAATTTGCAGTCGGGGTTCAAGTCTATCTTAAATCAGGAGGGCCCGATATGACAATTACAAAATACCCGTATTCGGAAGATGGGTCTTCTGATAAATCAAAAGCAGAATGCAGTTGGTTTGATGAAAATAGCAATTTCCACGTCCATGTTTTTCCAATTGTGGCTCTTGAATTTGTATAATCTGAATGATTGAGCGAAATGTGTTCATCTGGATAAGCCTCTATTTGCCAACTTATTTCAGCAACACATATGGCTACCTCTTCCATAAGTCCTTACAATTTTGAAACGACATCCTTCGTCAAGTAAGCACTCTGTGATTTCTTTGAAACAATCTCTGACTTGATTGAAGTTAGGGTTAATAACTTCACCCCATTCTTCCATACATTCCGCAATGAATATCGGAAGGTGGGAGTGCTTTACGCGATGGTGACGTGCCATTTTATGTGAGTCATCAAGATTAACTACTGCTGCTGTGGAACAATTGTATTCAGGTTCATCATAATCATGCAAATCCACACAAACCATGAATTGACCGGATATATTGAATCCTACGTATATGTCCATTACAATCGGCTGATCCTCGTCGGAACTCATTATATGACAGCAGGGTAAATACAGGCTGCCGCTGATATGTTTTCCCATATTGATTAAAAGTTTACGCCCGAAACCATTGACTGTATGGTTTCGGGCTTTGGTTGCTAAATAATGTCAGCTAATTGGCAGTTAAATTGTAAAGCCAACTCGCGGACGTGATATTGTTATCGGTTTTACTAAGGGGGCAGTTGCAGGTATGTCCACTTCTCGTATTTCGGTGAGAGATATGTCATCCGTCAATCCCTCGCTAATGACCCTGACAGCCATTGAGGGGAGTATTTCGGTCTGAATCATATTCATTACGTGACGAGCATTTCCGAAGTTTTTCTCCCGTTGTGCATAGTCGGCTTTAAGACGAGTGATTAGAGCTTTCTGCGCACCGGAAGTCAGAGTATAATGGTTTTGGGAAAGATAATTCTCCGCTATCTCCATCAGCTCTGCTTCTGTGAAATCATCAAAAGTGTAGATGTTAGTATCCGGAATACGCGACTTGAAACCAGGGTTCATATCAAACATCCTTTTTATCTCGTCGGGATACCCTGCAAGAATAAGCATCCAGTCTCGGTTGGTGTCATCAGAAAGTGCAGTCAGCAAGGTATCAATGACAAATTTTCCCGGATCACGCGGGTCATTAGGTTGATAGAGCTGATAAGCTTCGTCAATAAACAGTATGCCGCCTTGCGCTTTCTCTATGGCTTCCAAAGTTTTCTCTGACTCGGAGTGGTAGTTTTGTCCAAGGAGTGAGGCTCGTTCACGTACCACTACGTGGCCTCTGGAGAGCACACCTGCCTGATGCAGCATTTCTCCAATCAGTTTCGCTACAGTAGTTTTTCCAGTACCCGGTGAACCTAGAAACATCGAGTGTAAGGGTGTGGTAGCTACAGGCAGCCCTTTATCTTCTCGCATCTTGTTGAAGCGCACCACTCGTTCATATACACCCAGCTTATCCTTTACAGAGTGAAGTCCAGTGAGATGGTCAAGCGACAAAATCGTATTACATTTATATTCAGTCACATCTTCCGTCGATTTGTCATCCGCAACGGCTTCTTCTGTCGTAGACATTTTTCCCTTCTTCATGTCTTCGAGTTCGGAAGCAATAAATTTATCAATGGCTTCTTCAAGAGAATCAACTCCAGGTGTGGTGTCCGACTCGCCATCTCGTTCAAGGTGTTTATCAAAAAGTGCCTTTGACGCCTGCGGAGAATATTCATCCATAGCCTCGATTTCATGTCCAAACCAAACTCCACGTATATCCTCGTCGCTGAGAGTGTCAAAGACGAAACCTGCAATAGGATATTCCATGCAGAGGAGTTCGGCATAAAACACTCCGTTGATGTCATCGGCTGTCTCGAATGGACATTCTATGATCCATCGATTGTCTTTGTAGCTTTCCAGATTGCGACAGAATGGCTCCTTGAAGAAAGCCTTTACATATTTTCCATCAGGATAGTAAAGTCTTACCTCAAGTTCGGGCATCACTGTCGAAAGTCGGCAACAAATTTCGGGGGCAACGGTGAACAGAACAAGGTATTCGTGTGCGTCTACGGTGTTAAGTGACTTGAACACATTGTCGCTCCATGAAGGGCGAATCCCTCCATCGCAAATCTGATACCACATAGTTGGGTCGCCCATTGTTGATTTGTCAAGCAGATGGATTATGCTTTCAGTAAGGGGCAGTCCTGCGTTTTCATCGCGTACCACAAGTTTGTAAGTATGGTTACCGACTATGTCCGATGTTTCAGCAGGAAAGTGGATGAAGTAGTCCTTGAAGCCATCGGCAGCAAGATTTATCCTTACTCTTTGAGTGGCCACCTCGCATCGCATAGTCATGTCTACGAGCGTCAGCGAAATGTTTCGGCGAGCACCCTTGTCGAAGCGGTTATTCCACACTTCAACCTTGACGGCAATACCGGCAAAGTTTTTGTCAACAAGGAAATCATGACGATCATCGTAGGGGAATTGTCCGATGAAAACCAAGTCATCAGTCTCATCGCAGTTGTAGGTGTAGAATTGGATTACATCTACGGATATGGGTGATTTTCTTTTCATATTCATACAGTTTTGATGGAAGACTCTTGGAGCCCTCCGGGTTAATACTTCATTTTGTCAATCTCATCCGGAGGCCTGCCTCCGGAGCCGTACCAACATGTCAATGTACTCCCTGCTCCGATTGCCGTAATATGGATACGTCAAGACGCACCAAGGGCTATCAGGGCATTTCTGCGGTTGAAAAATGTTGGTGGAAAACTATGCGCACCTCATCTCCGCGCCGCCGGGAGGGGCAGCACCGCCGAACTTGCTGTTGTTGAGATGTAGATGCTTCATAGCTAAAAATGAAGTAATTAAACTGTATGAAATGAGTTACGCCACAAAGGGCTACTTCCCATTATGGCGCAAAATTAACGATAAATCTTGGATGTACCAAAGATTTGGGTGAAAAATCACGAAACAAACGCACGAAAACACGCAAAATAACCTGAATTCACGGGATATATCAGAATCCAAAGGACAAAGCATAGACTTATGTTCCTAATAGTTTTTATTCGTTTTCTCTTTCTATGAGACAACGAACACTATCAAGAACCTGACCAAGCCAGTTTGAGCCTCGCCAAGTAGAGGAATCTAATGCAAGAGCATCTGATTCGCTCAAGCCTATCCCCCAGATCCTGTCATAGGGACTTGCCTCCACGAATTGAAGTCCGGGATATGATAGTATCGCTTTACGAGCTTTCTCCACTTGAGAAAATTTTGAAAGACAGGCGCGGAACATATAATCTTTACTGACACGTGACCATTCATCCTCAATAAAGTTTTTTACCTGCCGCCCAAGAGCTTTAATCTCTTTAGGATCACGTGCAGCAAGAATTTTTTCAGAGGTTTCTATATCGTTAAAGTGTATAGCTTTGCGATACATGAATTCTTGCTCAGAACAGCAGAATAAAATTCCATCATGAGAGGTGTATTCAGTTCTGGCAAAGTTGCTGAATATTCCGCTCCAAAAGAGAACATATTTATCAGTGATTTTCATTTTATAGTGGAATTATTCTTAAATGTATTTTATATTGTTATTAAAGATTTTGTTTGTTGTGTTTTTAGGGCTGTATTAAAATGATTTACAATGGCGTCCTCTATCGCCTCTTCTTTACTGATATTATAAGAGTGTCCGCCATGCGTGAGTATAAGGGATATGTTACGACAATGATTTTTTAATGCGGCATTGTAGGCACTGACAGATTGTCCAAACCATGTAGTAGTGTCATCAATTGTATGCACAAGCAACGTTGAAACATTCCAGTCATTGACGAAACTTGCCGGATTGATGTCTATGACATTCTTAGCATAAGCTACTATATCATCGGTATGTCCGTATTCCATCATTATGTCACGTGCATTACCCGAACTGTGAAATGGATATGTTGAAAGGTCATACACTCCACAATGGGATACTACTGATTTGAACAATAACTCTTTGTTGTGCTTGCCGTTTATGAGCAATGCTGAATACCCGCCGTAACTTGCGCCATATAAACCCAATCGGTTAGAGTCTACGGTCGGTTCAAATTCCATCACAAACTCCCTTGTCGATGAAAGAATATCTTCAACATCGGCAATGCCATATCGACCATATAGTTCTTGTTCCCATTCAGAAGATAGCCCAATCACACCTCTACGCAATGGAATAATGACATGATAACCCTCATTTGAAAAATGATGGTATAAATTAGGTAGGAATCTTATGTCAGGGACTTTTATAAAAGGGCCACCAAGACAAATTACTATGGCAGGAGCTTTTATATCTCTCTTTTTCGGATATATATGAATACAATATATACCACACCGACGAAGAAATACAAAGTGTGCTCTACCATGTTCAATCAGTAGTTGTCGTGGATAGCCATTTTTTAACACTGTTGAGGTATTGGAGGTCTGGACAACATTACCATGAACGATGTCATAAAAATAACTTTTATATGACGAGGAGATAACGGCAGTTTCATAAGTTCTCCATAAAAACTTTGCTCCATCAAATCGCAGATGGCTATTTATTCCTTTTTTTATGGTAAGAATGTTACGAGCACAATCAAACGCATTTATTTCAGGGTTTAGCCATAGCCTTTTGTGAACTTTTGAAACAAGGAGAATCAAGCTATTGCCGGACCAGTATGTGTAGGCAATATAATAATCATCCTCAATCGCTCCGACTGCCCATTCACAAATCTTTGTCGGTAATGATAGAATGTTGCCATTATCAAAATCCCATCCGGGAACAGCCAGCGTGTGCCGTTTGCTCCGTAAATTAAGATTCACGGGGAGATTTTGGGAATGGAAAATCCCATTCATACTTTTCATACAGCTCGAAATACTATCACTATAATCATAGTGAAATACCTCGGCCACATCATTTGCTATTGGATAATTACGGAAAATGCGCTTCATTCCATATACTGTCTTTCGATAATGCCGTTATATGCAAGTAGATCAATCGTACTTGGAGCATATTCAGTATCACTAAGATGTTGAATGACCTTTGAAACAACAGATGACAAGTCAAATGATACATTATCAAATTTAACCATACCCGGAAGACTCTCCATTGCAGCTACTAAAGCATGGAATATTTGTTTATTCTCATCATTAAGTTGCACTGTTTCCGTTCTACAATTAGTTTGATTGGCAATCTTCTCAATCAATTTTTGCTTGAGAGTCTCTTGTGTTCCGCCAATTTCTTTTACGAAACTGAATACCGAGCGTGTTACTTTCGATGTCTTTACAACCAAATCCTTACAATCCTTATCAGTAAGTCCACCACTGATACAATGGCTCTCAATTACTTCAATCATGTGATTATAGTGCTTCATTCTTGACTTCAGGTAATTTAAGCAAATAAAAGCAGACCCATTCTGATAAAAAGACTCTGGATTGAATATATCCTCAAACTCAGGGAGCATAAAATTAGAAATGTAATTATCAGACGGTGGTTTAAACCCGTTTTTGTGATTGCAGAATATTACAATGGCTCGCACATAATTCAGCAATAAATCCTGAAGTAATGACAAACATAACCTGACTTGTGTCTCTTGTGGTAGGCGCGCAACATTACGAGCAGTTTCTTTGGCATATACGAACCCCTTGTATCCATAATATGCTCCTAAGCCTCCGATCAGTGCTGCTGTAATAGAAATTGCGACATTTAATTTAGTCCACCACAAATTCTCTACGGTATAAGGCTCCGGACTACTGTTCTCCGTAAGCACTCTAAGTAACGGTAAAACAGAAGCCACCGAGTCGCGTATTGCCTCAATATGTTCAACCTCAATCATTAAAATATGACTCTTTTATAGCATCATATAACTTTGCTTTCTTACCCATAAACATTATTTCCCGGATAAGACTGCATCTTGCCACCTTGTCTTCTTCTTGGACTGTTTCCTCTAATTCATAGGCAACAGTTCCTCGTCTTTTGCTGAACTTGTTTATGTTGATATGATCAAAATCACATCGTATCAGGGCGGTTAAGGTCTGCCATACATCAGCCTCGGTTTCTCCGGGATAGCCTATTAGAATCTGAGTGTGTTTATTGACCTTACAATTTTCATTTTTAAGGTCTTCCATACACTTAACAAATGGTTCAATATCAGGATTCCGGTTCATTGCTTTAAGCATCTTGGGACTTCCTGACTGTATAGCGCAGCAAAAGAAGTCAATGAAACCATTGACAAGATATGGTTTTAGTCCATCATAATATCGGACGAATATGTCAGGATGGATGTAACGAATTGAAACTGTTATCCCCGAGTTTAGTGCATATACATCATCAAGGAGGGTGACAATGTTTTCGCCAAAATCGGTACCATAACAACCGATTTCATCTCCTATAAGCGAGAAGCGTTTGAAGCCGGAAGCAATCCCTTCTTGGAATTGTTTTAGTACCAATGCTTTTGGAACACTATGGAACTCACCTATGGCAAGTTTGGTCGCACAATAGTTGCAATGTCCGGGGCAACCGTAAGCAACTTTTATCTGATAAACATCTTCATCCTGCCATATATATCTGCGCAATGTGCAGAGATTATACTGTTGGATGCAGTTAGATGTGTGGTTAGTCTCATCAACCGTTTTCATCAGCTGCAAGTCCATATCTTGATTTGAGCTATGAATTGTGTCGTCTCGATGTTCCTCTTGTTTCATCATGTGCCCATAATTATAATAGACATCATCCCATGATGCCCCTCCGGAAACAATACTGTCAAAATTTCGCATCTGAGAATACGACATAAGTTGGGCTTCGGGAGCAACCTCCAAGATTCGCTCTGAAGCGAATGCTGGTAGGCATCCGCTAACAATAAGAGTCGCATCCTTTTGTTTTCTACTATTAAGGTTTGAAATTATGTCAATCGCTTGATTTTCCTCATTATGAGTTACACCGCAACACGTCATTACGATTAAATCACCATCTTCGGGGCATTCAACAATTTCAACCTTGTTGAGATGAAAGAATTTGGCGATTCGCTCGGTTTCGTGTTTGAGAACTGCGCAACCATTAGTGTGAATATATACTTTCATTGTTATAGTTCTTCGAGAATTCGGATTATAAGATTTACAATGGTATCAATGTCTCGCAAATCTGCCATACTAACGGGTGTGTGCATATAGCGTACCGGATACCCAATGGTGGCGGTGATGTTTCCAGTGCCAGTCAGTTGCATATTGCGAGTATTTGTGCCACCAGATGCCGCGTAATTTGCCGACAGTTGAATTTTAAGATTGTGGTTCTGTGCCACCGACAATATCTGCTCGACAAAATTCCGGTCGACATCACCGTTACGATAAACTACAGCACCTTCACCAAGTCTGATGTCACCGACAACACGGGGCGAAATATCAGGAACGTCCGATGAAAATGCGGCATCTATACATATAACATAATCATAAGGTTCGCCACAAGCAACTACAGCTCCGCCTTTACATCCTAATTCCTCTTGGGTTGTAAAAGCAAACGTAATCTGTTTGTTATATATGGTCGATAGTTTGTCAATTATTTGTGTAAGAATGAATGCACCCACTCGATTATCAATCGCCTTGGACGTGACTCTCATTTCTCCGAGAAGATGTGCATTTGGATTAAATGACACATAATCACCAATACGGACTTTTTTCTTAATCGTATTAGCATCAAGTCCAGTATCAATCCATACCGAATCGCAATCGGGCAGTTTATTTTTCTCATCGCCCTTCATCAAATGTACCGGTTTGCGACCGACCACACCGGTCAGAGATCCATATCGACATTGAATCTCAACGAAAGAGCCGATAAGTGTGGCTCCATCTATTCCGCCACATGGTCTGATATATACATAACCATCATTGTCGATGTAAGTTACCTGAAAACCGATTTCATCGATGTGAGCTTCTATCAATATTCGTGTGGCGATGGCCGACTCGTTACTATTGATCTTTGCATACAGGTTGCCTATTCTGTCATTACTGATTTCACATTTTCCGGCAACTTTTTCTCGACAAAGATTCAAAACTGAAACCTCGTTACCGCTTACTCCGGATTCATTAAGCAACTGAAACAGAAAGTCGATGTCCATCATTTCAGTATAAATTTACAGATATAACGTTCAATAAAATATCTCATTGACTCACAATAAGCATTCTGACTCTCTTCGTTATCTCCAATTGTCGAATTGTCGGCATAACAGCCGCCTGCACAATGCCAATGTGCAATACAATCTTTGCAACGTTCGTTGCGGTTATGGTCGTGGGAAAGTATCTTCTCGAGTTTTTCCTCATCTATCGCAACATTGCCGTCGGCTGTTATATGTCCAAAAATAAAATCGTTATATAACCGGTCTTTTCGCGACCCGACACAGTGGCAGATTGAAATATCTCCGTCGGATGTGACAACAAATTTTCCGGGACAAAATCGGTCACTCAGACATAAGGCATTATTAAAATAAGGCGACGTAAGCCATATTCCCAATTGCTTAGCTAAATCAAGAGCCTTAAAGAAATTGTCAACAAAATCACGATAGTATTTTCTTCTTTCATCAGCATCCTTGAAATAATTATTGGATATTAGTGACTTAAAAGATACTTTTTTGACCTTTGGAGTGTTTGCTGCAATTGTATGAAGCATCTCGTCCATTCGCCCGACATTCTCGCAGGTGATAACAGTGTTGAAGGCTAAATCAATACCGGCGTTGGTAAAGCGGTTGATGTTTTCAACAACAGTTTCGTAGTGACCACGTTGCATATTCTGTATTTCGGGCAGAATATCAAATGAAACGCTTAAACTGATTTCGTGCGACCTGAGATAATCGACTATTTCATCGGTCAGAATCGAACCGTTTGTCACAATTGAAACCGGAAGTTTATGACCACGCTTTTCAGCAAGACTGTAGGCCAAGTCGAGTGAATCTTTAACCAAATCCCAAGAAAGCAGAGGCTCTCCGCCCCCAAGAATTGATATGGTAAGCCGTTCGCCAGAAACCCTGTTTGAATCGAGAAAGTAACAGAGGGCCGATTTCAGTTTGTCGGAATCGATGGTTTTACCACTACGTCCTTCGGCAGAATAACAATATGTGCATTTGAAGTTACACACATTATTCGGCAAAATCATCATATTTCGGATTCCCGTCACACTGTGTTCGGTTATATACACGTTTGACTGTTGTGTAGGTTTGACGTTTGCAAGAACTTCGGTTACAGCCGGATCTTCTGCTTGTTCCGATTTTTCTACTGAATCAGTCAGGTTGTTAACTTGCTCCTGCGTCAATATTCGGGCATACTTCGACAACGGCAAATAGATTAGATAATGGCCGTACTCCATTTGGCGGGTGAAGATATTGTGTTCAGACAGTGTCATATCGTACCCTCCATATCTTTGCCAAGACTGTTGGTAACGACAGTCTCGTAAAATTCACCCGGTATCAATGTCTTATCAGAAGTTATGATTATCTTTGGGTCAGCCATTGGCGTACTATTTTCGGGTCGTCCTACATAGCATCCAGCCGAGTTTTTTCCATCAATAATTATTTTCATTCGCTTACCAATGTTGTTGAGATTACTTTCATTGTAAATCTCTCGCTGTATTGCCATAAGTTCAAGGGCTCTTTCTCGCTTTACTGTTTCAGGAATTGAGTCCTCATAGTGCTTGCCACTATATGAGCGAGACTCGTGTGAATATGGAAAAACGCCCAATCGGTCAAAACGACGCTGAGTAATAAAATCCTTGAGTTCCTGATACATTTCTTCAGTTTCACCGGGATGTCCGGTCATTACAGTAGTACGTATACTTATATTGTGAGATTTCAGTTCATCCAATAATGCCACAAGCCTATCTTTCGACATCGGGCGTCTCATTATTCGGAGCATATCTTCATTACAATGCTGAATGGCCATATCAATATATTTACAGACATTCTCCTTAGTGGCAATGACATCAATCAGGTCTTTGGGAAAGTTCGTGGGGTAAGCGTAATGAAGCCTTATCCACTTTATCCCTTCAATGTCAGAAATCCGATCGATAAGTTCAGCAATTTGGGGTTTATGATATATATCCCGTCCATAGTCAGTTGTATTCTGCGAAACTATTTGTAGTTCTTTGACTCCCATTCCCGCAAGGGTTCTGCACTCATCAACTATCGTTTCAATAGGCTCTGATTTCAGAGGGCCATTAAGAACCGGCTTAATGCAATAGGAACAAGGCATATTGCATCCCTCGGAAATTTTGACATAGGCATAATGTCTTGGAGTGGTTATAATACGGTCGGTACTGTTCATCCATGGCTTATTCCCAATGTCGGCGACTATCTGGTACCAATTGAAATTGCCATAAACCTTATCAATCTCCGGGATTCTGCGGATAATATCATTACCCATTTTTTGTCCGTAGCAGCCCATAACCCAGAATTGTGAATATTGTCCATGTCGTTTGCGTTTGGCAATATCGAGAAGCAAAGCTACTGAATCTTTCTCCGCATCAGATATGAAGCCACATGTATTTACAATGACGATGTCGCTATTGGCCTCTGTTGGACCGAAAACGACATCAGCACCAACCATCTGAAGTTGCCACATCAGACGTTCACAGTCAACAAGATTTTTGAAGCAGCCTATGTTGATAATATTGACTCTCATATATCAACAGTGAACAGGTTGTTTTCTAAACCCAGCCGTCCTTCTACAATCAGATTCTCACCGCAATCCCTTGTTCCGGGTCTTTGAGAATAAGTCCGATTGTATATATTGGTAAAGTCCCGTCCGTTGGTCTCCGACATGGCTCCGGACATAAACTTCTGCCTTATTCCCAGTTCACTTTGCATATATTCTCGACGGATTCGGCTTGCCGTTTCAAACGCAATCTGCATACGCTCGCGTTTGATGTCTTCGGTTACGTCATCAACATATGCTCTATGTGCATAAGTATTACTGCGCATTGAGAAAGCATAGACATTCACTTCACCCGGTCTGAATTGTTCGATTAGTTCAACTGACTGTCTGAAATCCGAGTCAGTTTCGCCGCAGAATCCAACCATAATATCGGTGACAATATTCATATCTGGACAAATTGCCCGTACACGACCAATTGTTTCAAGATATTGCTCGACGGTGTATCCACGTCTCATGCGGTTGAGGACTTCATTGCTTCCGGACTGTACCGGAAGATGCACAACTCTCATTACATTGTCACAATCCGAAACGGCACTGAGTACTTCATCTGAATAAGTCATCGGATGTGAAGATAGATACTTGACCCAAGCGTTATGTCGTTCACACTCTTTTGCGACTTCTCGAAGAAGCATCGCAAAGTTGACCCCAGCACACATATATCGGTCAACCATGTGGCCGACAAGCGTAACAATTCCTCCCTCATGACGATGAAACAGGACATCAAGATTAGCCATTACGGTGTCAAGATTTACATACCGTTCAGCCCCTCGTGTATAGGGTTCTATACAGTAGGCACATTTCTGATTACACCCTTTGCCTAAAATAAGCGCACGATTAGGGATATTCAGGTATTCGATTGGGAGAATCTCTTGGTATAAATCGTCAGAAATCTCATTACTCACGATGAATCCTATATCCCCAGCAACCAGTCGTGATAATGTTCCGGGCATCTCTCGGTAGGATTCAGGAGTAACAACGGCATCAATATTGGTATTGCTTCGTAGAAAACCGGAATCGACAAGTTTTGCAAAGCAGCCACATAGAACTGTCTTTATTGACCGGTTGAATTGTTTAAGCTTTAGAGCTTTATCCAAAGCTACAATATGCCCGTCTTCCCTGACAGAACAGCAGTTCAGAATGGCAACATCGGCATTTTCGGAGTCATGGACAAGAGAGAATCCCGCATTGCGCAGTATGGCACAAATTATCTCTGTGTCACATGCGTTCATACGGCATCCGTATGTTTGGATAAAGACCCTTGTATCCTTCATTACTTATTCTTTTTGGCCAATAATGTCATTTCATACCTCATTTCCATGAGTTTCTCCATATGGCTCTTTTCTGGGCAACAATGATTGAGGGTTAACCCTTCTTCTTTATTACGAAGACGAACCAACGGACACCCTCCACCACATAATGTGATGAACTCACAATTCAAACACTTGGGGTCACGTGTGTAGTCTGCACCTACGAGATAGCGAGAGAATTTCGCTAAGTCAAGCCCGGATCGGACATTTCCCAGCGTCTGTTCATTATTGCCTACCATACGCCAGCATTTGTAAATCTCGCCCTCCGGCCCGATTACAAATGCAAAATATTTGCTGGCTACGCAACTATGACGACGGAATTTTGGGAGGAAAGCTTTTATCTCTATACCATAACGGTTGAAGATGTCAAGGGCAAACTGCGCCTTATAGCCACCTTCACTGATGTTGTCTTCCGCAGAAACACATTCGTCTGAAAGCAAATCGCTGACAAATCCGGGGTACAGAGTAACACGATTATCAGGTATCTCTTTACGAAATTCCTCATAAAAGGTGTGATATTCATCCATATTTCGGCGGTCAATATTACTTCTGACGTCAATAGTCACACTATGGTTCACGGACAAAAGATATTTGAGATTACTCATTATCTTTTCATAGGTGGGTTGACCTCCAAGAAGCGGGCGACGCTTGTCGTGAATATCGGCAATACCATCGAGAGTAATCTGGATATTCCGGATTTTAAGCCGTTCAATCTCATTTGCAATATCTTCGGTCAATAGATATCCGTTACACACCATTTTGGCACTATACTCAATACCCATGCCGATAAAAGCCTCACTCAATCGCTGTATTGACGGAAAATTGATGAGTGGCTCACCACCATACCAGACTACGCTGAGCCTTTTAAGATTGGGATTGCTCTTGACAAATCTAATGATTGCCTGTTCGGTATCTTCGGACATATTGATCATCGGGCGTTCCTGCTCATAGCAGTAAATACATCCGAAGTTGCACCCTCGTGTGGGTAATATCGTGAGAGCAAGGTCGCTTGAGTTATATCGATTCTTCAATACATCGGTGAGGTAAACATTCAGGTTTTCATCATCATCCTTAACAATTATGCGTGATTTCAGTAGGAAGTTTCCATTGGAGATCTCGGAAACCTTGTCAGGATTTGATTTAAGTTCAAGCCATGCAGGTAAATCTTCATCATTTATTTGAAGAAACACCATTGACATAGTATTGAAGAGCAAATGTCCGTATTTATCAGATTTACTGAGTATATTGTATTTAGACCACTTCATTGTTGTTCGTATTAAAAGGTGAAGTCCCATAAACCGAAATCCATAGGACTTCACCCATTGTTGTGAGATTTACCTCTTGTTAGAGGCTGAGATCGCCCCAGCACATGTCGCAGGGACCGTTCTGTGAGAAGTTGCAGAACTGGAAAACTTCGTTAGCGTTCTGAGCAGCTTCAACTACGTTGAAATTTAATGCCATAGTTGTAAACATTAAAAAGAGAGGTTACTCCTACCCGGTTGTTGGACGGTCGGTTACTCCATGCATACTCTATTGAGGCTTTTTTGCATACGCCTTGATGAAGTTTAATCCTGAATCGGAGTTTCGCTCTTCTTGAATAGCCCAACGATGCCTTTGAACAAGCTACCGATGATAGCCATAATTAGTTTGACAATTCCTCCGAGAATCCATCCGAACAGACTGATTATCCATCCGAACATTACATCAATGATGTCTCCGTCTTTTGCCATATTATTGCTAACTTAATACATCTGGTTAATCAATATTTACCCATCCACGTTCATCACAGTCAAATACATGACCACAAGATGTGCACTTTGGTACTACAGCACCGCCGCTATGATATGCAGTTCCTCGCATAGGTTTACCACAATTAGCGCAAAGAGGTGCTTGTCCATAAACATAGACTTTATTACATTTACGACAAGCCATCAGCTTACAGTTTGAACCATATAGCTGATTGACACATTGTAAATCTGTGCTTCCGCAATTGCGACAGGAGGTAACCGAGAAAAGTTTTGAAAAGAATCCCATGATTTTCAGTTTATTTTAGTTAAATATTTAAGACTTGCATATCCTCGTTGTCCATTGTATTCAATAGCGGCGAAACCGTTTTCTTTATCAATCACTTCAACCTCCTGCCCTTTACGGAGAGTACCGAGAACACGACTGGTTTTATTCGGATGGATACGTACATTCAAGACCGCTGCTGCACAACGGTATTTGTCGTATGTTGGAGTATAAACCTCAGTTTGCTGCTGCGTCGGAGAATAAGCATAAAAGGGCGAGCTGTAGGCTGAATATGTCCAGACTCCAATTCCGAGCATCAATGCAATTAGGAAGGTCCATGCGTTCCAAAATACGAATCTTACTACTTTCAATATTAGTGAAATTATGAATGCATTTATTGCAACGACATAGAACATTATTCCACCAATAAAACATGCTCCAATAAAACGTAGAATAATATAGAGTATGTTAGAGTCATCGAAAATCCAACAAATTAAACCTATGGCACCTATGATTATGCCTAAAATGGTAATCCATCCACTCACCGGCTCAATAATATCATCAATCCAGTTGCCGACAGACTTTATTGCATCGTTAAATCTATCCCATAGGTTGTAATTTCTACTGCTGTATGTGTAATAGCTCCCGGCATATGAACCGGAAGAAATTGTATTGTAATTGGATTGTATCTTAGGTGCTGAAACGCCGCTGAATGTTCCTTTTACCGGGTCAAATCCTGCTGGTAATCCCATAGTGCTATTGTTATAGTTTGTCACATAAAAAATCGGTCTGTTCTAGTGTAAGCAAATCGTTATTTGATGGGGTAATACCATTTGCCATGAGTTGATAGAGCCGATTGCTTTGTTGTTCCTTAACTCTTTGAAACAGGTTGTTAATTTCTCGTGCATTGCCAAAGTTGGCATTGCGTCTCCCGAATATGGTGCTTACCATATTTTTCATTTCGTACTCAGCATTAGCTGCAATAGTGAGACCGTCCGACAGAATTTTTCTTTTGAAAATCTCTACCAGCTCTTCTTCGCTATAGTCCTCAAAGTGAATCACCTTGTTGAAGCGGCTCTGAAGCCCTGAATTGGAAGTAATGAACTGTTGCATTTCGTGCGAATATCCGGCTGCAATACAAACGAATTTTCCACGATCATCTTCCATTCTTTTCAGAAGGGTGTCAATAGCCTCCTGACCGAAACTGTCGTTGAATCCTTGTGAGAGAATATATGCTTCATCAATAAATAATATACCACCCATAGCACTGTCTATCACTCGATTGGTCTGAGATGCTGTCTGTCCTACATAACCTGCGACAAGTCCCGCGCGATCGGTCTCAATGAACCGTGTATTCTTCGAGATTCCCAATGACAAGAATATTTCACCTAAGATGCGTGCCACAGTGGTTTTACCTGTTCCGGGATTACCGAGAAAGAGGTAGTGGTCACGAAGTCCGACAAAACGCTTGCCCAGAGCTTCAGCTCGCATTTTTTCGAGTTTCAAATATTGTGCGATATTCCGAATTTCTCGTTTGACTCCGTTCAATCCCACTAAGGCGTCAAGTTTCAGAATGCACTGTCGTTCGTCTATCTCCTGATGGACTTCGACAGGAATATCTTCGGCCTTAATTAAGGATAGTTCGCAAGGTGAAATAGAATCAGGAAGAGCCTGAATGCGAACGGACTGTCGCTCAAGGGTTTTATCAAGAAGCTTTCTCACATCGCGAGCGTTGCCAAAATCTTTTGTCTTGACTGTCACCATATTGACTATGGCACGTTTCAATGTTTCGACGGCATCAACTTCCATACTCATCTGTTGAGTCTCTGCCATTCGAAGGTAAATCTTTGTCAGTTCATCGGCGGAATAGTCCTCTATGTGGATACGATGACTGATTCGCGAGTCGATTCCGGGATTCACACGCACGAATTCCTCCATCAGATCTCGGTAACCGGCCATGATGCATACAAATTTGCCACGGTCATCTTCCATTCGTTTCATTAGAGTCTCTATGGCCTCTTTCCCGAAACTATTGCTGGAAGAAGAGTCTTCAGACAGTGTGTAAGCCTCGTCAATAAACAATATGCCCCCCATAGCCCTGTCAACAAGGTCATTGACTTTTTGAGGTGTAGATCCCACATATTGTCCCACCATGGCATTCTTGTCGGCCTCAATCACCTTGTCAGTGGGCAACAGCTTAATAGTTCTAAACACCTTGCCAAGTGTGCGGGCCACCGTGGTTTTACCAGTGCCGGGGTTTCCGGTCAGCAACAGATGGACTCCCAATTTATTATTGTCACCTACTCCGGCCATACTCCTGCGCATATTGGCTGATATGGTTGTGGCCAGATTCCGGACTGCAGCCTTCACGCTCTCCATGCCTATGAAGTCGCGGTCCATTTCTGACATCACGTCCTCAATTGTCATCGGCCTCAGAGATTCTTCTCCTTCAATATCCTCGCGCGTGAGGGTAAATGCCATATCAGGAGAATAATTCCCTTGATTTCTCATCGTTGCCAGCCTACGACTCTGACGTTTCTTGGCTTCATCGAATATATTTCTTACCTCGCGCGCATTCCCGAAGTTGCGTGAGCGGCCGGCATACAATCCCTTGAAAAAGTTTTCAATATTCCCGGCGGCATCATCTGAGAGTGCGAATCTGTTATTTGCCACAATTCGCCGGAAAATCTCAGCGAGTTCGGGACCTGTGTAGTCATTAAACTCTATTACTTTGTTGAAACGTGACTGCATCCCGGGGTTTGACTGAAGGAAATCGTGCATCTCCTTGGTGTATCCAGCCACTATGCACACAAATTTACCCCGGTCATCCTCAAGGCGTTTTAACAAGGTGTCAACCGCTTCTTTGCCGAAGCCTGAGCCGGAGTTGATGTCAGAAACAAGGGTGTATGCTTCGTCAATAAACAATACACCGCCCAAGGCCTGATCTATAAGTTCGTTTGTCTGAATTGCAGTTTGACCAACGTAGCCGGAAACTAACTTTGACCTATCGGCCTCTATTAAATGACCCGATGGGAGCACTTTCAAAGCTTTCAGGGCATCAGCAAAGATACGTGCTACAGTGGTTTTCCCCGTCCCGGGATTACCGGTAAAGACGAAATGAGACCTGATGGAGGGCTGTCCGCCGAAACGCTCCCGGTCACACTCGATTTCTGATGTCATCTGGCGTAACTCTTCCCTGATATTATCCACTCCGACAAAATTATCAAGCTTTGCGAGCACCTCCTCGATTGTTACGTCGCGTTCTTCTACTCCAGCGATGTCTTCAAGGCTTATGCGTTGATTCCCATGCATATTGAAAGCCATGAATATGTTGTCGGCTTTTCTGACTGCCGAGTGCGCTCCGGCCCAATTTGAAGGTTTGTTCCGTAACAGATGCTTGAATATATTTGTCAGTCGTAATCTGCAAGGCTCATCGAGATTTTCATTGAATTTCTGCATGAGCGTGGCTTCACATATCTTTGCGAGCTCTTCTGCTGAATATTCCTTTAGATGGAAGATATATTCAAACTTGCTAGCTACAGAAGGATTCTTTGAAATAAATTCATCCATACCTCCCGGTAGACCTACGAGTATCACAATAGGGCGTCTGTCCATGAACGACATCGCCGAGAATAAAGAGTCGAGCGAGCCGATGTTGTTTGCATCATTTTCACTGACAAGTTTTTGAGCATTGTCAACAATGAGCACACCATCGGCTATATTTTCAAGAGTCTCGCCGAGCTTTTCCTCAACAACGTTCCAATTAACAGCATCAATTACCACAGGCTCCCGACGGTTAATCAATCCTGCATCGTGCAATTTATGAGTGAAATGTTCAGCAAGATAGCTCTTGCCTGTGCCAGTAGGTCCGATTAACATCATGTCGCATTCCAGCTTTGCGTTCACTCCACGATCACGCATTTTTAGGGATGCCAATATAAATTCGTCAATTTGGTTTTTTTCGTCAATCAGCCCTACGGGATTTGCGATATTGTATGATTCTGACTCTAATCCGCCATTGAGTGGGCCATCGGGATATGCTTCAGTCACAACGTGTGATTGAGATAAGTCATTACGCCTGTCACCGGTAACAAACCTTTCATTCACACTGTCATAGTATACACTTTCCGGGGAGGTGGTGACTATTTCCTGCATCATTGATGAGGAAATACCGGACCGGTCAGCTAATTGCTTTAGTGGACCGGGAGCCATTAACAATCCCGTAACAATTGCACTGTTGGGAAATGACATTTCTCCGATATTCCGCTCGATTTCCAATGCTATGTAAAGTGCATTGACGGTAGCCGTTGATAATTTCAATGCCCGTTGCTGCTGATTACTATGAGGATACAAGTCAATTGTATTGAAAACCTCTGAGTAAAACTCATTGCATTCAATACCGCAAAGATTGAAATAGCGGGCTAATTCGTCAGTGTAATGTTGATTTAACGCCACAAGCATTGCGACGGGCTCTATCTCTCGCAGGCCTATGTCGCGAGAAATAGTAGCAGCGTCTTCAATAATTCTTGTTATGTCTCGATTTCTAAACTGACTGAAGTCCATTATTTAGCTCTGATTACGATGAAAAATCATCAAGATTAAAGGAGGTATCGGTGTTAATGACAGTGGCTTGTTCTCCGTATTCGTTTGCGAAGTCTTCGCCTAAGTCGAGCCGAACCTCCGAGCCGCATAGTGCGCAACCTTCATCACGTTCCAATTCCACACCGTACCACCGCATTATCGTAGGCATTTGACCCGGATTGGCAAAACAGCCCCAATTGCCATATTTGCGTTCCCGACGATTGACCCAGATATAATAAGGATCAACAAACTCTTTTTCGAGTGACTTTATGCCGGATTCTGCCCCGCGAGACAATTCTACCAAAGCAAGTTTCACCATCATGTTGCACATAGGCTCAATGTCGGCACTTAACCCGACCTGAACCATAGCATCAGCATCTTGGGCTGAAACGTAAGCAGCGATACGCCCGTCACGGCGAGCTGATTGCTCGTTTGTGATCTCCTCTCTGGCCGCTTCATACCATCCGTTGCCGATAAGGCAACAGTAACATGGACCTCCTGGACGGTAGATGAACACATCACCACCCTCCGCGCGGGTTATGGCACGTCCGAATATCCCGGTTTTGCCAAGTGCGACCAACTGTTCGCTGAGTGCGAATCTTGAGCGATTGTTATCCGTGGCACAAATCACGATGTCGGCCAACGCGCATTGTTCGTGCAACAGCTCGGGATTATCAATAATGTTTATAGGGAACTTATCAACCTCGGCATAAGGATTTTTGCCTTTAATGGCATCACTTATGACATCTGTTTTCAGTCGGCCTAAATCGTTGATAGTTGAAGTGTGACGGGCGAGATTATGGAGCTCCACGCGATCAAAATCCATGAGCGCAAAGTGTCCTACACCGGCCTTTGCAAGTTCGATCGCGATCTGCGAACCGAAACTGCCAAGCCCAACTATCATGACACGCTTCCCCTCAAGGATATTCAGTTCAAGAATACCCTTGTTTCGTGAATAAAGGCTTTCCTTTGCTGGAATTATCTCCGACTTAACAGCGGCCTTATTGTTATAATAGACCTCAACATTTTCGTTATCAAGAACTAAAACTGTAATTCTGTCTGACGAAGAAGATGAAGGTATGTTTTTGTCTTTGGTGAAGAGCACGTCATGAACACGACCGATGGAATGATGAAGTGGGGCAAAGCGGAGATGAATTACTCCTTCTCCTTCCCATTCGTAAGCGTATCCAGTAGCATTTTTAATATTGCTGTCTGAACAGAATTTGGAGAGTTCTTCTCCATCTATGTAGTAAATAGGATCGCTCATGATGCAAAGCCTTCATCTGTCATTTGGTTGGAGACAACCGCCGACTTCGGGAGTGCCTGTCCGGGTTTTCTGACCTTGATTTTACCATCTACTGAGTCTAAATAAAGGTCACCGGCGGAACCGTCACGAGTACTACGCTTGTGCGCATTTTCTGCTACTTCATCAAGATTGAAATTTTCGAATCCCATGATATTCTGATATTGATTGGTTAATGATTTTTAATGCTGATGATTGAGGTAATAGTCCATGTTTTTACCCGTGCGCATATGAGCTTGATACATTTCAAGCCAAAGGCGACATTTCAGGTAAACCTTCCACAACGATACATCATTGGTCCATGAAGCATCGTTGTAGTGGCAAAGTTGTGTCCAGCCGTTCCATGCGGTGAGAGTATGGTTTGGTGCGCTTGCGCTATCCATAAGCGCACCTGATTTTGTGCGGAGCATTTCTTCTACATAAACTTTCGGCTTTGACGTGGGAAATCCGGAAAGCCGTATATTGAGGACGAAACATTTTCCGTCGTTTGTCACAACACCCGCTTGTAAATACGGCGAACTGGTGTTCATATCGCGAAAGCGAAACATATTACGCGGGAGATAATGAGCCAAAACGGCATCCTCCAACTGAAATCGTTCTTGCGTCATTTTTATGCTTGTTGTTAAGTTATTTATTTATGAATAATTGGCTAAGCCAGATTTCATAAGACGAGTAGATTTCGCTGTTGTCCGTTGGGGTATTCCAAATTGCATCAGGCTGAATCTTTTGTCCCTTGACATAGATTTCCGGACACACGGATGGAAAATTCTGCGAGAAGCGTATGTCGATATTTTTTTGACATATATGAAACTGGACAATACCGGATTCGTCTGCTTGTGCGTCAATATCGTTTGTTGCAGTAACATTGCGTGTGAGTTGCAACATAGACTTCAGAACCGTTAAGTTCCCCTCCTGTGCTATCCAATAAGATGCGGGAATCCTTATCTTTTTCTCCGGTTGCGATTCATGCTCAACGGAAGAAATCTGCAATAAGCGATTGTCTCCATGTCTGGGAGAGTTAGTAATCGGATGAATTAGAATGTCGTTCAGCTCTCTATCTGCTATACTTCTGAAAGGACTGTCCATTTCGATTATCTGCCAAAGGGCATCAGCGTAACCATGTAAATCATTCTCATGAAAATTATATGGATTGATTGTGCTTCGGCCATTCCTGTAATTTCCAATGCACAATAAAAGCCTACGCTGCGGAATCCGAATTAACCCATTGTGCATAGTCCTCGCATCGTGACCGCTTGGACGGGCAAGCCCAAGCTGATGATGCGAATGCCACTCTCCTATATGACACAGACCATAACGATTAAGCAACTCATTGCCAACTGTCATAAGATAATCTGAATCTTGATTAAAGAAAGATTGCTGATGATTCGCATGTCGCCCCGGCCCTATGACATAAAGGACCACAGGCACACCTTGATTAGTCCAAAAACCGAAAAGTTGTCCTCCAGTCTCAATATCAGGATAATCAAGAATACACCTTGAAAGATAGTCAAGTTCACTCTGATAAATAATGGCTGTGGGGGCAGGCTCTTTTTCATCAATCAGATAACTGTCGACATCATCACGTGTGCCTACTTGCCGTTTTCTATAGTTCTTCTCGTCGCTTTTCGGTTGAGCAGCCTGAGCGGAACTATTAAATATTTTATCTAAAATTTTCTTCATATTTTTTGTTCGCTCATTCCAAAGCGAGGATTGGTTTATAATTGAGAAATGCAATAATGAACAATGCTCATTACAGCTTTTCTAATCTATTTCTTGAGAAGCCTCTCTTGAAAAGAGATTTGGATTAGTACGAAATGCTCCGTTAGTAGGCAGATAGCATCGGATTAAAATGGTTTATGCTAAACACCGACAAACAAGAAGCCATCAATTGAGGCTTCGTCTATTGTTAAAATCGACATAACCCATTGAAATATCCGATTTTTTTACTAACTTTGCAGAAGCTAATACTCTCTTTTCAAGAGATTTGGATATTTGCTAAACTACCCGACGAATAAGCCATCAAAATTCGTTAGAAGTGTTAACTTATATCGAAATTCTATATTTTCTGTGTCCATATTATATCTTGATTTTATAGGCTCTCTAAATAAGAGATTGGGACTTGTACTAACACATAGGAATACAGCGTGAAACGCAGATTTGTAAGCTAAAGTTGCTAAACAATTCAGCTAATCATAGGCTGTCACATACGTTTGTAGATAATTTTTTATCGTTTCGATGCCCCTCATTTGCAGAAAAATAACTAACTTTGCATATTGAATAAGACACTCTTATTTAGAGAGTTGGACGGTAGCTAAACAATTAAACCCTGACCTCCGCATGGGAAATCAGGGCTTACGTTAAAGGCTTTTTAGGATAAGGGAGTTGGCTCGGTCGACGACGGAGGTGTCGAGACTGGCAAGGTAGATTTGGGTGGTTGCTTCGGAGTCGTGGCCCATGCCTTCGCTGATTACGCTTAGGGGGATGCCCTTGGCTTTGGCAGCGGAGGCCCAGCTGTGGCGGGCGACGTAGAGGGTCAGCGGGATTTGGACTCCTACCATCTTGGCTATCTTTTTCAGGTTGTGGTTGATGTTGTAGCCCATGTTGCGGTAGGTGCATCGCTCGTTAGTGCCGGGGTTCTTGATGATGGGCAGCAGGTAGTCGGTGGCGTTTTCGGGATACTTATCGAGGATCATCTGCATTTCTTTCGTCCACTCGATTATCAGTTGCTGACCAGTCTTACGACGGCGGTAGGTGACATAGCCGTTTTTAAGGTCGGACTTTTTCAAGAATGCCATGTCAATGAAGCTCATGCCACGGAGGTAGAAGCTCATCAGAAACATATTGCGGGCGAAGTCAAGTGAGGCATTCAGCGACAAGTCCAACGCCTTTATTTTCTTGATGACAGGCAACGGCAAGGCTCGTTTAACCGTTTTGTCAACGCCGGTGTAAACGTGTTTGAATGGATTGCGGTTTTCAATAATGTCATCTTCGACTGCTCGATTATAGACTGCCCGAAGTATACGGGTATAGAAAGATATGGTGTTGGGAGCAACGCCACGACCTTTGTGCCATGCCTCGTAAGTCTCCATTATTTCGGAGGTGAGGCAGTCGAGCATTATGTCCTCGTCCTGTCTAAACTTCTTGAAGCTGCTGAGCGCAGACTTGTAGGTCTCGGAGGTTCTGACCTTGCCGCTTTGTTTGAGTTTGACGATGATACTCTCCATGAAGTTGAACAGGGAGTATTCGTTGGCGTAGCGGTTGAACTCGTCGATGACATCATCGGCAGTGTATGTCAGACCGTTGGCATTCAGTTTGCGGTCAATCTTGGTTAACCGTTCAACATCCCAGCGGATACGCTCGCGGATTGAGAGGATGAACGATTTTCGTTCACTCTTCTGGGTGGTGATGACCATTGAGCGGGATTCGTCCCACTCAGAGGGATATACCCTGTAGTCGGAAAGGAGTTGTCGCACCTTCCTTTCGTGGATAATCTGATAGTAGATTGTGCCCTCGTGGTCAGCGACAGTCGAGGGCCGGAACTTTACTTTTATCGAAGCCATTTGTTTTGGACGTTTTGATTTGTTTATAAGATACAGCGGAGGGATACACTCCGAAAAGTGCATCCCTCCGGCAGCATCATAAGATATTGATTTTACGGAACGTATAAGGCGGTAAACTCCTGACAGCGACGTTTGTATAGACCCTTGTGGAATTTACCTTTATACTTGCAGTGGGCAGTATAGGACTTGAAGATGTTGCGGTCACCGGCTTTCAGCTTGCGATAGACCGAACTTTTCATCACAGCCCCCGGACCGATATTGTATGATAACACACCTAAAAGGAGAGCATCCATCGGTTTGAATCCGGCAAAAAGAGCGATGAACTTGTTAAGGTCTTTGCGCAGAAGCGCGTCAGCCTCCCGTTCATTCATCTTATAACCACGAAAGTATTTCTCCCCGGGTAGTTTTCTGTGACCATATCCGAGGTATGGCCAATGTTTCCGGGAGTCATGCAAGGTCTCATGGTGCTTGATGATTAGAACTGCTCTTTCGTATGGAGGTAAATCCATTATACTTCGCTTTGCGGCGAAGGCCGGCGTAGTGACCGCGAGAGTCACTAACGCCATGAGGAATATCAGTAGCTTCTTCATAAGCCGATGGGTGTTATGGTTCCGGGATTGACAGGGTTGATGATGCCGAGTGTTTTGCCGTCGTCATCATCGCTGTCTTTGCTGTTGAACTCAAAGGTCTGCTGCCACGGTGTTGACCCAAAGTTGTCTTCGATCCATATCCCGAATTTCACTGCTTCGGAGGACTGGGCGGTGTAGTTGAGTCGGAAAGTCTTGCTTTCGAGAAGCACTCGGTCGTTGTTTACCAGCACGGGGCCGTCAACGAGTTTGAGAGTACCCTCGCCGTCGTACTGGAAGTATCTGATGGTGTAGAGGGTATTGGCGTAGTTCCCTTCGGGCTTGATCTCGAAGCGTAGTTCTAGGGTTTCGCCCTGCTTGATTTTGTCACCGTAGGGCATGACCTCCACCGTGAACGGATAGGACTGCTGCACGTCGAGGTCGTCGGAGCAGGAGGTCAGTGCGAGGACGAGGGTGAAGAGAATAGCCCAGTAACCGCAACGCGCTTTCGTAGTGGAACGGAGAAAGAACCCGAAGAAACGGGCGGGTGTGAGGCGGGTTTCGCCGATTTTGTTGATGATTGTTTTCACGATTTTCAGAGTTTGAGTTTTGTTGATTTTTTCGGATAGAGCGACATGAGATAGTCGTTCAGATCCTTGTGATTTGGATAAAGTGCCGACTTATCCATGACCTTGTCGCCGAACTCCCTGCGGAGTCTGGCGAGTGCCGCACGACCGGCGGTGTCATTATCAAGATAGCACTGGATTACAGTGTAGTCGCCGAGGGCAGGTATTGCCTTCTGGAGATTGGATACAGAGTTTAGCACGATAGTGTCGAGTCCGTCATTATAGCCGAGGCGTTCCGCTGAAAGAAAGTCAATGAAGCCTTCAAACAGATTGCACCGGGCGTTGCCGTTGGCAATCAGAGTGATGTGCTTGGGCGGGTAAGAACCCTTAAAAAAGGGATTCCTCAACTCTAATCCATCGTCATTATTTGGAAAGCCGACGGCATAGTATCGTTTGCCGTGCAATTCATAATCGACTTGCACACAATAGCGTTGGGCTATTTCTTTCGTTATACCTCTGTCGGCAAGATAGCGCAGCAGCACAGGTGACTCCAGACGCGACACTTCGACATTCTCAAAGGTCGGTTCCTCGACAAACGTCGTTGGTTTATATGGTTTAGCGACCGGGAGGCGCATCTTCTTCGCGATGTAATCGGCTTGCCTCAAAAAGTCCGTTTCACCGGACATTTCTCCGGCAAGCGAGAAGATGTCGCCACCCGCGCCCGTTCCGAAGTCAAACCACAGATTTCTCCGTGGATTGACATGGAACGACGGTTTTCTCTCACTGCGATACGGAGCGTAGAACCATAGACCTTTGCTGTCGCGTCCTGTCGGCTGGTAGCCCAACTGATTCAAGAACTCGACAAGCGAGACTTTACGGATTTCGTCGATGTTCATAGGCGCATCTTCCGTTTGGGTTTATCAGGCTCCTGTTCCTGCTTGGGTGGTTCCGCCTTCTGCTCTTTCTCTTTGAACCTCTCCAAGGCCGACATTTGTCCTGCGATGTAGTGATTCAACTCCGACATATTACATGAACCTGTCAGCTCATAGGCAAGGTCATAGATTCCGCCGTATGCGCCGGACTTGGTATCACGCCAGAGATTAGTCTCAATGTTGATTACCATTGTCGGACCGGGATTGTCATCGTAGGGAGCATTGTAGATGCGGAGATTACCGTCGGCAGCCACCGGGTGTTCCTGACCGAGAGCCTTCATAAAGTCAGTGAGTTTCACTTTCTTTATATCGAGGCTTATAACTATCGGCTCCTGAGGGCGACGCGCCATTGCCGAAAGCTCCTTGCCCAGCTCATACTCGTTCATGTATTTAAGTATGACGTCACGCGGATCCATGTAGAGGTTGGGATTCATCTTCAGGGCGGCGAGGTCGATGATGTCGCCACTCTGGTCAGTGGCGTGGTCATACCATCGGTTTGTATTGGTATCAACCACTAACATCGGTTCCGGGTCGTCGCGCTGCGGGGCATAGTAGAGCTTCATGTCTCCGAAAGCTTTTACAGGCTTTTCGCCGAGAGCCGCCATGAACTCCGTCAGCGGGATATTCTTGATGTCATTCTTTGTGTATCGCATAGGCTATTCGATTATGAATTTGACACCGACACCATAGGTTGTATGGTATATCTGAACATCGCTCCCGAAAGTGAACCGTCCTTTGACATTGGCAGTCAGTGCAATCTTGTCGGAGAGATAGAACTCTGCCTGCAAGTTGAGCGCACCGCCGTAGATAAAGTTGTCGCTGTCATGGAGTGTCGAACCGTCGGACAGCACATCCTTACCCCAGTTGACAGTCTCATATCCGGCAAGAGCGGATATGCCGCCGTAGAGGTGGAAAGTCATGGAGTAGTCGCTGAGGATATGGAAATTATATCCAGCCTCGCCTGTGAACTGCGCCACCGGGATACGACCTTTCTCGCCGTATGGCTTGAAGGTCTGGAGATACTCCCCGCCGATAGACCATGTATTGCCGTGGTTCCCTGTAAATACGGAGTAGAACACTCCGAGATCATAGCCGCATTCGCGGGATTTGCCGGTATAAAAACCGTCTGTCATATTCGCCTTTACTTCCACGGCTGACATTCCGGGGAGGCATCGCTGGGCCATTGCCCGCCCTCCGAAGAGGGTGAGCATGGCAGCGATTATCATTATCGCTTTTTTCATAGTTTACGTTTTACTGGATTGATAACTCGTCGATTACGTTTGCTCTCACGATGTCCTCGTTATCGACCACAAAAGACTGATGGCGACCGCCTTCTTTCTCGGCAATTTCGATAACGAGCTGCTTGTCGTCAGGGATTGTGAATTTCTCCAAGGCGAACACCGTGCGCTCCGACTGTTTGCCATGTACCACCGTCACATAGTTATGGGCGCGGATTGGTTCCAATACCTGCTCCTGCATGGCGGTTCGCTTGATAACCTTCTTGTCCACAATCTTGAACGACACATAGTCGATGTCATAGGCTATATTGGAAGTGTTCTTCAGCTCGGTATGAAAGTAGAGAAGTCCATTGTTGGTATAAATGGATTTCAGGAGGAACTGCACACCAAAACGCTTTGAGCCGATATGCTTGATCTCGCGCTTGTTCTGCTTGTAGATTGACTTCATAATCAGCTTGACAAGCATAGGAGACTCGCTACCCAACTTTTCGAGGTACACCTCCTGAGCGTTATTAGGGCGGTTGACAGCCTCGCCGTCGTGGAGAAAGTCAGTCATTTCAATGCTCAGAAGCAGAGGCTCTTTCGCAAATTTGACGTTGAAGACATAATAAGAGCCATCATCGGTGATGACCGAGAGATTGGTCTCCTGCTTGAACGACTTGAAGGCAGACTTGACACGCAGCACGTTCTTCGCTCCGTCAGCTATTCCAGCCACGAGATTTTCATTGCCGAGGTCACAATATACAATCTCAGCCGGGAAGATGATGTGGGTGGTCTTGTTGTAGCAGACCTCCAGAGCGTGAGGCGGAATCATCCGGTCGAAACCCACTTTGCGGGTCAGACCGTCAAACTTGTCGCCGTCGGTGTAGTTGGTTCCGTACACGTTCATATCGTGTTCAGCTACCTGTCCGGTGTCAGGCGACACGTTGTTATCGGTATTATCGGGATTTTTGGCGTTGCCAGCGGTGGTCACTCCGAAGAGTGCCACTGCCGCAACAAAGAATTTTGTGATTGTTTTCATTCGTTGTTGTTGGGTGTTGGTTGGTGTCTACTGCTCATTCTGCTTGAGCATGATTTTGTAGCCGGATTTGAGGTGGACTTTCACAGTGCGAAGTTTCTTGTTGAGATACTGGCTTACACCGTTGATAAGTCCTTTGCCTACATCGGAGACAAGTTGTGCCCCGGCGTTGGTGGTAAGGTTGATGGAACTGCCCATCGTGCTGCCCATGTTGGCACCGATTTCATGGAGCGCATCGCTCTCCATAGAGTTGGGAATATTGATACCCTCCTGACCGTCGGAGTCATAGACCGAGAGGTCAACCTCCATGATGCAGCCGAGAGCCTCGACATTCTCAATCTTGATTTCAAGACGCTCTCCCTGAAGCCGGGCCACTCCCACGATGCTGGTGTTCTTAGGTAACAGAGAGTTGCCAATCCACATCGGTTCGAGTGTCCGAAGCCTCACGCCCTGCCCGTCGGTAACCGACTGGTCAGTGGCGATACAGGCTGAAATGGTGTTCTTGAAATTCGTGTGCTTGGTGCCGACGGCGGTAGAGAAAGAGCGAGTGTTATCGGTCGAGGAACTGAGAGAAGATACGATATTTCGGTTTACCTGATTGACGGGCATGACCTTACGGTCTTCCTCCGGTTCATCGACAATCACAGCCTGTTGACTGCCATTGCCGGTGCCGAGATACTGCGCCGCCAATTTGTATGACTGCTCCATCAGCTCCATCTCATTAGGCTGCTGACCCTGTTGCTGTGCCATAGCGTTCTGCGCCTCTAACTCGTCAATCCGCGCCTGTAATTCCGCTACCTGAGCGGCGGAATTATCCTCAGGTATATAGAAATCATTGAGCGACTGACATACTTCTTGATACTGAGTTGCGGACTCTGTGATAGCAGATGATTGGGGGACGGTATCCGCACTCACGGAAGTCAATGTGTCAAGAGTCGCCACGACCGCTTGGTTGGACTCTTTTTCTTTTGCAAGGTCGGCAATGGCATATTCCTCCGCCTTCGTGCCTACCTTGGATTTTTCGCCTTCAGGAAGTTCCGTATTGAAGGCATTACCAAGAAGATTTGAACTCTGACTACTGCCGAAAATAAGCCATATTATCACTATTCCTGAGATAATTGCAGCAGGTATAACAACGGCGTACTTCATCATCTTCTGTCTTTCGACAGGACTTTTCTGCCGGAACCACCCGTTAATCCGGTCTTTTAGTTGCTGTATCGTCATAATCAGGTAATGAATCAATTTGGTTCTCAATGAGTTCCATGCGGCGCATCTTGTCTTTGTTCACTGTGGTCTCGAAATCCGGAATACTCATATGTTCAATCTCGAATTTGACGCGTTGTTCCTGCGCACCCATTTTGTAGCAGGCGTGACCGAACAGCAAAAATGCCGTAAGAGTCAATATTCCGAAAAGAAGCCCCACCACTGTGAGCCGCTGCTTATGAGGCATGGCATCGCACTTGTTTCTCAGGCATTCGGCTACTTTATCTTTGGGTGTACGCCATACCCAATCCACTATTTTTCTCAAAAGGTTCATCAATTACGTTTTATGGTGTTAATATCTTTATTCTCAAGGATTGTGAATCCCTCAATCATAAAGCCGTTTGGATTATCGTCAGACCGGGATACATTCGACAGCTTGCAGGTAGTCACAAGCGTTCTGTTCGTCACATTACTTTCGCGAATAATCATCTGACGGGCATAGGTCATCGCAGTGTATGGATAATTATTGAAATCGCAGACAACACTGTCAACCTGTACCACCTGATTGATATTACCGGAGATAATTCTGTTGTAATATCCTTTTTCAGACAGGTCTGCATAATAGTTGTATGCAGATTTATCGCTAAGTATCAGCGCACGGTTTATGTTATGCTCAATCGCAGATTTATCAGGAGAGAGACTAAAGAACAGCTCATGAAAGCGACGCACATGCTCACGGGCCTCGGCAGGTCGGTTCTGCTCCATGTCCTGCGACAAGGCAAGCATCAGAGACTTGCCATTGTCAAGGACATAGATTTTCTCACGCTGCTTCTCTGCGAAATTGAAAACCATAACAAGAGCCACAGAAACCACTACCGCGCACATAGCCACGAAGACAACCCCGAACAGACGGATCTGACGAAAAGATGTCTCGATATTCTTTAATGATTTAAACTCCATTGTTCTATTTAATTAGTTTTCCGGCACGCCCGGCCAAATTCCCGGCGACTCCACCTGCGACGCTGCCGACCATTGAGCCGCCTTGCATCGCGGTACTGTTGATTGCCCGGTTGTAATTTCCGGCTCCACCTGCCTGTATAATCCATCCTGCCACAGTCGGAATGGTGAAGTAACCGATTATGCCGATGATCATAAAGATTGTGTAAGCTGTATTGCTGCCGTCGAGGTCAACATTGGGATTATTCGTAAGTTCCGATATGTCGTTCTGAAGCATAAGCACCTGAATTTTCGCCAATATCGTCGAAAACAGGTCTGCCACAGGCAACCACAGGTAGGTCTGGATATATCGCTGAATCCACATCGTCAGAGTTGACTGGAAACCGTCCCACACTGACAAGGCAAAGGCAATCGGACCGAGTATTGACAGTACGACAAGAAAGAATGTTCGTATTGTGTCTATTGTAAGCGATGCAGCCTGAAAAAGCATTTCCAGCAATTCCCTGAAAAAGTTCTGTATTGCCTTCTTTACCTTATACATTCCACGCTCGATATACATTCCGGCGGCAGTTCCGGCCTCAGTCACTCCCAGTTCATCAATCTGACGGTCAAACTCAGCGTCATCAACCAGATAGGCCGTTGAGGGATCTCTCATCATAGCCTCATACTCCAATCGGTCTTTTTCTTCACGATATTTCTGCATGTCGAGAGTCTGCCCTTCGAGCATCGAAGCCGTGCCTTGAACCACGGGAGACATTACCGAATTGATTGTGCCAAGCACGAGAGTCGGAAAGAACATAATACAGAGACCTATAACAAACGGACGGAACAAAGGGAACACATCTACCGGTTCAGCCGCAGCGAGCGATCTCCAGATTCTATATGCAACGTAGAATAATGCACCCAGTCCGGCAATAGCCTGTGCAACACCTGCCATTTCACTGCACAAGGGCATCATTTCATCATATAGCGACCGGAGAATGGTATGAAGATTTGAAAAATCTATTGCACAAAGCATAGGCTACCAGTATTTTTCAGAACCATCACCGTACAGGCTGACAACACGCTGTGTATCCGCTTTCTTTTTAGCCCGTAGATATGATACGCTGATATTCTTATTGGTATAGTAGGCCGTAAGATTTTTCAGGCGTTTCATTTCCTTGTAACAGTCATCGACAACATCCATTCTATCTTTGTCGGTCATGCTTAATGTAGTGATATTGACCACCTGCTTCAAGTCGCCGAGAACTCCGTTGGCTTCTTCAAGGATCCGGGTGTAGCCGGATGCAATTGCTGATAGTTCGGAACTTGTAAAATTGGAATCTGTCAGCATCTTTTTGAAGTTGTTGACATAGTAGCCGGAGATGTCGCCGAGCATCAGAACGGTCTGCTGCACCTTGCGGGCGTCGCGGACGAGACTGTTGACCGATTGGAGGGCGTCGTAATATTTCTTAGCTTGTTGGTAAATCTTTACCGTTTCCTGAAAATTACGCACCATATTAGTCGCCGTCGTTGATTCCTGAACGAGTGATTTTGATGAGTTTACGATACTCTGGGCAATGTTGGACGGGTCAATGACCGTCCACTGGGCATTTGCCCTGCCTGCGCCGAAGAACAGGCAAAACAGAACGAGAGGTAAGAGAATTTTGATTTTCTGCATGATAATTTCAGTTGATTTTTGAAGCCATGCCACCTATAATTTTTATACCTGCATAAAGCAGTATTACAGGTAACAGCAGTAATGTCACTAATCCGATAATCAGACTAAGGATGATTATAAAGATGATTCGGAATACATTCATTTTAGAATATTGTCGTTGATTTCATCCGGACTTGACGGTTCATTGAAGGCTATATCCAACGCTGAAGGTCGGAGTATTTCACCAATTCGTTCGTCAAGTTCTTTTTTAATCCGGCTAACAACTTCTTCATCCGGCAGCTCACACCGTTTCAATATAGCCCGCAGTTCAGACAAATATATTTCATCAGCACTGTCCGATACAGCAAGAGAAAAATACTGTCTACCTTCAGCGTAATAGACATTGTCATCACAAAGCCACCCCTGTGGGTATCTCAGGATGAAAGTCTCTTTTGTCAGTGTTTCATCTCTAATGCAGTGCTCAAATTCCATAATGAAGTATCCTTCACGTTTGGAAATCATCACAATGTCTCCCCGATCACTCATCCATCTGCCTACTATTCTGGGACGCAAGTCAACAGGGATTGGAGACTTGAAGTATTCGACAAATCTGTTTATCGCAGCTTTGCCAATATGCTCTCCAATCTTCTCATAAAACTTGTCACGAGCCTCACGAATGCAGGTTCGCAGGTAGCTTGAATGCTTGCGAGTGAAGCCAATGAAAAATTCAGAGACCCTAACAGCTATCATAATGCAAATCATGCCGACGGCAAGAGCAATCGCAATAGCTGAGATATAACTTATGGCCATCCATAATGGCTCAAAAGTTGAGAGGAACTCAAATATTCGTTCAATCATTATTCTTCGTTCACAATTCTTTTAATGGCGGCTTCTGTGTCGCCTCCAAGTTTTCGTGCCATGTTAAGCACTTTGATTTTCTCCGTTTCCTCGGTGGTGTAGCAGAAATATTCCTCCCTGCTGACCTCCGTGGCATAGACCGCTGACTGTGTACCTCCCAGACCAATCCATACCTCTTTATACAGGCGGTTGGGATTATTTGCCATGTTGATACTGAGTATCTGGCTTTTCTCCTTGTCGGTCAGACCGAGCAGCTCCTGAATCTGGTCGAAGCGGTTCATATACTTACGCTGGTCGAGCAGGATTTTACAGTCGGAGTTGTTGATGATTGTTTCCTTGACAATGGGCGATGATATAATGTCGTCAACCTCCTGCGTAACCACCACAGCCTCACCGAAATACTTTCTGACCGTCTTGAGTAGGCTAAGCACCCAACGCCTTGCCATATTTCTATGGTAGGTTTTCAAATGCTCGCCTCCGAACCGGACTTACACCTCTCAGCGTATCCGGCTCTCCACTAACTATCAGTCTATCTTACCGTCATGTATCTTTTTATGACAACTTCTGCAAACTGCTATCGTCTTGCGTTTACGTGCTATCATGTGTCTCTCCCAATTTTCCTTACCTTTCAGGCTTTTCAGTTTCCTGACATGGTGCATTACAAGGTCGTCAGTCAAACCACACAACTCACATACTTTGGCTTTAAGCCTTTCAATCAGACTTGTTCGCCCCGCAGTGTAGATAGTTTTTGGCATCGTGTCACAGTTAGAGTTATAAGACGGCTTCTTACGTTTGAATCCATCATTGTAAAAGTGTCTTTCTTTTACACCTGCTTTGGTTTCATACTTCACGACAAACAAGCCGTCCTTTCGATACTTCTTGTTTATCTTTCGTGTGCAGCTCTTATATTTGCCTGCATACGTCTTGTACATACTGTATTCCATTATGTACTTGAAATTGTTTAAAGCATGCGCACAGTTATTGGCTATTGAATAGTAGTTGTAAAACCCTCGGATTTCAGCGTTGTAACTGTCAAGAATTTCAAGGTCATCATTGAAAATCAGATGTGACCTGCATATCGGTTTCCAAATTTCACTTCCGTCTTTACCCTCCAATTTGAGGACTTTCAAGTCGAGAAGTTTCTTTTTTACAACGTCAGCACTTACATTCAGACATACACGTTTGCCATAGGTTCTTCTAAGCCTACCTCTTTTATCCCTTCGTTGTGCATTGGATTTCCTTACAGTGACTTCATATCCAAGGAACTTTGCTGCTTTTTCCGTATGGGTGACAAGTGTCTTCTCATCCGACAATTCAAGGTGCAGTTTTTCGGCAAGGAAGTTTTTAATGTCTGCCTTAATCCGTTGTGCATCTTTCTTACTACCGATGATTCCCACAAGAAAATCATCAGCATACCTTGCATATTTCATGCGTCTGTAATTGGCGTCCATTTCATCACAACTCGGGATTTTTGCTCGTTCTTGTTCTATTTTCTTTAGTTCAAGAATTAACTGTGTCCGCTGATTTTCATCTTTTGCGGATTTCAAACGTCTCACAATACGGTTTCTTGCATTTTCAAAGTCCTTTGTCTCTCTTTTCATCTGACGTTTCTTCCCTTTGTCAAAGCTGGCAATATATTCATTGATATACTTATCAAGTTTGTCAAGGTAGATGTTAGCCAATATTGGGCTTATTATTCCACCTTGCGGAGTCCCACTGTAAGTATTGTGAAACTGCCATTCTTCGACATATCCTGCTTTCATAAACTTCCGTATCAGTCTAATGAAGCGTTCATCAGATATACGTTCCTTAAGGATTCTTATGAGTAACTCATGGTCTATGTTGTCGAAGAAGCCTTTTATGTCTCCTTCCACAAACCATTTGGCTCCGTTAAATTCCTTTTGGATATGAGCCAATGCTGTGTGGCAACTCCGATTGGGTCTGAAACCATGTGAGGTGTATTCAAAACTGCCCTCATATATAGCTTCAAGAATCATTCGGACAACCTCTTGTATCAGCTTGTCGTTGAAAGTAGGTACGCCAAGAGGTCTTTTCTTACCGTTTTTCTTCGGTATATAGACCCTCCTTGACGGTTGGGGTTGGTACGACTCATCTTTGAGCGCACTAATCAGATTTTCAATTCGGGATAGGCTCATGTTGTCAATGATCTGACCGTCTGAGCCTGGTGTCATGTTGCCCTCTTTAGCATAAATGCGTTGATAGGCAACATAAAACATCTCCTCATTGAAAAGGATTCTGTAAAGACGTTCAAACTTGTAGCTTGAATCCTTACTGTGTTCCGATAGACTGTTTAATACTCTTTCGGGATTTCTCATAATGTCTCTCACATTTTCCGTTAATTGTATTAAGTTAATTAGCTGCCCCCCTTTGCCATGTACAAGGCGTTACCTTGCTCGGACTACTATGGGGGCTCCGTTACCACTCCGAATTTTCATAGGTCGGAACCTAATAGCCTTTCGGCATTTCGGGATAGGTAATCCCCGTTTATTGCATCGTAACTATTTGGCATTGATAGATTGTCGGATACGACTTCCGTCCTTTAATCGCTTACTGCGCTTGTGTCGTGATAAGTTCTTGCTACTTGCATACATGTTCACTACAGTAGTATCACGATATGACGATTAACAGTTACCTTACGTCATAGCCTCAAGTCGGACCACTCGGACTATCGTTCAATCAATTCGGACTTTATCCTCATATCTATCTTTTCATCTCGCCATTCAGTCGCAGTCTGGTAACTGACTGACTTATGACTTTTCCAACATGCTACACTCCCTGCTCGGTTAAGTTTTCCCGAAACAAGTAAGTCGGCAGATGATAGGTTTTTTTAACACGTTAAACTTTGTTATCTGACACTTAATAGATGCTAATCAGGCAGATTGCCCAAAGTTTATGTATTGCTGAACTCTAACCTAATCCCTTGCCATAGGGATATTTACGCTGCAACCTTTACGGGCGCACACAAATACTTCATGTATTCAGCCATGTTCGCGGTAGAAAGAGCCTTCCAAGCCTCTTCCACGATTATCATCTTGCGGATACCTTTGAGACGCCGCATCTTGTTGATGAAAGCCTCCATAATGATGATTGTCACTATCGGGAAAAGTTCTTTATTCTCTTTAATGGAATCCACTTCAAACACCACAAACCTCTTGTTCAACAGGTCGATATTCTCTTTGGAGTTGAGAAGAAAGTCGAAACGTCCTCCGCAGTAATACTGTCTCAGAGTTGTCAGGAAGTTGTCGATGTCGAAATCCTGTTTGTAGATGGGGATAGGACGCTGTGCCATTTCCTGACGATATTCGTCGCGCATAAACTCATAGAAAGAGTTGAAGCATGGCACGATATTCTTATCCTTGTTCATCTTTTCGAGGAACATCGACAACGCGGAACCCAATTCGCCGCTTTCGGTCTTTGTCACCCTGTCGTCCTCTGACTTCCAGAGTGTCAGGAGCAGCGTCTTGATCGAATCTTTCTTCTCCACATCGAATACTCCGTCGTCGGTATAGAAAGGATTGAACGAAATCGGACTATCCTCGGTGTAGGTGTAGTAGACACCATCCTCGCCGTGGGTACGGTTGTGGATAAGGTTGCATAGACCTTCGTAGGAGTTACCAGTGTCAATCAACAGAATATGCGTATTCTGCTCATAATATTGACGCACCAGATGGTTGGTGAAGAACGACTTGCCACTACCGGACGGACCGAGAATGAACTTGTTGCGGTTGGTCGTGATACCACGTTTCATCGGCTCATCGCTAATATCCAAGTGGATAGGTTTACCAGTAAGGCGGTCAACCATTTTGATACCGAATGGGGACAACGATGAACGATAATTTGTCTCGGCAGTGAAGAAGCAGACGGCAGGTTCAATGAAAGTGTAGAAACTTTCCTCGGCTGGAAAATCTGCCTCGTTACCGGGCATAGCCGCCCAGAACAGCGTCGGGCAATCAATGGTATTGTGCCGGGGCATACAACCCATTGTCGCCAACTGGCTACCCACGTCATTCTTGATGCGCCTCAGT